>ENA-OSEO01001073-OSEO01001073.1-sediment-metagenome-genome-assembly--contig:-NODE-1073-length-56011-cov-13.778274_pt1 | contig 56011 bp, 46 predicted proteins | sample MGYA00237883_ERZ534232 | MGnify/ENA metagenome assembly ERZ534232
ATTGCGCCGCTCCTCGGGCTTCTCGGCACGGTCATCGGCATGATCAAGGCCTTCATGGTGATTCAGCAGATGGGGGGGAAGGTCAATGCCGCGGTTCTGGCCGGGGGGATCTGGGAGGCGATGCTGACCACGGCCCTCGGGTTGGCGGTGGCCCTGCCGGCCATGGTCGGCCACAGCTGGCTTCTCGTGCAGGTGGACCGGTACGAGGCGCGTCTCCAGACCGGGATCGTCCGTTTCATCAAAAGCCTCGGAAGCTTTCAGGAGAGCTGAGCCATGCTGGTGCATCGAAGAAAAAGGCCGCGCTACGGCATCCAGGCCCCGCTGACCTCCTTGATCGACATCGTCTTCCTGCTGCTGATCTATTTTCTCCTGACCACCAACTTCATGGTCGACGAGGGGATCGACGTCAAACTGCCCCAGGCGGAGGCCTCCCGTCCGCAGACCAGGACCGAGATCACGGTCTATGTGGATGCGGAGGGCCGTGCCTTCCTGGAAAACACCGAAATGAACCTGGGCGAGCTCTTCAAGCGTCTGCAGGAGTTGATCGGGAACGCTCCGGACCAGATGGTCCTCATCAAGGCCGAGCGCAGCGTGGTGTTGAACAAAGCGGTCCAGGTCATGGACGTGGCGAAGGCCGCCGGCGCCGGGCGGCTTTGCCTCGCGACCGAGAAGGGCTTTTGAGGGGGTTTGGGTGGAAGCGGCAAGCGGCTCGGGAAAGAGATCCAACTGGCTGTTGCGCGGATTGATCGCGGTCTCGATCGCCGTGCACGCGGTCGTCTTTGTCCACGTCGCCGGGATATACGACGCGCGGGATCGTGACTACATCGAGCTCACGCTGCAAAACGAGGCCGAGCCTGCAACCAGGAGCATCCCGCGTCCTCCACAGAGACACCGTCAGCCTCCGCAGACGGAGGTTGCGCAGCCCAGCCCTCTGAGACCGCAACTCGCCAAACCCCCTCCGGCTCCACCTGCCCCGGAGTCTTTCAAAGCCCCGAACCCCTCGCTGGTCGAGCCCATCGCGGTGCCCGAACGTCCTGCGATGTCGAAGCCGGGTGCAGTTGCCTGGTCCATGCCGAAGTCCGTTCCAGGGGGGGCGGGTGCCTATGGTTCGTCCGAGGACTATTTCGGGATGGTCCGGATGAAGATCGAAGGCAACAAGAAGTACCCGGTCGTTGCCAGAAAGCGACAGGTCGAAGGGCGGGTCAAGGTCCGGTTCGTCATCGAATCGGACGGAACCGTCAGCGACCTGGTCCTTTCCGAGGGTTCCCGCCATGCGATGCTGGACGAGGCCGCCCTCGAGGCGGTAAGGGCTTCTGCGCCTTTTCCGCCGCCTCCAAGGCGTCTGTTCAGCGGGCCGGTTTCGCTCGAAGTGAGCATCCTTTTCGAGCTGATGTAAACAGGCTGCATTCGGAAATGGTTTTCTTATGCCCGTCTTGACGTCAATGGGCACGTTTGCCGGTGCGGCGATTTATACGTGGCGTCATGATGATCGCTTGATGGCATGGGTATCGTCAAACAGGGACTTGGTCCGAAGGGGTGGGACTGAGCACACGGAGCATCTGAAGAAACCGGGATCAGCCCAGAAGGGGCGGGGCGGATCATCCGCGCATCGGAACCTTCGGAAGTGGCCCCGGCGGTTGCCGTCAGGCATCCGACCCATGGGCAGGGTGTACGTCCGGTGGACGCCGTCATGACCATCGCCGTGAGCCGCTGGGATGGGCATTTTGGTGGCGACGGGATCGACGGGACGATAGGCGCTGCCGGGCGTACATCATTTATTTGGCGCAGGCGCCGGCCACGAACAGCCCAAGCCAGTTTTCATCCATGGCTTTGACGTCTTCCAGGAGAGAGCCCAGGCGGGTTCTGAGGACCGTTTCCTTGCCCGAATAGCCGGCGTAATAAACGATGGCGATCGGAAGGTCGGCCGGATAATAGCGGCTGAGCCTTTCGGCGATCTTGTCCAGGGTCTTGAGTGACATGTAGAGGATCATCGTGGTTTCGTACTTTGCAAGGTCCTTCAAGATTTCGTCATCCTTTTCCCAGGATTCACCGAAGAGAGACTCAGGCGAGGTCAGGAACACAAAGCGTGTGTTCTCGGGGGTGAGGCTGCGTTTCAGGGCGGCGCCCGCCGCGTTGAATGCCCCCATGCCTGGAATGACCTCGAAGCGCGCATCGTCGAACCCCTGCAGCAGATATTGGAGACTCGGGCCGTAGACGCAGGGGTCTCCTCCGTCGAGCAGAGCGACGGTTTTTCCCTCCTTCAGCCTTTCGAGGATAAAACCCTGGACCTCCTCGATCCTTGCATCCCTTTCCTTTGCCCAGCGGGAGGGATCCTTCTTCTTGAGGTCGCGAACCTCTTTTCCAAGAATCTTTTCCCAAGGGTCGAAGGCGACTTTCCGGGGGTCGATGTGGGTCCCGAAGGCCGCAAACCGCTGGGGCATGCGCGGTGAGCAGAGGAGGACATCGGCCTTTTCGATGACCGCGAGTGCCCGTGGCGCCGTGAGATCGGGTCCGGCCGGACCCATGCCCACGACGTACAGCTTACCGGGTTCGGCGGCCCGGAGGGCGGTCTGGGAAGGCAACAGCAGGAGCGTGAAGAGCAGCAGGGTGCATGAGGCCAGGAATCTGCGGGCTTTCATCGGGATCTCCTTCCTTTCCACCACAAGCCAAAGAGAACGATGTTGAGGAGGATGCTCAGCCCGGCGGCCATACCGGTGAGGCGCGAAGGGGCCGGTCCGTCCTGGGCAGCGGCGTTCCGGGGGCCCGTTTGATCTGCAGCGGCTGCTGCAGCAGCGCCGGACGGTGGGACGTCGACGGATGCCTGTGCCAGGTGCCCCATCCCGTCGTCGGCTGTGATGCGCCAGGTGCCGGCCTTGTCCGGGTGGAACGCGAATTGTCCGTGCAGGTCGGTCCGGCCGTTCTGGTATTCGATCTTCGGGTTGTCCGGGCTGAAGATCAGGACCTCGGCGTAGCGCATCGGTTCACCGTCGGCATAGAAAAAAGCGACCGTAATGGCGTTTTTGTCCTCCATGATGCGATGGCCTGTCCCGTGGGCCAGGAGGGTTGCAGGAAGGAGCACACAGGCCAGGAGAGCCGCTGTCGTCAGAAAAACGCAGCGCGGAGTAAAGGATTTCATTTCGCCTCGAATATCAGAAAAGTGGTCAGCAAATGGTAATCCCGGTCAGGGTCGTTCTGGACGGGGAGCTTGTGGCGCAGAGAAAGCAGGCGCCACCCGGTGCCTTCGATCGGGACGGCGGCGGTCCCATTGGCGTCGCTCCGAACCTCCAGGTTCGAATCGGAGAGGAGGGCGGCGTCCGGCAGAGGCTTTCCATCGAGGAGAACCTTGATCTGCAGGTCGCTGCCCGGGGAGGCCTTCGCTGGGAGGGCGAGCGGCACCAGTTCCAGCCTGAGCCCGCTCGCCTTGAGAGCCGCCTCGGAATCATCGAACAGGACCTTGGCGAACTGGGTGGAAAAAAAGGCTTCTATGACTGTGTGTCCGGCATCGACGGCCTCCCGCCGCGTCATGAATTTCTTCCCCCGTGTCGTAAGGACCCGATAGCCCCAGTCGCACGTGAGCGTAACGGCAGAGGGGGGTTCCGAAGTCTTGAAAGAAACCGCCTCCACTCCATCGATTCGATCCACAGCGATCGGCGCGCCCTCAGAATTGTAAGCACGGATGTCCTTCACGCATTCTGGAGCGTATGGGGTTCCCTGGTCCGGCATGTGTCCGCGCATGACGGTGTAGATCCCGTCTTTTTCGGCGACCCACAGGTGATGGGCATAGGTTGGACCGGTGAAGGAAAGAAAGGCTAAAAGCAAAAGGAACGGCATTCTTATGATGTTCATGAGGTCAGGACTCCCGCATTAGAATTCGAGTTTGAAGCCGCCGGTGACAATGGCCCCGGGGGCGATGGTGTTGCCTTCGGAGGCGGACAAAAAGATAGGGTACTCCTTATCGAAGAGATTTTCTACGTTCAGGAAGACGGTAAAACGGTCCAGGAATCTGCGGGACACCCCGAGATCGACCGTCCAGTAATCTTCCGTTTCGAGGGTGTTCTCATTGTCGTAATAGATGTCGGCGTAATAGTTGCCGAGCAGGGTGACTGTTGCGAAGCGGGGGTGGTTGAAGTTCAACCCGATGTGAACGCTGTGCTTCGGATCGTTCGGGAGATGGTTGCCCTCGAGGCTTTTGTTTTCCTGGTCTTCTTCGATCTGCGATACCGTGTAGCTGTAATTCCCGAACACGGTGAGATTGTCCAGAGGATACCACTGCATTTCGGTTTCGAATCCGTAGATGTCGACCTTGTTGATGTTGTCGAGCTGGTATTCGTAATAGGTCTTGCCGTTTTTGACATAGGATCCGGTCAAACGATCTCCGATGTAGTCCTTGGCGAAGGATTGATAAAAGGTGGCCTTTGCCCAGACCGTATCCGAAAGGAAGCGCTCTCCGCCGAAGTCATACGACCAGATCTCCTCCGGTTTCAGATTCGGGCTGGCGGTCCGGTAGTAGGTTCCGCCTCCCCGGACGTGAACCTTGTAAAGCTCGAAGAGGCTCGGGGCCCGAAAGCCTTTCCCTCCGGAGGCCCGCAGGGTGGTTTTCGCATCCGGGTGGAAAGCCACGCCGAGTTTGGGTGAAAAGTTGCCTTCGTCCTGGGTTGGATAGACGTTCCGATAAGATTTGATGCCGCCGTCCGGTTTGGTGTCCCAGTTGGCGCCGTCCGAGGTTTCGATCCAGTCGTAGCGCGCGCCCAGGCTTACGAGCAGGCGCTTTTCGAGAAGGTGAAGGTTCAAATTGCCGAAGGGGGATACGAAGCGCTGGGTGCCCTCCGCCCCGGCGTCCCTCGTCATTCCTGGATAGTCTTCGTCGTATTTCCAGGAGGCCTCTTTGTAGGCGGCACCCAGCGTCAGGTCGGCCCAAACAAAGACCGGCAGAGTGGTTTGAAGATCGGCTCCCCAAGTGTAAGTGGAGGGCATGTTTTCCACCCGGTAAAGGGAGGTGAAGTTGTCTTTTGCGGTGTCCTGGTAGGCGGTTTTGTCCGCGTGATTGAGATAGACCAGTCCCTTCAGGCCCAATCCGCCCGTCTGGCGGGAATAGGTCGCCGAGTACTGATCCAGTTGGAGTTCGTCATAGAAGAATTCCCGCCCCTTCCCCATTTCATGGTCGTAGTAGAGGGCGGAGAAGGTCGCCTCCGATTCGGGGCTGATGTCGTAGGTCGCTTTGCCGAAGACTTTACCTGCCTCGCGATAGCGTTCGATGGTGTAGTTTTCCACCCGATCGGTCATGAGAAAGCCGTCACTGTCTTCGTAGCCGCCGGCGAGCATCAGACCGAGATCGTTCCATTTCTGGCTGTGAAAGACCGATCCTGCGTACGTGTCGGCTGTACCGGCCTGCCCGCTGATCGAAGTTTCCCGCTTGGCGGCTGGTTTCCGGGTGATGATGTGGATCACGCCGCCCAGTCCTTCCGATCCGTAAAGCGCTGAAGTGGGTCCCCGGACGATCTCGATCCGTTCGATGGTCTCCTTCGGGATATGCCCCCAGGCCACCCAGGCGATGGCATTGTTGAAGTTGTCATTCTGCGGGACGCCGTCGACCAGCAGCAGGACCCGGTTTTTGCCTACCCCCCGCATGATGAGCGGGCTCACGATCCCGTTGGTTTGAAGTCCGTAATGGCGGAAATTGGAGACGCCCGGGACGCTGCGCACAATGTCCTCGACCCTCTCGAAAGGCGAGGCCATGATCTCTTCGGCGGTGATGACGGATACGTCCTGCGGTGCGTCAAAGACCGGGATTTCACTCCGGGTCGCGGACACGACGACGGCGTCGAGCTGGTGAAGTTCCTTGCCCTGCCTGGCCTCGGCCGCCAGAAGCGGGGCTGCATAGGCCGATATCCCGAAGATCAGGGCAAGCCGGACAAAGGTTGTCGTTTTTGTATAGAAATCTTTCAGGGGGTGTTTTTCATTCATGGGTGTTATCCTTCCTCGAACTGCTGTTATGCGGTGATGGCCTCCCGCCGTGGATTCTCTCATTCGTTTCTCAACGAGTCTCCATCCGAAAATGATTTTCCGGTGGAACTCAGTTTCCAATCCAGAAATGAGGATTTTTGGCCAATATCAAGGAAATCAAGCGCTTGCGCGGAGGCGACCAGCAGGTCGCCGCACAAGCAAACGTGCAGATTGACGCCGAAATTGGCCAAAAAGACCATTTCCGGATGGAAGCTAACAAGCATGCAGCAGACTCCAAAAGGCATGCGGTCGGCCCCGGCAGAGGATGACCTATCCGTGCGCCGCCTCGGGGCCCGGACCCTCCGCCCCAGCTTCGAAACAATAGATCGTATGGGCCGTTGCAGCGTCGCCGGACGGTTGGCAAAAGAGGCCAAGAGATCCAGCCCCACCGGATCGGATCGATTTGGCAGCCTTCACCGATGAAGGAATCAGGGACATCGCCTCTCGCTCAACCCGCAGGTGCCCAAAAAAAACACGAAGGCATCCCACCCCCAAGGGGCAGAAAAGACCTTCGTGGTCAGATTCCGATCGAGATGAATTGCACCCATCCGCAGCAGTGAACGCGAATGGGAAGGCACCTTTCAAGCCGCGGACATCCAAGTCCGGGCCGGGAACGAAAGGCCGGCAGCTTCGGCTGCAGCACTTCTACTACTGATGTGTCATAATGGATCGACCTTCAAACGTCAAGCCCTTTTGAGGGTTCATCCGAAGAGAAAATGCAGCGTGCGTTTTAGAGAGGCGGTTGTTTTGTCGCAATATCCTGTCTCCGAAGGTCGACGAATAAAGATCGCATGCGGGGGCTGAGAAATCCTGCAGGAGGCGGCGAACAGGCGAGGATTTCATGAACGGAGACCAGGACGGACGTGCCACACGTGCCTGAACTTCTGGGGAGGCATGCGGTTCAAGGGGTCCAACCTTTGGGTTGAATCCGGGAGGCAGGATCGGGACGGCGGGGATTTGGCCCGCTGCAGGGATTGCGTCAGATCAGAACGATGCAGAAACAGGGGGAGCGGGAATCAGGAGCGCGGCCCGGTTCGCGCTCGCTGCAGGTCGATGTTTGCGTCCTCATCCGGGTTGTGCCACAATGTCCTACGGACGGATCGGCCCCCGTATTCCGCCGCAACAAGGGCGGTGGGCTTGCGCTCGAATGAGGGGCGGCGGATTGGATGCATTTGGATCTTGGAGTTTAGGAGGTCGAACGATGAGGATGTGGATGCGGGCGGGGATGATCCCGGTTCTGGTTCTTCTTCTGTCTTGTGCAGCGGACCGGTCGCCGGTCCGCGCCTCTGAGCCGCTGAGGGTCTTCGTAAGCGTCATTCCGCAGGGCTATTTTGTGGAGAGAATCGGGGGCGAGCGGGTGGAGGTGCATGCCATGGTCAAACCCGGCGCGAATCCGGCCACCTATGAACCTAAGCCGAATCAGATGGTCTTGCTGGCCGGGACCCGAGTTTATTTCGCCACAGGGGTGCCGTTCGAGGGTACGTGGCTCGGCCGGTTTGCTTCGATGAATCCCGGGATGCGGATCGTGCGCACCGATCGGGGCATCGAAAAGCGTACGATGGAAGCTCATCGTCACGCGGATGAAAAGCCCGAGGCCGGCCATTCGTCCGAGGCCGGCAGGGATCCCCATGTCTGGCTCTCACCGCCGCTTGTCATGCTCCAGGCACGCCATATCCTCGATGCCCTGATCCGGGAAGATCCTTCTGGAAGGATGGATTTCGAAGCGAACTACAAGCGGTTGATCCTCGACCTGATCGATCTCGATGCCGAGATTCGGCAGCTCTTCGCTGACAAGAGGGAGGGGGGGGCATTCCTGGTGTTCCACCCGGCATGGGGTTACTTCGCGGAGGCTTACGGCCTCCGGCAGATTCCTGTGGAGGTCGAGGGGAAGGAGCCCAAGCCTTCCGAACTCTCGCAATTGATCGACCATGCCCGGAAAGAAAAGATCACTGCCTTGTTTGTCCAACCCCAGTTCTCTACCCGCAGTGCCCAGGTGATAGCGGAGGCGATCGGCGGGAAGCTGGTCGTCGCCGATCCGCTCGCAGGCGATTGGATGGCGAACCTGCGCCAGGTTTCGAGAAGTGTCCATGCGGCGCTGCCCTGAGGCCGGCGCATCGGCCTCCGTCCGGCGTGTTCTGCAATCCCTGGGAATCACGCTGCAACCCCTTTCGGATACGGGAAAGGGCGGGTGGAAATCAAGCCGTCGGATTGAGAAAGAAACCATACAACCAAGTGACTCCAGGAGTGGATCGGCGTTCTGCCTGCCCAGGGTCGTTCAAGGGGACGTTATTCGAGCCGGCCCCTGGCCTCGCAGATCAGGAGGCTGTGGGTGAGAACCAGGGTCGCCTCAGGGTGAGGCACGGGCTGCTGACGGTCCTTTTCCGTGATGTCTTCGGGTGGGCGCCGCGAGGTGTCGACGGCCAGGAACCAGGTTTTGCCCGCCAGGGCGGGAAGCGGGACGCGCAGCGAACGGGTCGACATGTTGCAGATGACGTGCACCGGTTCTTCTTCGGGCGTCAGGCCGGCGAGGGTGAAGGCCAGGAAACGGCTATCGGGATCGTTCCAGGACGGGTCGCTCCCGTTCGGCCCGTGCCAGGTGATGTCGGGGAGATCTTCCGGGCCGGCCGGGGCGCCGGTCAGGAAGCGCCTGCGCATGAGGGCGGGATGCCGTTTGCGGAAGGCGATCATCTCGCGGACGAATCGCAGCATGTCTTCGTTCGTGCGCGTGAGCTGCCAGTCGAGCCAGCCGATGGGGTTGTCCTGGCAATAGGCGTTGTTGTTTCCCTGCTGGGAACGGAGGACCTCGTCGCCGGCAAGGAGCATCGGGACGCCTTGACTCAAAAGGAGGATCGCCGCGAAATTGCGCGTCTGACGTCTGCGGAGGGAGAGGATGGCCAGATCCCTGGTCTCGCCCTCGCAGCCGCAGTTCCAGCTGAGATTCTCTTTGGTCCCGTCCCGGTTCTCTTCTCCGTTGGCCTCGTTGTGTTTCCAGTTGTAGCTGACCAGGTCCTGGAGGGTAAAACCGTCATGGCAGGTGATGAAATTGATGCTGTTGATGGGAAGTCGGTCCCTCGGTTCGTAGAGATCGCTGCTGCCGGAGACGCGGGTGGCGACTTCGCCGATGAGGCCGCCGTCCCCCCGTACGAACCGCCGGATGACATCCCGGTAACGGCCGTTCCATTCGGCCATGCGCAGACCGGGAAAGGCTCCGACTTGATAGAGACCTCCGGCATCCCATGCCTCGGCGATGATCCTGGTCTGGTTGAGGACCTGGGAGAATTCGACGCCCCAGACGAACGGGGCATTGCGCATGACGTGCCCGTCTTCCCCCCTGGTGAATACGCTCGCCAGATCGAATCGAAACCCGTCGACGTGCATTTCTTCGACCCAATATTCCAGGCATCGAATCAGAAAGAGCGACACGAGCGGGTGGTTGCAGTTGATGGTGTTGCCGCAGCCCGTGTAGTCGCGGTAGACGCTGCGGTCGCTGCGGTCGAGATGGTAGAAAGCGTTGTTCCAGAAGCCCTTGAAGTTGATCGTGGGGCCGTCCGCACCGCCTTCGGCGGTGTGGTTGAAGACCACGTCCATGATGACGCCGACCCCGGCCTGATGAAGGGCCTTGACCATGTCCCGGAAGTCCTTTAGATGGGATCCGAAGTGAGGCGCGGTGCAGTAGCCGGGATGGGGCGAATAAAAGGAATGCGGGCTGTATCCCCAGAAGTTGTGGAGACCGCGCTCACGGGGCCCTTCGGGGACGTCCTGTTCGTCGAAGGCCATCACCGGCATCAGTTCCACATCCGTCACTCCAAGCGCTTTGAGATAAGGGATCTGGTCCACGAGGCCCGCAAAGGTGCCCGGCTGTTTCACCTTTGATGAGGGGTGGCGGGTGAATCCTCCCACATGAGCTTCATAAATGACCACCTTTTCGAGGCTGTGGTTCAGGGGTTCGTCACCCTCCCAGTCGTAGTTCGCCACATCGACTACGATGCCGCGCATGGACGAGACGGTGTTGTCTCCGGGGGCGGAGGCGCGCTGCCGGTCCCACAAGGCGTCCGATACCGCGACGGCCCAAGGGTCGACAAGGGATTTCCCGCCGTCGAAACGCAGCCCGGTGACGGATGGGTTGTTTGGGCCGTCCGCACGCCAGGTGTAAGCGGTCCCTGCCGGCAGGGCCTCGACGAAGACATGCCAGGTGAAATAGGTCCGGTTGATCTGCGGATCGAGTTGAATGACCTGAAAGGGCGTCCGGCTGAGGGCGTTTTCGAAAAGAAGCAGTTCTACGGCGTGAGCGTACCGGCAGGGAAACGAGAAGTTCGTGCCCTCCTCCGAGTATTGCATTCCAAAAGGGAAGCGTGAACCTGCACGCGTGCTGTATGGTCCCATCGCTCTCACCTCTTTGCGGGCGTTGGTGATTTCACTCTGCGAGGGCTATGGATTCTAAAGGGTCTGCGGCCGGCTGTCAAATCCTTAAGACGGCGGCCTGCGAAGCAGGCGTGTCATCGCTCTTTCCAAAGGGGCGGGGCGGTGCTATACTCGTGCCGGGTTCGGATGAACGAATGAAATTCGGCATCGTTCGAAGAGGGTCTTCAATGTCGGGAGGGCTGGATGACGAACACAGAATTGGACTTCACGATTCAGAAGCTCGGGGAGGGTGCCATGCCTTCCCCGATGGCGAATACCCAGTTCGTCAGGGACGAGCAGCATGTCGCCTTTCACCGGGATGCGCGCGATATCCTGAACTGCGTGGAAGGCGGTTTCGATCCGCCGCAGTTCGAACTGGCTGGACCGCGTGAAAAGATCTACTTCGACCCGTGGAAACTCAAGTGCGGGATCGTCACCTGTGGGGGCCTCTGTCCGGGGCTGAATGACGTCATCCGCGCCATTGTCCTTGGTCTTTTCTACCACTACGGTGTGCAGACCGTTTTCGGTTTCCGCTACGGCTTCGAGGGGTTGAGCTATCGCTATCACCATGTGCCGCTCGAACTGACCCCGGAGGGGGTCAAGGACATCCACAAGATGGGAGGCTCGATCCTGGCATCGTCCCGGGGCCCTCAGGACGTTTCCGAGATGGTCGACAATCTCGAGCGGATGAACATCGGGATCCTCTTTACCATCGGGGGGGACGGCACTCTGAGGGGCGGCATGGCCATCGCCGAGGAGATCGAACGAAGAGGGTTGAAGATTGCTGTCATCGGCGTTCCCAAGACCATCGACAATGACATCTCCTATGTCCAGGCCTCCTTCGGTTTCGACACGGCCGTGTCCGAGGCGCGGATCGCGATCGATTCCGCCAACACGGAGGCGACAGGCGCCCGGAACGGGATCGGGCTCGTGAAGCTGATGGGGCGTGAGTCCGGTTTTATCGCCGCCTGGGCGACGATCGCGAGCAGCGACGTCAACTACTGCCTGGTCCCCGAGGTCCCGTTTACGCTGCATGGCTTCCTACGCTCTCTCGAGGAGCGTATCGAACGGCGGGCGCACGCGGTGATCGTGGTCGGTGAGGGGGCGGGGCAGGAACTCATGCAGACCACGGGGGAGCGGGATGCATCGGGCAATGTGCGGTTCAACGACGTCGGCCTTTTTCTGAAAGAGAAGATCAACGACCACTTCAGGGGCCTGGGCGTCGAGGTGAATCTGAAGTACATCGATCCCAGCTACACCATCCGGAGCCTTCCCGCCAACCCAAGGGATTCCGCCTTCTGTCTTCTGCTGGGCCACCACGCGGTCCATGCGGGGATGTCGGGCCGCACGAACATGCTCGTCGGCACATGGAAAGGCGAATTCACGCATGTACCCCTCCGGATGGCCACCTCCAGCAGAAAAAGGATCAACCCTGACGGGCGCTTCTGGAGCACGGTCCTGTCCTCCACCGGGCAGACTAGGGAGATGCTGTAGCCTTCCTGTGCGGGAAATGGCCGCCTTCCGATGAGAACGTCGGTCGTCCGGGCTGATTACCTGCAGACCGCCAGGGGTTGTTCCTGCGACCGGATGGGGCCTCTGCAAGCCTCCATCACCGCCGGCATTGACGCGAGTTTGCCTCCCCCCGAACGGGTGGAGTCTCTGCCGGCTGAAAATTACGCTATCCAGATGCCCTCCAGATAAGAAGCCGTAAAATCCAGCATGATCCTCGGTTGGTTGCTTTTCAGGTTCCAGGAGACGAAAGGCACCAGCTGGTCGGTGATGGCGTCTTTTTCGAGCCCCAGATGGTCCGCGATCGTGGCGAGGGCCTGCCTCACGGTGGCGACCAGGACCTGGTCGAGCCGTGATGCGGCGTTGACGGCCTTGAGTTTCGGGTTGCTCTGCAGCTCCGCCAGCGCCTCATCCCAGTGGATGGCGTCGATCTGACGGCGGAGGACGTAGCCGTTGCCGCGGTCCCGGATGATGAAGAGGATCGGGTTGACCTTCAGCCAGGCGCCCTTGATCTTGACGTCTTTGAAGGATGCGCCGATCCGCTCCAGCAGTTCGTTTTTCTTCTGGAGCCCCTCGATCTGGCGCGCCTGAACCCGTTCAATGATGTACGGTTCGTTGTCGATGGCGATTTCTTTCAAGCGGGTCGGGTCGAACCCGAGGTCCATGAGATCGCCGAGCGTCAGCGGGTCCGTGTAGGACTTGCCGCGCTCCTCGAGCCAGGCCATGAAGCTCGGCCGCCGGTAGTTCGGCAGGGCCTCGATGGCGCGGGCCGGGTCCTGGGTCAGATCGGCCGGGAGGCGCGAGAGCAGGGCGAGCCGGCCCGCGCAGACAGGGCTCTTGTCCGCGAGTTCCCGCGGGGCGTAGCTTTTGATCTGAAGGTTCGCGACCTCCGGTGCCAGGGTGATCTGTCCGGCGGACTCGCCGCCCGTGTAGCCGATCAGTGAACCGATGCGGCGCCTGAAGGCGATGAATTTCGTGACGAAGCGGGTGAACATGAACCGCATGTAAACGGATGACTGCCTCGCATCGATCTCCGCCCCGAAATACGTGCACAGGGTCCGGTAAAGGGTTTGGAACTCCTCCAGGGTGCGCCGCACCATGACCTCGTTGTCCCGCGCGTCAATGACGGCGCGCTTCCGGTTGAGGTGATAGAGAAGCTTCAGGAGCGCCGGCTTCAGATCGTGTTCTTTGAAGGCCGGCGGAATGAAGACCATGTAATTCGAGTCCTTTTCCAGGGCCGTCTCCCCGACGATTTCCGTGACGGGTTTCCAGGCTTGCTTCAGATAGATATCGTAGGTCGGGTCCTGATTGGGGATGATGTTGTCGAGGATCCCCAAGGCGGATTTCCCGGTCAGAAAAGCCCCGAAGTGTTCGAGAATGCGGGTCCCCAACCCCTTCCTGCGAAAGGGGGCGGCGACCTCCACGTAGACCAGGTAGTAGCAGGGGGCGGGTTTCTTGAGGTAGAGCATGTTGAGGCGCCCCAGGCTTTCGCCGGTTTCGGCTTCGATCTCGAGTTGATGGAAGCCGTTCTCGGAATCCCCCGGCCGTTGGCGGCTAATCCGGCTGCCGGCGACGGTGGCGTCCACGAGGTCCCAGAGGTCGTTGAAGAGGTCGGCCACGATCGGGGCGTCCGGAAGCCCGCGGCGCATGCCTTCGTCGATCAGCGCCACGAGGCTCAGACGTTCGGAGGCGCTGAGGGTTTTTTCGCCGATGGGCAGGCGGAGGGGGGAGATCTGCCGGGGTTCCGCGGGGCTTGAATCCGCATCGCGCCGGGGTTCGGGAACCGCCTCTTCCGCAGCGGCCCCCGGGCGACAGGGGGAGGGCCCGGAGGCCACTTCCCTTGACCGTATGATCATCAGGCGGGAGAGGTCGTACATCACCTTGAAGGGCTGAATGTCCGTCAGACCGCTCACGAAGCGCGCCTTGTCGAGGGCGATCGCCCCAGCGTTCTCGCCGGCGGCGAGGCGGTTCAACATCTCCGTGTGGTATTCCTCGGCCGCCGCAATGGCCTTCGCAATGAATCGACCGGCCCCGCCGTTCACAACGCCGTTGTGGCTGAGGATCACCCGTTCGGCCTGGAGGGTCTCGAGCCTTCGGAGGCTTGCGCAGTATTGCCCCAGGGAAACGAAGTAATTGGGCCAGAAGATGTCCTTTTCGGGAAGATAGAATCCGGCGGCGTCTCCGAGGGCGATCGTTTTTTCCTTTTGTTCGTAGAGCGACATGTGGCAGGGGGAATGTCCGGGGGTGGCGATCGCCTGCCAGACGACGCCTTGACCGAGTTCGATGCTGTCTCCGTCGCGGATGATGAGGTCCGCCTCGAAGCGAAAGTCGCGGAGCGACGGGGGCATGGCCGCAAGCTCCGCCTTGGCCTTCAGCAGCTGGGCGATGCCGAGGTCCACCAGGATGAATTCCCGCTGCAATTCCGGGGTGCTCAGGATCTCGGCGCCCGGAGCGCTGACGACGAGCTTCAGATGCGGCCAGATCCGTTTGAGATACGGCACGGCCCCGATGTGGTCGGCATGGGTGTGGGTCAAAAAGACATATTCTATGCGGTTCGGATCGATGCCGAGGCTCAGGATCTGTTCTGCGATGAGGGTCGAAGTGGGGCCTGTCCCCCCTTCGATGATCATTCCGGAGTCGCCCAGGGAGAGGTATACCGGGAAGGCCGGTATGCCAAGCTGAAACAGGTGGGGTGTCACGGCGATCGCGGGGTGCTCTTTCGGGTGGTCTTCCATAGTGATGGACCTCGAATAGGACGGTGTAGGGTTTTAAGTCGAGCTCGAACGGCGGTTCGGGAATTCCCCGGAAGCCGCACCGCCGCTAAGGCCAAAAAAAAACCGTGGGCACTTGATGTGCCCACGGTTTTGAAAAACAGACAAGACCTGTCAACCCATGGGCACAGTCCACCTCCTAAAATAAAAAAACAGCCCGGATTGACGATCGAATGTAGTCATCGATAACCTTCTGCTCTTCACTGCCGCGGCCGGCCCCCTCGAAAGGAACCTTTTGGTGCCGCCCGCCATTTTGCGATCCATCCCGGATCTTCTTTTACGTTGCGATGCTTTTGCGCGCTGTCTGATCGCGCCTTCCGCCGGGATTCAACCAAGCCTTCCCTGGAAGGTTCAAGGAAAGGCAGTGCCACTCAGAATAAACATAAGATCCATGATCATTCAAAAGGGTTCGGTTTGTCAAGTTTTTTGAAAGGGTCAATCTATGGAGCCGATTTTGAGCGTCGATCCTCCTCCACATGCCGCGTGGCGACAATGTCGCAGGCCGTTCCAGCAGGTGTCCGCAGCAGGACATCCCCGATACGGACGGGCGCGGTTACCCGAAGGGCCCGGATCGTTTGCATGACGTCGGTGATGCGGTCGAGCGGGATCGGGCAGTCCGTCCGCACGCTGACCAGGGGGAAGGCCCCTCTCTCGACGGCGATGCTGCTTGCGATGGTGCGGACGGGGTTGAGGAGTTCCTGCTCTGCCCAGGCGAGACCTTTGTCGCAGGTGTGTCCGGAGACCTCCTTCACGACGACAGCCGGTGTCTCTTCATAAACAATGGTCAGTTCGCAGCCGTTCGGGCAGATGACGCAGGTCAGCTGTTTTGTTTTCATTCCACCGAAACCTCCAACTCTTTTGCGTCCTGGAGTTTTTCCGCCTTGATCTTGACGCGGATCATCTCAGCCGGGTGGAGGCGCGTGAGCTTCTTCCGCGCCACCTTCCGCTCCCCGGCCCGCACCCAAACCGCCCTTTCCCGGGCAGGCTCCGCGACCCGCAGGGACAGCGTGAAATCCCTCCGGCCGCTCACTGTCTGCGGCAGCACATACCGGACGCCCGGCCCGGGGCTGATGGCGATCCGAGGCTCCGCAGCGCGGGTCTCACCCTGGACGTAGGCTGCGGCGCAGGCGCCCGCGAGGGCGGCCTCCTCCGAGACCCAGTCGACCAGATCGTGGACGTGCAGGACGTTGCCGCAGGAAAAGACCCCCGGGATACTGGTCATGAACGTGTCGTCCACGGCCGCCCCGCTCGTCCGGTCTTCTATGAGCACCGAGGCGCTCCGCGAAAGCTCGTTTTCGGGGATCAGGCCGACCGAAAGGAGCAGTGTGTCGCACGGGACAAGGCGCTCGGTGCCCGGGACGGGGTGGCGCATCGGATCGATCTCCGCGACGGTCACGCCCGTGAGGCGTTCCTTGCCATGGACCTCGATCACCGAGGTGCCTAGATATAAGGGGATGCCGTAATCATTCAGGCACTGCTGGATGTTCCTGGGTAGGCCGCTTGCATAGGGGAGGATCTCGAAGACGGCCTCGACCTTGGCCCCTTCCAGGGTCAACCGCCGGGCCATGATGAGCCCGATGTCGCCCGAGCCCAGGATGACGGCCCGTTCGCCGACCATGATGTTCTGAAGGTTGATCAGGTTCTGGGCGGCTCCGGCCGTGTAGATCCCGGCAGGCCGGGTGCCTGGAAGGGAAATGGCGCCGGCTGTCCTTTCGCGGCAGCCCATCGCCAGGACCACGGCGCCGGCGTCGATCTGCATGAACCCGCCGCGCGAACTGACCTGGAGGGACCGGTTGGCGCCGAGGCCGAGGACGATCGTCCCGAGCATCGCCTCGATTCCGAGGGCATGGAATCGGTCGATGTAGCGCTGCGCGTATTCGGGACCGCTCAGGGCCTCCCCGAAGCGGTGCAGCCCGAAGCCGTCGTGGATGCACTGGTTGAGAATGCCGCCGAGGATCTTATCCCGTTCGATCAGCAGGACGTCTTTGCACCCGTTTTCTTTTGCGGCAATGGCGGCGGAGAGGCCTGCCGGTCCTCCTCCGATGACGACCAGATCGCGTTTTATCGTTTGCATGGTGATTCGGCCCCTAACGCACGCGCCCTGAAAAGAGGTGCGAGCCTTTGCTGAACAATAGATAATCCTCCGGCCGGTAGCCGAATTCCTTTTCCAGGATCTGCACGATTCGCGGGAGGCAGAATCCGCCCTGGCAGCGCCCCATCATGGCCCTTGAGCGATACTTGATCCCGGCGATCGTCCGCGCACCGAGGGGGTTCTGGATGGCCTCCAGGACCTCGCGCTTGGTGATCTGTTCGCAGCGGCAGACAATCTCACCGTAATCCGGGTCCTGCGCGACCAGATCGGCCTTCTCCTCCGCCGGCAACTCGTGGAACATCTCCGCGCGGCCGGGGCATTCTGCGATGAACGCGGCCTTTTCCACCAGGGGCAGCCTCTCCGCCACCATCTCCCGCACCATCTCGGCAATGGCCGGGGAGGAGGTCAGTCCGGGGCTTTCGATCCCGACCAGATTGATGAAACCCGGGAAATCGGTGCGGCTTTCGATGACGAAGTCCTTGAAGCCCTTGATTTCCGGTGGGGTCTGTTTGGCCCGGAGGCCGGAAAAGCTGCGGATGAAGTCCGCCGTCGAGATCCCGGGCAGGAGTTCGTGCCCCTCCTTCTTGAGCTGGGCGATGATGTCGGATGTGCAGGCGTAGTCGTCGGGCGTATCCACGTATTCGTTGCTCGGGCCGATGAGGATATTACCATCGACGGTGTTCGTGAGGTGGATCCCCAGACCGGCGCCCCCCTTTCGCGGGGCCGGGTAGACGAGTACGGAGAGGCTTCCTTGCAGGCGTTTGTCGAGGATCAGGTATTCACCCCGGCAGGGGTAGATGCGGTATTCCGAGATGCCGAGCAGCGCGCAGATCCGGTCGGCGTAAAGTCCGGCGGCGTTGATCAGGACGCGGGCCTTGAAGGTATCGCCTCCCGTGGCCGTTACTGTGAATCCATCGGCGCCGTAGCGGACGGCGTCGGCCTCCTGACCAAGGTGGAAGTCGACGCCGTTCATCCTGGCATGATCGGCGAGGGCGATGGTCAGCCCGTAAGGGCAGATGATCCCGGTGGTCGGTGAATGAAGCGCCCGGATGCCGCCCACGCCCGGCTGGATCGCCTGCATGGTGGCTTTGTCGAGGATCTCGAGTCCTGGAACCCCGTTGGCTTCGCCCTGCTCTTTCAGGGCATGGAGCGTGCGGACGTCTTCTTCGTCCTGGGCGACGGTGAGCTTGCCGATATACTGGATCTTGACCTTCAGCTCCCGGCATAACGGGCCCATCAGGGCGTTGCCCCGCACGTTCAGGCGGGCGCGCAGGGTCCCGGGTTTGTAATGAATGCCTGAATGGAGCACCCCGCTGTTGCGGGAGCTCGTGCCCATGCCCACGTCCAGTTCCTTTTCGAGCACTGCGACGCGGATCTCGTAGCGGGACAGCTCCCGCGCGATGGCGTTTCCCACCACGCCTGCGCCGATGATCAAGACGTCATATGAATGTTCCATGATTCGACAACGATTCGCTTTCTCTGATGTATGTACGTGGCGTCCGGCACTCAGCCTTCCAGTCGATGCGGTCCCTCGGCAGCCTCGGATTCACTGTGCACGTTCTTTATCGGCTTCGGCCAGTGCATGCATCTCTGGATGAACAGCCTGCCGGTTCAGGATGGCCATTTTCGGGACCTCCTCCGGTTCAATGCCCGGAAACGCAGGAGCGCGGCCCGTTGAACCGAGGGCCGCGCTCACGGCTGAAAATGGATCAGGGTCAGGATTCTATGCCTGCCAGGCGTTTGGCGGCATCTTTTTTCCGGTCGATGTTCGTCTCGCGGAAGATGGTGACCCGATGGGCCTCGGGCGATCCTCCGCCGTGGATATCGGAGATGGTGTCGGCGCTTTCGAGGGCGAGCTTTTCCGCCAGCCGGTACAGCTTGATGCGGTTGTCGATCGGCACGCCGTCAGCCCCTTTCATGTATTTTTTCACCAGCGATCCGATCTCCGGGTTCTCGAAATCGCGATCGGAAGGCATGTCGGCCACGAAGCCGCCGCAGACATCGACCATGAGCCGGATCGCCTCGGCCATCTCCTTGCCCTCGTGGATCTTGGAGGCGTTGGCCAGGACCGTATCGATGAAATAGGTCCCGGAGGGCTCCTGCTTCCCCTCGTAGGAACTGGCGAGACAGCAGCCATAGAGCGTCTCGGCCCGGTGGATCATGTCGATGACCTTCTGTTTGAGGTGTCCGGCCTTCGATGTGCCATTATATTCCATCATCGTCAAGGCCGTTCCGATCATGCAGTCGATTTTCCCGGACTTGCAACCGCCGTGGCTCTGACGGTGGAAGGAGGAGAAGCGGACGACCATCTCCACCGCGAACTCCGTCTCTCCGCACATGAAGACCCGTTCCCAGGGGACGAAGACATCGTTGAAGATCAGGGTGGGGCAGTACTTGGAGTAGCGGATGTTGCCGACGTCGCAGCCGTCGAGCTCCCGCATGTCGAGGCTCGAACGGCCCACCACGTGGATGAGCCCCGGTGCATCCGCCGGTACGGCGAAGGACAGGGCATAGTCTTCGTCTCCTTTGCGCATCGCGCGGGTGGGCAGCACGATGATTTCGTGCGAGGAAAGAGACCCGGTCTGGTGGGCCTTGGCGCCGCGCACCACGATGCCATCGTCCCGTTTTTCGACGACGTGGACATACATATCCTTGTCTTCCTGGTCTTTGGGGCCCTTGGACCGGTCGCCTTTGACGTCCGTCACACCGGCATTGGCGGTCAGGTCGTCCTTTTGCATGTATTTCAGGAATTCGACAAAGTTGTCGTAATAGTGCGTGCCGTACTTCTGATCGATATCGTAAGTGACGATCGAGAGGGTCGACAAGCAGTCAAGCCCCGTGCAGCGCTGGTGGCAGGTGCCGACATAGGCCCCGAGCTTGCGGTTCAACTTGACCCGGGCGACCAGGTCTTCGATGGAGGACGGCGGCAAGGTGAACCGGTTCACCGGTTCATTGATGAGCGGGCTCTGCGTGATCGCCAGATCTTTGAAATCCTCCAGCTCGGCGACTTCATAGGTGGCGGCGGTGGCCTCGATCCCCGCCCGCAGCCGGGGATTGTCCACCACATTGGTGAGTTTTTGTCCGAACATGTAGGCAGTTGGGTTCATCCGGCGCAGAGATTCGATGTATTCTTCTTTCGTTTTCAAACCCATGATAACTCCTCCTTGGTGACTTTTGAGAGTAGGTAACGCCGCCGACTTACAACCTTACCGTCTGAGCGTTGTTGCAGTCGTCGAGGTCTTTCATCTGCATTCTTTCCGGCGTGCAGAGCGAAAAACCCATCCCCGAGGCTCGGTCAAGAATGACCGGCATGCTTCTCTTGAAGCTGGCAAAGCATCGGCCGCTCCCGGGACCCTTGACAGAAAAGGCAGGCGGTTCCGGGGGTGTCTTAAAATTCGGGTTCTTCCCTCTTCTCCAGGAATTTGCGAATTCCGGCAAGGACCTTTTCCTTGGCGTTGGTGATGTGCGCAGAGAGGACTTCCTGCGCCCCTTTTGCATCCCGCGCCAGGATGCAGTCGTAGGCTCTCTTGTGGGCCTGATCGGTCAGATCCGCAGGTTCGACAGAGAAATAGTTGCCGCCGTATTTCAGGAAAAGGAGATCGAAGATATTGCCGAGGATGCGGATCTGCGTCGGTTTGCGGGATAGGGACGCAAGGGTCAGATGGAACTCCCTGTTCTTGAAGAGCCGCTCCTGAATCAGGTACGCCTCGTTATCCACGGAGCGGTGGGCCTCCAGGGCCGACCGAAGCTTCTCCGCGCCGTTCTCGTCCAGGTGCCTCACGACGGACGGGATCAGGGATGGTTCGATCAATTCGCGCAATTCATAAATCTCTTCGATTTCCTCGAGTCTGAAAGGTTCCATGAAGTAGCCGCGATTGGGTTCGTGGCGTACAAAACCCTGGAATTCAAGCCACTTCAAGGCTTGGATGACGGGCGTAGGGCTCATGTGGAGCTGTTCGGCCACATCACCGCAGGCCACCTTCTGACCAGGGACGATTTCCTTATGGTAGAGCATGCGCCGGATGCCGCTGTAGGCAATCTGGGCATGGTCTTTTCGTAGGTCGTCCCGTCTTGAGGTCCTGCTGGGTTTCATTTCTTGATTTCCAATTCAATTAAAAACTTGATTAAAAGTTTAATTACAGATATAAGCTTTTTGTCAAGCTTTTTTCTTGGGAGCGGCCACAGCCCGTACGTTATGGTCGATCGCGCGGGCCGCAAACACAAACCTCAGAGCATTCAGGCAAAGGAAAGAATCATGAGACTTTTCGAATACGAAGCCGCGGAGATCTTTGAGTCGAAAGGCATCCCCGTCCCGCGCAGAGGAGTCGCGGAGTCTACCGAGGAAGCCCTGCGCATCGCCGACGGCATCGGATATCCGGTGATCGTCAAGGCGCAGGTCCTGGTAGGTGGCCGCGGCCTCGCGGGCGGGATTCAGGTCGCAAACTCCCCGGATGAACTGGAAGAGATCGCGGGCAGCATCCTGAACATGGATGTCAAAGGTCTGGCCGTTCGCAAGATCATGATCGCTGAAAAGGTGGCGGTTGAAAAGGAACTCTATCTGGGGATCACCATCGATGGGTTTTCGGGCCTTCCCGTGATTGTCGCGAGTACGGAGGGCGGCGTCAGGATAGAGGAAGTGGCGCGCAAGTCCCCCGAAAAGGTGGCCTCCATGAAGGTCGATCCGCAGTTCGGCTTTTATCCGTATCAGGCGAGGACGCTTCTGCGGGGCCTGGGGCTTTCGCAGCGTCTGCTCGTCTCCTGCGCGGATGTGATTGTCCAGCTTTACAAGATCTTCACGCAGCTCGAGGCCGTCATCGTCGAGATCAATCCCCTCGTGGTGCTTGCCAACGGCGGGGTCCTTGCTGTGGATGCGGTTCTCGAGGTCGACAACTCCGCTCTTTCGCGGATCCGGCGCTACTCCCTTCCGAACCTCATCGGCCGCATCGAGAATGCGCTGGAGCGTAAAGGCAAGGAAATCGGAGTAACCTACGTCGACCTCGATGGGGACATCGGCCTGATTTCTTCGGGCGCGGGTTTGGGGATGGCCACGATGGATATCATCGGCGAGCGGCTGAGGCCGGCCAATTTTCTCGAAACCGGTGGGGGGATCACCGACAAACTGCTCTATAACTGCATGGAACTGCTGATGATGAAGGACGGTTTGCGCGGTATCCTGATCAACATATACGGGGGGATCAATCCGATCCACGAGGGGGCCAAGGGCGTCGTACGTTATATCCAAGAAAAGAAACTGAACCTTCCGATCGTGGCGAAGGCCCTTGGGAATCATCAGGAGGAGACCTGGGAGATCTTTCGCTCGGCAGGGGTGCACGTGGTAACGGACCCTGCCTCCGAGGCGGCTGTGGAGCGGTTGTACGAGCTGGTGGGACCCGGGAAGTGACCGCCAGGTGCGGCGGTGATATCCGGCAGCGGGCGGGGAAGGGCGCCAAGCGTGTTTTTTATGGGTCCCCGATTCGCGAGGAAGGCTCCAGCGATGTTTTGAAGGGTATTTTTAAAGGGATAAGAGGTCAAATCTCATGAGTATTTTACTTGACGGTGACACCCGGGTGATTGTTCAAGGGATTACAGGCAAGATCGGGCAGGTGCAGACCTATTGGATGCTCGAATATGGTACGGCGGTGGTTGGCGGTGTCACCCCGGGAAAGGGCGGGTCCACCGTGGAGGGGCTGCCGGTTTTCGACAGCGTGGTGGAGGCTGTCGAGAAAACCGGGGCCAATGCCTCTGTTTTTTTCGTTCCGGCTGCGTTCGTGCTGGATGCCTTTTATGAGACCGTCGATGCAGGCGTCAAATTTATTGTGGTTGTTCCGGAGCATGTGCCGGTACACGACGTCATGAAGATGCGAGCCTATGCCCGCGAGAAAGGGGTCTTTGCCCTGGGGCCGACGACGCCGGGCATCCTCGTCCCGGGCAAGGGCAAGATGGGGATTATGCCCGCTTCGCTTTTCTCTCCGGGACGGGTGGGGATCATCTCCCGCAGCGGTACGCTCTCCTATGAGTTCGCCGGCATCCTCTCCCAAAAAGAGGTCGGACAGAGCACGGTGGTCGGGATGGGGGCCGACCCGGTCGCCTTGACGAATCTGCCGGACATTCTGAAGCTTTTCCAGGAAGACAAGGAGACGGACGGGGTCATTATCGTTGGGGAGGTTGGTGGGGAGCAGGAAGAAAGGGCTGCGGAGTATATCGCCGGCCAAATGACCAAACCTGTCGCCGCCTATATCGCGGGCCGGTTCTCTCCGCAGGGCAAACGCATGGGGCATGCGGGGGCCATTGTCCGGGGGTCGGCCGGGACTGTCCAGGGGAAGACCGACGCCTTGAAGGCCGCCGGGGTGACGGTCCTGAAAAGTCCCATCGAAGTGGGTCGGTGGGCCATGGACCACAAACTGAGGTAGTTTCCAGGCCGGAAATGGTCTTTTTGCCCAATCTCTGCGTCAATCTTCACGTTTGCTTGTGCGGCGACCTGCAGGTCGCCTCCGCGCAAACGCTTGATTTCCTTGATATTGGCCAAAAATCCTCATTTCCGGCCTGGAAACTTGATGATTTTCGAAGCTTCATTTCACGCCTGGAAACTAGATGATTTTCGAAGTTTCATTACCGCCGTCCGGGAATGGTCTTTTTGCCCGATCTCTGCGTCAATCTTCACGGAGGCGCGCGGTTTGTCTTGCTGGGAGTTCTCGATGGACCGGCCCCCGACCGTTGTCTTTCACCTCTTCCTGGGAATGAATCCCTGGCCCCCCTTCTTCCCCGGCGGCCTTGCGGGAGCCCCGTGGATTTGCTCTTCAAGGCGTTGAAACCGTTCATGCCACCGGACTCTGCCAAGCAGAAGCGTGGCGCGAAGTCAAGCGGCTCATTTCACCGATGCCTTCCGCACCTGCGCCTGAGGGGATTCCAAGCGACGCTTGACAAAAACCCCTCGGGTCTTTAATCTCCAAGATAGCGCTTATCGGGTCATCCATCGCGAAAATAGGGGCGGTCCTTCATCTTGAATATGTCCGTCTTTCCTGTCCGCCCCAATCTCTGAACAATCAACGGTTCTCGAAACAGACCAGCGAGGCCCGCAGATCGCCCCCCGGATCAGGAGGCCCTTTTCTGGGGAGGACACTGTGTGCCGGATTCATGGCCGGGAAGACGGTTTCTTTCTGAGGGCGGAACGTACGAACGAAGGCCTATCGTGTAAACAAAGGAAAAGGAGCGGACAAGATGATTCAAGGGGCTTTGGTCATGCTGGGTTTGGGCACCATGTGCGGCCTTCTCCTGAGCTTGGCATCACGGGTTTTTCATGTCGAGCAGGACCCCAGGATCGAGTTGGTGGAAGAATGTCTGGCCGGGGCAAACTGCGGGGGCTGCGGGTATGCCGGATGTACGGCTGCGGCCGTGGCGATCGTAGCGGGAGACGCACCGGCGAGCGCCTGCATCGTGGGTGGGCCGGAGTCCGCCCGCAAGGTGGCGGCCATCATGGGGCTCGACGCGGGACTCGCGGAGCCGGCGCGGGCCCTCAATTTCTGCACCGGTGGGGATCGCGCGGACAACAAGTTCCTCTATTTGGGGGTCAGCACCTGTCACGGGGAGGCGATGTTGTATGGAGGGAAGCGCCTGTGCGAGATCGGGTGCCTGGGGCATGGCGACTGCGTCAGGGCGTGCCAGTTTGGGGCCCTGAGCATGGGGCCGGAGGGCCTGCCCGTTGTGGATGAGGCAAAATGCGTGGGCTGCGGCGCCTGCCAGAGGATCTGTCCCAAGGGCATCATCCGGGTCAAGACCATGTCGGAGCGCCTGCTCCATTTCAACCGTTCGGATGAGTGCCTCGCGCCCTGCCGGCAGACCTGTCCGGCGGAAATCAATATCTCGAGGTATATCCATCAGATCCGTGAAGGCGACTACGAGGGCGCCGTCCAAACCATCCGCGAGCGCAACCCGCTGCTGCTCGCCTGCGGACGGGTCTGTCCACACCCCTGTGAGAATCAGTGCCGGCGGGGCATCGAGGATGAACCGGTCTCGATCAATCAACTGAAGCGCTTTGTGGCCGACTACGAGATGCATTCCGGAAAACGCCTGCCTATCAGCAAGGCGCCGCCGACGAATCGCCGGATCGCGGTGATCGGCGGGGGACCGGCAGGGTTGAGCTGCGCCTATTTCCTGGCGCGCCTCGGACACGAGGTGACGATTTTCGAAGCGATGCCGAAGCTCGGTGGAATGCTGCGCTATGGCATCCCCGAGTACCGCCTCCCGAAGAAGGTGCTCGATTGGGAGATAGAGGGCATCATCAATCTCGGGATCGAGGTTCGCACCAACGTGACCTTCGGGTTGGATTTCAGCTTGGCTTCCTTGGTCGCCGTCGGTTATGACGCCATATTTATGGGAATCGGGGCATGGAAGGATTCCAGGCTGAGGGTCGAGGGAGAAGATCTCAGTGGATGTTACACGGGGATCGATTTCCTGAGCCGCATGGCGGGGGGTGCGCCCGTGGAGATCGGTGAGACGGCGGCGGTCATCGGAGGCGGGAATACCGCCATCGACTGCGCCCGCACCCTGGTGAGGAAAGGGGCCAAGAAAGTCTATCTCGTTTACAGGCGCACACGCAAGGAGATGCCGGCCAACGAAATCGAGATCGAGGCTGCCGATCACGAAGGGATCGAGATGCTTTTTCTATGCGCCCCGGTCAGGGTGGTGGGGGACGAAAACGGTAAAGTGACGCATCTCGAGTACTTGAAGATGGAGCTTGGAGAGCCTGATGCCAGCGGGAGGCGAAGACCCGTCCCTGTCGAAGGGTCTGAAACCCTTTTGAAAACGGATATGGTGATCACGGCCATCGGCCAGGCGCCTGACATCGGGTTCAAGGAGAAAACCGAGGACCGTCTGGCGCAGCTGAAGACTACACGCTGGAGCACGATCGAGGGAAACCCCTACACCACGCAGACGAGCATTCCTTACATCTTTGCAGCGGGAGACGCCGCAACGGGGCCCTCGCTGGTGGTGGAGGCCATCGGGGGCGGCCGGAGGGCTGCGCGCTCGATTCATCAGTATGTCACGGGGGAGGAGGTGCATGCAGACCAGCAGGAACTGGGTCGAAAAATGATCGACAAATCCATTTTCGAATCGGTGCCGGGTATCGAGCCCAAACCCCGGTGCACCATGGAGGAATTGCCGGTTGATGTGCGCGTTCAATCCTTTGTGGAGGTGGACCAGGTGCTCACAGAGGAGGACGCGCTCGCGGAAAGCCAACGGTGCCTCGACTGCGGTCTGCTTTGCTACAACGTCGATAAAGATTGACCCGGGTGCCACGGTCTCCGGTCCCGCACCTGTTTTACAGATCGTCAGATCGAGTGCCGGGACCAGGGCGTTGCCTCATCCCGTTTGACACGGGCCGGTTTATGTCAACCGCTACCGGTCTATGGGGTGAGGGCTGGCGGAAAAAGATTTCGAATGCGAGGGGTTGACGATGCCGAGTGTCGATTTTCTGGGTAAAGTCGATTTATTGAGGGGCCTCGATGAGCCTCGGCTGCTGCTCATTCAGGAGAGTTGCCAGCCGAGATCCTATGCTTTGGGTGAGAGGCTTTTCAAGGAAGACGAGATTGCAGACAGGATCTGGATCGTGGAACGAGGCGAGGTAGGCCTTTTTTTCAATCTCCCCGGCCGGAAACGCTCAGATGAAAACCTTGTCGTGTCCATTTCGTCCGGTGAGTCGCTGGGTTGGTCCGGTTTCATGCCGCCCTATAGATACAGCCTGTCCGCGTACTGCAACTCGGAACGCTGCGATGTATTGATGCTTATGAAGGATGACCTGACCAGGCTCTCAGAGCAGGACCACCGGTTGGGTTATATGGTGATGTCGAATCTCGCGGCCGTGGTGAGCAGGCGCTTTGATCAATTGCAGGAGTGGGGGACGGTTTTGCCGCTTCCCTCTGTTTGAGTTTTCCCCATGCGTGTTCGAATCGCTTTAAGCCGGGCTGTATGTGCGAAGCGTCACCCCGTGGTCGGGGTCGTTGACAGCGTTGCACGCTGCCCGTTCTTCAAGCGCTCGGCGCTGCAAAGGATGCAGGAAATCCCGTGTTTTTTCGGGCCGGGGTCCGATAACTGCGGCATTCATGACAACCATTTCCCGAGAGCAGGAGGGTCGGATGGTCAGCCTTGATTTTTTGGAGGAGGTGGAGGTCTTCAGGGGATTGGACGATGACAGGCTCGCAGCTTTGCGCAGTTGCTGCGAGGAGGCTGAATTCAAAAGGGGGGATGAACTTTTTGGTATCGGGACGGATGCTAAGCACCTGTGGGCGGTGGAGAAAGGTGAGGTGACCCTGATGGGGGAGCCGTCCAAAACAGCCGGCTCAGCAGCGTTTCCACTTTCTTCGTTGGAGACGAGCATGATCTTCGGCTGGTCGAGTATGGTCCCGCCTTACCGGCATATGCATTCGGCGTTTTGCGGCAGCAGGACCTGCCGGGCGATAAGAATCGAAAGCGCCTGCCTTTCACGGGTGTTCGAGGAGGATCCCGAAATGGGCTACCGGGTCATGATGAGGCTCTTGAGATCCATCGGAAGGCGGTTCCATTCGCTTCAGGAAGAGCTGGTCAGGCGCCGTGGGCAGGATATGCTGAACCAGTGGTGATCGATACCTTGAAGGCGCAAGGCTTTTGTGAAGATTTTAGAAATCCGTAATACACCGGATGAATCTATAACACCTACCAATATTCACTTCGGAGAATATGCCAACCGAAATACCATGCATTTGGTGCACTTTTAACAATATCGTAAAGCGATCTATTCAAAGTATTTTTGGAATGATAGCTTAAATATATTACGCAGCCTTCTTTCTTGGTTACCATCATTTGATGGTCGATAATATAATCATTATTCCAATCAGCGCTTACTACGTCACCCAATTGAATATCACAGGTTGTAGTGACATTGTATGCCCGATTCCTAAAATACATATGCCATGCCAGATTATCGGCTGCACTCCATGTGTAAGTCCATATGTTACCTGCACCGCTTTTTTCAAACCACCATTCTAAAATATTTTTTTTATCCCATCCGGTTGTCATAAACCAACCGCCAGCATAAAGACATTGTGACACAAAATTGGTACAATCCTTTTGTAATGGGTATCCGTAATAGGGGTTATAACTTTCGGCATAATCTATAGCATAATTCACTGCCGATGCCCTATTATATGGATAAATTCCCAATTCGTGATTTAACATTTCCTCACTTTTGGCATGGTTCTTATTCATTTGATGATGCAACGGAATTTCCAAGGGAGGCAATACTAGAGGTTCAACAGCATCAGGATTGTTTTCCATATATTCATCTAGCTGCATCTTGGCATCTGGTGTATCCGGTACAATTGGGTAGGTTACATCTTTTTTGTCATCTAAGTTTGAATAGAAAATTTCATCATGTTGTTGATCATAGATAACATTGTAACCTCTCATTGTCTTTTTAATGATCATTACATGATCCATAACAGTTACAGTCAGTGGAGCTTCAAAATCAGGTGAATGAACGAGGCGGCTCTGCATTCTGTTTTTCTCGCGCACCTTGATATATATCATTCTGCCGATTTTTTTCGTTATGATTATATCGACTATTTCCGATTGTGACCATATGTATGCAATTTCATATTCTTCTTTTATTGTATTATATAGAGCTATAAGTGTGTTTTTGTATTCATCGCCTGAAAATTTTCTTCCCATAGCCTCGGTTATGGGAAAGTTATATCCCTCATCTATACCTGTCATTAATAATATATCTCTCATTTCAAACAAATTCAATATTGTAGATCTGATCGAATCTTCTTCATCTGGTTGGATATTGTATTCAGCATTGGCAACCGTTGCGCCATAAATTAGAACAAAAAAGATTAGACACAATTTGGCGATACCAATACACAGGCTGCAATTTGCATGTCTCATGTATCATCTCCTTTCTTCAAAGTATGGTCCTTTGATTTTTTAAAGCAATAATGATGCCGTTTGTATGGAATATTGTCTGTTTTGGGCATTAATATGGGCCATGGAGGTGAAAGTGCTTAATCTTGTTGCTTTTTTTCTGATGCAGGAAAAATTGCTCTGTCTCGGAGGACCAGGGCGGAAGGAGAGACTGCACATGTTATTGTGAACAGCGATCTTCGCCATATACCGGTCTTTGGGATGAGGTCTGGTGGGAAAGGGTTTCGAATGCAAGGGGTCGACGATGCGGAATGACCTTTTCCGAGTAAAATTATTTTATTGAAGGGCTTTGAGTAGCCTCGGTCGCTGCACATCCAGGGGTGTTGCCGGCAGGACTTCCCGGGTGATCAGGGTCGACAGCGCCAGTCCTTCCACGGTTCTGTTGGAGGATGATCCCGGAATGGGTGCCAGGTCATGATGAGGCCGTTGAGTTCGATCTGCAGGCCTTTTGATTCAGTTGAGGAAGAGGAGGTGAGGCACCGGGAAGAGGATATTCTGAACCGGTGGTGAGTTTCCTTCCGGAAACGGTGTTTTCTCCAACCGCGGCGTCAATCTGTTGTTTTCTGGGGCGGCGATCTACAGGCCGCTTCCGAGCAGGTGCTGGATTTCATCGGTATTGTGTAAACCGCGGCCTACTTGGCAGCGGTGGGACTGAGCACCCGAAGGGTGTGAAGAAAATATTCTCATTTCCGGATGGACACGGGTTGAATTTTGAAGGCGCACGGCTTTTGTGAAAATTTGAACAAATACCTTCTTGACACGCCTCGAAACTTTTGGTATTCCTCGCACGTTACAATTGGACATGCTGGTCCTGACCCGGTAGGGATTGCGGTAAAGCACGTCGAGACCGAGCAGGTGGACGCCTGATCCTACCGAAGTGGACGGCAGAAGCCCCCGGCCGGCAGGAAAAGGTCTCGCCGGCCGCATATACGGGCGGCTCATGCGAAAACCGCTTTGGTCCGCCTGCAGCCGATGCGCACGAGGAGCGGGTTCACTTGGAGCATCCAAGCTTGCGCCAATGCAAAGGGGTTCCAATGACCGGTTTTGGCGGGGATCACCGAGTTTGTAGCGATGCTTTTTTGGCAGGGAATCACCAACTAAACCCAGAGGAGAGGAAACGATGATTAAGCCGCATGGATCCGATAAACTGAATCCGTTGTATGTCATGGACGACGCAAAGCGCGCCCAGTTAACCAAGGAAGCCGAGAGCCTGCCTTCCATCGTGGTCAGTTCGGCCGCAGCCGGCAATGCCGTCATGATGGGGGGCGGTTATTTCAATCCCCTGGCGGGATTCATGAACGCCGCAGAGGCGATGAGCGTCGCGAAGGACATGAAGCTGAAGAACGGGCTGTTCTGGCCTGTGCCGATCGTGAATGTGGTGCCGGACGCCTCCGCTGTCAAAGGTGCGAAGAAGATCGCCCTCAGAGACCCGAACGTCGCCGGCAACCCAGTCCTGGCGATTCAGGAAGTGGAAGCCATCGAGGAGTTCACCCCCGAGCAGATGAAGGAGATGACGCTGTCGATCTTCCGGACGGAAGACGAGAACCATCCCGGGGTAAAGGCCTTCAACTCGGTTGGAAGGACGGTCATTTCCGGGCCGATTCAAGTGCTGAACTATTCCTATTTCGAGAAGGACTTCGGGGACACCTTCAAGACGGCTTATGAGATCCGTGAGATGATGGGCAAACTCGGTTGGGAAAAGGTCGTCGCTTTCCAGACGCGGAACCCGATGCATCTGGCCCACGAGGAACTCTGCCGCATGGCTTACAACGACCTCAAGGCCGACGGTATCCTGATTCACATGCTCCTCGGCAAGCTGAAGGCCGGCGACATCCCCGCGGATGTCCGCGATGCCTGCATCCGGAAGATGGTCGAAATCTATTTCCCACCGAACACGGTGCTTGTGACCGGTTACGGTTTCGATATGCTGTATGCCGGCCCGAAGGAAGCCCTGCTGCACGCGGTATTCCGTCAGAACTGCGGCTGTACGCACCTGATCGTCGGGCGTGACCATGCCGGAGTCGGCGATTACTATGGCCCCTTCGATGCCCAGACCATCTTCGACGAGATTCCGAAGGACGCCCTCCTGCTCGACATCTACCGGGCGGACCACACAGCCTGGTCGAAGAAATTGAACAAGATCGTCATGATGCGCGATGTACCGGACCATACCAAGGATGATTTCATTCTGCTTTCCGGCACCAAGGTTCGTGAGATGCTGGGTAATGGGCAGGCACCGCCTCCCGAGTTCTCACGCCCGGAAGTCGCCCAGATCCTGATCAACTACTATCAGTCTATCGACAAGAAGTAGGCAGGATTGTTTTGGGGGTCAGACCGGCCCTTCGACGGTTAGAGAAGCCCGCTCTGTTTTAAGGAGGCGGGCTTTTTTAATCACCTTCCGATCATGCGGAACCCTGACCGAATCTGGGAGATGTAAGATGGATACAGGGCGTAGAGCTGTAGTGCTGTCAAGCGGCGGGTTGGACTCGACGACCGTCATGGCGATTGCCCTTGAAGAAGGTTTCGACGTCTACAGTTTGACGGTTGATTACGGACAACGACACAAAGTGGAACTGGAGGCTGCACGCAAGGTTGCGTCTGTATTGGGCGCCGAGGAGCACAAGGTCCTGCGTGTCGATTTGGCGGGAATAGGCGGGTCTGCGCTGACAGACAACCTGAGGGTCCCGAAGGGCCGTCAGGAAGATGAAATCCCCAATGAGATTCCTATCACCTATGTCCCTGCGCGGAATACCGTTTTTCTTTCTCTGGCCTTGGGGTGGGCCGAGGTGCTGGGGGCTGCGCATATCTTCATCGGGGCCAACAGCATCGATTACAGCGGCTACCCGGACTGCAGGCCGGAGTATCTGTCGGCCTTCGAAAGGCTGGCCGTGCTGGCCACCAAGGCTGGAGTGGAAGGGCGGCTGAAGATCCGGATACACGCACCGCTGTTGCACATGACCAAACGGGAAATCATTCTGAAGGGTTTGGAACTGGGTGTGGATTACGGTTTGACCCACAGCTGCTACGATCCACTGCCGGACGGCCGGGCCTGCGGAGAGTGCGACAGCTGCCGGCTTCGAAGGAAGGGGTTCCGGGAGGCCGGCATCCAGGATCCTTCGGAAAGGTAGGATGCCGGTCGGCCGTAAAAGGGAGGCTCAGATCTCTAATTCCTGGGAGGTGAGAGCGGCTCCGGGGGATAAAGCTTCTCGATTTCTCCCTTGAATTTTTCTTCGAGGATTTTTCGTTTAAGTTTAAGCGTCGGGGTCATCTCGCCTGTTTCCTGGGTCCATTCGTGGGGCAGCAGGCGGAACTTGCGGATCTGTTCGACCCGGGCGAAGTCAGCCATGAGCCCTTCGATTTCGCGCGTATAAAGATCGCCCACGGTTTGATTCTGGATGAGATCCTCGTGGTCTGTGAACGGCACTTGATGGGTCCGGGCCCATTTCTTGAGCTCTTCGAAGGCCGGGACGATCAGCGCGGAGAGATATTTCCTTTTTTCACCGATCACGGCCACCTGCTCGATGTAGGGGGATTCCATCAACCGGCTTTCAATATTTCTGGGGGCGATATTTTTGCCGCCGGCGGTGACGATAATATCCTTGATCCTGCCCGTGATGGAAAGGTAGCCGTCCGCATCCACGGCGCCGAGATCCCCTGTCCGAAAGAACCCATCCTCCGTAAAAGCCTCCCGAGTCGCAGCCTCATCCTTGTAGTATCCAAGCATGACCTGCGGCCCCTTGATGAGGATCTCCCCCTCCGGTGAAATCTTGACGTTGGTTTCGGGCACCGGCGGGCCCACGGTTCCTGGTTTGATAAGACAGAAGCGGTTCACGTTGGTGATGGGGGTCGTCTCCGTCAGTCCGAAGCCTTCCAGTACCGTGATTCCCATGCCGAGGAAGAACTCCGCGTCGGAGACAGACAGCGCGCCGCCACCGGATACGGCGAATCTCAGGCGATCCATGCCGAGCACGGTCTTCAGCTTCGAGAAGATGATCTTGTCCGCCAAGCGGTAACGCAAGGCGAAAAACCCCTTTGGTGGTTTCTGGGTGCATGCGTAAGGCAGGTTCAGCCTGGCGGTTTCTATGGCCCATTTGAAAAGGGCCTGCTTGGTGGCCGGGGCTTCGCCGACCTTGGCGAGGATGCCGGAGTGGATCTTTTCGTAAAACCTCGGTACGCTGATGATGCAGGTGGGTTTGATCTCCACCATGTTCTCCTGAATCCTGGAAAAATCTTCGGCGAAGGCCACCTGGGCGCCCCATGCGATGGGCATGTAATACCCGGCGGTTCTCTCCAGGGAATGAGAGAGGGGCAGGAAGGACAGGAGAACGTCCTGGTCCGATACGAGGTCCCAGAAATCCGCCAGGGCCTGGCGCACATTGGACACGAAATTGTCGTGGGAGAGCATCACGCCTTTGGGGGGGCCGGTGGTGCCCGAGGTGTAGATGATGGTGGCCATGTCGGAGGGTTTGACCGCGGCCAGCCTTGATTCGAAGACGTCGTTCAGCCCCTTTTTTTCGCCTTCCTGCAGCGCCTGGTCGAAAGTGAGCACATCCGGGCCGAATCCCTCGGCGGTGTCATAGGCCAGAATGAACTCCAAGCCGGGCAGACGGTCCCGGATCTGCATGACCTTCTGCAGGTGTTCTGCCGCACCGGCCAGGCATCCTTTGGATTCGGAGTGCTGCAGCACATAATAGGCCTCCTCGGCCGAGTTGGTGGCATAGATCGGGACGTCGACGGCGCCGATGGAGAGGATGGCCAGGTCGCTCACCCACCATTCATATCGATTGGGGGAGAAGATGGCCACCCGATCCCCTGGTTGGATGCCTCTGGAGATCAGGAAGGCGGCGAGGTTCCGGACCATGGTGTTCATCCGGTTCCAGGAGATGTCCACATACCGACCCCCCGTTTTGTACGAAACGCAGGCGCGGTCGCCGTACTTGCGGACCTGTTGCTGGAAAACGGCTGGCATCGATGTGTCTTTCAATCGCTCCATCGCGGTACCTCCGGGCGCTCCTGTTCACGGGCGCAGACAAACATGGTCCTGTCACAAAAAGAGCCTGCAAAAGGCGGTTTGAAACAGAAAAGTGCGTTGCACTCGATCGTTGATCTCTATAGGGATCGCCGGGGCGGTCGCTTCCGAGGCCCCGCTGCCTCAATGGGATAACGCCGGCCTGCCGATGGGTGGGAAGGCCGGCGGAAGGAGGATGATTATGCTTGTTTTTTGGGCTTTTTCCAAGCGATCAAAGGACAGAGTTTGCAGATGTCGAAACCGGGATAGGTTTCTCCCGTACGCGGGAATGAGGCGCCGCCGTCACGGACGGTTCTTTGAAGGGTCCATCGGACCGTTTTCTCGAGGTGGGTACCGGGCCAGATCCAGTTGATTTCCCCCTGTTCGGTCTTGCCGGAGGTGTAGCTGCTGCTGCACATCGGGGTGATGTTGGGTTCCTGTGTCACGTAACATCGAACGATTCCGTGGCAGACAGAAGAATTCATGCTCATGGTCATACGAAAAGGATGCGTGTCGAAAGCTGCGCACCAATCATTTCCCAAGTGATAGGACTGGAGGACGTCGGACATGCCATGGATGACGTCCGGCACGAAGGGGCTTTTGTGCAAGGGGGCTGTGGCAAAGGCGAGCAATCCAGGCGGCAGGCGTTTCTTTGTTTTAACAAAGCGCTCGGCCTGTTCCAGGTTTTGGGTATATTTCAAGTGCCCTTTGATCTCGGATTCATCCAGCTCTTTCCATCCAAGAACATATTTCGCATTTGAACATCCGGTTTTTTCCTTGGTGCTGAGAGTGATTTCGCCGCCTTGCCGTGAAGCCGCAACGTAGTGGCACAAAGTAAAAGGATGAAGCGCTTCTTTATATTCGGTTTTCTGTTTGAAGTCTTCGAGTTCTTCTTCTGAGAAGAAAAATTTGACTGCTACAGGATAATATTTGAATTTCAACAGATTCCGTAGAGTGAAAACAATGTCCGAAGGGCTGAGTGTTTCCTTTTCAAGTATTTGTCTTGCAAACTCTACGTCGTTCAAAAGCATTGTCGTGTCTATCATAAGGTGCTCTCCAGACTGTAGAAGGTTAAAAATTGTCTGCCTTTTAAAAACGCCCATGCCTATCGGTCATACCGTCTGAGCTATGCCGGCATGGTGCGGGTGCTTGTGCGCCGGCCACCAGGTCGCCTCCGCTCAAGCGATCGATTTCCTTAGATAGTGACAAAAAACCTCATTTCCGGATTGGAAACGGGGTTTTAGCCGGAAATCATTTCCGGATGGACACCCATTACGGATCAAGGTCTGAAAACCCTCTGAAAAAGATTTTCCAGATGGCCACAAGTTGATGGAAAGCCTATTAAATTGAGTGAAGGATGTCAACGGGAAACAGCATCACTCCCGGCTCGAGGGTGGGCCATTAGCTGCGAGGCCGGCCGGCTGGGGGCGATGCCGGTAAGTGTGTCTTCATAAAGAGAGGGGTGTGCGCACGGACGGGGATGGAATCGTGGAACCTTGCCCGTGTCGGCGAGGATAAGGGCTTGGCATGGGAGGCTCCGGGTTTCTTAAGATCTTCCAAAAAACCGATGTCTGTGGCAGACTGGTGGGTGATCGAGGCCAACCGCGGGGATGCTTGACGCCCCGGAAAGTCAGGAGGTTGTGTGCGCCGGATTCCGGCCGACGGAGATCGAGGGGTGCGGATCGGGAGAACTGAAGGCGGTTCGATAATCGACGGAGCAGCACGTTGCCTGGAAACGCGGGCGCAGCCCGAGTGCCAGTGCCTCCTCGACCGCTTCTTCGGACCAGACCGCCATACGGGTGATGCCGGCGCGGAGGGCGAGACACTCGAGGGATGTGCCCTCGCGATTGCGAGGTCTTTCACACCCGAGGGCGATGGGGACATCCGGCATGAGGAGCCGGGCGGAGGCGATGAGACGCGCGATCGCCAAGGGGGCAGGCGGTTTGACGGTCGACATGGCGGTCCCTTTGAGCGGGCTGAGCACAACGATGACCAACGCGGTGGGATGGTAGCGGCGGATGATCTCGAGCGCTCGATACTCTGAATCGATGCGGCCGAAGTAGAGCCCGGCCACGATATGCGGAATCCAGGCGATGTCGCTCGTTTTGACGGCTTCGATGGCCTCGAGGACCTTGTGGAGTCCTGGAAGCCGGTACACCTCTGTTGCGGCCTTTTCATCTCCCATGACATCGAGGAGGGCCTGACGGATGCCGGCGGCCTTGAGTGCCTTGGCGGTGCGGAGGTCCGGGAAGCCCGTGTGCGCCGAGAGGTGCAGGGTTGTTTCGCGTCCGAGGGACGAGATCACGTCTAGATAGCGTTTCCAGGGCAGTTCGCCGTTCCGGTCGGATCCACCGGTCAGGAGAATACCGTGGTTCCCGTTCGCAGCGAGCAGACGGCCGCGGCGCAATAGCTCCTCGGGCTCATCGACCTTGAGCATCGGTTGGAGGAGTGTCCCTGCGCAGTGGAGGCACTGCAGCTCGCAGCGGTTGCCTGTGATGGAGAGGGCGGGATATCGGCCGCGGAAGCCATGGAAGCGTATCATTCCGGGGAGATAGAAGGTGATTTCTTTACCATGGCGGTCTCTGGCGATGTTCCACGCTTCGCGAAAAAGGGCTTCGTCGGCGGGACCGAATTCAGGGGAGACGGGTGCAAGACCGGTCGTGATGGCCGTCCGGGAATCGGGAAGTGGGGGCTGATTGTTCGATCTTTCGGGCATCGACGGACGACCACTTGAGCCGCAGAGGCCAACGGCGTTTCAGGTTGAAGGGAAACAGTCTGAATGCAACGGGTTTTTCAACACGCTGCCAAAGCCACGTTTTCCAGGGTGGAATCGGAATTGAATACAGGGAGATTATGCAAATGCTGAAGAGAAATCAAGCCCGGTTTTTTGGGGTGTTGCCGCTCCTGATCTGCTTCGTGGCTTCAGGGTGCAGCACGCTTGCTGAATTGAAAGTGCACTATGAACTCCCCCCCGGCTCCACCGCTCTGTCTGGGCGGAGCATGGCGCTGTTGGTGGAAGATGGGCGCAAGGTCACGGAGATCCTGGGAAAGGGCGCGGCCAAAGAGTATGAGCATTTTTCAGGCAAGGTCTCCTTCAGTTATGCCCGTTACGGGGAACCCGGCTTCAAACAGGGGCTCTATGATCTGCGCGAGCTGTTTACTGCGGCCTTCACGAAGAAATTGGAGAATCTCGGGATGGACGTGCGGACGGAGCGTGCACCGGGGGCGCTGGAGCTCGTCATCCGTGTCGAGGAATACTCTCTGGACTTCGTTGACCGGCGGTGGATCGCCAGGGCGGTCTATGAAGCTCGAGTCGAGGAAAACGGGCGCTTTTTGGCCTCGCAGCGGATCAGCGGCCAGTCCGAAAGGCTGAAGATCATCGGCCGGAAGCAGGCGGATGCAGTCATGAGCGAGCTTTTCACCGATACCGTTAATCAGCTCGATGTCGTAAGACTTCTGGAGCAGGCCGAGCGAGTGCGCTGAGAATGGTTATCGCTATGAAAAATCGGCCACTGGACGATCATGGGGTGTATTGCATCAGCCTCGGCTGTGCAAAAAATCTCGTCGACACCGAACACATGCTTGGTTTGATGCAGGCAGGAGGCTGCAGGTTGACCGAGACCCTCGACGAGGCCGAAACGGTGGTGATCAACACCTGCGGTTTTATCCAGGAGGCTGTGGAAGAGGCGATCGGAACCATCCTTGAAGCAGCACGCGCGAAGGCCTTGGGAACCTTCAGAAATCTGATCGTTACCGGGTGTTTTGTGCAGCGGTACGGCTACAAGCTGACCCGGGAAATCCCCGAGGTGGACGCTTGGGTGGGTACCGGAGAATTCCACCGAATCGTGGATGTGCTGAGCGCCCTGGAGGCTCGAGAAGGGCCTCTTTTCCTGATCGGTCCGCCCCGCTACCAGGCGGACCACGGCGTGCCGCGCATCCGGACGACGCCGTTTTTCAGCACCTATCTCAAGATCTCTGAAGGGTGCTCCCATCGCTGCAGCTACTGCTGCATACCCCGCTTGAGGGGGCCTCTTCGCAGCCGCAGCCTGGATTCTCTGGTCCTCGAAGCGGAGCGGATGGTCGCAGACGGCGTCAAGGAGATCAACCTCGTCGGCCAGGATATTACGGCTTACGGACGCGATCGTTTGGAGTGCGGGGGGCTGGAGCGGCTCCTGAGGCGTCTGGTCAAGGTGGATGGGCTTGTTTGGATCCGGCTGATGTACTGCAATCCCGAAGGGATGACCGACACATTGTTGGAATTGATCGAAGGAGAGGAAAAAATCTGCCCTTATTTGGATATTCCCCTCCAGCATGTCAGCCCTGCCGTGCTTCGTGCCATGGGGCGAGGGGGCGCCGGAGAAAGTCCGTGGGAATTGATCGGGCGGATCCGCTCCGTCAAGCGCAGTATCGCCATCCGTACGACCTTTATGGTGGGCTTCCCGGGAGAAACGGAGCAGGATTTCGAGAATCTGCTCCGTTTTGTGAAGGAGACGAGTTTCGATCATCTCGGTGTATTCTCGTTCAGTCCGGAGAGTGGCACGCGAGCGGCGAGGATCAGGACGGGCATCGTGCCCAAAAAGATCGCCGTCGAGCGGCGCCGCAAGGTGATGCAGCTTCAGTCCCGGATGGCGAAGAAGGCCAAGGAGGGGCTGATCGGATCCGTTTTTCCGGTTCTGATAGAGGGGTATTGCCCAGAAACGGAGCTTCTGCTGAGCGGGCGCACCTCCATGATGGCTCCCGAGGTCGACGGACAGGTCTTGATCACTAAAGGGACGGGAGCAGAAGGCGTTATCCTCCCGGTCAGGATTACCGAAGCCCACCCCTATGATCTAGTCGGCGAGATTGTTTCTTGAAACGATGCAGTCGGATTTGATTTGACATGACTTCATGGCTTATTTAACCTTACCCATTTATCTCAAAGCAGCTAAAGCGGCTGGATGCGCCATCAGCGGGAGTTTCGGATGAACCCAGACCAGGCTATACTGAACAAGCACAGACTTCACCTCGAAAAAATCGAGGCGGAACTGGCCCTTTCCGTCGGATCCCGCGTAGCGAAAATCGAAGAAATATCCCGGCACACCCTCCTTGGAGGAGGAAAGAGACTCCGCCCGCTCCTCTTTGTTCTTTCTTGCGGGCTTCTTGGATCGCGGGTTCAGGGATGCTACCGGTTGGCGGGTATTTTCGAGATCATCCACGCCGCCTCGCTCCTGCACGACGATGTCCTGGACAACGCGGAGACCCGGCGCAGCCGCCCTTCGGCCAACCGTCTCTGGGGCAACCACGCGGCGGTGCTCGTAGGGGACTTCTTGTACTCCAAGGCTTTTGCCGTGGCATTCGACACGGGGCATCGCCCCTTTCTCCAGCGTCTGACGGAGACTACCACCCGCATGGCCGAAGGCCAGGTTTTGGAACTCGAGCATACCTTCGACTGGGATATCGGGAAAGAAGCTTACCTGGAAATCGTCAAGGCCAAAACAGCGGTGTTGATTTCGGCTGCCTGCGAGTGCGGGGCGATTTTGAGCGGTGCGGGAGAAATGGCCGAATCGGCGCTTGCACAGTTCGGCTTCCATATGGGCGTGGCCTTTCAGTTGATGGACGACCTCCTGGATTACACGGCAGAGGAGAAGATATTCGGCAAGCCGGTGGTCAAAGACCTGAGGGAGGGGAAGATTACCCTGCCGTTGATTTACGCGCTTGCGGATCTGGAAGAAGCGGACCGGGCTGCCCTTCGGACCCGCCTCACGCCTGAGGGAGCGTTTCCGAGCGAGGAGGATTTCCAGCAGGTTTTGGAGATGGTGCGCACCGGCGGCTGCCTGGAGCGCGTCCGCGAAGAGGCCTCTGAAAGCGTCGAGCGGGCGGCCGGTTGCCTGGCGATTTTCCCTGACTCCCCTTCAAAACGCGATTTGCTCCAAATGAACCGTTACATCCTTGATCGGAGTTATTGACGTACAACCGGCTTTGGTGGTGCAAGGAGAGAAACGGCCTCCTGTTTTCTCCGGGACAGTGCGTCTTTATCGGGCGCTCCGGCCTTTGCCGAGAAGCTGGAGGCTGAGTCGGGGCACCGTCATTTTCCGAAGGGACAGACGGGATAGCGGCATGCCTCACACTGAAGACACATGCCGCCGTGGGCCATTTCGGCCAGGTCGCGGCGCGTGATCTCCTCTCCGGCGAGCACCCTCGGGAGAACGAGGTCGAGAACGGTCGCCCTGTAAAAAAGTACGCATGCCGGCAGACCGAGGATCGGGATCTCCCCGATGCGGCCGTAAAGGAACATCGCCCCGGGCAGGACCGGCGTACCGTAAATGACGGGGTCGGCTCCGGCTTCAGCGACTGCGAGCCGGCTGATGTCGTCCGGGTCGACGCTCATGCCGCCGGCAACCATGACGAGCCGGGCGCCGGCCTGAATGACCGAGCGGATGCCGCCCACGATCCGGTCCAGTTTGTCGGGGGAGAAGACGAGTTTGCATACCTCACAGCCATAGGCGGTCAGCTTCTTGCGGATAATGGGGGCGAACTTGTCCTCGATGAGACGGTTGTACACCTCGTTTCCCGTCACGACCAGGCCGGCCGGGGGCTGGGCCAATGCTTTGACCGTAAAAACGGGCCCATAGGCTCGTATCGCGTCCAGCGCTTCCATGAGGGTCTTTTCTTTCAGGATGAGAGGGATAGCGCGGGTGGCAGCCAGGATGTCGCCGGCTTGGACGACGGTGTTCGTGTGGCGGGACGAGCAGGAGATCTCCGGGGTCATGTTCAATTCCACCAGGGCTTCCACGTTGATCTTCAACAGTCCCGGGTGCGCCGCTCTGAGGGCGATTTTCCCTTCAGAGGGAGACTCTTCGAAGCTCACGCCCGGTCCTGCGATGACGTTGGCGATCCTGAGCGCGGCTTCGTCCTCATGAAGTTCGTCCCGGCCGAGTTTCAAGACATACAAATGTTCTTTCCCTAAACGCCTCAGATGCTGTACGTCTTCTTCCCGGATGATATGCCCCTTCTTGAAAGCCGGGCCTTTGAACTGGCCGGGCCTGATCTCGGTGATGTCATGTGCCAGGACGGTGCCGACGGCCTGGTCGACAGATATGATGGTCGCGGATGACTTGTATTTGCCTGTCATGAAGTTTCTCCTCAATCTATCATCTATGAGCTGGTTTCCATCCGGAAATGGTCCTTTTGGCTCGTATCGGGAGAGGCGGTTCCTGTCTTTTTGGGACCGGAAGCGGGGCGGGATGCGCCGTTCAAAGCCTCAACAGCAGTAGATCCGAGCCAAGTGTGAGCTCTCCACTATACGCCCGCCGGCACTCTCCTGCAATGTCTGTTTTGAGGCACTCCGGATAAAAATGGGTCAGCACCAGATGCCGGGCGCCGGATTGTTCGGCAATACGGGCGGCTGAGGATGGGGTCAGGTGCCCGGGTACAGGCGATTGGTCTGGAAAGGCGCATTCGAGGATGAGAATATCGGCATCCTGCGCAAGGTGGACGATCTCGTCACAATAGTCTGTATCGCCTGAATATACAAGGATCTTCCCGTCCGAGGAGCGTAAGCGATAACTGATTCCTTGCGCAGAGTGGCGGGTGCATGTGGTCGATATCTCCATCGAGCCGATGGCCAGGACCCCATCATTTTCAGGGCGGATTTCCCTAATCGATAGGTATTCATTCGATCCTAATGCAGAGCCCTCGTAAGCTGCTTCGAGGTGAGAGAGCATGTCCACCAGGCCGAACGGGCCGGCGAGGACCATTTGAGTTCTGAAGGCGGCAAAAGACGGGTTGCGCAAGGCGAAGAGAAGCGGAACCAGATCGGCGCAGTGGTCCGGGTGGAAATGAGTTAGAAACACCCCTCGCAGAGCGGTCAAGGGCAGGCCGGCTCTGGCCATTTGCCGAAGCGTGCCCGGTCCGAGATCGAGACAGAAAAGGTGGCCCGCGTCGCGGACGGCAATGGCTGGGGATGCGCGATCGGATAACGGCAGGGCGGTACCCGTGCCCAGGAGGATAATATCCATCATCGGTTTGCAGTCCAAATGTTTCAGGTTGGTGATGCTACAGCTTCTCTACGGACACGGCCTGGGATGCCCTTCGGTGCGGATGAGAGGGGGTGCGGCGCTCCCCTGTTTACGTTGCTTATGCCGGTGCCCCGTCCAGAGAAACAAGAGATGCCGGCCGGAATCCGGACCACTGGAGGCTGCTGAAAAAAAGGTGGCCGAGCGGCCGGAAGGGTGATCCATACCCACTCTGACCCAAAAAAGAGGCACGATGACGAGGCCGAGTCCCCGGACCGCACGGAGGCATCTTATCCGTGAATCGGTTCCCGGTCAATCTTTGGCGAATCCACGAAACATGCCCCGTCAGGCGCACTTGACAGAGTGTAAGAAAACCTGACACCTTTCAATGTCGATCCGGTTTATTCTTTCTGCTGGTGGGATGCACGGATCGATAGTGCTCTCGACAGGTTGCCCCTTTTCGCTTTAAATGACCGGGGCTGGCATGTTTCTTGTTTTAAGATGTATTGTGGAGGTAGGATTGGAATGTCCGTTGGGGTCCCTTGATCAAAATCGAGATATTTATCTTTAGAAATTAGAGTGTTATTCAAAGTCTCCGAATAGAAAACATTAAGCGCGACGATGAAAGGGCCTGCGAGCAGGAATGCCTGCCGGCCCCTTTCCCGGCCGGCTCATTTTTACTTGACACCACAGAGAATTTATATATAAAAGGGTGCTTGTTACAAAAAGCACAAAGTATCGGGGAGAAATCCTGGCACGGGAGGCTTTTTGGGTTGGTGGATTGAGAATAGGGGCAGCAGGGTTGCCGATGCCTATAAAACATGAGGCAAACCGAGCTTTTGCCCTCGCGAGTGCGGCGGTGGAGGTGCTCAGCCAGGCCACCGCCGGAGAAGGAGGACCGGGTACCGTTCCTGTGCGGTTTACGACGCTGCTCCCTGCTGGTTCGCTTGATGGCAAGGCGCTGAGTTTCTGCTTGTGCACAAGGCGCCCTTGGAAGGGCTACACTATAGCTAGAGCGGGGAAATCCGGAATGAATCGGGAAGTGTCGAAGCTGCGGGGGCGAGGCTTGTCTACCTGAAATCGGCACCGGTTCCTGGGCCTTGATTGCTTGAGATCGCAGTCTAGAGAAAGATCGTATTCAAGAGAAAGGAGGTGGCATTCACAACTTTTGTAAACACCCTTGTCTTTGTAGAATCCATTCATTTGTCTATCAGGAGGTGTAGATAATGCCAAGTTATGTGATCACTGAGAAATGTGACGGTTGCAAAGGGCAGGACAAGACCGCTTGCATGTATATTTGCCCGAACGACCTCATGGTGTTGGATAAGGAGAGGATGAAGGCCTACAACCGCGATCCGGCCATGTGCTGGGAATGCCAGTGCTGCGTCAAGATCTGCCCGCAGCAGGCGATGGACGTGCGCGGCTATGCCGACTTTATTCCGATGGGTGCCAGCGTTGTGCCTCTGCGTGGTTCGCAGGATATCATGTGGACGGTCAAATTCCGCGACGGCAGCCTGAAGCGCTTCAAGTTCCCCATCCGGACGACCGAAGAAGGGACCGCGGATCCGTTGGGCGGCTTTGCTGCGCACGACGATCTGAACAGCCCGGCCCTGGCCACCGAACCGGCATCATTGGGACTGAAGGAAGTCCCCACAATAAAGTAGTTTAAGGAGGGTAAGTTATGGCAAATTTTCAGACTGTTGAAGTGAGTACCGACCTCCTGATCGTTGGTGGGGGATTTGCAGCTTGTGGCGCCGCCACCGAGGCGGCCTATTGGGCCAAGAAAAATGGCTTGAAGGTGACGTTGGTCGACAAGGCTGCTCTGGATCGTTCCGGCGCCGTGGCGATGGGCCTCTCCGCCATCAACCAGTATGTCGGCGTCAAAGACGGCGATAATACCTGTGAAGACTATGTACGTTATGTCCGCCAGGACTTGATGGGAATCTCCCGCGAAGACCTGGTTTTCAATATTGCCCGTCACGTCGACTCCACCGTGCACCTTTTCGAGAAGTGGGGCCTCAAGATCTGGACGGACGAGGCCGGCAAGTATGTCCATGAAGGCCGCTGGCAGCTCATGATCAACGGTGAATCCTACAAGATCATCATCGCTGAAGCAGCCAAGAACGCCCTGAAGGAAGCGGGCGGCGAGATCTACGAGCGCGTTTTCATCGTCGAGCCTCTGGTGGAAAACAATAAGATCGTGGGAGCCGTAGGCTTCAGCACCCGTGAAGAGAAATTCTACGTCTTCAAGGCGAAGGCGGTCATCTGCGCCATGGGCGGTGCGGTCCACGTGTTCCGTCCCCGGTCCGTCGGCGAGGGCTTCGGCCGCTCCTGGTATCCGCCGTTCAACACCGGCTCCAGCGCCTATTTCACCCTGAAGGCCGGCGCAGAGATGACCTGCCAGGAAGTACGATTCATCCCCGTTCGTTTCAAGGATGCCTACGGTCCGGTCGGCGCCTGGTTCCTGCTGTTCAAATCCAGGGCCGTCAGCGCTGAAGGCGGTGAGTATATGGCCGTCCGCAAGGACGAGCTCCAGAACTGGGCCCCCTACGGCCTGGCCAAACCCATTCCGGCCAACCTGAGAAACTATCTCGGCATGCTGGATGTGGACGCCGGCCTCGGCCCGCTGTATATGGAAACGGCCGAAGCTATCGGCAAGATCGCCGAGGCTTACAAGGACGACCCGAAGGCCTTCAAGAAGAAGATGAAGGAACTTGAGGCGGAAGCCTGGGAAGACTTCCTGGATATGACCATCTCGCAGGCGCACCTCTGGGCCTCCCAGAACGTCAAGCCTGAAGAGAAGCACTCCGAGATCGCGGCCTGCGAGCCTTACTTCATCGGCTCCCACTCCGGCGCCTCCGGTGCCTGGGTCAGCGGTCCCGAGGATATGAACACCCCTTACAAGTGGGGATATGCCAACATGACCACGGTGGAAGGTCTGTTTGCGGCCGGAGACGCCTCCGGTGCCTCCAGCCACAAATTCTCCTCCGGTTCGCACGCTGAAGGCCGCATTGCCGGCAAGGCGGCGATCAAGTACATCGTCGATAAGGGCGCCGATCCGAAAGTCGATGCCGCCAAGGTGGATGCCCTGAAGGCCAAGATCCTGGCTCCGCTGGACACCTATGCAGCGCATTGCAACGAGACTACGGCCCCCGAGATCAACCCCAACTACATTCTGCCTTTGCAGTTCATGCATCGTCTCCAGAAGATCATGGACGAATATGCAGGTGGTGTGACCGCGGCCTTCAAGACCAGCAAGTCGAATCTGCTGCGGGCCGAGGAACTCTTCGTCTTCCTGAAGGAAGATGCCGAGAAGCTGGGCGCTAAGGACATCTATCAGCTCGAAAGATGCTGGGAGAACGTCCACAGAATGTGGCAGGGCGACGCCCACATCCGGACTATGCTCTTCCGCGAGGAGACCCGGTGGCCGGGCTACTACTTCAGGGCTGACACCCCGAAGATGGACGAGAAGAACTGGCATTGTTTCGCCAACTGCCGCTTCGATCCCGCTAAGGGTGAATGGGAAATGATGAAGCGCGACGTGTGGAACATTCCCGGTGTATAATGGTTGACCGTTGAGAAAATGCTCCAGGCATTGCAGTTGCCTGGAGCATTTCCGTCATGGAACTCCTTTGCGTTGTCTCCCGAAGGACTTAATCCGGCCGACTAGGAAAGCAGCGCGCATGCTGGTGGTTGCTCTCCATAAATACAACGAATAGAAGCGTATTTGGTCGATGGGCATTCCGCTGACCGGAAAACGGGGGCATCGGATGCATATGGACGAAGTACGCTTTTTGTATGGACGGGCATACAGCACGATGAGATGATGCAAAAATTCAACCCTGGAGGATACAATGGCAGATGTACAAACGACAAACCAGAGCATATTGGTTGTGGGCGGAGGCATGAGCGGGATCACGGCCGCCCTCGAAGCAGCGGAAGCAGGGTATGATGTGGTCTTGGTCGAAAAGAGACCGTACCTGGGTGGCCGCGTAGCGCAACTGTATGAATATTTCCCGAAGCTGTGCCCCCCGAACTGCGGTCTGGAGATCAATTTCCGGCGGTTGAAGGCGAATCCGCGGGTCCGTTTTTTTACCATGGCCGAGGTAAGCAAGATCAGCGGGAAAGAGGGAGATTATGATGTGACGGTCACCCTGAAGCCGCGATACGTCAATGAAAAATGCACCTGCTGCGGGAAGTGTGCCGAGGTTTGCGAGACGGAGATCGACAATCCTTTCAATTACGGGATGGACAAAATGAAAGCGGCATACCTGCCGCACGATTTCGCTTTCCCGATGCGATACGTCCTCGATCCGTCCATCGTGAAGAGCGAAGAAGGGCAAAAATGCAAAGAGGCCTGCGCCTATGACGCGATCGATCTGGATATGCAGGAAACCAGCTTCGATCTGAAAGCGGGAGCCATCGTCTGGGCCGGTGGATGGGATCCCTACGATGCCTCGAAGATCGAATATTATGGTTATGGAATTTACAAGAACGTCATCACGAATGTCATGATGGAGAGGCTGGCCTCCCTGGAGGGGCCGACCGCCGGCCGTATCCTGAGGCCGTCGGACGGAAAGCCGGCGAAGAACGTGGCCTTCATCCAGTGCGCCGGTTCGCGGGACGAAAATCATCTCGCATACTGCTCCGGCATTTGCTGTCTCGCCTCCATGAAGCAGGCGAGCTATCTGAGGGAGAAGGACCCTGAATCCGCGGCGACGATCTTTTTCATCGACATCCGTGCCCTGGATCGTTTGGAGGATTTCTACACACGTGTCAAGGAGGATGAGAAGGTCAGCTTTGTGAAGAGCAAGATCGCCATGATCACCGAGGACGAAGAGACAGGGGATCTCCTGCTCGAAGGTGAGAACACCCAGACGGGCGAGCAGATCCGTATGCGATTCGATCTGGTGGTTCTTGCCACAGGGATGGTTCCGAATCGGATGAGCGCCGATGTGACCGGGGATATTTCCTGGAACGAATATGGTTTCTTTGCCTGTGACCCCGGAAAGCCCGGAATCTACGGCGCCGGGTGTGCTCGAAGACCCACTGATGTCGCTTCCTGTGTGCAGGATGCCACAGCCTCAGCCCTGAAGGCCATTCAATCAATCGCGAGGAGGTAACCCGATGGACAAGAAGACAGTCGTATATATATGCACAGGATGCGGCATTGGCGACGCCGTGAATGTGGATCAGTTGAAGGAGGTTGTTGACGAAGACTTCAGCCTGCCCTGCAAGGATCATCCGTTCCTTTGCGGACCGGAAGGGGTGGCGATGTTGAAGCAGGACATGGAGAGTGAAGGGGTCAACACCTTTGTGATCGCAGCCTGTTCGGGGCGTGTGAACTACGATGTATTCAACTTTGGACCTGAAACGATCGTTGAGCGTGTGAATCTGAGGGAGCAGGTGGCCTGGAGTATGCCGCCCCAGGATGATGATACTCAGATGCTGGCGGAAGACAACCTGCGTATGGCCTGCGCCAAGGTAAAGGATACAAAGCTGCCCGAAGCCTTTAAGGCTGAAGAAGAATATTCAAAGGATATACTGGTGGTTGGCGGCGGTCTGGCCGGGTTGACAGCTGCCCTCGAGACTGCCAAGGCAGGGTACAACGCCGTCCTGGTCGAGAAAGAGGCGACCCTGGGGGGATGGCTGGTTCGGAACAAGAAGCGGATCACCATGCCCTACAAGGAACTTACCGACACCGGCATCGAGGAATTGGTGTCCGCTGTGACGGGGAACCCGAAGATCAAGGTGTACACCTCGGCGAGCGTCGAGAAGGTCGAAGGGGGGCCGGGGCTCTTTTCTGTCGCGATTAAGGCTGACGGCAATGCCGTCACGGAGCGGATCGGCGCCATCGTACAGGCCAACGGCTGGGTCCCGTACGATGCGAACAAGCTGGGCCATCTGGGATACGGCAAGTTCAAAGACGTCGTGACCAATGTCGAATTCGAGTTGATGGCGGCGGGCGGGAAGATTGCACGGCCGTCCGACGGAAAAGAGGTCAAGAATACGCTGTTCATCCAGTGCGCCGGGTCGCGTGATCCCGAGCATCTGCCTTACTGCTCGTCCGTATGCTGTATGGTATCCCTCAAGCAGGCGACCTACCTCAAAGAGCAGGATCCCGAAGCGGTTAATTACATTCTTTACAAGGACATGCGGACGGTCGGCCAGGCCGAGGATTTTTACCGGAAAGCCCAGAACGACGGGAATGTCTTTATCCGTGGCAGTGTTCAGGAGGTTGGAGAATCGGGCGGCAAGTTGTTCGTAGAGGCCGATGACGAACTTCTGGCGGAAAGGATCAGGATCGAGGACATCGACCTGGTGGTTCTCGCTGTCGGAATGGTGCCCGCCACCAAGCCGCTGCAGACCCCGCGGATCAAAGCGCCGCAGGATGCACCGGACAAGGATGAAGAAGGGATGATAGAGGTGAAGCCCGATTCCGGTTTCTTCGCTACGCCCGCTTTGAGGCTTGCCTATCGCCAGGGACCTGAATTGCCGACGCTCAAGTACGGCTTCCCGGATTCGCACTTTATCTGTTTCCCGTATGAAAGCAGACGGACAGGGATCTATGCGACCGGCTGTGTGCGGAAGCCTATGGAAACCGCTAAAGTGGTCGACGACGCGGTGGGTGCGGCCATGAAGGCGATCCAGTGCTGCGAGGCGACCGCCAACGGAATAGCCGTGCATCCACGGGCCGGTGATATGAGCTATCCTGAGTTCAACATGAATCGGTGTACGCAGTGTAAACGGTGTACGGAAGAGTGTCCCTTCGGGGCTATCAACGAGGATGAAAAGGGGAACCCGCTGCCCAACCCCACGCGCTGCCGCCGATGCGGCGTGTGCATGGGTGCCTGTCCCGAGCGGATCATTTCTTTCAAGAACTACTCGGTGCCGATGATCGGCAACATGATCAAAGCCATTCATGTGCCCGAAGAAGACGAGGAGAAGCCCAGAGTGGTGGCGCTCATCTGTGAGAACGACGCCTATCCCGCGCTGGATATGGCCGGCATCAAACGGATGAAGTGGAGCCCCTATGTCCGTTTCATTCCGGTCCGGTGCCTCGGTTCGGTCAATCTGGTATGGGTCGCCGACGCACTTTCACGGGGGATCGATGGTCTGCTGCTTTTCGGGTGCCGGCACGGTGACGACTATCAGTGCCACTTCATCAAGGGCAGTGAGCTTGCCAACACCCGGCTCGGAAAGGTTTCAGAGACCCTGGACCGCCTGGCGCTCGAATCCGATCGTGTGAAATTCGTTGAAGTGGGGATCTCGGACTACCACAAGATCCCTCAGATCATCAGCGAGTTCATGGAGACGATCGAGTCGGTCGGACCGAACCCTTATAAAGGCTGGTAGGCGTGAAGAAGGTGAAAAGGCAGATCATCTGAAACCCTCACACTCTCCAGCAGGAAGAGGTTGTTTATGGGAAAGAACGAAAACAAGGGAGGGGGTCAACCGGTGGCTTACAACACATCGTTTGCTGAAGAGGTCTTTCGGAATGTCGACTTCGGCGATGAGATCAAGATGTGCATGCAATGTGGTGTGTGTGCGGCATCCTGTCCGCTGAGCCTCAAAATGGACTTTTCGCCCCGCAAGATCTTCACGTTGATCCGTGCGGGTAAGCGTGAGGAAGTTCTGGGCAGCCAAGCCATCATGTTGTGCACCTCCTGCTATTCGTGCAAGGTTCGATGCCCGAGGAAGATTCCGGTTGTTGATGTGATGCACGGGTTGGCCAATTATGCCCTGCGCCAGGGTTTCGTCCCCCGCAAGAACACATCTGTTTTTGGCAGCGAGTTCTGGCGGCAGATCTATAAATTGGGTCGTATCGACGAAAAGGACCTCTCACGGCGTTATTTCTTCGCCGATGGACTCGTCCCTGGCATCAAGAACAGTCTGGAAATGATGGATATGGGGCTTCAGATGCTTCTGCACAAGCGCATGAAGCTCTTGCCCGAGCGTCCGATCAAGGGGATCAAGGCCCTGCGAAGGATGCTGGACAAGGCCGAGCAGATGGGGAAAGGAGGTGCGCGGGCATGAAGTATTTCCTTTATTGGGGCTGCAGTCTGGAATCCAGCGGAGCGAACTTTCTGGTCTCTTTGAAGCCGGTTGCCAAGGCACTGGGGATAGACTTCGTCGAGATCGAGGATTGGAATTGCTGCGGAGCCAGCATCTCCTATGTTGGAGCCGGCGACCTTTCCATCAAGGTTTTGAACGCGCGAAATCTTGCGCTGGCTGAAAAACAGGGCGGATACGATATCGTTGCACCCTGCAGTTCCTGTTATATCCAGATGATCAAGGTGAATCACGAGATACAGGAAAGTGAAAGCCTCGCTGCCCAAGTGAACGAGATCCTCGCCGAAGCCGGGCTGCATTACAGCGGAAAGGTGCGGGTACGGCACATCCTCGATGTGTTGTATCACGACATCGGCACAGACAGGATCAAGGAGAGGGCGGTCAAGCCGCTGAACGGTCTGAAGGTGGCCGGGTATGTCGGCTGCCAGTCGGTTCGGCCTTACGGGGAGTATGACAGTGTCGAGAGACCCGTTATTCAAGACCGCATCCTGAATGCCATTGGTGCGGAGGCGGTTCCCTTTCCGAAAAAGATGCGGTGCTGCGGCTCCGGCATCTTCCTGACAGAGATGGATCACTGTATGCATCTGGTCAAAGATATCCTGGATGATGCCCTCGTCCATGGTGCGAAGCTCGTTTCGACGGTTTGTCCCATGTGTGCGATGAATCTTGAGAACTACCAATCGCGGATCAACAAGGCGTTGGGGACACGTTTCGATGTTCCCATCGTTTATCTGACCCAATTGATGGCTGCGGCCTTCGGGATGGATCTGAAGAAGGACGCTGCGCTGGACTACAACATCATCCCGCCTGAGACGTTGATCCAAGCCGCTCTGGGATGATGTGACATTTTGGAACGTTCTTGAGAACCAAATCCGACGGGGCTCTACCGCTTGGGTTTGGTTCTCTTTTTTCCTCCGTTACGAGGAGGCTCGATGACGGGGAGATAGGGAGGCGATGGTGACGGAAGATAAAGAAAGATGTCCGCATTGCGGTGAGGCGTTGCTCAAATGGAGGCCCCCGGAGAATTCGACCTGGGATACGGAATTTCAGTGGGTATGTTTCAATGACGAATGTCCCTATTACACAAGGGGCTGGGATCACATGCTCAAAACACAGAACATCAAGGCATCCTACCGGTACAGGAAGGATCCTCATACAGGGGCGAGCGGACCGCTTCCGTGCTGGTCCCAGGAGGCCCACAAGGACCACATTATCTCCGATGACTGACAAGATGCCCCCCTGGTCGAGTGTAGCTTTGCTACGGAAAGGGGGGTGAAGTGCGCCGACTCCTCCTGTCTGCAGAGCAAAGGACGTAGAGGCATAGGGCTCTTTTCCTGTAAAGAGGGGGATCTCCAGACTTCATTTTTACTTGTGGATAGTGGGTGATCTGCTTTGCGAGGGCGCAGGAGCAGGCCGAAAGATGAATGGTATGATGGGTCCAAGGACTCGGCTGTAGGGGCCGACGGAAAGGTGTACATGAGAAAGATCGGGAGAAATGACCCTTGCCCTTGCGGCAGCGGCAAAAAGTTCAAGAAATGCCACCTCGGGCGGGAGGACGAGCTCTTCCAAAAGGAGGACGGGGCGTTTGCGGCGGATTTGAGCGCCCGTATCACGGCTCTGCCCGAGGTGGATTATGGCGACGCCCATGAAATGGTCCGTGCTTTGGACCTGCAAACGTTGAGCAGGGGAGAATTCGGGATTCGGTTCGTGGATCTGAAGGCCTATCAGGAACTCGAAGTAAACGGAGAGACAGGGAGCGAGTCCAGACAGGATGCAACCGGTGGGGTTCTGATCAATCTCTTGAAGACGCGTCCGAGCGACCCGGCGCATATGTATATTGCGATTTCCCCCGATATCGGAAAGAGCGCCCTGGCGCATCAGATCGCCCATGTCTTGGACTATGCGGTGGGCTCGGGTTTGATTCCTGGATCGATGAGGGCGCTCAGTTACGAATTGGGGATTCCTATCGACCAGCTCGAACATCCCCAGGAATTCGGTTACTGGCTGCGTTATGTCCGTGAAAAACTCGGGATCGAACTGGATGCAGACGATACGGTGATCGACTTTCTTTATGAAAACCGGATGCTCGTCAAAGGGCGTGATATAGAAAAACAGGACATGGCTGCCCTCAAGGACCAGTCCCAGCGGATATTCAAGTTTCTGTCTCAGAAAGGCCCGGAGCTGGATGCACTTATTTGTGAGAAGCCGGGTTATATCGGCAGCCGTCTTGCGGCGGATTGAAGATGCGCCGCAAGACGGTTGGATTGAAAGGCTGCTTGAGCGAAAACGCTTCGTTGCGCTCGAAGCAGTCTGCTTCGGTTCATTTTTGTAAGATGTTCATCGTTTGTTCGCCGAATAGGCTGAAGCGAAGCCAGCGGAAGGCGAATTGGAGCAGCTCTTCATCCCGGGTGCGCAGCTTTTCTTGGAGTTCAGTATCGACGTCAAAATGACGCAGAAAACTACTGCCGAACAGAAATGATCGAAATCTGTCCAAATCGTAAGAGGCCATAAAAAACATCTGGATGTTTCGTTCCGTGGCCGCTTTCATGACGAACGGTTTCGCGGCGGTTACAATCCTCGACCAGGCGTCATTCATCCGGCTGTAGTCGTTAAGTCCTTCATGTGAAAGCCATTCCCGCAAGGTCCACTCCCGAGCTTCGGCAAACCCTTTGCAATGAGGTTCTTTGACAAGGAAAAACCGCTCTTGCGCAGCGGGCTGAGCCTCCGTGAACGCCGAGGCGCGCCCGACAGGATAAAGTCGGCAGGCGGAAGGCCTGTCCTCGTAAACGGTGCAGCCAGCCGTAGAAACGAAAGGGCAGCGGCCTCCTTCAGCGTCCTGCATGCGAAGCCTGACCATCGGGAAGCGTGCGCCGGTATCGAAGAGTGTTTCCGTGTGGACCTCCAGGAATTTTCCAGAGGGCATCCCGAGACGGCGCTTAAGGCGCAATATGTCGTAGGGCGTCAGGATCAGGCGCAGTTTCGCACAGCAGGCGGTGAAGCAGGAGATTCCGGGATGGCAGTCGAAACGGAAGCTCTGACCGGATTCGAGTGGCACGAACTGCGCCTTGGGCGGGTCGGTGTGAGCGGAGGAATTTAGGCTTGATGCTGGAGTATCGGAAGTATGAGTCATTTTACACCCGGCGCACCTTCCTTGACGGTGAGAGTTTTTTTACCGAATATTCCGAACTGAATCCAGTCATAACTGAATTTAAGAAGTTCGAGATCGCTGCGAAGCATCTTCTGGATGCGGTTCGGGTCGACCTCGAAGCGCTGTAGAAAGGAGCTGTTGAAGACGAATTCGCGAAATTTGTCCAGGTTATAGAGCGCCATGAACAACATTTTGAGAATCTGCGGGTTGTCGATATCGGGACTCTGGGCTTTCAACGGGGCGGTTATCTCAGTGAACAGGGCATTCGTCTGATCATAGATAGGGATTCCCTGGTCGACGAGCCAGTCGGCTATGCGCCAGCGTTTCTGTTGGAGAAGGCCTTTGCAGCGGGATGAGTCGGTGATCAGACGAAAGGTGCCGTCATCGTTCATGTCGAGCGGGAACATACGACAGGCCCATGGTCGATCGACATAGACACGGCATCCCTGGGGTCCGACGAGTGAGCATTTCTTGTCGTCTTCGTTCATTTTAAGGACAACCATCGGGATGAGTCGATTGGGCTTGGGAAGGACGAGCGTATGGCGGTCCAGGAATTCATCCGATGACATTCCCAGGCTGTTTTTCATCCTGAGAAGATCGTAGGGTGTCAGCACGATCGTTACGTCGCGGCAGCACTGCGTGAAGCAGGGAACTTCGGGAGAACAGTCGAACTGGAAGGTGAAATCAGGGTCCATCCTTTCCATCTGGGGGTCGGTCTGTTTCATATCATGCTTCATGGAATTTTTCGATCCTTTCAATCCAGGTGTTTTTCGGGGAACAAATCGCTTGACTAGAGCGTGGAGATCGATTTTTATACGGGAGCGTCGAGACCCCAACGCGCTTCTGCTGCCGTAAAATCAGCCTCTTATGCTGCTCCTGTCTGTGATTGCAGGAGGTCTATAGCAGCAAAGAAACGGAGGGGTCAACCAAATAATACGAGCAAAGGAGCAAAGATTCACCATGGAACGGACACTGGCGATTATCAAACCGGACGGTGTGGCGCGCCAACTTGTTGGCACGGTCATTCAGAGGCTGGAGCAGGAGGGTATCTGCGTGGCCGGAATGAAGATGATCCGTCTGACAAAAGCGCAGGCCAAAGGTTTTTACAAAGTCCACGAAGGCAAGCCCTTCTTCGATAGCGTCACGGATTTCATGTCCTCAGGTCCGTGTGTCGTCATGGTTCTGGAGGGCGAGGATGTCATTGCGCTCTACAGAAAAATCATGGGGGCCACGGATTTCAAGAAAGCGGCTGAGGGGACCATCAGAAGGGACTTCGCCACCGATATCGAGAAGAACGTCGTCCACGGCTCAGACTCTCCGGAGACGGCCGCTTTCGAGATCGGGTATTTCTTCAGCGCAATGGAGGTGGGTTAATCTCTGCTGAACGTTCATAAAACAAGGGGCCGGCTCATTTGAGCGGCCCCTTTCTGAATAAACCGCGCTTAATCGGCATCCATCGGCGGGGAAAGGCGGCTCAAGAAGCTGATGCACCTTCGTCTTCGAGCTTCTTTTTCTCTGCTTTCAGATCCTCGATTTCACGTTTCAAGGAATCGACCTCGGACTTCAGCCCAGAACCGCTATCGTCGAAGCTTTCCGCGGCCTTTTTGTCTTTGATTTCTTCGAAGCCGAGATAAGCTGCCAGGGCGCCGCCAAGAATCAGCATAACGGGCACTGCTCCCATCAGGAGATGAAGGAAGGCTTCCCACCACAAAAAGATCCCAATGACGCCCAACACGAACGCGGCCAATCCACCAGCTAATGCGACCATTCTTCAATCCTCCTCAAATTACGTGAAAAGTGAAAAATCCTCCCAAGTGTGCATCTCAGCCACAAACGTCGGATCAAAGGCAGCGAGATTCAACTGCCTGCCAGTTGCGGTGCACACCCTTCGTGGTCAGACAAATCAGCGCATCGAGCGTTACAGCTACGCCGCGAGGCCAACCACTCCCCTCGAGCGGCTGAAGCACATGCAGAATGAAGCTTCAAAGCTAACAGTTTCCATCTGGAAATGGTCTTTTTGGCCCATCACGGCGTCAATCTGCACATTTGCTTGTGCGGCGACCTGCAGGTCGCCTCCGCGCAAACGCTTGATTTCCTGGAAATTGACTAAAAACCCTCATTTCCGAATCAGAAACTGAGTCCTAACACGGAATCATTTCCGGATGGATACTGAATACGAATCCATAGGCCTCAGACCAAAAACCCCGCCTGTCATCAAGCGGCGACCGGACTAACGGGCTGCAACTCCTAACCTTCACCTTTGTTTCTACCATAAGGCTCTTGCCTTTTCAAGCGCATAATGCCAATATGCAAAATAAGGCCGGTGTCGGCGATCGGTCGCTTCTGGCCCTTCGTACTTGCGTTGCCCCGGTTCCCCGCACGGTGATATCCGGACCTGGGACGGCCAAACGGGCGGGTCTGCCGGATTGTGCCTTTAGCGAAAACACGGCTCACGCGGTTTTCGGCCGATCTGAAAGGTTTCATGGCGCGACTGTCCGGCGGTCTTTCCCGACGGTTAATGGAGGGGCAACATTAGAGGTATTCTGTGAAAACCGCCGATTTTTGGTGTTCGAAAGAGCTAGCGCCATAAAAAGGGGGAAATTTGTCGGTTTTTTCTGCTTTATCGGGTTTGAATTTGTCGGCGTTTACCATTAACTTGCACATTTACGCTTTTGGCCAGCGTAGCTCAGACGGCAGAGCAACTGACTTGTAATCAGTGGGTCGGGGGTTCGATTCCCTTCGCTGGCTCCAAGTTGGGTGGAAGCCGGTCGCAGCGATGGGCCGTGAAAGAAGCCGTTTCGAATGGAGAGGTTCCCGAGTGGTCAAAGGGAGCAGACTGTAAATCTGCCGGCGAAGCCTTCGGAGGTTCAAATCCTCCCCTCTCCACCAGCCAAATTCCTGGAGGCCCTGTCTTGCAGGATCCCAATCGTGGTGAGCCACGCGTATCGCCTCGGATTCTTCCGCCTCTATGGATCCAAGCGGGAATAGCTCAGTTGGCTAGAGCGTCAGCCTTCCAAGCTGAGGGTCGCGGGTTCGAATCCCGTTTCCCGCTCC
>ENA-OSEO01001076-OSEO01001076.1-sediment-metagenome-genome-assembly--contig:-NODE-1076-length-55925-cov-5.243375_pt1 | contig 55925 bp, 46 predicted proteins | sample MGYA00237883_ERZ534232 | MGnify/ENA metagenome assembly ERZ534232
GACATACCTGAGCGCATTGGCTAGTGCAAACCTTTCGACGTTTGATGCATCTGCGTACATGATTGTATCGGACAATGGAGACAATACTAGTCCTTATGGAAAGCAGGATTTTATTGTTAAGAGCCCGGTTCCGATCCCCGGTGCCGCCTGGCTTCTCGGTTCCGGGCTGTTAGGACTGTTGGGGCTTAGAAGAAGGTTTCAGCCGTAAGTCAGCAAGAAAGGTGGCTGAATTGCTGGTGCTTTTTCCTGAATGTTACTCAATCGTAAGCCACAATAAAACACTTCCGGGTAAAACACGGAGGTGTTTTATTGATTTATGATCTTGCGTTTCTGGCTCGACTGAATTAAACGCTTGTCAGGCCCTGCCAATCCAACCGTTCGTTGATAGGAGGGGCGAAATGAAAGCCAAATCCTTAATTCAACATCGGCTCAATTCTCTGCACGTTTATTGCTTCTTTTGCACGTTTCTACCTTGCCAAAAAGCCAAAAAAATCGCCTCTTCCTGGGAAGGTTCGAAATTTTACCAATTAGTGTATGGCATATCGTCGTAGCTTGGGCGCGGCAGTAATGGAAAAGCGGGCAAGGACAGAGAAATAAAAAAGCCTTCGATTAATGATGATCGAAGGCTTCAAAGCAGGCCAATTACAATAGACCTGTCAACTTTGTCGTGTTGGTTTTACGTGCTCTTTTCAGTAGTGATCAAACCTTTACCCCCCTCCACCAGGAATTTCGCGTAATCCAATCCCAGATCGAGAGCTTTGCTGAGTTGTTTGACCTCGGTGGAAATCTGAGGTTGGGTGATGAGTACCACCAGATCGAACGTTCTCTTTTGTTCGCTGCCATTGTTGCCGATGGTCAGTTCGAGGCTTTGACTGTCGGTGGCTTCAATTTGCCCCACAGCGGCTTCCTGGAGCTGGACCCGATCAAGTTTGGCCAGTGCGCTTTTCTGCTCTTCCTTGAAGGATTCCAGGTCGGTGGCAAACACCTGTATGTCAGCCTGCGGTAGGCTGCGCCGCGCCAGGATGGCGCCGTTGAGACCAAAGCACAGGGCCGCGTGGTGCATCTCGGGTGAAGCCGATGCGTAACTCTGAACGAAAGCGATGCTGCCGGGGATCTCCCCGTCGTAGGGACGAATCACCAGACCCGCGCTCGGGCCGGTTCTGCTCAGCATGCGCTCGAGCTGGGTATCGGTGATCACGTTGAGATGCTTGCCGAAGCCGAAGCGCTTGTCAAGCCTGCCGAGCGGCCGCTCGACGCCCGGTGAGATGATGACGCTGTCCGCCTCGAGATCGAATATCTCGTCTTCCATTTCAAACATGATCGCCTCAGGCTTACATTCAGCCCAGCAGAGTGCACAGCCCAGGCAGCGGCGGCAGCTCAGACAGCGCTTGGCTTCCTGCACAGCCCTGTCTTCGTCGAAGCCCAGCTCAACTTCGTTATAATTGCCGCGGCGCTCCTCCACATCGATTTCGATCTGATGCTGACGCGCTTTGGGAATGTCCTGGAACTCGACTATGAAACGTCCTTTTTTTTCGTACATCTTTTCCCTCTACGTTGAGCTCGCTGGCTCCAAGTTGCTTTTGCACTAACCCCCCCGTTACCGGGAAGGTCACAACGAACCATGAAAAATCATAGGGCTCGTTCCCCGAACGAGCCGAGCAGGATGCGTTCGGGGAACGCCCCCTACATGTTCATAAAGCCTTCGAAATTGAGAATATTCGATATCCGCTTTTGCCTCTGGCCAGTGTCCGGTGGCCGCGCTGTGCTCCAAGTTGAGCCCAAACGCCTGAGGTTTTATGCTCAGGTCACCGCAGAGATCGCAGATTTAGTTCAGCAGACATCCATTTGTGATTTCTCAGCGTGCTGTATGCTCCCGGCGGTGGATTAATCCATTTCCTACTTCTTCCGTTTGGCTTCCAGGTAGCGAATAATCCCGTCGGCAGCTTTACGGCCGCCGGCACAGGCCCGAATGGCAATGTCCGGACCGGTTTCCACATCGCCTGCGGAAAATATTCCGGGCACATTGGTCATAAAGCTCTTTCTATCAACGGCGAACGTATTCCACCTGGTGATGTTCAACCCGTCGCCCTCCGGCACGAAGCTCACGTCCGGGCGCTGACCGATGGCCGGAATCAAGGTCTCGGCTTCGATCACGAACTCGGAGCCTTCGATGGGCACCGGCCGACGTCTGCCGCTGGCATCGGGTTCTCCCAGTTGCATGCGCAGACACTTGAGTCCCGTCATTTTGCCGTTCTCGCCAACCACCTCGATGGGTGCGACCAGATACTGGAACTTGACGCCTTCGTGCTCGGCGGCGTCAATTTCCCATGGACTTGCGGGCATCTCTTTCTTGGTGCGGCGATAAAGCACATAAACTTCATCGAAGCCTTCGCGCCAGCTCACGCGAGCGGCATCCATGGCCACGTTTCCGCCGCCGATGATAATCACCTTGCCCTTGGCATCGACCTTGTTGCCCATGTTCACTTCGCGCAGGAAATCCACGCCGTCGACCACACCCCCGAGGTCTTCCCCCTTGATCTGCAGTTTCATCCCGGTGTGAGCGCCCACTCCGATGAAGATGGCGGCGTAATCCCGCCGAATTTCTTCAAAGGAGATGTCCTTGCCCACTCGCGTGTTGCAGCGCAGCTCGACTCCGTGGGAGAGGATCCAGTTGATTTCATGCATCAGGGTGGGAGTGGAAAGGCGATATTCGGGGATTCCATAACGGAACATCCCCCCCGGCTCCGGCAGTGCCTCAAAGCAGACCGAATGATAGCCGGCCTTGGCCAGATAGTAGCCGCATGATAGGCTGGCGGGACCGGCGCCGATGAGGGCCACTTTTTCCTTGTGAAACTCGTCGGGAATTTCCACCAGCGGTGGAGTTTCACTTTTCACTTCCCAGTCTGCCACGAACCGCTTGAGTGTACAGATGGAAATGGGCTCATCCATATAGCCGCGATTGCAGGCGGTTTCGCAAGGATGCGGGCAAACCCGGCCAATGGAGAGGGCAAATGGCAGGCGCTCGCGAATCTTCGCCAGGGACTCGCTGTATTTGCCGTCTGCAATCAACCCCACGTAGGAACGAATGTCCAGGTTGGCCGGGCAGGTGGCCTGGCAAATCGGCATGTCCTCTTTGAAAATGTTGTAGTCGCCGGTTTCGGGATTGAAGAAATCAATGGCTGTGCGGAAGCCCAAACCTTCGTTGAAATCGTCATACATGTGGATCGGACAAACCCTCATGCAAGCCCGGCAGTCATTGCATTTTTCCGGGTCCACGCGTGGCGTGTTGCGACGAACAGTGAACCGATAGGTTCCATTTGCCGATGCGGTCTGTTCCACCCGAGCGTTGGTGATGACACGGATGTTCGGATGTTGTTTGACCGCCGCCAGATTCGGATCGATGAATGGCGAATCGTCGGTGATTAACCGTGTTTGCGGCAGACGTTCGCTCCCCAGGCTCGGGGAAGGTTCTATCAGGGTAACTTGCAGGCCGGCTTCGGCCTGCGCCAGAGCTGCCGTCACGCCGGCGGGGTCGCCCCCGAATATGATTACGCGTTTTGTTGACACAGTTGCATCCTCCGGGATTATTAGTTTTGAATTTTGAGTTTTGAATTTTGAGTTGCTCAAACCAAGCTCAATTCAAAACTGAGAATTCAAAACTCAAAACTTTCACGCGGCTTGTTCTTTGGCCATCGGGTCGACGATCTGATAGCGCGGCGAATTGCCGTCGATTTCAGCCAGTCCGACAAAGCCGCGGCGCTGCAGAGCAAGCATGTATTTCAGCACGTGCGGCGGCGGCAGTTTGAGCGTTGCAGCCAGATCCTTAACCGCCGCAGGGCCGCGCTCCAGTTCGCGCAGAATTTCGTAAGTGGCCACTTCATCCATGATGATGGTGTCCAGAGTGCGCCACATCTCGTGGTCGGTAAAGCGCTCGCCGTATTTGTTGCCAACCGTTTGGAATTCCGTAAACTTGCCGACTACCCAACGGATTTTTTCTCTATTTAAGATCGTTTTGGCAATAGCAAGCTTGTCCTTGAGCTCGGGTAGTGGAAGGCTTTCCGCATTCCCCAAGGGACCGAGCTCGCGAACCTGCCGGTCGAAGGCGCTGACCATGCTGACAAAGCGCTCCCCTTCGGCCGAAGAGCATTGATTGAAGGACACCCGCCGAGGGTTGAGCCCTACGTAATCGAGTGCTCGACTTGCCAGCCCCACCTTGATCTTGCCTTGATAGTTGCCGGTAATGTAGTGACAATCCCCAAAGTGGCATCCCACCACCATGACGCCGTCCGCGCCCTTGATGAAGGCATCGGCCAGCATGGATGGGTCCACCCGTCCCGTACACATCAGGCGGATGATTCTCACATCCGTCGTATATTGCATCCTGGAAACTCCAGCGAAGTCAGCCGCAGCGTAACCTCACCAGGTGCAGCAGAGCACCAGGACTTTGGGAGTGAATTCTGCCATTATCGCCGCCTCCTCCAAATGTGATTTCTGGTTATTGCGTTAATCGGTAAGACTGAAGCCCTGCGCCACATTTCCGGCCTGCTCAGCCTTCGGTTCCTGTTTCCAGGAAGGCACTGATCTGCTGACCGATCTGTTCATCGGTGTAGGAATTAATGCTCAAAGCATGCTGATAGCAAGTGGCCGCACACACCCCACAGCCTTTGCAGGCAACCGGGATCACCCGAACTTTGCGTCCTTTTTCGGTGCGAACGATTTCCAGCGCTCCATAAGGACACAGCGCGACGCATAAACCACAGCCGCGGCAGGCTTCCTCATCCACCAGCGTGGAAACGATGGGCTCAACCTTCATGACATCCTTGGAGAGCGGTATAGAGGCGCGGGATGCGGCACCGAGCGCCTGGGAGATCGCTTCGCGAACCGTCGCGGGATAATGTGCATTGCCGCAAAGGTAGATGCCGTCGTTGGCGAAATCCAAAGGTTTTAGCTTTACGTGGCCTTCCAGGAAAAATTTGTTTTCATCCAAAGAAACTCTGAGCAATTGGGAAATGGCTTCATTGTCCTCACCGGCGATAAGCGGTGTGGAAAGCACCACCAGATCGACCGGCAACACCAGGTCCCTTCCCAGCAGCTGATGATAGACCGTGACCTTGCCATCTTCAACCTTGGGCGGCTTGGCCTGATCGTATTTGAGGAATCGAACCCCGAGCTGTTTGGCTTGCTGGTAGAGTTCTTCGTTTTCCGTGCCGTAAGCCTGGATGTCGCGGTAGAGGATCTGGATGTTCGTTTCGGGGCTGCGCTCTTTGATGGCAATGGCATTTTTGATGGCGACCATACAGCAAATGCGCGAACAGTACTTGCGTTCTTCATTGCGCGCGCCTGCACACTGGATCATCACCACATTCTTGGCGGCAAAAGCTCGCTTCTTGAACAGATCCTCCAGCTCCAGCTGCGTGATCACTCTTTCGCCATCGTAGTTGTACAGTCCTACCGGCTTCAACACGCGAGCCCCGGTGGCGACCACAATGACTCCAACTCCGAATTCTTCCTGCACACCATTGGTCGAAACGGTAACGTTGAAGTTTCCGATGTAGCCCTTTATCTGATCGATGCTGGTTGTGGTGAAAACCTTTATTTTGGGGTGCCTGTGAACTTGTTCGGCATGTTTCGCAGCCAGAGATGCGGCATCGGTATTGGATGGGCCGATCCTGTCCAGTTGCAAAAGCAGTCCGCCGAGCTCGGCGGCTTTTTCCACCAGAGTCACTTGATAGCCGCGATTTGCCAGTGCCAGAGCCGATGTCATGCCGCTAATGCCGCCACCGATCACCATTGCCCTCGGGTCCATGGGAGATTCAATGGGTTCCTGAGGCTTCAACAGAGCTGCTTTGGCAACTCCCATGCGGATGAGATCCTTGGCCTTGCCGGTGCCTTGTTCTTTTTCCTGCATGTGCACCCAGGAACATTGGTCGCGGATATTGACCATCTCGAAAAGATACGGATTGAGTCCGCCTTCTTCGCATGTTCCCCTGAACAGAGGCTCATGGGTGCGGGGGGTGCAGGAAGCAACCACCACCCGATTGAGCTTTTGTTCCTCGATTGCCGACTTGATTTCGTTGATACCGCTTTCCGAGCAGGTATACAGGTTTTCCTTTACATAAACGACGTTCGGCAGTGTTTTGGCATATTCTGCCAGCTCGCTCACCTCCAAATAGCCGGCAATGTTACTGCCACAGTCGCAAACAAAGACTCCAATGCGAATTTCTTCAGCCAATTTAACACCTCACATATTATTAAGAAGCTGCAGCCGCCGTCTGCCTGGCAGGGGCGACCACTTCAGCGGCGCGAGCCGCCGCACTGCTGGCCTGAGCAACCGACTCGGGAATGTCCATGGGACCCTGGGCACACCCGCAAACGAAGATTCCGTCTCGCGATGTGTTCAGGGGTGCGAGGGGATCGGTTTTGACGAAGCCGTTGCTCTCCAGTTCAACGCCGAGAAGCTCGGCCAGTTTGGCGGCGCCGGCTGTGGGCACGCAGGCAGTCGCCAGCACTACCATATCGAATGCTTCATGCAGAACCTGTCGGCTGGTAGTGGATTCATACCAGACAATCGGATTGTGCGCTTCGTCTTCGGTGATTTCAGCGACCCGGCCACGCACGTAGCGAATGTTCGACTGCTTGCCGCCGCGCAGTTTGTACTCTTCAAATCCCCGGCCCACCGCCCGCAGGTCCATGCAGAAAATGGACGAGCTGACTTCGTTGTCGTGTTCGTTGGCAATCATGGCTTCCTTGACGGAATGCATGCAACAGTAGGAGGAGCAGAATTTATTGAAGCGAAAATCGCGCGATCCGACACACTGAATGAAAGCCAGTTTTTTAGCGGACCGGGCGGCTGCCAGCTTCCTCTTCATGGGGTCCAGCCGGGCTTCAACGCCGTTCAGTTTTTCGGCCAATGACGCCCAATTGGAGAGGTCCTTGTCGTCACCGGCGCTGCCGGATTTGACCTGCTCGACCACTTCAGCCGAAGATTTGCCGTGCTTTTCTTCCAATTGCTTCACCTGACGGCTCAGCTTTTTATGCTCTTTTTCCAGGCCTTCCACCTCTACTTCCAGTGCCAGATCCGATGGTCGGTCGAGATGTCCCGCAGTGGGACCGCTGGCACTCAGCAATCGCTCGAATTCGAGAGCCGTCACCACATTGGGAATGTGATCGTAGCCGTATTCGGGAATGACCGAGGGGTCAAAAACATCATAGCCCGTGGCCAGTACAATGGCGCCGACCTCCAATTCGACCTCGCGGTCTTTCTGCTCGTAATCGATGGCGTTTGCCTGACAGACCTTGGCACAAACACCGCACTTCTTGCCTTGCCCAAGTTGGCGGCAGACTTCGGCATCGATGGTATAAACGGACGGGATGCCCTGTGGAAAATATTTGTAGATGGCCTTGCGATTGCCAAGCCCGGCGTTGTAAACGTCCACCGTCATGGTCGGACATTTTTCCGCGCACGAGCCACAACCAGTGCACAGGTCTTCATTCACGTAACGGGCTTTCGATCGCACTTTGACCTTGAAATTACCAACTTCGCCGCTGACTTCTTCTACTTCGCTGTAGGCCAGCAGATTAATGTGGGGATGTCGACCGACATCCAGCAACTTCGGCGAAAGAATTCAGATGGCGCAGTCGTTGGTCGGGAAGGTCTTGTCGAGTTGGGCCATCTTGCCCCCGATGCTGGGGAGCTTTTCCACCATGTGAACCTGCACGCCCATCTCGGCCAAATCCAGGGCGGCCTGTATGCCGGCTATTCCACCGCCAATCACCAATACATCGTCGCTCACGATACACCTCTCGAATTTATCATTTCATGCTCTCTGCAATCAGGGTCGTCAAGTCCTTGATCTGCAGATCCATATCCATATTGTTGAGTGCGCAGTTCAAGTGAATCGCGCACTTGGGGCAGGCGGTGACCAGAATTTGGGCTCCGGTCTGCCTGGCTTCCTGCAGCCGTTCGACCTGAATTTGCTTGGACCCGGCGGAGCAGTTGGCCCAGCCGCTGGTGCCGCAGCAGACCGCATTTTCCCGATTTCGCTCCATTTCCACAAACTGAGAATCGGCCAGGTTGCGCAAAATATTGCGCGGGCCTTCGTAAATCTTAAGCATGCGCCCGAGGCGACATGGATCATGGTAGGTGTATACGCCTGCTCCATTGCTTAACTTCAGCGCACCTTCAGCCAGCATTCGTTCGACCAGGTCATAGAAATGGACCGCTTCAAACCCGAGGTCGCCCAAATACTGCGGGTAGTGGTGTTTAAAAGTATAGTAACCTTCAGGGCAGCTGAAGACCACTCGCTTCGCCCCCGACTTGCGAATCAATTCCACATTCTTGGCAGCGAGTCTTTTAAATGCGTCGAAGTTTCCGTTCCACAGCATGTCATGGCCGCAGCAGCATTCCGCATCGCTCACCACCGGCTCGATGCCGGCCGCATTGAGGATCTTGATTACATTGCGGCTGACGGTAAGGCTGTCCACGCCGATATCCCGGAAGATGACGTCGAAGTAGGGCATGCAGCCGACAAAGAAAAAGGTGTCGCCGGTTTCGGCTACTTTCCCGGCCTCTTTGGCCCATTCCGTCTTTTTCTGTTGAATGCCCTGAGTCTGCAGCTCCATAATGGTCTGCAGCATGCTGTGATGAGCGTAAACCGGAGTAGTGCCGCGTTTTAATGCCTCCTCACGAAGAGCACGCATGAATTCGGGGAAATCGATTTTAGCAGGGCAGCGTTCATAGCAACGACTACAGGTTAAGCATGCCCATAGCTCGGGATCCTGCAGCAGTTCGTCGCCGAGCTCCAGAAGCGCTTTTTCCACAATCAGCCGCGGTGAAAAACTCGGCAACACCCTGGAAACCGGGCAGCTCCCGGTACAAACTCCGCAGTCCAGGCAGTAGTAAGTCTGGTATCTGTTTACAGCTTCTTCAATATTCATGCAGCCACTCCAAGACTTGATTTTCCAAGCTGTTTGATCCTATTGGTGAAGGAAGTGACTATCTGGGCAAAACGGGCGCCTTCCGCGGATGAAACCCATTCCAAGCCCAGCCGATCATTGTCGATGCCCATGAGTGAGAGCAGTTCGCGGGTCATATTGATAACGCGCTGAGCTTTTTCATTACCGTCCAGGTAATGGCAGTCACCGATGTGTCAGCCACTCACAAGGACGCCGTCGGCCCCCAGCTGAAAAGCTTTCAGAATAAAATCAGGGGAAATACGGCCTGAGCACATTACCCGAATCACTCTTATGTTCGGGGGATACTGAATGCGACTAACACCGGCCAGATCCGCACCGGCATAGGCACACCAGTTGCAACAGAATGCGATGATTTTGGGCTCGAATTCCGCAGTCATGATCTCTCTCTCTTCCTTTATCGCGATTATTCATTTGCATTTCATTATTCGCACAGAGCCGCCTCAACCATGCTGAGCACTTCCCTGTCATTGAAATGCCGAATGGCTGCAGCTCCGGTCGGACATGCCACCGCGCAGGCGCCGCATCCTTTACAGAGCGCTTCCTGAATTTGGGAAACATACACATCTTTCGCCACTTCAACCAGTTGAGGCGAACCGTAGGGGCAGACTTCCACACATTTGCCGCAGCCTCGGCACAGGGTTTCATCGACACTCGACACAACCCCTTCCACCTCGATGCTCTTTTGCGCAAGAATGGTGGCCGCTCTAGCTGCAGCGGCCTGGGCCTGAGCAATGCTCTCGTCGACGGGCTTCGGATAATGAGCCAGCCCGCAAACAAAGACACCATCCGTTGCAAAGTCCACGGGACGCAGCTTCATATGGACTTCGAGGAAGAAGTTGTCCTGGCTCAGCGGGACTTTGAAAAGCTGGGCCAGACCGGCTGCGTCCCGGGTTTCAATGGCGCTGGCCAAAGTGATGAAGTCGGGTTTCAAGCTGATGGGTCGCCTGAGTACATGGTCCACCACGGTGACCTGCAGGCCGCCGTCGACCTCTTTGACCTCGGGTTTGTTGTCGGGGTCGAACCGGACGAAAATCACTCCGCGCTTTCTGGCTTCCTTGTAAAGATCTTCGCGCTCGCCGAAAGTCCGGATGTCCCGATAGAGGATGTAGACGTCTGTGGCGGGGTTGCGCTCTTTCAGTTCAACCGCCTTTTGCACCGAAAAGGTGCAGCAGATCTTGCTGCAATGCGGCCGCTGCGGTTCCCGCGAACCGACGCACTGAATAAACACGGCGCTTTGGGCCTTTTTTACCAGGTCGGTGTCCCAGGCTTCATCCAGTTCATGCCAGCAAAACACGCGCTCATTCTTGCCGTAAAGATATTCGTCCGGCTTGATGGAATGAGCTCCCGTTGCCAGGATGGTCACTCCGTGCTCGATTTCCTTTTGGCTTGCGGCTCCGTTGGACGTAACGGTCGTCTTGAAGTTGCCGACATAACCCGAAGTAGCTTTCACTTCGGCATTGAGACAAACCTCGATGTTCTCGTTGGAATTCACCTCTTCAACCAGTTTGGTCAAGAAAGCGGGAACGTCTTCGCCTTTCCAGGTCTTCTTGAGCTTGAGACCGTGGCCGCCCAATTCATCTTTTTTTTCCACGATGGTGGCTTTGAATCCCTGATTGGCCAAGGTGAGTGCGGTCACCATGCCGGCCACTCCACCGCCGACCACCAGCGCCGACGGAGTAACCGCAACCGACGGCATCGGCAGGGGCTCAATGAGAGCTGCCCTGGAAACCGCCATGCGCACCAGGTCTTTGGCTTTTTCGGTAGCAGCGTCCGGGTCGCCGGCGTGCACCCAGGAACACTGGTCGCGAATATTGGCCTGTTCATAGAGGTACTTGTTCAGCGAACTGTTTCTCAGAGTCTCCTGGAAAAGGGGCTCATGGGTGCGCGGTGAGCACGCCGCAACCACGACGCGGTTGAGATTCTGCTCCTTGATCACCTGAACCAGTTTGTCCTGCGCGTCCTGCGAACAAGAGAACAGGTTCTCCTGCACGTAGGCAACGTTGGGCAGGCCTTTGGCGTATTCAACCACTTCCTTCACCCGCACCACGCTGGATATGTTCACGCCGCAGTTGCAGACGAAAACACCGATGTGAGGGGGTTCCGCATGTACATCCCGTTCTTCGGGAAAGGTCTTCTCTTTAACCAGAGTGTGGCGAGCATCAGCCAGCTTGCTGGCGGCGGCCCCTGCGGCGGCCGAAGCTTCCATGACAGATAAGGGAATATCTTTAGGGCCCTGCAAAACGCCGCAAACATAGATTCCCGACTTGGAAGTCGCCACCGGTGCGAAACTGCTGGTGGCAGTGAAATTGTAATGATCGAGCTCGATGCCGAGTCTGCTCGCCAGTTCTCGTACTTCCGGTGATGATTCGAGGCCTGTCGAAAGCACGACCATCTCGAATTCTTCGCTCACCATCTCGCCCGCTTCGGTGACATAAGAGAGACGCAGGTTTTCGCTATCCTCCACCGCTTCCACACTGTGAATTCGGGAGCGCACAAAGCGAACCCCGTTTTCCCGCGCACGTGTGTAGTACTGCTCGAATTCTTTACCGTAGGTACGCATGTCCATAAAGAAAATGGCTGCATCCAACCCTTCTTTGGCATGCTCCTTGGCTATGACTGCTTCCTTGATGGCATACATGCAGCAGACTCCCGAACAGTAACCATTGTCGCAATGGTTGATGTCGCGAGAGCCCACACATTGCAGCCAGGCAATTTTGTTCGGTTCGTGTGCACCTGCTTCCTTGCTTTTAAGGGTTGCAAGCTTTTCAGCCAGTGTTTCGATCTGGCCGGCAAGCTTCGCCCAGCGGCTCAGCTCGGCGTCGTCTTCACCCGCCGCTTTGAGCTGCTCCTTTATTTCATCGGATGACTTTCCTATCTTTTCTTCCAGTTGCTTAAGTTGACGCCGGGATTTGGCCAGCTCTTTTTCCGCTGAGGCAAGATCTGCTTTTAGCGTTATCTCGGACGGGCGCAGCAGATGACCGGTAGTGGGTCCTCCAGCGCTGAGGAGTCGCTCGAATTCCATAGCGGTTACTACGTTTGGCAAATTGGCGTAGCTGTAAGTGTCGAAACGACTCGGATCGAACGTCTGAAATCCTGTGGAGAGGATAACGGCTCCCACTTCCAAATCCAGCATGCGCTCTTTGTCTTCGTAGTTAACGGCACCGGTTGGACAGACCTTGGCGCAGATACCGCACTTCTTGCCGTGTCCCAACTGGCGGCAGTTTTCCGAGTCGATGGCGTAGGCGGATGGAATCGCCTGGGCATAATACTTGTAAATCGCTTTACGTTCGCCCAGACCGGCATTATAGGCATCTATGACCACGGTTGGGCATTTCTCCACGCACGCTCCGCAGGAGATGCACTTGTCCATATCGACGTAGCGAGGCTTCTGGCGAACTTTGACTTGGAAGTGTCCTTCCTCGCCTTCGATGTTTTCCAATTGTGAGCTTGTAAGGAGATTGATGTTCAGATGGCGGCCGACCTCGACCAGCTTGGGAGAGATGATTCACATGGCACATTCGTTGGTCGGGAAGGTCTTGTCCAGTTGGGCCATGCCGCCGCCAATGGCGGGGCCCTTCTCCAAAAGGTGGACGAAGTAACCGGAGTTTGCCAGATCCAAAGCGGCCTGCATACCGGCGATACCACCTCCGACCACCAACACCGAACCGATAGTCCCGTTGCCGCGACTGCTCTTCGACATAGTTCCTCCTGAACGCAAATAACCCGGATGCGAGCGGTTTTTGTGAAATATGGCTCACAGACACATCCGCTTTCGCACGTCCGAGCAAAAAATCATTTTGAATTCAATGACCTGGGCTTTTCAAACCAGAGCTTAGGCCGTAGGGATAAATAACTCTACCGCCTGCTAATGTCAAGGGAAAGCCCGTCGTGCCGCAACCCGCTGCGGCGAATACAAAAGGCCAAGCTCAGCCTTTGAGGGCTGCAGTGTACGAGCTGTTTTTTGCACAAAAAAAGGAGCGATTGCAAGGAAAATGTGAATTTGTGCACATTATACGTTCGAAGACTGTAGTCCTTATTTTTCATTCGCAGACGCAGCGGCGCAGTTCCATCGATAAGGGGTTTTTCTGCTGCGTTTTCTGCGATACTGGGGCGAGGTCAAAAGTGAAGCATTTTAACATTAGAGGAATAGGTGGGACACCGCGGATGCGAGACCAACCGGCATAGTGAATGTGTCACATGACATCGAGCTTCACGTCGGCGGAAGGTACCGAATTTATGTGGACTCCAGGTCGGCCGGCCGGCGTGTGATGGCGCAAGCGGGTTCTTTTTGGGGTGCGGCATCGGTTGAGCCCGGCAGGAGAGGCACGACGTCCTTGAATTTCTTGCCGTGCATGAGCAGTCTTCCTTCGCCGTTTAAGACGGTATTGTCCTCCAGGATGATCAAGCCGAAGCGTGCAGCAACGTCGGTTTTGTACTTATACTCCATAGATTTTTTCCTGAGCTTGAAATTGAGGACAATCAAGACCAGGGCAAATACCGCCAGGACGGCCAGAACAACGGCGGAGCTCAGCAGAACAAGTCTGACGGATTTTTCTCCGACAGCTCCTATAAATGCCAGAATCACATCGAGCTTATAGAAAACGCCGACTGCGATACCCAACAGCAAAAGCAGGCTGAGGAACGGCAGCCGCTGCAGCCAGTTCATCATCACGTAGATTCTGTATGCCCGACTCGATTTATCCCCGGGCAACCCGGTTTCGTGCTCGAATACGGCTGCCGCCTCCGGTTCGCCGAAGTACTTGTTGAAACCGATGATTATGACTCCCAGCAGAAAGGTAATGGCCACGGGAGCCAGAAAGGAAAGAAGGAAGTACACCTTCCAGGGAAATGGTATCTCTACCGGTCCGTAGCGGTCGAAGCCCTGGTCGCCCAGTTGGTATAGCCAGCATCCAACGAAAATAAGGACTTCCATCCACCCCAAAAAAAACAGATACTTGCGAAAAATCTCTTTTCTCTCGACGTCATCGAAAAGACCCGCAATTCCCCGCAAAGATTTACCTGAATTTTCAGATGAATTTTTCATAGAGTGTTTTCCGTTCCCAACGTTCCGCTGCACCAGCCTGTTGTCCTCAAACAAGACTAACATTAATATCCGGTTGGCTCTGTCCTCCGGTGCAGCCTGTTATTATCTTCGAACACCGACTTTCGACAACATAACAAGACCATGGATAGGGGTCAACCAGGATTTAACCGGCTTATGGATTTGCATTGTGTTGAGATTGTGTTAGAGAAATCCGAACCTGGAGCACCGCCAACATTAATGAATACGACTCATACCTTGCGGGAGGAAACGTATGTCAGAAACGGTATTGTTTGAAACCGATTTCCCCGGGTTGAAGCTTCAATCCAGGGGAAAGGTTAGGGATATATACGATTTGGATGATTCTTTACTGATTGTGGCGACCGATCGCATTTCCGCTTTCGATGTCGTGATGCAAACGCCGATCCCGGATAAAGGCAAGGTGCTCACTCAGCTGTCGGAGTTCTGGCTCGATTTCCTGGGTGATGTGGTCGAGCATCACCTGATCGGCACGGATGTCAACCGGTACCCGGAGGCTTGCAAACCGTATGCAGCGCAACTGGCCGGTCGCAGCATGCGGGTCAGGAAGGCCCGGCCGCTGCCGGTGGAGTGTATCGTGAGAGGCTACCTGGTTGGGTCGGGCTGGAAAGACTATAAAAAGACCGGTGAGCTTTGCGGCATCCCGCTGCCGGCCGATATGCAGGAGGCGGAAAAACTGCCGCACCCCATCTTCACCCCATCGACCAAGGCGGCTTCAGGTGCCCACGACGAGAACATTTCTCTTGCAGATATGAGCAGTCGGGTCGGTGAGGAAATCGCCTCAAAGGTCAAGGAAATAAGCATCAGGATTTATATGAAAGCCGCCTCCTATGCTGAAACACGGGGAATCATTGTGGCTGACACCAAACTCGAATTCGGCATCATGGACGGACGGCTGCTATTGATCGACGAAGTGCTGACACCGGACTCGAGCCGCTTTTGGCCGGCCGATCGATACAAAGTGGGGGGGAGCCCGGAGAGCTACGACAAACAATATCTACGCGATTATCTGATAAAATCCGGCTGGAAGGTTACCGACCCGGCTCCCGAGCTGCCGGCAACAGTGGTGGAAAACACACATTCGCGCTATTTGGAAGCATTGGAACGGTTATCCGGCTGCAAGCTTCGTTAGAGCGAAATCTCCGTCATGGAAAGCCTGGTGATCCTCGGGTCATACCTGGCCATGGAAATGCCGTAGGGCGCGTTCCCCGAACGCGCCTTGCTCGGCTCGTTTGGGAAACGAGCCCTACATTTTTACGGGGACCGAATGAGGTTTACGGGGACAGAATGAAAGTCTATGGGACAGAATGAAAGTCTACGGGGACATGAAAGCTTCGTTGGATACGGTGAAATTGCGCGATCTGAACTGGCAAGAGAGAACTTTTGCCATTTCGAATTTTGCCTCGAATCACGATCTTCATAATTCGCTGCGGCGATGCGGCATCCTGCATCCCCCCTGGATTTGGGCCAAACCGGACGGCACGAAGATCATCGTAGATGGATTCAGGAGGATCGAGTGGGCTCGCCGGCAAGGCCTGGAAAGGGTAAGGGGTCTGCTGTTTCCGCCCGAATGCGATCCCACCAAGCTGCTGTTGGCTCGAATCGAAGCCAAATTGTTCGGCCCGGTTCTTAATGTCGCCGAAAAGGCTCAAATCATTTCCAGACTAGTGCAGAACGTGCCACCGGAAGCCGTTCGGAATACCTATTCGTCTCGCTTGGGCATTGCTGCGAACCCTGAAACAATTCAAACATGGTGCCGGTTGGCTGCATCGAGCGAGCACCTGCTCGCAGCCGCGGCGTTGGAGGAAATTTCCGAGCGAGCCGCTTTGGAGCTGGTGAGCCGGGAAGAAGATGCTCAATTGGAGCTAATCACTCTCTTAAAGGAACTGCGCTGCAGTTCCAGTATACAATTGGAAATCCTGGAACGGGTGAAGGAAATCGCCTTACGGGAAGAATCATCCGAGCTGCAGGTTTTAGAGGATGCCGAGTTTACCGGCCTAAGGAACGATCATGATCGTAACCACCGCGAAAAGACGAGGGCGCTGAGGAACTGGCTTTACCGTCGCCGCTATCCGAGGATAAAAGCGCGCGAGGAACGCTTCGTTCGGGATTTAGCTGCAAGCGATCTTCCCGGAAACGTTCGTATTCTCCCACCACCTGCCTTCGAGGGTCAAAACTGGCAGTTGCAGCTCCATTTCAGCAATCCCGAAGAACTTGGCCGGGGGCTAGCAGATTTACAGGGCTTTGCGACCTCGCTCCAGCTGAGGGAGATGCTGAGTGTAGCGGATAATTCAGCGCGGAGCGAGCTGAGGCCGCAGCACGGACAAAAGCCGTAACCGAATCTCAAAAGCGAAGATCGAATAGCGAACAAGCAACATCTAATCTCGAAAGTAGTTGCCCGCAAATCCGCGATTAGCCGGAAATTCTTGAGAGAATACCGTATGGATTCCCACGCGGGAGCGCGGGAGCCAGCAACAGGTGCAAGGGTTCATTGCGGATTGGAGCGGTCACGCTCTTCGGCTGGTTCAAAGCGGAGACTTTAAGTTGGCTCAAGTCTCCGACTTGAACCATTCTGACATTAACACAACTCTGTTGTGAGTAAGGCGAATACCCGGTCAAGAATGGGATAAACATAAGAGAGCTCCCGTCGTGCATTGCAAACCACCTCGAAAAGTTGTTGTTGAAGCGACCTGCCAGAACAGCCACCTGGTGTCGAACTTGAGGGCCAACCTGCCCGGTGCTGAATTCCAAATCGTTGAATGTATTCCCGAGACGACAGAGCCGGATTCCGGTGTGATCGAGGTGGTGCACTTCCGCGGCCGGCTCCTGAAATCCTGTCCGGGCACCCGTCACTATGTTTGCTGTGGATATCAGATACTTCATTTCGGCGTGCAGTGTTCTCTAAACTGCACTTATTGCATTCTGCAGGCGTATCTCAACCAGCCCAATTTGAGAATATTCGGCAACACCCGGGATCTTTTTGCAGAATTGGAACATGAGCTGCGCGCGCATCCGGCAAGACTGTATCGGACAGGCACCGGTGAATTCACCGATTCTCTGCTGCTGGACCGCTGGACGCAATTTTCCCGGGAGCTGGTTCCATTTTTTGCCGGGCAAGCCAATGCGGTACTGGAGCTCAAGACCAAAACCGACTTTGTCGACAACCTGAAGGGCCTGGATCACGGTGGACATGCCCTGGTGGCCTGGTCGCTAAATTCGCCATTGGCTCGGCGACGCGAAGAAGCCGGGACAGCCACTCTAAGGCAGCGCCTGGCTGCGGCTCGACGGGTTTCAGAATGGGGATATAAGGTCGCCTTCCATTTCGACCCTATGCTTGAGCACTCCAATTGGCGGCAGGGTTATGCGGAGGTGTTGGATCTATTGTTCAGCAGTGTCGATCCCGCCAATATTGTCTGGATCAGCCTCGGAGCATTTCGTTTCATGCCTCAATTGAAGTCGATCATTCAACAGCGACATCCTGCCAGCCGTATCATCTATGGCGAATTCATCCGGGGATTGGATGGCAAAATGCGCTACTTTCGGGATATCCGGACAGAGCTCTACAGCTGGATGGTGGAACGTATCCGCCGGGTCGATCCGGAGCTTTGCGTGTATCTGTGCATGGAAGGGGAAGATATTTGGCGACAGGTTTTCGGTTTTTCTCCCCATGAGAAAGGGGGGCTGCCCGACATGCTTGACCAGGCGGTGAAAGAAAAAATGAAGACTGGATTACATTGCACCGAATCAATGCCTGCCAATCAAAAAGAATGACACCCGCATTTTTTTTAAATTTTAGTTTTTGTATTCACGAAAATTTGATATTAACAAATTCGTTTCGCTGCTGATTAATTAATCGTGTTTATAATTTGAATAACCATGTGCTAACGCTGATCGAAAAGTGAACGTGAAAATCCGAGCTGAAGGGAGGAAATGATGGATTTCCAGTTGAGCGACGAACAACGAATGATCAAGGAAACAGTCTACAAATGGGCGGTTAACGAATTGGGGCCGTTGCAGGAAAAAATTGACGAAGAGGACTGGTTTCCTCCGGATTTTTTCAAGAAATGTGCGGAGATTGGAATTCTCGGGATAACCATTGATGAAAAATATGGCGGGCTGAGTGGCGATGTCCTCATGCAGACCCTGGCGATTGAAGAGATGAGCCGAATCTGCCCCGGTTTGGCCATGACCTACGGTGCTCATTCCAATCTTTGTGCCAACAACATCTACAAAAACGCCAGTGAGGCCCTCAAAGAGAAATATCTCCCCCCCATGATGACCGGTGACAAAATCGGCGCCCTCGGTCTTACCGAACCCAATGCCGGCTCCGATGCCATGAGCCTTCGCACCCGGGCCGTCAAGAAGGGTGACAAATACGTCCTGAACGGCACCAAAATATTCATCACCAACGGACCCGTCGCGGACACTCTGCTGGTATACGCCAAAACAGATCCCGACAAAGGGGCAAAGGGTATCAGTGCATTCATCGTAGAAAAAGATTTTCCGGGCTTCTCGGTGTCTCGCAAGCTGAAAAAATGCGGTATGCGCGGCTCCCCCACTGGAGAGCTCGTCTTTGAGGACTGTGAAGTGCCCGCCGAAAATCTGGTCGGTCAGGAAAACATGGGCGTGCACGTGATGACGAGCGGTCTTGATATCGAGCGCATCGTTTTGGCCGGCGGATCCGTCGGGATGGCTCAGCAGGCTTTGGAAGAATCGGTCCGCTATTCGGTGGAGCGGGAGCAGTTCGGGCAGCCGATTGCCAAGTTCCAGATGATTCAGCAAAAACTTGCCGATATGTATACTCGAACCGAGGCCTCACGGCTGATGGTCTACCGGGCTGCGGAATTGGCGCAGAGCTCTGCTCGCGGAGGCAAGGGCACCGAGCTGACCAAGCTTGCGGCGGCGGCTATTTTGTTCGCGGCAGAGACCGCCACCTGGGTATGCGATCAGGCGATCCAAATTCACGGCGGTTATGGCTACTGCCTGGAATTCCCGGTGCAAAAGTTGTGGCGCGATGCCAAGCTTTACGAAATCGGTGCCGGCACCAGTGAAATTCGCCGCATGATAATCGCCCGCGAATTAACGCGGGAAGAATTTGCCCGCAAAGCTCAAAGGTAGTCATTGAGCGGTGAACAGTGAGCAGTGAAGAGTGAGTGATTGGCACGGCTGACAGCTCACTGCTCACTGCCGAATAGGGGGAGTATATGGAGCAAGAGCTAGTTCTCGAAGAGCGTCAAGATCAGGTCGTTGTGCTCACGCTCAATCGGCCCGAGGTGATGAACTCGTTCAACTTCGGCATGCTTCGGGCTCTCAAGGAACGGGTGGAAGCCATTCAGTTCGATCCGGAAGTTCGCGTGGTCATTATCGTCGGAGCCGGTGAGAAGGCGTTCTGTGCCGGTGCCGATTTGAAGGAGCGAGCGACATACAGCGAGCGGCAGGTCAGAGAATTCATTTTCACTATCCGCAATCTTTTTACGTTTATCGAATTCCTCAACAAACCGGTCATCGGCGCCGTAAACGGCATCGCCCTGGGAGGCGGGACGGAATTGGCTCTCGCCTGTGATCTTCGCATTGCTTCGAACACTGCCGGCATGGGGCTTACCGAAACGCGCCTGGCCATTATCCCGGGGGCGGGTGGAACTCAACGGTTGCCTCGTTTGGTGGGCAGAGGGAAAGCCAAAGAGTTGATTTTTACCGGGCGCCGTGTGGATGCTAAAGAAGCTCTTGAAATAGGGCTGGTCAACAAGATTTGTGCGCCCGAGTCCTTGTTGGAGGAATGCAAAAAGATGGCCGCTATGATCTGCGAAACAGGCCCCATTGCCGTTCAACAGGCCAAGTATGCCATCAACTATGGGCTGGAGACCGATCTGCATTCCGGTCTGGCCATCGAATCTAATGCGTATTGGGTCACTATCCCCACGGAAGATCGATTGGAGGGATTGGCCGCCTTCCGCGAAAAACGGAAACCGGTTTACAAAGGCAAATAACGACAACAACGCCTCCTGAGGACAATGCGAAATGACCGATGCAAGAATGGAAAACCGAGCATTTTGGGAGAATGAGGAGCTCAAGCTGGACCAACGCGTCTACGAGGCCACCTGGCCCGGCGGCGAGAAGGCGGTGGAGCGCCTGGGCAAGCAAGGCAAACAGCCGGTGAGGCAGCTCATAGGGAAGCTCATCGATCCCGGTACTGAATTTTTCGAGCTGAGCCGTTTAGCCGGTTTCGGGATGTATTATCCGGAAGTGGATGATGTGCCCTGTGGCGGCCTGGTGACGGGTTTGGGCAAAATTTACGGCAACTGGACGATGATTGTGGCCAACGACAGCCGCGTGAAAGCGGGGACCTATTTTCCGATCACTCTCAAGAAGCATATGCGCGCTCAGGCTATTGCCGAGCTCTGCGGTGTGAACTGCGTGTATATCGCAGATTCGGGTGGAGCCTACCTGCCCATGCAGGCGGACGTCTTCCCCGACGATCAGCATTTTGGCTCCATGTTCTACAACATGGCTCGCATGTCGGCCAAGGGGTTGAAGCAGATCACGTTGAGCACCGGAGGAAACACCGCCGGTGGAGCATATATTGTCTTCATGGCATGCCAATCCATTATGATCGACAAGATGTCCTACTCCTTTCTGGGGGGCCCGCCCCTGGTGAAGGCAGCAACAGGTGAAGTCATTTCCGCCGAAGACCTGGGCGGGGCCAGGGTGCACACTCAAATCTCGGGCGGTGCCGACCATCTCTGCAAAACTCAGGATGAAGCCATTGTAAGAGTGCGCGAGAGTCTATCTCTGGAGCGTCCGCAAAAATTGCAGATTCATCGCTACGCGGAAACTCCGCCTACAGTTCCTGTTGAGTCCGTCTATGAGCTTTTTCCGGAGAAGGTTCATCAGGGGATCAACACCCGCAGCTTCCTGGAAGCCATTGCCGATGACAGCTATTTCATCGAATACAAGAAAAACTATGCGCCGGGACGCGGCGACAACATCGTAGCCGGCAAAATGCGACTGAAAGGCATCCCCGTGGGCGTCATTGCCTCCAACGCGTTGGGGATCATTTTTGCCGAAGCCGCCCGCAAAGCGACCGAATGGATCGTTCGTTGCTCGCAGGAGAAAGTTCCTCTGCTGTTCGTGCAAAGCTCTCCGGGCTATATGGTCGGGTCTGAATCCGAACACATGGGAATCGGCAAATACGGCGCGGACATGGTACGTTCGGTCTCCTGCGCTCAGGTGCCCCGAATCCAGCTGGTGGTAGGGCCGGACAACGGTGCGGCCAACTATGGGATGTGCGGACGGGCCTATCGTCCTCATTTCCTGTTTCACACCATGCGGGCGAGGACTTCGGTGATGAGTGGTCGTTCGGCAGCCGAAGTGCTGCTTTCCATTGAAGAACGTAAGCGCGTATCGGCCGGAAATCCCATGAGCGAGGGAGAAAAACAGGCGTTTCGCCAGCAGATGGTGGATAAATACGATGGTGAGGCGCATCCCTTTTATTGCGGCGCGCGTCTGCTGAGCGACAGAGTGTTGAAGTTCAGGGAGGTGCGGGACTGGCTGGCGATGGCGTTTGAAGTCAGTCTGTTGAAGCCCATCGGAGAGCCCGCTTTCGGCAATCTGAGATTCTAGTCCATGACGGCCAGAACTCATTGACCGGCCGATGGAAGGATTCCACCCTTGAGGGGGGCAAGGGGGGCGTTTGGTTGACAACGAACGCAATCCCCTTCAGGGAGGGAGGGCGGCCTTCTACCAAGATGAACCAGAAGCAGTGTTGAGTGATAAGGAGTTACCACCATGGCAAAAACCACAGAATACGACTACTGGAAGATCTTTCCGAGGATGCCGAAAAAGGTGACCATCGGGGACATTACGATCCGTGACGGTTTTCAGCATCTGGAGAAATTCATTTCGACGAAGGCGAAGATTTTCTACGGTCAGGAGATGATCCTTGCGGGCTGTCGCGAGCTGGAGGTGACGAACTTGGGCGCCATCACAACGACGCCGCAGTTTGTGGACGCCGATGAGGTCATGCAGGCCATGCGCAATGACGAGTTCAGGAAACGCGCCGCGAGGAAAGGCATCGACATTGACAAGGACGTGACGCTCACCTGCGTGACTATTCGTGAGACTGCCGTTGACCGCGCCATCGCGATGAAGCAGAACGGTTATGGTCCCGACCGCATCCTCATGATGGTTTCCACCGACGAGGAGCATCACTTCGCAAACTCGGGCACCACTCTCCCCGACTACTGGAAGGAAGCCGAGCGGTGCATCAAGAAGGCCCGCGACGTGGGCATCAAGATGTGCGGCACCGTGAGCACCATCTGGGGCAGCCCCATCAGCGGCGCCACGAAGCTGGAGGATGCTGTCGAGTTCACGAAACGCTGGTTTGAAATCGGGGCCCACGACATCGAGCATGCGGACCACGACGGTTCCGCCAACGCCGCCGACGTGTACCGCTACTTCTCCATGATCCTGGATGCCATACCGAATCCCGAGGCGCACCTGTGCCACCTGCACGAAACGAAGCGCATCGCCTCCTCGTCCATTCTGGCGGCCCTCCAGGCGGGCATCTGCCGCTTCGAGTCGACGTTGGGCGGCCTCGGCGGCCAGCCGGCTAATTTTCTCGATGATTGCCCCATCAAGGGCACCGGTGAGTACTACTATGAGGATCCCCGCTACGTCGGCCTGATTTGCACGGAGGATCTGCTGGTCCAGATCGACGAACTGGGCATCGAGCATGGCTACGACGTGGACCGCGTTCTGTGGCTTGGCCGGAAGATGGAGAAGACGGTGGGCATGCGGCTCCGTTCGGAAGCTGTCATCAATGGCCGGACAACGAAAGAAGGGCACATGAAGTTTGCCCGTCCGGGCCTCGGCAAGAAGAAGGAAAAACTGGGCGAGAAGCCGGGCACCAAACTTCCGGAGGGCTGGGGCAAAAAGGCGGTCCTGCCCGAAAAATACGGTCCCGAGGATCCCATCTGGAAGAAATAGGCGGTTGCCTGCCGGCGGGGGGAAGCTTCATCTGCCTCCGCTTTTCGGTCGCAGGCTACGTTCCGAATGTGTCCATACCGGCAGCATTCCCAAATCCTTGACCGGCCGAGTCTAAATTCCAGATCCAAAGCGACACCAACGACAGGCCCGCAGCTCCCGACACCTGGGGAGTGCGGGCTTTTTTGCCTCTTTCGGAACAAAAGTCTGAAGATTAGAACCGGGCTGGACTACTTCCGCCTTCTGGATTCCCAATCCCGACTCCTCAATTCTGCGATTCGACGACGACTCGAATCCCTTCCCTCACTGACCTTTCCCGTTATAATGGCTTGACATTCTTCCCGTATGATGCATTCTCTAGCGGGTGCAAGGCGGCTTGCCAGGATGAGCAGTTAAGCGCAAACTCAAAACCGTACAATTCGAAAGAGGCTCGATGGAATACAGTATAAGACGCTATGAAGCTGTTCAGAGGCTTTTCTGGTTTCTCTTCTTCCTGGTCTGCCTGGGGGTTGCCTATCCCGTGGCCGGGAGGTATCAGGATACTTATAGCGGTTCTGCTGTTCTGGCTTCCATCAAGCCCGAAGTCATCATGACGCCGGAATTTTGGGCTCAACGCTATTGGCTGGGAGTGGACCCGTTGGGCAAGGTCATTTTGTATCTGTTCTGGGTGGGGGTGCTGTTCCTGGCGGGAAAATCCGCCTGGCTGCTGCTTCAGTACGCGGGCAAACACCTGGTCAAAAGCATGCTGGTGCAAACCCTCAAAGATTCCTCAATCCGTCCGAAGCCCGACCTGGAATATCTTGCCGCCAACCGGCAGAGACTGTTTCCCGTGGAGTCGTTAACGAATAAGGTGGGCGGGTTTCCCCTAAGGTTTTTGTTCCACCCCTATCAGCGGCTGCGCCTGATGCTCGCCAATCCTCATGATGTCCTCTCGTCCGATGAGCTGACAGAAAAAGAGCGCCGTGTAGTGGAAGTCGAGTGGCAGGTCCATTGGTCGTCCTGGGCTCCGTTTCGCTGGCTTTTGTGGATCTTGCCGCTGCTGGCCCTGGCACAAACCGGCTGGCTTTTTTATCTGCAATTATTACCCGCCCTGAGCGCCCAAACAGAAATCGAGGACCTGCTAGGTCCGTTGCTGGCGAGTTTGCTTCCGGTGGCACAGATCGTCGTTGTTGTCATTATTTTCAATCTGGCCAGCGGCCTTCTGCGGCGACTCGAAAACCTCTATCTTTCCAACGTCGATGCTCTCTTCTACGATCAGTTTGTCTCTCGCGTCCCTTTTCAAAGCAGTGATACACCGGTTATTCTGGAAGCCCTGCAAAAACACTTCGAAGAAATCCACGCCATTTTGCGAAGTATGGAACCGACCGCCAACAAGGAAACGGAAACGAGCGGCCCCCAAGAATGAGACGACAAGACAACGAACTTAAAGTAGATGTTTTGCTGCGCCGCTTTCTCAAAAGCCATCCATCCTTTCAGGCCAATCCCCTTGGTGAATGGGATCGGCTGGTGGGCCCGCAGGTCGCCCGCTATTCTCAGCCAAAATCTCTCAAGAAAAAGATTTTGACCATCTCCGCGTATGATTCCGTCTGGAAGCACCACCTGGAGCTGAACAAGGAAGCTTTGCTGGAGAAAATAAACCACGACCGGCCTGAACCGCTGGTGGAAAAAATCGTCATTCGCGTGGCCGAAGTGCCGGATGAATTGCCTGTCTTGAATCCCAACTACAAGCTGCTGGAAAAGGTCAAATCAAAAAGCCTGAAGCCCCGGAAAAAGAAAAAACCGCCCGCCCGCAAACTCACCCCCGAAGAAATGGAGCTTCTGGCGAAGCTCGACGATCCTGATCTGCGTGTACTCGGCAAAAAGCTCCTGCAGCGCCTGCCGCTGGAGTGAGCAACGAGCAAGGAGCAAGGAGCGGGGGCCGAAGGCAGGTGGCGGAGAGCGATGAACAATGAAGGGTGGGTGAAAGGTGAAAGATCTACGCTGCGTGTGTGAGCGGCTTCTTCGCTGTAGCCCTTCGCAACGGCTTCACAGCACCGAATGTGATTCGTCATTCCCGCATGCTTCAGGCGGGAATCCAGAGAAGCCTGCCAGTCGCGGACTCCAGACCATCTTTATCTGAACCGAGGCTCGGATCACATAAGTGCAGGGTTGTTTCCAGGCACTGTCAAGATAAGTTGTTCCCCGGTCGACTCGCATGACCCGATTGGTCTGCTTGTTGTGGCACGGTCTCATGACCGTGCCACCTCCAGACCGGGAGGTCTCCTCGATGAAAGACCCACAACATTGAGACCTTCGGTCACAAAAGTTGCACGGTCAGGAGACCGTGCAACAACATGACGATTTCGTTATCAAAAAATGGAAATTCCTATACGATCAAGGTAGTGAATCACTCGATAACTCACCACTCACGTTTCACCACTCACCACCCTGAGCACATTGCCCCAAGCTCCATGCCGCCCGAGCTCCATGCTCCATGTTCATTCTTCGTGAAAATAGCTATAGATCGTATCTGCCACACTCTTTGGCAGGCCGGATGCCGCTTCCAGTTCTTCGCGGCTTGCCCGGCGCAGCTTTTCCACGCTGCCGAACTGCTGGAGCAGCAACTGGCGGCGCTTGGGCCCGATGCCGGGCATCGAATCAAGCTCGGAGCCGAGGAGCTCGCTTCGATGGCGGCTCTGATAGCGGGTAATGGCAAAGCGGTGAGCCTCGTCACGAAGTCTTTGCAAAAGGTGCAAAATATCCGGGAAGCGCGATAAAAAAAGTGGGTTTTTGCGCCCCGGAACGTATATCTTTTCGTACATGCCGCGACCCTTTTCGCCTCGATCGGCTTCCTGCTCCTTGGCGATGGAAATTACCGGAAGTCGATCTTCCATGCCGATTTCTTTGAACAGGCGGCGAATGGTATTGAGCTGCCCTTTGCCGCCGTCGAGTACCAGTAAATCCAGACTATCCGCGAGCTCGGAATCTTCTCGCATGAGCCGTTCGATCGCTTCGGCCATCATGGCCGGGTCGTCGGGTTCGCTTTTGCTGCGGATCCGATAGTGGCGATAGGACGATTTATCCGGCTTGCCGTTATCAAAGACCACGAGTCCGCCTACCGCATGCTGCCCTTGGATGTTTGAAATATCGACACAAGCCATGCGCAGGGGTGGAGTGGGAAGTTTCAGCAGCCTTTGCAGGTTTTCCAGCATCTTGAGGTCTTTTCTTTGCCACCTTTGCCGATTGGCCATTCTTTCCTGCGCATTGTTTTCGGCAAGCTCGAGCAGATACTTGCGATCTCCTCGCCTGGCGGGCCAGATGCGAACATGCTTGCCTTTTGACTCGCTCAGCCACTCTTCGAGGATGCCCTGGCTCTCGAGGGGAACCGGGACCAGAATTTCATCCGGAATCTGCCGGCCTTCGCCGTAGTATTGCTGAATAAATGCCGCCAGCAGCTCATCTTTTTCGCCCTGCGCCTCTTTGATATCAAAACTTCTCTGACCGACCAGAACCCCCTGGCGAACAAACAGGGCGGCGATTTCCGTGCCTTGATCCGCCTGGTAAATTCCAAGTACGTCCTGATCCAGAAAGCGGCTTGACACGATATGCTGCTTTTCCAGCGTGGCTGTGACCGCCTGCAGCCTGTCGCGGTAAAAGGCGGCCCGCTCGAACTCCAGTGCGTCTGCCGCCTCCTCCATGCGCTGCCGCAGCTGCTGCTGGAGAAGGTCGGTCTTGCCCTGCAGGAACAAGATGACTTCTTCCACCACCTTGATATACTGTTCCCGCTCAACCTTGCCCGCACAGGCTCCCAGACAGCGGCCCAACGAATAATTGAGGCACGGGCGCTCCCGCGGAGCCAGATTTTTCCCTTTGCACTGGCGTAGAGGGAAAAGCTGGTTCAACAATTTCAGAGTTTCGCGCACCGAATAGGCGGAAGGGTAGGGGCCGAAATAAAGTGCGCCGTCCCGTTGAAAGCGGCGCACGATTTCGAGCCGCGGAAAGGGATCGCGCGGATCGATCCGCACCGCCGGGTAATTCTTGTCGTCGCGGAGAATCACGTTGTATCTCGGACGGTACCTTTTGATGAGGCTTGCTTCCAGAAGCAGCGCCTCTTTTTCCGTCGAGGTGATCAGGTAATCGAGATCTGCCGCTTTTCGCAACAACACTCTGGTTTTGATGTTTTCTCCGGAAGCCCCGCGCAAGTAGCTTCCCACCCGCTTCCTGAGGTCGATGGCTTTGCCGACATAGAGCCTCTTGCCGTCAGCGTCTTTAAAGATATAAACACCCGGCGAGTGGGGCAAGGCAGACACCTTCCCGGCAACAGGGTGGCCTTCTGTTTCGATAGATTCGGGCGGAGGAGGTGAAGTGGCTTCTTTGGCTTCCATGGAATTCTTTAAAGGTATTCTCCGGTTGATCAATCGATTTGCATGGTAAAGGTCAAAAACAGTCGTTCGACATTTTCGCTAACGCGAGCTCGCAAATCAATACCCTAAAGAATCGAGCAGGTATTCTTTCAATGCGTTCCGATTGGTCAAGCATCCTTGCAAGCCCTGTCGTTGAAAACCCTAGACAGGCGCTTCATTATCTGCTAGATAGACTTCCCGAGTCGGGACGTGGCTCAGCCTGGTAGAGCGCTGCGTTCGGGACGCAGAGGTCGCTGGTTCGAATCCAGTCGTCCCGACCAATGATTCCAAGAAGTTACATGTCACCTCTGCTTTCCGCAGCCCATGTTTTATCCCCGATAGGGACAAGTCGTCGCCACCGAACAATGTCACAACCACCTGGCAGCATCTCCGGTTTACCTAGAAATGAGCTGCTTCAACTGCTTTGAAAATTCTCTTTCCCCCTTCACCTTCTCTGTTGCCGAATCTACCGACACTGCGTGCTAATATACCAATATAAAAGTGCAGGTTGTGATTTGGCCTTGTTTTTCTGCTTTTAGCTGTTATGCTTACGCCATGCTAGTTGAGTACGCTATTTCGAGTTATGCAGGAAATCGATCTTTCGCCAAGACGATAGTGCGGTTTCAGGGTAACTTCGAGTACCGCACCAAAAAAGCAGCAGAACAAATACCAATCAAAGAAAGGTTTAAGAAAATGGCGGAAGGTCAAGTAAAATGGTTTAATGACAGCAAGGGTTATGGCTTTATCGAGACTGACAGTGGACATGATGTCTTTGTTCATCACACAGCCATCCAAGGCGAAGGCTTCAAATCCCTTAGCGAGGGTGAGCGGGTGAGTTTTGTGGAAGAAAAGGGCAACAAAGGGCCACAGGCGACTAACGTCGTAAAACTTTAACTCGAGACTTTTACCCGAGACATTTGAAAATGAGCAGCAGCCGGAGTGATGAAAAGCTCCGGCTTTTTTCGTTGCAGCACAAAAAAATGGCAGGGCTCTATTTCTTCAGTGCCGGCACGATTTAGCAAATGTGCCAAGACATTGCGAAGGAAGTTCATGATTAACGATAACGCACAGGAAATTTTGTCACCGAAAGAGTGTACGGATACTATTCTTGAGCTCAGTGGCGCACAATATGAACCGGATGTCGCCTCCGACCTATGGTCCGACATAATCCAACACAAGTGGCTTCTGTCGGAAAAAGTCGGTAGGGATGTGGGATTGCGCACGGCCTGTATCGATTTTTTGGAGAATATGGAGCAAGCCCCTGATGAGTACATAACGTATAAACAGACAAATGTTTTGAGCGACATGGGGGCTCAAGCTGTCAGTAGAGAAATGTGGGATACAATTTCCGATTCGCAGCCTCCCAAGCAGTTGGTGAAGCGCAGAATCATTCTTCCCCTGACGGAGGAAGACCTTTCCAAAAAGCATGGGGTCATCCTTCCCAAGGCAATCCTTTTTTTTGGTCCTCCCGGTACCGGAAAGACTCATTTTGCAAAGGCAATCGCCGGTATCCTGTCCTGGATATATTATGCTGGTAATAGCATAATGCGATCATCCGGAGATTGTGGTTGCAAGTGGCGAGGACAAGGGCAGAACGAAAGAGACGGAAAAAGGAGTAGGAAGATTTTTGTGCAAAGGAGTGAGCGATGATGGTGTCTAAAATTGTGGTTTTGTTGTCCATTGCGTTGTTCCTGCCGGCTGGAACCTGTCCGGCCGGGCAGAGCCAGGCAAGTTCCCAGTGCAAGGCGCGCTTCGATGCTCTGGATAGAGACAATGACGGAAAGCTGACCATTGAAGAATTCCAGGCCGGTGCCATCAACCGTGCCAGGGCCAAGCAACGGTTCGATTCATTGGACACCAGCAATAAGGGATATCTCCTCAGAGACCAGGTTTGCTCAGGCAAGGGCAGTTAAACCGCAGCCAACGAAATGCTTGTCGATTGTAAGGAAAAATGGAATTTCTGAACCGGCGGCAGGACCGAAAAGGCGATGAAGATCTGCCGTCGGGCGTTCGCTGGCATGCCATCAGAACAAACACCTCGACCGGGTCGCTGAACAACGGCTGGCGGCTTCGAGCAATGCTTCAATACTTTAATTGACTCTTACGGATGAATTGATATATACACACTGACCAAGATGCCGCTGTCTTCATTGCGGATCTGAGGAATTCCCACCCCGGTAACCGACCATGCAAATCCAGGGACCCTGTGTGGGCCATCGTTAATTAGAATAAAGAGGAGTTTATCTTATGATTTCAAAGAACAACTGGTGGATTTTTGTGCTTGTTTTTTCCTTCCTCACAACCAATTGGCTTCCCGCTACTTATGCGCAGGATAAGCAAGCAAAAGCAAAGGAGGCCAAGAAGGTCGAAGACGTTGCCGTAGTGAACGGAGTGAAAATTTCGGCTGTGGACTTTGACCGGGAAGTAGGACGCTATCAGCAGCAAATGTCGATGATGGGACAAGCACCCAGCCCGGAGCAAATGACTGAAATAAGGGATAAAGTCTTAAATGGCCTCATCGATCGCGAGCTGCTCTCTCAGCAAGCAGAGAAAGAAGGCATCAAAGTCGACAAAAAAGAAGTCGATGAGCGGATAGCCGCACTGAGACAGCGGTTCCCCAACGAGGAAGATTTCAAGAAGACGCTGGATCGATTGGGCTTGACCGAAGCCGGTTTGCGTGCGCAGTTTGAAAAAGAACTGGCCATTAAAGCCATGCTGGATAAAAAGTACGCGGGTAAACTGGACGTCACCGAAGCGGAAATGAAAAAGTTCTATGATGACAATCCGGACTTTTTTAAAACCCCGGAGAGGGTTCGAGCGAGCCACATTCTGATCAAGGTCGACCAGGGTGCCAGCGAAGCCGACAAAGCGAAAGCCCGGCAGAAAATCGCAGATATTCAGAAAAAGGTAAAAAAAGGTGAGGACTTCGCCGCTCTTGCAAAAGAGCATTCCGACTGCCCTAGCAGCTCCAAAGGCGGCGATCTTGATTTCTTCCAGCGCGGCCAGATGGTTGGCCCGTTTCAGGATGCCGCGTTTGCAATGAAAGTCGGCGATGTGAGTGACATTGTGGAGACGCAGTTCGGTTATCACCTGATCAAAGTGACCGACAAGAAAGATGCGGGCAAGATCTCTTTCGAAGAGTCGAAAGAGAAGATTAAGGCCCATCTGGGACAGCAAGAGATGGCCCAGGAGGTCAACAAATATGTGGCTGAGCTGAAGAAGACGGCCAAAATCGAGAAACTTGTAAACTAGGAGGCAAGGCGATCCTGGGCCAGCTTGTCCTTGCCTTCGACAAGCTCAAGCATTGCTGTAACATGTAACATATTTCCGGGGTGCGCTTCGTAAGGCACCCTTTCTTTTTGGCTGGAGCGTATTGGCGTTTAGAAAAATTCCTTGCCCGCAGTGGCTTCAGCTCAGAGATGGATTAGAGAGCTCGGTTTGACCCGGCGTCGTAATGCGCTGATCGCTTGCTCCTGAAGTCGGCTAGTTCCTCATGCCTATTGGAGACGGCGCACGTTCAAAAGCAGATTCTCTTTGCGAGACGCATAAAAAGATTATTATATTGGATGTAATCTGATCGTTTGGCGATTCTTCCGACAGCGTCTGCGTTTAACAGTTTTTTAGAGTTTTTGCGAATTTTCGATTTGCGCAGGGGAGGGTGTAGACGATGGCAGAGTTTGTCTTGAGTGATGCCGATCGAGTGCAGCTTAAAGAGCTGGGAATTTCTGAAGCGCAGGTGAAAAGTCAACTGGAGATCTTTCAAAAGCCTCTGTTCAATGTTGAACTGTTGCACAACTGCACGGTGGGAGACGGCATAGTCAAGATAGCGCCCGAAGAGGCCGGGGAGTACATCAAAGCCCAGCAAAAGGCGGCCGAAAAGGGACGATTTTTGAAATTCGTTCCCGCTTCAGGCGCCTCTACCCGCATGTTCAAATTTCTCTTTGAGGTGCAGCAGGCAAACGAATCAATCTCCCGGGAAGAAATCAATCAAGCGGTGAGAAAGGGAACTGCCACATTCGAAAAATTCAAACGATTCATCGACAACATTTCGCATTTTGCCTTTTATGATGATTTGAAGGGGATGATGTCCGGGGATGGGCTCGACCTGGAACAGCTCATTCAAGATGGACAGTTCGAGCCGGTTTTTCAGTACCTTTTGACCGAACGGGGGCTGAACTACGGTTCCATGGCGAAGGGCCTGGTGAAGTTTCATCAGTATCCTTCCGGTAATCGCACCGCTTTCGAGGAACATCTGGTGGAGGCCGCTCAGTATGTACAGGATGCCGACGGCACCTGTCGGCTGCATTTTACAGTTCTACCGGAGCAGCGGGAGCGGTTCGGCAGGTTGCTGGAAAATGTTCGCGCCGGGTATGAAAAGGAATACGGTGTCCGGTTCAAAGTGGATTTTTCTTTCCAGAAACGGTCAACAGATACCCTTGCGGTCGATTTGCGCAATGAGATCCTGAGGGATGGAAACGGGAGCCTGGTTTTTCGACCCGGTGGGCATGGTGCTCTTCTGCAAAATCTGACCGCGCTGCAGGATTATCTCGTCTATATAAAGAACATTGACAATGTCATACCCGACTGCCTGAAGGCGGCCACTTATTTTTGGAAGCGTGTTTTGGGAGGTATGCTGGTCACATTGGAGTCAGCTGTTCACAGCTACGTGCGACTGCTGAAGCATGAAGCGACCGATACCATCCAGGAGGAGGCGGAAAAGTTTGCTCGCGACAAGCTTTGGATCACCTTTCCCGAAGATTTTGCGCATTGGCCCGCGTCGAAACGGCATCACTTCCTGGTGAACAAGCTCAATCGTCCCATTCGTGTTTGCGGCGTCGTTCCCAATGTGGGAGAACCGGGTGGAGCCCCGTTTTGGGTGCGCGAGAAGGACGGCACCTGCTCCATTCAAATCGTTGAAAAGGCTCAGGTGAACTTCGATTCTCCCGAGCAAGATGCCATATGGAATTCGTCAACCCACTTCAATCCGGTCGATTTGGTGTGTTCGATGCGGGATTTCGAAGGAAAATCATTCGACTTGAGCCGTTATGTCAATCCGGATGCTGTGTTCATTTCGAAAAAATCCATCGGCGGTCGCGATCTAAAAGCTCTTGAGCTACCCGGTCTATGGAATGGAGCTATGGCCGACTGGACCACTGTATGTGTGGAGGTACCCATCATTACTTTCAACCCTGTGAAGACGGTGGACGATCTGCTCAGAGCCGAGCATCAACAAAGCTGCCCGGGGAGCTCTTCGGAGCCTATCCGAGAATGACTCTTCCGTCGCTTTGCGTCATTCCCGCGAAGGCGCATTGGCGCCAAGTCAATGATATCTGCCAATGAGCTCGCCTTTTATGAATAATGCGCTGTTGGCCGGGGAAATAAGGGAGGCTATTCGAGCAATTTAATATGAGCGCAGGCTTTAGTTACTTGGAGTTGAGATCTTTGCACGAGATCGCCCGGGTCTTGTCGCGTCCCATGGAGCTGAAAGACCAGTTGCAGCAGACCCTCGACCTTTTAAGCACCTGGTTGGGCATGGAGCGCGGCATGATTTCGATACTTGATCTCCATACCGGTGAGGCGTGGCTGGACGTTGCTCGCGGGGTGGAGGTGGAGACGACCAGAATTTGCTATCAGCCGGGCGAGGGCATCACCGGCCAGGTTGCCCAAACGGGCCGTCCCATGGGTATTGCGAACTTGAGCGATGAAGCCCACTTCTTAGACCGCACCGGCGCGCGAAAGTCTCTGAACCGAGCAGAGCTTGCCTTTCTATGCGTCCCCATTTTGTACCAGGGCAGAGTGGTCGGAGTGCTGTCGGCGGACAAACTGGCCCATCAGGTGGAAAGCATCGAGGGCGAAGTGGAAATTCTGGGGGCCGTTGCGGAGCTGCTCGGGAAAATCGTCCACTTCCGGGCCGTAGAAGAAGAAAATCGGCGTCTGCGGCGGATGCTTGCCGAGGCCAGGCGGCCCAAGACCAACATCATCGGCCGCTCCAAGGTGGTTCAGGAAGTGTTGCGCCTCATCGATCAGGTGGCCGATACCAACACCACTGTCTTAATCCATGGAGAAACGGGCACCGGTAAGGAGCTTGCGGCCAGGGCCATTCACGACAACAGCCGCAGAGCCAAAGGACCGATGGTGCAGGTCAATTGCGCGGCGATGCCGGATACTCTATTGGAGAGCGAGCTGTTCGGACATGAGAGGGGGGCTTTCACCGGGGCCATCACCAGAAGGAGAGGGCGCTTTGAAGAAGCGCAAGGAGGAACGATATTTCTGGACGAAGTGGGCGAGCTTTCTCCGGTGGCCCAGGCAAAACTGCTGCGAGTCCTGCAGGAGCGGGAGTTCCAGCCTTTAGGATCTTCCCGCACCGTCAAAGTCGACGTTCGGGTGGTTACGGCCAGCAACAAAGATCTCGATCAGGAAGTCGCTACCGGCGCATTTCGTTCCGACCTCTATTACCGGCTCAATGTTTTTCCGATTTTCCTGCCGCCGCTACGGGACCGCGGGCCGGATATCCTGCTTCTGGCGGATCATTTTGTGTCGAGGTATGCTCAGGAGTTCAGCAAGAATGTGAACAGGATCTCGACCAGTGCCATCGACATGCTTATGTCCTACCATTGGCCCGGCAATGTTCGTGAACTGGAAAACTGCATTGAACGGGCTGTTCTTCTGGCTAATGATGAAGCCATTGACGCCTGGCATTTACCGCCGACCCTGCAAATGAAACCGGTGGGACTGCAAAGCATCAGCCGCGGCAAGTTGGAAGCGTTGGTTGGAGCCTTCGAACGAGAGCTGATCACAGATGCCTTGAAGGATGTTCGCGGCAATCAATCGGAGGCCGCGCGGCTGTTGGGGACCACCAAGCGGATCATCCAGTACAAGGTGCAAAAATACGGGATAGATCCGAAACGATTTCGCACCAAACCCACCTCGTAAGTAATGCTTCGCTGTGGCTGCCAGACAAAAATGCCGTGCGATTGAATTTCCTGTTTTCTGCTTTAGATCCACTGCGGTTTCTAATCTGCGACTCTTGAGGTTGATGGAACGAGTTTTGCTTGGCTTACGCTTCAAACGTGACGGGTTAAGGTGAAAATGCTTCATTCTGACCTAGCCGCAGTCGTTCATGTCCCTACGGGACACACGAAGACTCTGAAAAGTGGAGCGGACGTTCGGCTGAGCGCTCACGCCGAAGCCTTGCTCGCGAGCTTTTCGAAGCAGAGTCGCGGAAAACGCGAAGCAAGCACTTTATGATCGAGCTCTGCGTCTTCGCGGTGAAGCACAAAGATTTCAACCTTCAAGAGTGTAATGCTGAAGCCACGATTGGCTAACTGTCCAGGAAAGGAGCACGAATGAAAAAAGTCGAAGCGATCATAAAACCCTTTAAATTGGATGATGTTAAAGAAAAACTTTCGGAAATAGGCATCAAGGGGATGACCGTTTCGGAAGTGCGTGGCTTCGGGCGCCAGAAGGGACATACGGAAATATACCGGGGGGCGGAATATGTGGTCGATTTCCTGCCCAAAATCAAACTTGAAGTGGTCGTGCCCGACGATCAGGTCGCGGAAGTGGTGGAAGCCATCCGGCACGCCGCATATACCGGCAAGATCGGAGACGGCAAGGTTTTCGTTACTCCCGTGGAGGAATGTGTCCGCATACGCACAGGAGAGCAGGGGGAAATGGCGCTGTAAGCTTCTCCTCGTTCCCAAACTCTGTTTGGGAGCGTAATTGTTGTTAAAGCAGGGCATTGATTCCTGTTCCTGGCGAAAGGATGGCATGACACCGAAACGTTTTCCCAACCTGCTGAGGCGGTTGAAAGAGCTTCGTCAGACTTTTCTACAATTGTGTCGCAACGATGTTCCGGGTCTGCTGGCTGCCCGCACCTATGCCGAAACGTTGCTCGCCAGTCTGCAAAAATCCTTCAGTGACGAAATAACCTCCCGAGAAGACTGGACTTTGATAGCAGTCGGCGGATTTGGCAGGAGCGAATTGAGCTATGCCTCCGATCTCGATCTTTTATTTTTATATCGGAGTAAGCTCCCGCGTGTTTTGGAAGAGATCATTCACGAGCTCGTCTATGGTCTTTGGGATGGCGGCTTCGAGGTGGGGCATGCGACTGCGTCCACTTCCGCCTTAAAAAAAATGGTACGGGATGACTTCACAATTCTGACAAACTACTTGGAGCCGCGATTCGTTGCCGGAGACAAAAAGCTTTACGATGACTGGCGCAGCTCCTATTTGAAGGACTTCGGCAAACAACGGCGCAGAAAGTTCCTGCAAAATCTAGTCTATTATCGCGGCGGCAGGCTGCTTCAGTACGGAGAAAGCTCTTATCTGCTTGAACCGCATGTCAAGGAAGGGGTTGGCGGACTTCGAGACTTGCACATGATCCGCTGGGCCGGCATGGTCTACCTGCAGGATTCATCCTTCGGCGCCTTGGTTAAGCAGGATCTACTGACGCCGGCCGAAGAGCTGTGGCTGGAGCAGGCCTACGACTTTCTTTGGCGGGTTCGGCTGCAGCTCCATCAATTGACCGGCCGCCGCCAGGATCACCTGCTTTTTCCGGAACAGGAGCAGGTGGCCGCCAGATTGGGTTTTTTGGATAGTCCTCAGGGTTCGGCAGTCGAAGCATTCATGCGTCTCTACTACCGCCACACTTCGCGTATCAGAAGGACCACGCAGTTTTTTCTTGAGCGCCTGGAAGAGAGACACAGAAGCAAGCTCCGCATTCAGATTAAACGAAGAATTCTGCCCGGTCCGTTTTTACTTGAGGGGCAGCACCTGCATTTTATGGAGCCGGAATGGGTCAGGAAAGACCCCAGGCTTCTCATGCAATTCTTCCGGCAAGCAGCAAAGTCCGATGCCCACTTCCATCATCAGGCCGGGCAGGTAATTCGAGACAACCTGAGCTTTTTTGCCCAAGAAGCTCGAACCGATGCCGCAGTGGTCGCCCTGTTCCTTGATATTTTGCTCGATCCGAACCAGGCTTTCAGGGTTCTGAAGGTGATGCATGAAACGGGCTTTCTCGACGTCTTCCTGCCGGAGTTCGCCGCTGTGCGCTATCGAGTCCAACATGATGTCTATCATCTGTACACAGTGGACGAGCACCTGTTGCGAACCGTTAGAGAGCTTCATCAAATGGAGCACCAGCCCGAGGATACCGTCCTACGACTGGGCCTTGAGGACATTTTTGCGCAATTGAAGCATCGCCGCGTTTTGTTCCTTGCCGCCCTCCTGCACGATATCGGCAAAGGTGAGGGAAAGAGCCATGCAGCTCGAGGCGCAGCGATGGCCGAAAGCGTTGCCCAACGGCTGGGCCTCAGCGCTGAAGAGGCAGAATTGCTGTGCTTCTTGATCAAGAGCCACCTCATCCTGGCCGACACCGCCTTGAAGCGTGATCTCATGGATGAGAAACCGATTTTGCGCTGCGCTATCCAGATTGCTGACCGAGATCGCCTGCAAATGCTCTATTTGCTGACTATCGCCGATTCCAGAGCCACCGGGCCGGGCGCCTGGAATACGTGGAAGGCTTCACTTCTGAGAGAGCTTTACAGCAAGGTGGATCGCCAGTTGCGGCGCGACGAGTGGCCGCGGGAGGATGTGCAAAGGCGCTCTCAGCAGGTGCAAAAAGAGGTCCTCAGCCTCCTTGCAGGATCTGCCGAGCAAGAAAAGGTGAGCCAATGGCTGGATACGGTCTCCTATCGTTATCTGCTCTCTCAAAGCCCGGAAGCAATTGCGCAACACTACTTCCTGGAAAAAGAGTTGGCCCGGAGCTCCCTGGCGGTTGAGACTCGGCCGGCCGAGGGCGAGATGTGGCAGATTGCCATAGCCACGAGGGATCGACCCGGACTTTTTGCCATAATCACGGGTGTCTTGTGGGCCCGCGGATTAAACATCCTCGCGGCGGATATTTTTACCAGACAGTCGGGCATCGCCATGGACATTCTGAGGGTAGAAAGGTTGCCCGATCCTTTACACCCTGTTGAATTGTGGAATAAGGTGCGAAACGATCTGAACCAGTCCCTCGAGTCGAGATCATACCTGAAGGATCTGCTGGCCGGCAAAAAACAGCCTTCCTTGCTGCAGCAAAAAAGTACGCCCCGCAAAGAAGACCGTGTTGTTATCGATGAAGAAGCATCAGATTTTTACACCATTATTGAAATCTATACGTGGGACCGTCCGGGTGTACTCCACAGCATCACCAATGCGCTCTACGAGCTCGATATAACCATTCAACTGGCCAAGATCTCCACTCCGGGCGCGCAGGTGACCGATGTCTTCTACGTAACAGACCTGCATGGAAACAAGCTGATCGATCCCGACGCACACGAAACTGTCCGAAGCAAACTGTTAGAGGCTCTCACAGTGTCCGCCTAGGGCTGCCCTTTACCCACATCTCTTTGGAGGGGCGGTGCAAGAAGCCAGCCACCCTGCATGCTCCAAAGTCTGTCTCTCCATCGTGTTCAAACTCCAATCTACTCCTCGTGCCCGAGTCACATCCCATTCCTCGTTCCTCGTTCTCGAGTCACATCCCATTTTCCTCGTGCCCAGACTCTGTTTGGGCACGTAAATGACCGGGAAACTCCGTTTGTTTGCCGCCCAAGTGCGTTCCCAAACAGAGTTTGGGAACGAGGGGGGGGACTCCCCGGCACCAATCGTGGGTAAAGGGCAGGCCTGGCAGCTTGTACGAACAATGCATGACTATTGCCTGCCGTCACTGCCGCATGCTCCACGCCCAAAGCCTGCGGAGACAAGCTTTGGCGGGAACCCGCCGTGCACGCGAAGGCCCGAAACCTGTGCCGCCACGCCTGTTCTACATTGCTTCGTCACGGCGAAGGCCCCGTCGTGGCAGATCCATGTCCCAAGCACCGCTCCGGGAAGCGTCGTCGGATAAGCTCCCGGGTATACATTTTTGTATCTCTCCAAGTGGCTCCATCTTGAAACCGTAAGTAATTGTCGTTTCTACTATTTGGACCAATCATCGAATGGCTGTAGTTACTCGTAACCCAATACTTACAATAAAAAAATACAATTTTGTTCTTTTTGCCGACCGCCGGTAGTGACTTCGTACAATAAAGTGAAACCGGGTGAAGTCAATCTGCGAAGTCTCCGTGTGTTGCTTGCTTTTCTCTTGGACCTTGAAGTGTCCCGTCAAATTTTGGCAAGTGGTTGAAAACTAGTCTTTTATTTTATTGACGGGCACAAAAATTGGTGGTGTCGCACGGCAATCGACAGCGAAGAAATCTCGATTGTCGGATGTTTGGCAAGCAATTTGCCTAGAATAGCCAGGACCATTTGAAAGATATCATCAACCAGTTAAGGAGGATTTCGTATGACGCCGAAAGAAGTATTGGGCTTCGCCGAAGAGCAGGGCGCCAAAATGGTAGATTTCAAGTTTTTGGATTTCCTCGGGACGTGGCAGCATTTCAGTGTACCCATCGCCGAGCTCGATGAAAACGCCTTTGAGGACGGCTATGGCTTTGACGGTTCCAGCATCCGGGGCTGGCAGCCCATCAATGCCAGTGACATGCTGGTAATCCCTGATCCGACCACCGCAGTGATGGATCCTTTCATGGCAGTGCCGACCCTTACTTTGATCTGCAATATTGTGGATCCTGTAACCAAGGAAAAGTATACTCGAGATCCCAGACACATCGCCCAAAAGGCCGAAGCGTATCTGAAATTTACCGGCATTGGTGATGCCGCCTTTTTTGGTCCGGAAGCAGAATTTTTCATTTTTGACGACATCCGTTTTGATTCGGCTTCGCAATATGGTTTTTATTTCATCGATTCGGTGGAAGGAATCTGGAACAGCGGCCGGATTGAGAACCCCAATTTGGGTTACAAACCTCGCCACAAGGAGGGTTACTTTCCGGTTCCTCCCGTGGATACGCAGCAGGATCTGCGCACCGAGATGGTCATGATGATGCAGCAGGTGGGGCTTGGTATTGAATGTCAGCATCATGAAGTGGCCACCGCCGGACAGGCTGAGATCGATATGAAAGCTGCCCCATTGGTTAAGATGGCGGACAACCTGAAATGGTATAAATATGTGGTCAAAAACGTAGCTCGCCGCAACTGCAAGACCGTCACCTTCATGCCGAAGCCTCTGTTCGGTGACAACGGGTCGGGCATGCATATCCATATGAGCATCTGGAAGGATGGGAAGCCTCTTTTTGCCGGTGACAAGTATGCCGGTTTGAGTGAGATGGCCCTTCACGCAGCCGGTGGCGTTCTCAAGCATGCGGCGGCGATCTGTGCCATAACCAATCCCACCACCAATTCGTACAAGAGGCTGGTTCCAGGCTACGAAGCTCCTGTGAACCTGGCATATTCGAGCCGAAATCGGAGTGCTTCGGTGCGGATTCCCATGTACTCTCCTTCGCCTAAGCTCAAAAGACTCGAAATTCGCTTTCCGGATCCATCATGCAACGGCTACCTCGCTTTCAGTGCTCTGTTGATGGCCGCTCTCGATGGAATCGAAAATCGCATCGATCCGGGTGAGCCCCTGGACCGTGATATCTATGCGATGACGCCGGAGGAGCTGGCCAACGTGCCTTCGACGCCGGGATCTCTGGACGAGGCTCTGAATGCTTTGAAGAAAGATCATGAATTCCTTCTTAAAGGCGATGTGTTTACCGAGGATGTCATTGAAAAGTGGATCGAATACAAGACCGTAAATGAAGTGGATGCGGTTCGCATGCGGCCTCATCCGCATGAATTCATGCTGTATTACGACATTTAGCCGCCCTGAGAAACGGTAGTGCCGTATTGGTAAGAGAAAGCTCGATCCGGCAAAATGCCGGGCTCGCTTCCCTGAGCGAGCCCGGCTTCACGGCGACAGGTGACGAAGTGACTCCGCGTAGATCTCAATGGCATGTTTGACTTGCACTCGGTCCCCCGCCTGTGAAAGCATGTCGGAAATTTGCAGCATGCATGCCGGGCAGCTTGTGGCAACCACAGAGCATCCTGAATTCACGATGTTATCGCGCTTATGCTTGCCGATGGCCGATGCGAGGCTGTAATACTGCAGATTGAAGCTCCCGCCGCAGCCACAACATTTGTCAGCCTCCTGCATTTCCTTGAATTGATAAGCAGAATTGGCCTGAATGACCAGACGGGGCTGAGCCGCAATTCCCAAAGACTTCTTCAAATGACATGGATCATGGTAGGTGATCAAGGTTTTGTCACCGGTTTCCACTGCCGGCTCCGGCCGAACCCCTGCTTTTTCCACCAGGAACCGGGAAATATCCATGGTCTTCTCAGCCAGGGCCGCAACGCGTTTGAGCTCCTGCGTGGTGAGCTCCTCGGCCATGGTGGGCCACAACTTCTTGATGGTGGACGTGCAGGTCGCGCAGGCGGTAAGGAGAAAATCGAAATTTTGGGAGCCGAACTCTTTGAGGTTGTGGCGAATCAATTTGTTGAAGGTACCGGTGTCTCCGGAGGAGAGGGCTGGAATGCCGCAGCATCCTACTTCCCGGGGCATGAAGATTCCCACCCCGTGATGTTGCAGCGTGTGCAGCATAGAGTTGCCGATGCTCGGGAACACCTTGTCGATGATGCAGCCTATGAAAATGCCCACTTTGAGTCCCGATGCACCGGCCGGAGTGTTGAGAGAAGGGACCATGCGGTGAAAGGGTTCAGCAGCAAGAGATCTGAAGTGCCTATCGCCGAGGGGAGAAGCGAAGCGGGCGCACGAAGTGCCTAGAAGCTCGTCCACGGGCTTCACAAAGATGCCTTGAAATTTGGATACCCATTCCAGAAGGCAGTCAAACAATTCGGGCTGCGCGAGCATTTTGCGGAAGATGATCTTCTTGAAGGGGCTGAGCCCGGCATAGCTCGTGATAACGGCGCGTGCCTTGATGAAGATGTCGAGCACCTTGACGCCGCTCGGGCAATTGGCGGCGCAGGAGCCGCACAGCAGGCAGCGGGAGAGCCGTTCCTGCACTCCCATGGGGTCCTTGAACAGTTCCTGCAGAAGGCCGTCCAGAAGGGCGAGCTTGCCCCGTGCCACATCCGATTCCCTCCCCGTTTCCGCAAAAACGGGGCACACCGACTGGCACATTCCGCAGCGCATGCAGACGACCAGCTGGTCTTCGAGCTGTCTCAAGAGCCTGGCGAGTGTCTTCATGTCGTGCATCGTTATTCTCCTATGATTTTACCGGGATTCAGGATGCCTTTGGGATCCAGGGCCGCTTTGATGCGGCGCGAATAGAGCAGGGTGCCCTTGCCGGTTTCTTTTTCCAGGTAGCGCGACTTCGCAATGCCGATTCCGTGTTCGCCGGAAAGGGTTCCCCCTAATGCCAGGGCCTTGTCGAAGATTGCATCGATGGCCGCTTCGACGCGGTGCCATTCTTCCTTGTTTCTTCTATCCGTGAGAATGGTCGGGTGGAGGTTGCCGTCGCCGGCATGTCCGAAGGTGCCGATGGTCAGATCGAAGCGTTTGCTGATTTCCTGCAGGGATTGAATCATTGCCGGTATCTTGCTGCGGGGCACGGTCGCATCTTCCAGTACCACGGTGGGTTTTAGCTTTGCCAGGGCGGAGAGAGCAGTGCGGCGAGCCTCCCATACTTTATCCCGTTCCGCTGCGTCGCGGGCTACACGAATTTCCATGGCGCCCATTTCCTTGCAGATAGATTCGACTTTGGCCGCATCTTCTTGCACCTGGGCGGGATGGCCATCGACTTCGATGAGCAGGAGCGCTGCAGCGTCGGTGGGAAGCCCCGCACGGCTGTAATCCTCCACCGTGCGAATGGTGAAATTGTCCATGAATTCCAGGGTGGCGGGCACGATGCGGTTGGCGATGATGGCCGCAACGGTTTCCGAAGCGTTGGCGACGTTCTCGAACATGGCCATCATGGCCTTACTGGCCGCCGGCATGGGAATGAGCTTTAAGATGATCTTGTCGAAAACGCCGAGTGTGCCCTCAGAACCCACCATGAGGGCCGCCAGATTGTATCCGGTCGCGCATTTGACAGTTCGTGAACCGGTTTTAACGATCTCCCCGTTCACATCGAAGAATTCCAGTCCCATCACATAGTCCCGGGTGACACCGTATTTGAGGCCTCGAAGCCCGCCTGCGTTTTCCGCCACGTTGCCGGCCAGGGTAGAGACGGCCTGACTGCCCGGGTCCGGGGGATAGAAAAGCCCCCTGGCTTCCACGGCTGCAGCAAATTTTGCAGTGACCACACCCGGCTCGACGATCGCATAGAGGTCTGCCGTGTTGATCTCGATGATCCTGGTCAGAGCATTGGTGAGGATGACCGCACCCCCTTTTTTGGGGATGGTGCCGCCACTGAGGTTGGTTCCGGCTCCGCGAACGATGAGGGGAATGGAGTCTTCATTGCAGATTCGGATCAGCTTGCCGAGCTCTTCACTGCTTGCAGGCCTCAGAACCACGGCAGGAAGCACCGGCTCCAAGACCGCCGCGTCATAGGAATAGGTGTGCCTGTCCGTTTCATCCAGAAACACTCTGTCCTTGCCCAATATAGCTTCGAATTCCTTGATTACCGTGCGGTTGATCATTAGAGCTCCTTGCCTGATTCATCGTGAGTGATGGTTGTGAGGCTAAATGGTAATAGCAATACTCGAATTAATCAAAGAAGATTGAAAGATGGCTCCCGGATGGCTCGCCCTTGTCGCTGCTTCCCGTCGGCATGCTTTTCGCGGTAGCTTTGGTGACATCTTTGTTTTTCTCGCGAAGACGCAGCGGGCGCAGACTGCCATTATAAGAGGCTTTCTCCTTATTCTCCGCGACTCTGCGGTGAGGTCAAGGGTGAAGCATGTTAATCTTAACCAGGTATGGCTGTTTGTATGCTCGCCCGCTGCCGGCAATACTGTTAAGATAAGCGAGCCATCAATCTCCCCGGTCCCCGTTTTGGGGGGCGAAAAAACCTTGATTCTGCAGCATTGGGGCTGGAATGGCTCCCCGGGAGGCAAAAAGGTCTATGGAAAAGCAAGTGAATTTGAAAGAAATGCTGAAAGAGAAGGCGCAAGAGGTCCAGAGCATTGTTTTTGAGATCGGATCCCTGGAGGAAGCCTTCCATTACGCAATCGACATCACGCGCAAACAAGGCGGAACCGTTCTGGCTGCCCCGGGGTTGGGCAATCAGGATGCTTCCGCCTTTTTCGCTTTTCAGGCTTTGTGTGAGGAAAAGGGCATGTCTCTGCTAAAGGAGGACCTCAGAGCGCAGGTCGGTAGACTGCACACGGGATTTACCGTGGCGGATTACGGCATTGCGGAGACGGCCACCATCGTCCAGGATTCGAGCTCCGAAGATCTTCGCATCGCAACGATGCTGAGCGAAATCCACGTGGCGGTGTTGCCCGCATCCTGCATCGTTTTCGATGCCGTGAGCCTTGAAAACGAAATGAAGAGGTTCATGGATTCACCCCCCAATTACCTGGCTTTCCTCAGTGGGGCCAGCCGCACGGCCGATATTGAACGTGTGCTCACCATCGGAGTCCATGGTCCGCAGGAATTGCACATCTTGATCCTCGCTGAGGATCGCGCGTGATTCCAGCCTCCCGAATGCTCGACGCCACGGCCACCCGCGCTTTCCACCTGCGAGGAGAATAAAACATGATCACCACACCCCATGATGTCAAAGACTACCGGGCCCATTTGAAGAAAGCCCTGAAAAACCAATTTCTTGCAACCACGCTCGACAATTTCGCCACGGCCTATCGAGCTTCCCGCGCCAGGGCATTTGAAAACATCGACCTGGAAGGCCTCATTCAGGAAATCGCCGAGGGAAAGGATGCCTCCATTCCCTACCTCGAAGAGCTTTTTGCCCTCTTCAAAACTCGGGCGGAGAACGCGGGTGTCAAGGTCCATGTAGCTCGCACGGCCACCGACGCCAATGAAATCATTTCCTCCATTGCCAAAGCCAACGGAGTCCGAAAAATCGTCAAGGGAAAATCCATGACAGCGGAAGAAACTTTCCTCAATGCCCATCTGGAAAAAGAGGGCTATCAGGTGACGGAAACCGACCTGGGGGAATGGATCATTCAATTGCGCCATGAAGGACCTTCACACATGGTCATGCCCGCCATTCATCTCTCGCGCCGGCAGGTGGCGGAGCTGTTCACCGAAGTGACGGGCAAATATCAGGACCCCGACGACATCAACGGAATGGTGAAAGTGGCCCGCCGTGAACTGCGCCAGGCTTTTTTGGAAGCGGACATGGGCATCACCGGAGCGAACTTCGCCATCGCTGAGACCGGCACCATTGCTCTGCTGACCAACGAAGGAAACGGTCGGCTCGTAACGACCATGCCGCGCGTGCACGTGGCGCTGGTGGGTTTTGACAAGCTCATTCCCGATCTCAAATCGGCCCTGCGCGTGCTGCATGTCCTTCCCCGCAACGCCACGGGGCAGGCCATTTCCACTTACCTAACCTGGATAACCGGCGCCAACGAATGCACTACGGGACCAGCGGGCCGCAAGGAGATGCATATCGTTTTCCTGGACAACGGGCGTCTGGCCCTGGCTAGAGACCCCGTTTTTTCACGGGCCCTGAGGTGCATCCGGTGCGGCGCCTGCGCCAACGTTTGCCCCATTTACAAGCTGGTGGGCGGCCACAATTACGGCCACGTCTACATCGGAGCCATCGGTCTCATTTTGACCTACTTCTACCATGGCCGTGAGAATGCCCGAGCCATCGTCCAAAACTGCCTCAACTGCCAGGCGTGCAAATCGGTCTGTCCCACCGGGATCGACCTGCCCCATCTCATCAAGGAAGTGTATCGCACAGTGCTTGAGGCGGAAGGCAAAAAACCGATCAAAAACGTGCTCTTGAGCCGTGCTCTCAAGGACCGGCGCCTGTTCCATTTCCTTTTGCGGCGGGCATACCTGGCCCAGCAGCCTCTTGCCGGTGGCGAACCCCTGATGAGGCATCTACCCATGTTCCTTTCCAAAGAGCACGGTTTTCGCAGCCTTCCCGTGCTCGCCAAAAGGCCCCTAAGGGACATCTGGGACCGTATCAATCCGCGTGTGCAAAACCCCCGCTATCGTGTGGCGCTCTTTGGCGGATGCCTGGTGGACTTTGTCTATCCCGAACAGGCCGAAGCGCTTCTGAAGGTCTCAAAGGACTACAAGGTGCAGTTCGAATATCCCATGGACCAGTCCTGCTGCGGACTTCCGGCAAAAATGATGGGAGAGAATAAAACGGCAAGAGAACTGGCCGTTCAGAACTTGCAGGCCATGGACCCGGCGGCCTATGACTATGTTCTGACTCTGTGCGCTTCCTGCGGCTCTCACCTGAAGAAAAATTATCCCGGGCTGTTGGCGAATGACGCCGGTTTGCAGGTTAAGGTGCAGCAGCTCAAGGATAAAGTCATCGACTTTAGCTCCTTCATGCAAAATGTTCTGCAGGTGAGCTCGGAAAAGTTCGCCGGAACCTATAAGAAAGTCGCCTACCATTCCCCGTGTCACCTCTGTCGGGGATTGCAGGTCACCAAGGAACCGAGGGAGCTTATGAAGACTGCGGGTCTCGACTATGTTTCGGCGCCGGACGAGGATGTCTGCTGCGGCTTCGGCGGGTCGTTCTCCATAGATTTTCCGGAGATTTCGGCGGAGCTCCTCAAACGCAAGTTGGATAATGTCGAAGCGACGGGCGCGGAAGCTCTGGTGACGGATTGCCCGGGCTGTGTTCTGCAGCTCCGAGGCGGAATGGACAAACGAGGCGCCGGGAAGATCGAAGTGATGCACATTGCCGAACTGGTTGCCGACACTCTGAAAAAGTAGATGGATATGATTGAAGGAAAGAACGGTCCGGAAGGAAAATGAGAGCAATTCACCTATGCTTGACATTGTGTCAAAGATTCGCAGGTTTTCCGTAAGACCCGATGCTAGATATGTTCGTAGTTGAAAGGAGTGCTTTATGGGGTTCCTCATATCTCTTGCGGCCGGGCTGGGAATCATCTTCTCGGCGGAGACCCTGATTCTTCTGGGAAATGGCGTCGGTCAGGGGGGAATATGGCTCCTGGCCTTCCTGATCGCCGCGGCATTACTCCACCTGTTCGGTGCAATCACCGTCTTTGCGGATATTTCAGATCCCCACGGCGAGACCCGGTTTTTGCAAAAGACTCTCGGGAGCCGGGCAGCTCTGGTTTTTCCGCTCTCTTCCCGGCTTTCCCTCGCTGTCGTAATAGCGACCGGCTTGCTGGTGACTGCCGGTTTCGTCTTCAATGAGGTGTTTGTCTACTGGTTTCCCAATTTCCTGTTCGCCTACCTGCTGCTGGGTCTGATTCTTACCGTCAATCTGCTGGGAAGAACGGTCTGGGGGAATTTCCAGGCGTTTGTTATGCTGGTGGCCCTGTTTGGGCTCATCGTGTTGATCATCGCCGGGTTTTCTTTGACTCCTCCTTCACCGGCCACCGCTTCCGAACCCACGCCTCCCCCTTCGTTGCTGCGGACAGCATTGATGGCGATGCTTCTTCCCATCGGCTACGAGCTGGCTCTTTTTAGCAACGGCGAACTTTCGGGGAAACGGCAAAAATCGCCTGCTGCAGCCATATTTCTCGGGAGCCTGATCCTGCTCCTGTGGGGCATCGTTTCCCTGCGCTGGATCTCACCATCCATCCTGGCCCAAACAACCATTCCCTATACCGTAGCAGCGCGGACCATTTTGGGACAGGAAGGCCGGGTCATTATGGGGATCGTGATCCTGGCCGGGACTGCAGGAGCGGTCAATTCGCTGTTTGGAGGAGTCTCCCGGATGCTGGCTGCCATTACTTCCGCCGAGCTTCTGCCGGCAGTTTTTGGAGACAAATACTTCAAGGGGCGCTTTACGCCCCTTCTTTTGACCGCCGCCACCGCAACCATGCTCCTCACCGGTATGGCCGGCTCGTCTCATCTCGATGCCTTTCTTCGGGGGAGTCTGATCCTTTGGCTCATTCACTATGCGGCCCTGCATTTCGCTTATTTTAAAGACCGTCGTCATGAAACTCCACGCCAGGGTCGGAGAAGTCATCTCGCGGTGACCGTGGTGCTGGCTCTGGTTGCTTCGGGCTTGCTGGTGACCGATGAGGAAAGAAAAGTCGTGGTCTCCTTTATGATTGTCATGGTCGGTTCGGTTCTTATCTTAGCAGCAGGGTGGGCTGGTCTCATTCGCACGCGGAATCAAGGCTGAGTGAAAGAGGCAAGAGGCTCTTTAGATGGAAATAACTTTTCAAAGGAGCACAAGGAGGATTCCATGATCGGCAAAAGATTTCTACTGCTCTTATTAGCATTGGCGGTGGCCACGGTTGCCACGGTGGCCACTGTTGTCGCCGCTGCCGAAGAGGCCCCGCGCATGTCCAGGGAAGAGCTCAAGGCAATGTTGGACAACCCCGATCTGGTCATCGTGGATGTACGCAGAGGCAAAGACTGGGATGCCAGTGAATTCAAGGTGAAGGGCGCCATGAGAATGGATCCGGATCAATTCGAGTCCTGGAAAGGGCAGCTGCCCAAGGATAAAACACTTGTCCTCTATTGTGCCTGACACAACGAGGGCACCAGCGCCAGTTTGGCGCAAGAGTTGCTTGCGGCCGGATACACCAAAGTGTACGCTCTCAAAGGTGGTTGGATGGAATGGTCTCGTGCGCAATATCCAACTGAATCCAAGTAGATTCGGTCCCGGCCGTTGGGTCGCCGTGCGGACCGACGGAGCTAGTGCAAGACACGCGAGATATGCGTTACACCTAAAAAGGTGAGACAACCGTCATTGCAAGGGTAAGCGGTGATTTCTGCCCGGCGAATGCGTGCCAGAAGGACTCCAGAGCGTCGCTTCTAAAATGTCAGGCTTTGCTCGCCGAGAGCAAGGCATTGAAGGAATTTTTTCGGAATTGTTGTAATTGCAGCGACATGATACTTCGAATCGCATAATGCAAGGCTTCCGGATGACAACTGCATGTGCCTCCAAACCTCAGAGAGCAGTTCGAAACAACCTGCCGGATCGAATCAACCCAAATAGCCGCCCCTATCATTCTGGCCCATTGTGAGGTGCGGAAGGCAGCGTTTGTCCGGCGGGCTGCCAGGGCCAGCGGCCTTCGAGCTCCAGCTGCAATGCCATGCTGAGGAAAGTCCGGATCAAGACGATCACTCCGAGGATGATGACATTGTCGAGGGTTGGCGCAACGGCGACAGTGCGGATGATGTCGCCTGCCACAAGGAGCTCGAGACCCAGCAGAATGGCCCGTCCCAGGTCTTGCCGGTATATTTGGTAAGACGACTTGCCGGAGCTCGCATGTCGACGCCGACGCATGAGAAAGCGGCCGGTGGCGAGGATCGCTCCGAAGACGATCATGAAAACCCCAACGGCATCGACAGCCGTGCCTACGATCTCCATCAGCTCACGATAATACGGCATCACACTCCCCTCGATTTGATTCACCCCAGAGCTCGCAGCGGACGCCGAGAAAAACCATAAAAGAGTCTGCGACCTTTGCGGTGAGAGACTCTGGATTTAGTGCTATATACTATATGCTTCCAGGATCAATGTAAGGTTTATATAAGCTTACGGACGTGATTACAATCGCTCTCTGAGCACCGAAACTCGAACGCTTTCCATGCTTCTTTATGACCAGGAGAGCATGATAATTGACAAACCCTGCAAATATTCAAAAGGATATGAGGACGCCTGAAGCAGCTCTGAATCAATTCCACCAGCTTGTGGCCGAATGGTTTGTCTCGCATATCGGTGCTCCGACCGATCTTCAGCAACTTGCCTGGCCGAAGATCGCAGCCGGGGAGCACGTGCTCATCAGCGCCCCAACCGGGAGCGGGAAGACACTGGCGGCTTTCCTTTGGGCCATCGATCGATTGATCACCGGCAAATGGTCTCCGGGGCGCACATGTGTTCTCTACGTGTCGCCACTCAAGGCCCTGAATAACGACGTGCGAAGGAACCTGCTGCGCCCCCTGGCCGAACTGCGCAAGGTGTTTGGCGCTGCAGGGGAGCCTTTTCCGGCAATCGGGGTTGCCGTTCGAAGCGGAGATACACCGCAGTCGGAGCGCCGCCGGATGCAGCATCATCCGCCGGAGATTCTCATCACCACCCCCGAAAGCCTCAACCTGCTGTTGAGCTCCAAAGGCGGCCGGTCGATTCTAACCGGGATTTCCACCGTGATTCTCGATGAGATTCATGCGGTGGTGGACGGCAAGCGCGGGGTTCATCTGATAACCGCCGTGGATCGGCTGGTGCCGCTCTCCGGAGAATTTCAACGCATTGGTCTGTCGGCGACCATCCGGCCTCTGCAGACGGTAGCCGAATTCGTCGGCGGGTACGCGAGGGAAGGAAATCCCCACACTTCTCGCTACTCGCCCCGGCCGGTTCAGATCGTCAAATCTTCGCAAAAGAAAGACTACCGGCTGCGCGTCCGGTTTCCTCAAGCGGCTGCCGGCTGGAACGACCGGGCAGACTTCTGGCAGCCTTTTGTGGCGGAGTTGAAAAATATTGTTGCCAGGAACCGCTCGACTCTTATTTTTGCCAACAGCAGACGACTTTGTGAAAAGCTCACGCATCTCATCAACCGGGACGACCTTGTTCCTGTTGCCTATGCCCACCACGGTTCGCTGGCCCGCGAAATTCGCACCGAAGTTGAAGGAAAGCTCAAGGCGGGCGAACTTAGGGCCATTGTAGCCACCAGCTCGCTGGAGCTGGGGATCGATATTGGAGCCCTCGATGAGGTGGTTTTGGTCCAGTCGGCACCGTCGTTTTCCGCCGCAATCCAGCGGATCGGCCGGGCCGGACACAGGGTGGGGGAGGTCAGCCGGGGGACGCTCCTGCCGATTGATTCCGAGGATATCCTGCAAAACGCCGTGCTTGCGAGCGGGATCATCGATCAGGACATCGAAGCGGTTCGTCCCGTGCAGGCGCCCCTCGATGTCCTGGCGCAGATCATCGTTTCCATGGCGGGAGTAGAAATCTGGGACATCGAGCAATTATACGCTCAGCTTAAAGCCAGCTACCCGTATCGGTCTCTTTCCCGGCAGCAGTTCGATCTGGTGCTCGATATGCTGGCCGGGCGCTACGCGGGAAGCCGCCTGCGGGAACTGAAGCCGCGCATTGCCGTCGACCGGCTCAGTAACACGGTTACTGCAAGAAAAGGCGCTTTGCAGGACCTTTACTTTTCCGGCGGCACTATCCCCGACCGCGGCTACTTTCATCTGCGCCACCAGGAAAACGGCGCAAAAATTGGAGAACTGGATGAAGAGTTCGTGTGGGAGGCCAGAATAGGCCAGACATTTACACTCAGCACGCAAAATTGGAGGATCGAGCGGATCACCCACAACGACGTATTTGTTCTCCCGGCACACCCCGGAGCGGCGGCGCCTCCGTTCTGGAAGGCGGAAGAAAACCTGCGGGGTTTTCATCTGTCGGAGCGGATCGGTCGATTCCTGGAAACAGTCGACGACCGCTTGAGCGATCCTCAATTCAAGGAGCATCTCAAGACAACCCACTGCTTGAATGACACCGCAGCCAAGCAGCTCATCACCTTCTTGCAGAAGCAAAAAGAGGAGACCGGCTGCATGCTGCCGCACCGGCACCACCTTTTGATCGAGCATGTCCGGACCGGCCCCGGTGGATATCCGGGTAATCAAATCGTGCTGCACACCTTTTGGGGAGGACGTGTCAACCGTCCCTTCGCCATGGCCCTGGAAGGCGCCTGGGAAGAGCGCTACGGCTACCGGCCGCAAATCTATCCGGGCAACGATTGCATCATGCTGCAGCTGCCGCACGATGTCCGCTGCGATGAAATTCTTTCGCTGGTGAGCAGTTCCTCAGTGCAGAGCTTGCTGAAGAAGAAACTGGAAGGTTCCGGGTTTTTCGGCGCCAGGTTCAGAGAATGCGCAGGCCGGGCGCTGCTTTTGACGCGCCGCAGAATGAACGAGCGGATGCCTCTGTGGCTGAGCCGACTGCGCTCGCAGAAACTGCTCGAATCGGTTCTGCAGTACGATGATTTCCCGATTCTGCTTGAGGCCTGGCGAACCTGCTTGCAGGATGAGCTCGATTTGCAGGCGCTGGTCGAGGTTTTGAGCGAGCTGGAAGTTGGTGAAATCGCCTGGTCAGAGGCGAGAACCTCCCATCCCAGCCCCATGGCTCAAGGTGTCACTTGGCCGCAGATCAATCGGTACATGTATATGGACGATGAGATGGGCGCCGGCAAATCATCCCGGCTGCGCGGCGATCTTTTGCATGAAGTGGTGCTGTCGCCGGAGCTGCGCCCCGCTGTGCCGATCGAGCTGGCGGGGCAGTTTGAAACGAAGCGTCAGCGGCTGGCTCCGGGATATGCTCCCGATAGCCCGCTCGATCTGATTGAATGGGTCAAAGAGCGGCTGCTCTTGCCGTTTGCCGAATGGCAAAGGCTGCTGAGCCGTATAGAGTCTGACCATGCCATGGATGCGGAAACGCTGCTCAAGGAGATAGCCCACAGGTTGGTTGTGATTCGGGCACCCGCTGCGATTGAGCCCTTGGTTGCCGCTCTGGAGGAACTGCCGCGCATCATTTTCGGTTTTTATGGAGCGAGTGAAGCGGTGGGCGTTGCAGGTCTTGACTCCGGAAAGCCGGTTTCTCTCACCCAATTCCAAGATGCGGAACCGGCACGGGAGGATCAGGACGCGGTTTTCCTATCCCTGCTTTCCCAGTGGCTGCAGTACTATTCCCCCAAAACGGAAGATTATGTTGCGAGCACGCTCGGCCTCGATGGCGGCCGGCTAGCAGCTGCGGTCGAAGATCTAGTCGATTCCGAGGGCATGGTGAGGGGATCGCTGCTGCAAGGATCCACAGATGAGCTGATTTGCGACAGTGAGAATTATGAAATTCTGCTGCGGTTGATGCGGGCACGGGCTCGGCCTGCGTTTGAACCGCTAAATGTGGAACTTCTGCCCCTTTTTCTCGCCAGGCTCCAGGGAGTCGCGGAGCCGGAAGAAGGTCTGGACGGGCTGTTTCGACGGATCGAACAGCTCGTTTGCCGGCCGGCTGCGGCGGAGCTGTGGGAATCCGAGATTCTTCCCGCCCGGATGCAAAACTACGATCCCTCCTGGCTGGATTCCATCATGCAGCAGAGCGATCTGGGCTGGGTCGGCTGCGGAAAGCGACGCATCTGCTTCTGTTTCGAACCGGATCTGGATCTGCTGCAGGAGGAGGAAGACCGAGGCGGATCCAGCAGCTCACCGGCGGAGTCAACCGAAGCAAAGGATAGTAAGGCGGCGGCACTTGCAGGTCTTTTCCCCGATTCTTTTGCCCGCTATGATTTCACAGCGCTGGTACGCATCTCCAGCCTGAATCCGACGGAGCTCAGCAAAAGGCTTTGGGATGGGGTGTGGAGAGGGGAAGTGACAAACGACACTTTTGCTTCCCTGCGGCGCGGTATCGAAAACAACTTCAAGGTGACGGATCTGACCCAAAAACCTTTGCAGCCAAAAAACAGAAGACGCCGGCATAGCGCTCGGGTGGCCTTTTCCATGTGGGCCGGTTCGCTTCCTGTGGCAGGAAGCTGGCTGCGTATTCCCTGGCCGGAACATGACGATGACCTCATCGAGAGGGAAGAGCGCAACAAGGAGAGAGCACGGCTGCTCTTGGACCGCTATGGGATCCTTTTCCGGGAGCTGCTGCAAAACGAATTGCCTGCCTTCAGCTGGTCGAAGATCTTTCGCGCTCTGCGGCTCATGGAGCTCTCAGGGGAGGTATTGACCGGCTATTTCTTTCATGGTGTGCCGGGACCGCAGTTCATTTCGCGCCAGGCTTTTCGGATGTTGCAGAAAAAGTTGCCGGTAGATGCCGTTTACTGGATAGCCGCAACCGACCCGGCATCTTTTTGCGGTGTGCGACTGGACGCCCTCAAAGGCAAGCTCGCCCGACGAACGGCGGGTACTCATCTGGTCTATCACGGCAGCAGATTGGTGCTGGAATCGCGGCGCAGCGGCAAAACGCTGGTTTTTTACGTGCCCGCAGACGACCCTCATCTGCAAAATTACCTGGGGTTGTTTCACCACCTGCTGAACAGAACTTTTCAACCCGTGCGCCGCATTGTGGTGGAACGGATCAACGGGACAGAAGCCGCTCAAAGTCCCTACATGGATGCATTTCGAGTTGCTTTCGATGTGGATGTCGATTTCAAGAATGTGATTCTTTACCGCCGATACTAGCGCTGAATTATTACATGGCCTCGCAAAACACTTTGACCTAGAAAGGGTATGTGTTGCACGCCAAGGTTTACATTGCCATTACCTTCATTGCAGCGCTCACCCAGGGATTGGTTCAGTGTGCAGCTCAGTAGCCTTAAGCCAAGTGTCACCGCTTTCCCCGAGAATGGATTTACCCGGTACTCTCCAAAGAAAAAACGGACATTGGCTTCAATAAGTCACCGACTGATAGAGTTTCAAGTCGGAAATGAACTGAAAATCTTTGGCGTTCAGGCTGTAAAGCTCCACTTTGTGAACCATGGCGGTCGCGGCGATTAGAGCATCAGGTATACCCAACTTGTGACTTTGCGAGTAGCTTTCCATGAGCTCCAGAAAGACGGTCGAGACAAAAAAGGGAATTGGGACAACAATGACAGGTGCTGTTTAATTTTTATCAACTCCGCCTTATCGAGTGCTCCAAACTAAAGCTCGGCTCGGGTGACGGGGCTGACTGCCAGTAGATTCTGATCTATTTGACGCAACGCTTCTACAACCCGCGGATTATTTTTGTAGAACTCGATCAGGATGTTGGTATCGCAAAGTATCATGAGCGTTGCCTGGGCCATGCTCTTTGGCGAATGGACTCCAAACTCACATCACGGTCCTGCCACAGTCCAGCTAAAGAGAAAAAATCGAGAGGTTCTTCTCGGGTTGTCGAATCTGCTCCAACCTCTTCTGGCTCACTGGTATGAACCGAGTCGACAAAATCCAACGCGGCCAGCAGCTCCAGCAGAACCTTAGTTTTTTCTTTATCCCTTACTTGAACTACGATTTGTTCCATGCTTTGATCCTATCAGGGCCATCCTATAGCTTGCTGCAATTCCCCTTAAGTTTAAGTCGCCGCTTGTCACTTTTCATTTTTATAACACAGAACCTCATCAGGGGGTGAAGTGGAATTGAGAAAATTCGAGAACCGGAAGTTATCAGCCACAATTCATTTTCGCTGTTTGTTACCCGACAGGCAAAACCAGCAACTTGTATATTCTGTCAACAACGGTTCGGCGCAGCCGCGTGTGCCCATTCGGGAGACCCAGAACCACGAAAAGTAAGAACGAGCGTTCGGCTGGGTGTCCAAGCCGAAGCCTTGCTTGTGAACCGTTCAAAGCGGCGAGGCAAAGGTGTCATTGCTTTTGCAGGGTGGGAAGTACCAGCGTGAAAAAAGACGCTTCACTGAAGAAATCGCGCGATGGGCACGCCGCACGATGACGCAAGTAAGGGATTTGATGCACTGGAGAAAACCTCTCTGGCGCTGGTCTCCCCCAGCTTTCGCTGATGTGGCTTTTTGGGGTTGACGACCTCAAAGCTGGAATGTAGTCTGCTCGCAAGTTTTTGATATCACTTCACAGCCAATCTTCATGCCGGTCAAAAGAGGGGAATGTCATGACGAGACAAAGCCGCGTCTCAAAGTTTACTCTCTGCATTATCACTGGGTTGTTGGGTGTATGTGCCGCCGCATCCTGTGCGGCCGCCGGAATCGATTTGGATGCTAAAGCTTCGTCAGCCGAAACAGGCAAAGGGGCAAAGGGGCCAGGCAAGCCTCCCGAACCTCAAGCGGCCATCCAAATTCAGCAAAACTACGGCAAACTACCCTTCTATTTCATTGAAAACCAGGGCCAAATGGATAATGAAGTGCTTTTTTACGAGCGGGGAGCCGGCCACGCCATTTTCTTCACCAAAAAGGAAGTAGTCTTCAGCTTTCGGGCTCAAGCTGATAAAGCAGCGGGCGGAACGACTGAAGTCGGTGTGTCCACATCACCTGTATCGAAGCCACGTACCGCAATCCTTTGATCTTCCCTAACAGGACTGTTATATTGCAATTGTAAAAAGACAGTACGAACCTTTCTTGAATTCAAGGGATGAAGGCCGGAGAGACAAAAAGTGCCGAACGACTTCCCGAGGTCGCCGGTTTCGAATATCTCGAGGAGATTAGAGTATGGTGCGAGTGACTATTGAGCCGCAAGCGGCAAGAAATGTAAAATTATTGATTCGGGCGGCAGTGGAAAATCAAATGCGGGTCCTGGAGTTTGGCATTGCCAGGACAAGGAAGAAATTGGCTCAATTGGAAAGTAGATTTGGAATGAATACCGAGGCATTCTATAAGAGTTACACCGAGGGCAACATGGGGGATGATTTTGAATATATTCGCTGGGCTGGTGAATATGAAACCCTGCAGCAGTTGCAGCGCGACTACCATGACCTCGAGGAAACTCAATTGTGCTGATTGAAGAATATTTTCGGACTGTTGAATCCGCCATTGCCGACTGCCCGCATATTACTCGATCGAAAATCCTTAAGGACAAACGCTCCCTGCATATTGGAGTGGTCGAAGGAGAGGTTGTCT
>ENA-OSEO01001078-OSEO01001078.1-sediment-metagenome-genome-assembly--contig:-NODE-1078-length-55730-cov-7.625878_pt1 | contig 55730 bp, 58 predicted proteins | sample MGYA00237883_ERZ534232 | MGnify/ENA metagenome assembly ERZ534232
CCCTAGCTTAATTTCACCCGTTCCTCTAATCCCTAAGCCGTCTTTTATTCAAGTATGGTGTCGGTTTGACACTTACCCATCAGCTCGCCCCTTGCCAGGCTGTCCTCTTCCTGTGACGCACTCATCTCAAGCCAAAGTGTGAAGCAGCTCGGATTGTGGAAACTGTCGGTCCCGCAGTAGAAGTGCACGTCGAGACTTCCGAGGAAGTTCTCCCCACCCATGATGGTGCCCACGCGGTTGTTCGGAAACACGTAGGGGACCGGCCGCGGCGGGATTGCAGGGAATTCCATATCCGAGACATGTATGTTGACCGATTTGCCGTCCGAACCGAGAACTCCCATTGCCTTCATCCCACACCTCCACGTATGACTGGATGGATCCCTGCGTGCGAGCCGGAGAGGGTATCCGGGGTATCGTCCCCTGCTCGCCCCCGTCTTGGCACAGCACCACCCGATGCCCTCCATATCATGGAGGAAAACAGGGGATTGTGCCATGCGTATTGTCGAGGATCCCGGTATTTCGTATCCGCCCCCCATGAATCCCTGTCTGGGCCCGGAGGGAGGTCACTCCACCCAAGCGGCAAACACCATATCGATTCGGGATCCTGTCAATCGCCGCGGATGATGCCAAGGTCGACCATGAAGGCCTTCAACTCCTCTACGCCCAAGCCCTCGCACATCTGGGGAAGATCCCTCAGCCACTGCCTGCGCACGACGAAATCGGCGGTATCGGTTCCGTCGACCAGCGCGTTCTGCAAGTCGATATCGTTCCTCGCGAACTCGGCTTCCCTCCAGGTGCGTATCCTGTCCTGCGCGATGGCCAGCGCCTTGTCGCCATTGATCCTAAGCATACGCATCCTCCCCGGGCGTGCCGAACTCGGAGTGCTCCGAGCCGTATCCGTCCGGCTCTCCCCATTCCTCCGGGACCTCCCATGCGTTCCTGAAGGTCCTGTCCACCGGGATCGCGCTGTTGCCGACCAACCAGAAGGGCAGGCCCCCGGGCACGTCCTTGAGGGCGATGGACAATAGGGTGTGGAGCGCCAGGCACCTGTCCGAGGGGGTCAGGACAGCCACCGAGCCGTCCGGATTGCTGTATACGATTCTCATGTTTCCTCCTTACCTGAAGATCGCCACGTTGACCCAGGCGGGCTCGTAGTAGTCGTTTCCTGTGGCATCGGCCGTGCTGAACCTGCAGTACGTGGTCGCGTACGCATAGATGTTGGTGGTGTACTGGTCGTACTTGGTCGGTCCCGCCGCGCCGCTTCCCGTGGTGGATATCATGCAATAGTTCGCGTCGGGCAGGGCGGCGTCGAAGTTCACCTGGTAGACCGCGCCTCCCAGGTCGGCTATCGTGGATATCCCCTGGTCGGCCCGAATGGTGCAGTTGCCCCCCACATTGCCGCGGCCCTCGAAGTTCACCCAAGCCCGGCAGGAGAACGCGGGAAGTCCGGCGGTCACCAGGTTCGCCGCATGAACCGTCTGTGCGGACACGGTCCCCGAGGAGGCCACGTTGCCCGTGTCCACGGAGCCCGACACCACTTCCCCGGAGAGATAGAGGGATCGGAACCGCTTCAACGTTTGCCCGATGTCGTAGGTGGCGTGCGCCCACGGGACGACCCACATGGATTCGATCCCGCCGTCCATCGCCCCCAGGACGACGGGGTCCGTGATGGCGAGATCGGTATGGACGCCGATATCCGTGCCGTCGACGAACTTGCGCACATGCACCTCCCGGGTTCCGGTGAAGAACACCAGGCGGTCCGCGTCCTTTCGGAGGCGGGTCACCGCATACGGGATCCCGTCGACCCGGATCGCCCCGGAGCACGCGGAATTCGTTCCGACGGGGATGGACGAGAAGCGGTCGTAGAAGTCGGTGCCCGACTTGTACCGCTTCATCGACGCCGAGTCCTGGTTTGTGCCTCCGATCGTAAAGGCCTTGGAAGATGAGAGGTAATAGGCATCCGGCTGGAAACCCACCACATGGAACGAGGCGTCCCCGTTGGTTAGCACGAGGCCGTCGAACACCTGGTTGGTCCACACGCGCAGGTAGTTGGCCGTCGCGGTCCCGCTACCCCAGAGCCCGCCGTTGAAGACCCACAGGGTCAGATCCGGCCGGCTGTCGTTCACCCCGTAGCTTCCCGCGTAGTCGCCCTTGCCCGGGCCGGAATCCCAAAGCTCCCCGGCGGTCACCTCGGGCTTGATATACACGGGCTCGTCGGCGGTGCCGACGTTCTGCTGGTATTCGCTGTCGGCCTTGATCTGGGCTGCGGATTGCCCCGTCTTGGTCCTCCAGAGCTTGCGGACCGCGAAGTTGTTGTCGTAGTCGATATGCCACTGCACATGCAGGTTGTCCCCGAACAGGCGCAGCGGGGTGATCCGGCTCAGGATCGTCTCGTCCTTGTCTCCCCCGGAGGGGCTGATGGTGCTGGATGCGGCCCCGTTGGCATGCAGCAGGAGGCGCTGGTTAGCTCTCCTGGACGCCCTGGTGAAGCTGTACCCGTCGATCGTCCCGGCGATGTCCGACCGGAGGTCGGTGGTGGGAACCAAGTCGCACATCTCGGAGAAGCTGAAGATGGTGGAGGCTGCGGTGAAGGCGCCTACCGTGGTCCCGGCCACCTGGGCGAGGGTCTTGAATCCGTCGGATGCGAACGACCCCACGATATCGGCGTTCTTCGCGATCAGGGACGCGATCTTCGCCACCCCTGCCAAACCGTCGAGATGGAAGCCCACATCCGGGTACCCGTTCGCATCGGTGGCGTAGGTCTCGGACTGAAGGCGCGAGACCCACAGGTTCTTGATGAACGCGTCGATGGCCACGATCGTCTGGAGGATCCGGTCGGCTCCCAATGCGATGGCCATCTCCTGCAACTGCTGGTCGTTCGCGCCAGAGGTCCGCAGGATCTCCATGAAGTGCGAGCGGATGAACTGCTCGAGGCCCAATGCCGGGGTGATCTCAGCGCCGCTTCCCACCAGCGGGTCCACCCGGAAGTTTCCGATCACGGCATCGGATGTGATCTCGATGCCGCTGTTGAAATCCTTCCACACCATGCGCGATGTGGATGCGCCTCCCTGGGTCTGGGCCTCCAGGCGTGCGAACTGGATGGATCCGGACGCACTGGCGAGGATGTAGCCTTGGCCCGACGAGGTTGTGGTGTAGCTGGTGTCGTCGAGCCGGTACCTGCTGGTCCCCAGGTATACGATGCCGGTTGGGGCGCCGAACTGCCCGTCGGCATCGAAGCCCGCGACGCGGATGGTTGTGCCCTCGACGTTCACCCCGATCGCCCCCGGATTGCCCGAAGGACCCGCCGGCCCGGCAGGGCCTGGTTCTCCCGGAACACCCGGATCCCCGATCGCTCCGGTGATGCGTATCGCGTTGCCCCACGTACCATAGGTGCCGTCGGCATAGGCCACGCGCGATCGCCTCCAGACATAATACCCCGCCTGAGGGGAAGGGACCGGGCTCGCCCATCCGCTGGCGGGCGCGACCGTCAAAGATGTGTTGGACGCATACTGGTCCTCGATCGAGGACCCGTCGTGGATACTGGTGATGGAGACTTGTCCGATCGCGATAGGCATGGGGCCCTCCCTAGCTGACGGTGCAGACGAAGGTGGACTTCACATCCACATCGCTTGTCCCCACCGGGATGCTCTTTCCCGTCTTGGATGAGGTCGCATCGGCGAAATTCCGAGCGCTTCCGTCCTTGTTCAACACGGTCCACGTATAGGTGTACCCGGTTCCCCCCGCGTCGACCTCGCCTCCGTTCTGGAAGAGCTTGGCCTTGAGCGTGGAGGTGCCGATGCCGTTCTTGAACACCTCGCCCCCGGTGGACTCGATCACCACCTGGATGGGATCGTTGAAGTCCAGCACGGTGGCCGGATCCGAGGTGTAGGAGTCGCCCGCCACCGTGTCGCCGATCTTCACCCTAAACTGTTGCAGGCTGGCCACCATCGAGGCGGTCACCACATAGGTCGCGCCGGTCGCCCCGCTGATAGCGGTCCACACGCCCGCAACCAGACGCTCCCACACGTAGGTGAGGTTGGTGGTGTCCTTGGCCGCGCCCCGGTACAGGTGGGCTCCGAGGGTGATCGAGGCGGGAAGGGCGTTCTTGAAGGCCAGGCCCGGGTCGGCGGTGATCTCGGCGATCGCGATGTTGTTGCCCTCGGTCACCTTCTGGATCGTCACCGAGTTCTTGTAGGTCAGATCCAGGCCGGTGGCCGGATCGCGGTAGACGATCGTGCAGATGTACTCGACGCTGAACACCGCCGCCGAGAACGGCTGCGATGCCACGGTGAGCGCCTTGGGGAAGGCGGCCCCCATGCTCTCCCCCGCGCTGAGGTTGTTCTCGCCCGTCTGGTTGTTCGCCTTGCGCTTCCAGGCCACCGCCTGCACATTGGTGCCGCTTGCCATGATGTCGGTGCCGCTGCCCGCGACGAACAGGCTGGGGGTGAGCACCAGGGGAACCGAGGCGAAGTCGGGGGTGTAGGTCTCGTTGTTCCCGTCGTAGCGTACATTCTTGGTGTGGTTGCCCGAGATGTAGCCGGTGAGGGTCACCCCGTCGTTGAAGTCCATGATCGTGATCTGTCCGACCGATACTGCCATAGTTAGATCCTCCTGAGTAGGGTGCAGAAGAAGTTGCTCCTTCCCACCGCGTCTTGTTGTGTGACGACCAGGCTCCTGGAGCCTGTCGAATAATGGGCCGAGTTCCATATCTCGTCTGCGTGCGCATCTACGCTGCTCCGACTCCAGCGGAAATCCGCGTCCGCAAAGCTGTCGGTGACCTCCACTCCCCCCCTGAAGACCCGCGCCACCATGGTCGTGCTGAACGGCTGGCCCATGCGGAAGGTGGTGCCGCCCTCGCTGACCACCTGCACCTGGTAGGCGTCTTCGCCTGGGGGACCCGGTGCCCCCACCGTATCGCCGCTTCCGCCTGCGATTGTCTCTAGGTGGGCGGCGGTCTCCAGGTCGAAGGCCGAGATGCCCACCGCCTGGTATTGGTGGACGGGGCTCTCGTCGGTGAAGGTGCGTGCGGTGACCATGACCGCGACATCCAGGCCGCTGAAGGCGTTGTCGACGAGGCGGACGACCGAACCCGGGGGAATATCGCGGGAGGTGAAGAAGGTGTAGCGGCAGTTCGAGTGGCGGTGGTACTGGCCCAGCAGGTTCGCGTGAGCCTGGGCGAGGGACCGCTCATGCACGAACTCGAGCTCCTCGGAGAGCAGGTTGTCCGAGCTTTCGCCCTCGAATGCCGTCGCGGCGGTCCTGACGATGTTCGTGTCCCGGATGTGGATGATGGAGGCATAGGCATCCAGGCGCGTGACGTGGTAGGGGAGGCTGCCGCCGTTGTGCACCTGGATACGCAGGTACGGGCCTCCGCCTGCGGTTATGCTGGCGGTGACCGATCCGCTTTCGGCTGTGAATTCCATACGTACATCCGAAACGGCGATGATCCCGTTGCTTCCCACGATCGCGCTTTCACTCGCGGCGTTGCAGGCCTCGATGAGGGCGGCTTTGCGGAGGCTGTCCGCCTGGGCCTCTTCCCACTCGCTCTCGGTATGGATTTCGGTACCGTCGAATTGCGCACCCGGATCCAACTTCATATGACAATACGGATGCCCCTCGCCGCGACCGGTGGTGTTGCGGTACACGAGGTAGTCGCTCGCCGTCCCCAGGCGCGTGAAGGACACCCGTGCGCTCTTGTACTGGCGGATTCGCTTGCTAAGGGTGATGGCGCTGCCCCCCACCACGGCCAGGTCGTCCCGATCCAGCACGGGAAGGTCCTCGGTGGATGTGCAGTCCACCTTGAACAGGCGCAGCTCGCCCAAGGCGTCGAAGCAATACACATGTCCCAGCTCGTAGACCAACCGGTCGAGGATGTCGCGGCAGCTGCGGGTGCCATCCACCGTCGAGGTGACGATGTGGGGGATGGGTATGCACGAGGCCGACACGGTGATGCCTGCCGCGGCGCATATCGATGCGATGACCGCCGAGGCGCTGCAGTTGAACAGGTGCTTGCCGCCGGGGATGAAGGCCTTGCCGAGCAGGCGCGTACCGGTGTCCTCCAACGTGATCGCGAGCGCCTTCTTGCCGCTGTGGGTGACCGTCCAGGTGAAGTTGGTCGACAGGTACCCGGTGAACAGTGTCGCACTTCCATCGCGAAGGACCGCCTTGATATCGCCCTCGGTGGCGACGATGTCTTCGATCGCCGCACAGTCGCCGTGGAGCAGCAGGTCCACCTGGTTCGAGGCGCTCTTCAAGTCGGAGAGCAATTGCTGGTGGAAGACGATTGTCCGGCGTACGATGTGCTCATCGCCAATTGTCTGTACAGAGGGGTGTCCCGTCTGGAGGTTCCCGCCCAAGAATGTGAGGGTGAGCGAAGGCTCGGTGATTGTCGCCATCTAGGTGGTCACTCCATAGTAATCCAGCTGTTCGAACTCTCCCCGGATCATCTGGGCGAAGGCGCGCATGCCACCGCTTCCCACCACCGGGGCTTGCTGGTAGATGTTGATGGTGATGTGCGTCGCTCCCTGGTAGCCTGCGCTGCCCACCGCGGTGGTGGTGGAGACCGCGTCGGTTGCCACCGAGCCTTGACTGGCAATCGCATCGATGTTCGCCAGGCGGTCGGCGAGGCCACTGAAGGCGTCGCTGGAGAAGGATCCGGGGCTGGATGCATAGCTCTTTTTCCTGAACGGATGGACCAGGTTGTACGCCGCGGTGGCGATGACGGATCCGAGATGCTGCACCCAGCTTCCCAGCCAGCTGAAGAGGTCCGCGATGTACTCCACGGGGCTCATCAGGACGGTGAATGCCTTGGCCACCAGGATCAGGATGGGCGAGAGCGCCTGCATCACGCCGCTGAGCACCATGAAGATCGGCCCCATGGCCTGCAGCACCGGGGACAGCACGGCCATGACGATGTTCGCCACCAGGGCGAATGAGGTGTAGAGCGCATCCAATAGCGGCAAGAAGAGGCTTCCGAGGATCTGCCCTATCCACGAGAAGGTGTCCACCAGTGGTTGGAAGACCGCAGTCAGAGCGGGTGCCATCACCGACACGAATCCTTCGAGGATGGTAAGCAGGATGCCCAGGGGGGAGAGGGTGTTGAAGATGATGTCGATGAGGGGCTGCAAGGTGGTGACGATGGCCTCCACGCCTCCCAGCAGCTCGCCGGCGACCATGCCCATGATGCCCCCGGCGACGTCTCCGAACACGCTGCCCAACAGCTTGGATAGGCCGTCGGAGAGCATCGAGGCGATCTGGGCCCCCATGCGCGTATCGGTATTTCTGGTGTTCTCGGCTGTGGAGGCTGCCGTACCCTCGCCGCTGGAAGCGATCTGGGAGAGCAGCTTGCTCTGATTGGCCGCATCGGCCTTCTGGGCGATCGCCTCAAGGTCAGGTGCTACGATCTCGTCCAGGGCGTTCTTGAAATCGAGTCCGATATCGCCGTAGATCGACTCGAGCATGCCGGCTGTGTTGAGCGCGACCGTGGATGCCATGCCGATGGCCTCGGTGACCGCGTCGGCCAATAGCGGTCCCACCTTCCCGAAGCTTTGGTCGGCCTGCCTCTTGTAGAATTCAGCCTCGTCCTTCTTCCCGTGTGCGCCCATGTCCAGAGAGGCCAGACGGTCGCCGAGGCCGAAGAGCTTGCCCACCCAGGTGCCCTGGATCTTGCTTCCCGCCTTGTCGATGGCATTCTGGATCGCTCCTAGGATCGCGCCTTCGATATGCAGCGCGATGTAGGATATCCAACTGACGATGCCGAGGACCACGTTGCCCAGCATCTTGGGGATGCTCTCGAATATGCCCCTGAGCATCGCGCTGGTGACGATGCCGATGTTCTCGACAGTAGTGATGACGATGGTCTTGATCGAATCCCACTCGAAGGTGCGCTTGAGCAGTTCCCACACGGTGGCCAGGCCCAGCCTGAAGGCGGCGGGAAAGTTCTTGATGACCGCCCCGACGTAGTTGACGAGGTTCATGAGGTTCGTCTTGATGCCGCTGAAGGCCGCATCCAAATTGCCCAGCCACGGGCCGAAGTTGTAGTCGATGATGCCGCCCACCTGTTGGCGGATGTCGCCCCAGGTGTTCTTCATGTTCGTCAGGTGCTGGGCCGTATCCCCATCGGCCATCATCGCCGAGTACTCACCGAGCTTGCCGATGACCACATCGATGGCCGCACCCTGCTCCAGCTCCTCCTTGGTGACATCCCCCAAATCGATACCCAGCCGTTTGAGCTGGGTGGTCGTTCCGCTATAGGTGTTCAAGAGCGTGGTCATGGATGAGTTCAGGTCCCGTCCGGTCACGTTCGACAGGTACACTGCCGCCTCGGAGATGCTTTCGATCTCAGGTGCGCTCTTGCCCAGCGCCGCGAGCTGGGCAACCATCGCCTCGATATCGTCCTTGCCCGAGAGGGTCTGGGAGCTGAGGCGCTCGACCACGGAGGTGACCTTCTCGTACGATGTGCTGTCGCCCAGTGCGAGTGCGAGCTGCTTGTAGGATCGTTCAGCCGCGGAGAACTCGGAGAATGTCGAGCTCACCACGCTTCCCAGAGCCTTCACCGAAGCGATGATCGCGGTGGCGGCGAGGGCACCCTTGAGCGCCCCACCCAGTTTGTTGGCGGTACCCTTGAGGCTTCCCAGGTCGGCTGCGGCCGATTTGACCGCGCCACCGATGTCGTTCTGGCCCTTGATGATGACTTTCGCTTGTGCTGCCATGAGTGTGGTCCCCTTATGCAATGGAAAGGGCGCCCGGTGGACGCCCTGTGATTAGTGTTTCTGTGTCATTTTCTTTGCTTGTTCATGCAGGCGCCTGAAGCCTTCGCCCTCCCGTCCGATGGACGCTGGTTTTCAGCCTGTAAGAAAAGGTTGGAGTACAGGTGATAGGAACATCGGGTGCATTTACAAACGGGTTCTTGTGCAATTTTGGTATGAATTCCGTCAAATCCATGTACCATGGGAGAAGGGTGCATGATGACAGCAGGGATATATGCCTGGATCGGCTTCCCTTCATATAGGAGAGGCAAGATGAATCACTTGGAGCAGTTGGTCGGTGAATGGTTCGAATACAATGGGTATTTCGTGAGGCGGAATGTACTGGTCGGCAGGCGTCTTGCCGGAGGGTATGATTGCGAGCTTGATGTGGTGGCTTTCAATCCTCGGACAAAACATCTTGTGCATGTCGAGCCATCCTTGGATGCCGACTCATGGGATAAACGCGAGATGCGCTACAGCAAGAAATTTCAAGCAGGGCGCGACCATATCCCCGAATTGCTCTCAGGTAACGATGTCCCGATGCATATCGACCAGATTGTCCTGCTACTCTTTGGTAGTAAGGCCACACATTCAGTTGTGGGCGGTGGAAGGATAGTGCTGGTATCCGAACTGTATCAGGAGATCACCTCGGGGTTGCGGGGGAAACGGGTAAGCAGCAACGCCGTGCCCGAACAATTCCCCCTGCTTCGTACGATACAACAATGCCTTGAATATGAATCGCTGTTGTTCCGACAGCAGTCTCCACTTGGTTTCACACCCCTGGTCGCAACACACCGGTCCACAGGATGAGCATGTAGCTTCCGATCAGTGTTTGCCTGCCGTCCTCGCCGTCAGCTTCTTCGCCTGCTCCGTCAGGTGCCGCCGGTAGTTGAGCTGGATCAGCTTGAGGATCTGCATGCTCATGTACGGCTGGTCCATGAGCGAACCCGAAAACGGCAGATGCCTGAAGTCCCCGCTCTCAGAATCGCAGCAGGGCAGGAATACATCGGTTATGTAGAAGAGCCAGTGGGCGTACTCGCTGTAGAGCTCGGCGCTACGCCTTCCGTTGAAGACTTCTGCGCAGAGGGACGCGATCTGCCGCCGCTCGCGTCCGAGCGGGAAAAAAAAGCGGCATGGGTGTATTCGTTGACGACCTTCACCGTCAGATCCAGCGACTCGAACACCAATGAGGCAACTTCGCGGTTGTCCATCTTGCGTTTCGCATCCGCATCCTCGTAGAAGTTGTGGTCCGTCAAAATCGAGGGAAGCAGGTCGCGCAGCAACGTGAGTGTCTGGTTCTCCCCCTGCTCGGAGGCTTCCTTCAGCTTGAGCATCTCCAAGGTGGGCAGCTCCTTGAGCACGATGTATGCCTCGTCGTCCGCCTCCAGTCCCACCAGTGTTCCCACTTCGATGCGTACCTTCTGAATGCACGCGTCATAATGTCTTGTCTTGATGAACATGGTTCTTATCCTCCGTAGGGTGTCGAAATCTTGTCGGTGATCACGATGGTGATGGGCTCATCGATGCCCACACTGAGCGCCTCGCCCGCGACGGTGGAGCTGAGTATGCCCATTCCCCCGACATTCGCGTCCACCTCGCCGATGGCCACATGGGCCAATGTGATGGTGATGCTGTGCCCTCCGGCAGGGGATGAGAAGGTCAGCTCCACAGAAGCGTTCTCCTCGCTGGTCAGGTACGAGCTCTTCAGATTCTCCACCTCGGCGCTGTAGGGGATCTCGAAGTTGATGGTCACAGCTCTCTTTCCATGCTGGGGTTGTCCTGCATACAGGCCTGAGGCATAGGTGCGTGGGGAGCTTTCGAGCGCGTTGTCGATCTTCAGCGAGGCGCTGGCGATGTCGAACGTAGTACCGTTGACGGTGAAGGTCGCGTTTGTGCACCGGTACGAGGGGATGGAGAAGCTCTTCAATGCCTCATCGAGCGTTCCCGTCTTCTCGGTGGTCCCCTTGATATCGATGCTGCCCTTCACGTAATCGCCCGCCGCGCAATCCAGGCTGAGGGCGCCGATGGTGCACCCCGCGTAGCGCTTGATCGCCGCCTTGCGGTCGATGGCGAGCGTCAGGCTGGGAAGGGCCTCCTGCACATCGCACAAGGCGATGGTATGGGTGTAGAATTCCGTGGTCTCCACCTGGGTGCAGGTATCCTCGCCACCCAAGGCGGCGTGCAGGATGAGACCGGCCGATTCGGGTCGGAGGATGAAGCTCACCGAGCCCTCCACCGTCACCGCCAACAGGTCCCTGTTTGATGCGGTCTTGCTTCCCAGCAGCGAGCCCTCGTCCCCTTTCTCGACAGCCACCTTGATGCTCTCGCTGGTCAGGTCGACCAGAGTCGTGGGACTGGCAGCTTGGGCGAAGGAGCTTTCCTTGCCTGCCTGCAGCCGTGATCCCGTTCCCGTGTAAAATGCCATGTGCGTTACCTCTCTTGTTTAGAATTCCTTGGACCACTGCAGGTCGATGCTTGCCTCGATGGCGGTGACCGTCGCGCTTGCGGTTACGGCCGGGTAGTAGTCCATGTCCGTGACGCGCGCATCATCGATGAGGCCGCCCAGGGTCGGATCCCCCCGCACCAACAGGTACAAGGCGCTGTACAATGCGAATACACGTTTGACCAGAATCGCGTTGGGTGCGCCCTTGCAGAGGAGAAAGACGGTGGCACGCATGGTGGCCAGGTCGCTATGCATCCCCAGCGGTTCGAGGTTCCCGTAATCGGGTTGGATGTAAAGCATCGTAGGACGCCGCATGCTGTCCACATCGGGGAAATCGATCTCTACGTTCTTTTCGTCGAAGTGCTCGATCGGGATCCCCTCCTCGCTCTCCTGCAGGCCCACCAGGTCCCGTGCGATCGTCGCCTTCAGGCGCTCGAGCACCTGCATCTCACTTGTCATCGTTTGCTCTCCTTCTCGATGCGCGCCACCTCCTTCTGCACCAGGGCGTCCAGTTTCGTCTTGAAGGCGGTGCTGCCTAGGTATTTCTTTACCGGTGCGGCCACGAAGTCGCGCTCGGGAAGCTTGACCGAATGGACGCGCACCCACTTGCCGTCCTTCTGGAAGGTCAGATACCCTCCGTCCTTGGCGGTGATCCTCGCCCCCTTGGCCAGTGCGTAGCCGTAGAATACTTTGGTCTTTTTCGAGGAAGCTTTGGCCTCGACAATGACGGCCTTGCCGCTACGGATCACACGGCGGCTGATGCTCTTGTACAGCGCGCCCGTACCTTTGGAGAGCCCATGGGACTTGTAAGCCTTGCGCACCTGGGCCCTTGCGGCCGTGCCGATGCCGCCCAGGATACGTCGCATCGCCTTGTGCCGGTTTGTTCCAAGACCCTCGAGATAGGAGAGTGCTTCAGCCAGATCGGTCTCGACCGATACGCTTTCGGTGCTGTACCGTTTTCGTCTTCCCAGCATGTCAGAACCCCAGGATACGCATGCTGTCCAGCGGCTGCAGGTACTTGCGGTAGTTGCTGTAGTTGACGAACGTGCGGCTGTTGTCGGCGAAGCTCTTGCCCGTCAGGCCGATGTTGCCCCCGGTCTCGCTGAGCATGAGCGTGGCGATGCGCAGGATCGAGACCACGATCACCGAAGGCATCTGCCCGATTTCCCATCCCGCTGTGAAGCTCACCACGATGTTGTCCTCACCGATGGGGAACTTGGTGGCGTGGTCCACGAAGCGGATATGGTCGTCACACGGTACCACCAGAGTGATATCCATAGAAGCTGTGCCCAATGTGAGCGCTCCGACACTGGTGATGTTGTGCACCGGAAGGTACAGGCGCCGCGAGCCGGTCCCCGAGCACACGATATCGGTATACTCCCGCTGCTTCGGATCGAAGCCCAAATACGAGGACACGATATCCTCGGCTGTAGCGAGGAAGGCAGTCTTGAGCAGCACGGCCTCGCTTGCGTCCTCGTAGTTGCCGCTGTAGGTGTCGAACATGGCGATACTGGCGATCATGCGCTTCCTCCATCATACAGGTGATGGACACCCCGGCTCTCACCGGGATGTCCCTAAAATCCTTTTAATCCGTTTACTGTCAGCTGGCCATCAGGCCCGCACTCTTGAGGGCGGCCAGCAGTGCGTTGAAATCCACCACCAGCTCTTCGATGGTGGTCGCCGTGCTGTCCGCTTGGCTGGCAGCGGCATTGATGCTTCCGCTGGGCAGCCCCTCGATGACCGCCGCAGGGTCGATGGTTACCTTCGCATTCGCAGAGAGGATCACCTCGCCACCGATGATTGTCTTTTCGCCGCCTTGCTCGCGGTAGTTCTTGGTGTTATATGACATCAATTACCTCCCTTAGGCCTTCTGCTGCAGGACCTTGACGGCCTCGCCGAGGATCAGGCGTCCATCCACACGCTGGGATCCGAGGAAGCCCACCTGTCCGGTCGGAGCGAACAGCTCGCCCAGACGCTTGAAGGTGCGTCCCTGGCGGTCGGCGATCCAGTAGTACGAGAAGTCCCCGAAGGCCACCGTCTTTGCCCCGCTGGCGATCTCGGGCATGTAGGCCGAGGTCCTCACCGGACGGGACAGGATGGTGTCGGGAGTGCCAGCAGTCAGCGAAGGCTGCCAGATGTACTGCCCGTTGCCGTCCTTGAGCTTGCGAAGCGCCTTGACGGTGGCATCGTTGGTCACCCACACCGCGTTCTTGCGGTACGGACTACGAAGCGCATAATACAGGTCGATGACTTCGTCGGCATTCAGGGCGGTTGCGGAAGCCGCGTTGACGCCGATCTGTGCACCCCCGGTGGCCGCGAGGATACCCAGGGGCTTGCCAGAGCCGTCCCCGGTGAAGAAAGCCGCCTCTTCCTTGGCTCCGATGCGGCGGGCGAACTCGGTGGCGATGTAAGACTCGATATTGAACACGCTGTCGTTGATCAGCTCCTCGGATACCTTGATGATCGTACCCAGCTTGTAGGCGCTGATGGTCACCTGCCCGAAGCTGTCGTCGCTCTCCGGGTACGTTCCCTCCTCGTCGATCCATGCCGCCTCGCCCTTGGAGGCTGAAATGGGAATCTTACGATCGCCGCTGGCAGTCTGGATGATCCTGGCGATCGAGCGGAACAGGTTCTCCTCCTCCAACGCTGTCACGAGGGTGCGTTCGAACTCGTCGGGAACCAGGTAGCCGCCTTCGGTGTCGGTTCCCACCTGCAATGCGTTACGCAGTTCAGGTGCGTTCTCCCGGCGCCTGAGGTGGTTCCAGAATGCCCTCCTATACTCGTCCGAAGCGCGTCCTGCTTTCTTCTCAGTCTTCTGTGCTCCATCGGGGCGGCTGGTGATGGGAGAGCCTACGTGCGCGTTCAGCTCACGCTCGAACGCCTCTATGCGCTCCTGCCGTTCGATCTCGTGGCCCAAATCCACGATCTCCTCTTCCATACGTTCGTAGGTGGTGGTATCCTCGGCGCTCAGGATGCCCTTGTCGTTGCGCCTGGAGTCGAGGAATGCCTTCGCCTGTTCCCAGGTCTTCGCGCGCTGTGCACGCATGTCGTTGATCTTTCCCATTGTGTCTTCTCCTATTGGGGTTTGATGAGATTCAGTCGTTTCTCGAGCTCGCCAAGGGCGGCTCTGCCTTCCTCAGGTGGCTCCTGGTCCTCTGTGATTGCATATGTTTCGGTGATCTTGTTCATCAGCGAGAGCTGCGAGGTGCGCATCGAGAACGCATACGATGCCTCATTGGACGCTTTCTTCGCATCCTCGAGGATCTCATCGGCGAAGCCCAGCTCGATGGCCTTCTTCGCGTTCATCCACGTCTCGTTGTCCATCAGGTGGCTGATCTTCGCCCGGGTGAGGGTCGTCTTGATCTCGTAGGCGTTGACGATGCTTTCCTTCACCTCATCCAGCATGCCGATGGCCTTCTGCATGTCCTGGTGGTTGCCATAGGCGAGCGTCATGGGATTGTGGATCATCATGAGCGCAGTGGGCGCCATGAGCACCTTCGTGCCCGCCATCGCGATGACCGAAGCTGCGCTCGCTGCGATCCCGTCGATCTTCACGGTGATAGCTCCCGGATAATCCATGAGCATCGCGTAGATGCGACTCGCTGCGATGCAATCCCCACCGGGGCTGTTGATCCACACGGTCACCTCACCGCTGTCGGCGATCAGCTCATCCTTGAACTGCTCGGGGGTGACATCATCATCGAACCAGCTCTCCTCGGCGATCGTGCCCGAAAGCTCAAGGATTCTCGCTCTACCTTCGTCTCCGCTCTGGTTTTTCCATTGCCAGAACTTCTTGTTCTTCATTACTCTCCTCCTGGGATGTGTCCGTAAACTTGTCTGCGAATGCCCCTGCCCGAGAGAGGGGGAGCATGTTTCCGTTGATGAGGTAGAGGTTTCCTCCGTCCTCGTCGGTAATGAGATCCATGTCCTCCAGAGAGCGGATATCGTTGGCGCTCATCCATCCGTTCTGGCGTGCGGTGGCATACCCGCCCATGCGGCTCTGGTAGTCGCCACGCAGCAGTCCCTCGACGTTGAAGCGGAAGAAATGCGTCTGCTTCTCATCAGATGACAACAGTGCACGCGAAAGCGCCTGCTCCCAGCGGATGACCCACGGGTCGAGGGTGTATTTGACAAACTCCAGCGACTGCTGCTCGATGTTGCTGAACGAGGACTTCTCCAGGTCCCCCACCATGTGCGGGGGGACGCGGAAGATGCGTGCGATCTCGTTGATCTGGAACTTGCGTGTCTGCAAAAACTGCGCCTGCTCAGGTGAGATCGAGATGGGGGTGTATTTCATTCCCTCTTCGAGGACGGCGACCTTGTGCGAGTTGGACGAGCCGCCGAACTGGCCCTGCCATGTATCTCGCAGGCGTGTGGGATCCTTCACAGTTCCCGGGTGCTCGAGCACCCCGCTCGGGGCGGCCCCGTTGGCGAAGAACTTCGCCCCATACTCCTCGCAGGCGATCGCCATACCGATGGCATTCTTGGCCATCGCAATCGGCGAGTAGCCCACCAACCCATCAAAACCAAGACCGGGTATGTGCAGTACCTCGGAGGCATCGAGTACCACCGAGTTTCCCTGCATGGTGGGAGCGTCCTCGGCGCTGGTGGTGTACTGATAGTAGAGCCGGCCGCTCTTGTCGCGGTCGACCTGCATGCGGTTGGGCATCAGGGGGTACAGCGCGGCCACCTGGCCCTTGCCGTTTCGGATGATCTGCGCATACGCGTTGCCCCAGAGCAGCAGGTGGGTCATCATCGTCTCGCGGAAGACGAAGCTGGTCATCTCCGCGTTGGGCTCGCTGTGCAGCAGGGTGTACAGCGGATGGTCCTTCGCCTTCTGCTTGCTCGAGTTTTCCCCATGCCGGTACAGGTGCAGCGGCAGCCCTGCGATCGCCTCGGCCAGGATGCGCACGCAGGCGTAGACCGCCGTCATCTGCATCGAGGATCGTTCGTTCACCGCTTTGCCGGATGTCGAGCCTCCGAACAGGAAGCTGTATGAGGACCCGCTGGTCCTGTTTTGAGGCTTGCTTCTTGTACGGAACAAACCGGTTGCGATTTTCATATATCCTTTCTCCATTTTTGTGTGCTATTCTTATTTAAAAAGGAATCGCAGATGAAAAAATGTAGTACAATTGCAGTTTTTGCTTTAATTTGTTGTCTTTTTAGTGGTTGTGTTTCATCTAATGTAATTGGTAATAATGAATTATACTTACCAGAAGATACAGTGTTCTATATTAATACCATTGGTGACGACCTAGGGGTCTACAGGAGTTTCCAGGAAGTACTTGATAGGCATTCGATAAACCATAAATTGGTGACAAGCATTAACGAGGTGCCTGATCTAGCGCTAAACGAGTCTTCGGGTACAGCATTCTTCATTGCTCCTGACATCTTGGTTACAAATGCGCATGTGATTACCGATGATGAGGACATTGTTTTCGTTAAGGACGGAGTAGAAGAGAAAGCGGAATTGCTATACAAAAACACCCAGAATGATCTGGCTTTCTTGCGAACCAGGCCGTTTGATATTCCATATTTTCGATTAGCGAAGCAGTCAGAGTATGATATCACGCAAGCCATATATGTACTCGGTTATCCATTGTCTGACATCCTCGGAAATGAGATCCGAGTGACTAACGGAATCATTAATTCCCTGTCCGGAATTGGTGGGGATTCCAATAAATTCCAGATATCAGCTCAAATTCAACCAGGCAATAGTGGAGGACCTGTTATCGATGACACTTATAGTGTGGTTGGTGTTGGAAGTTCAAAAATTTCTGATAGTTATATGATATCAACGAAGAACACCATTGCCCAGAATATCAATTTTGCCATAAAGAGTAATATTGTTGCACTCTTTGGTGAAGAATACCTTAATCCCAATGTAACAAACTATGTTAACTCCATGAATGAGGCAATCAAGGCAACAGTTAAGGTTTCTAGCACCAGCAACCGCGATCAAGAGGCTGAGTACTACTATGTAGAATATAGCTTCGTTGCTTCTTGGGATGTTATACACTACACAGCAAAATCAATGTCTATGAATTGCTATGATGTCGGGACTGGGGATCTTGCCGCAACTACAAATCAAAACTATTTTTCGTTTTCGAGCATTTATGCCATTGCTAAAAATCAACTGGAGAAGATTCTGATGCAACTTAACTGACTCTAATCTTCCATGGACATCTCCTAATTCCTAGATGAAGAGGATGCCCCTCTGCTCGTAGACCGATTCGCTCACTTCGTTGCCGCACCTGATCGCCCTATCCAGTGCCATGATCGCAGCCACCGCACCGTCGATCTTCTCGGTGGACTTCTGCTTGTCGGGCTTGATGTTCCCCGCCGGGTCGGTGCGGATGAAGATGTTGTCCACCATCCAGCGGAGCACCGGGTGACCCGCATGGGCGAAGGTGCGTTCGAGCACCAGTTTCATCAGCTCCTTGGTCGGCGGGCTCATATCCTTAAAGCCCTGGCCAAAGGGCACCACGGTGAATCCCATGCCCTCGAGGTTCTGCACCATCTGCACGGCTCCCCAGCGGTCGAAGGCGATCTCGCGGATGTTGTATCTTTTGCCAAGATCCTCGATGAAGGCTTCGATGTACCCATAGTGGACCACATTGCCTTCAGTGGTTTGGATGAACCCTTCGCGCTCCCACACATCGTAGGGTACATGATCACGCCTCACGCGGAGATCGAGGGTCTCCTCGGGAAGCCAGAAGTAGGGTAGTACCGAGAACTTATCGTCCTCATCCCGGGGTGGGAACACCAAGGTGAAGGCGGTGATATCGGTGGTGGACGAAAGGTCGAGTCCCCCGTAGCAGACCCTTCCCTCCAAGGCTGCCCCGTCCACCGGAAAGTCGCACAGGTCCCACTTCTCCATCGGCATCCAGCGGATGGCTTGCTTGACCCATTGGTTGAGCCGAAGCTGGCGGAAGCTGTTCTCCTCGGCGGGATTCTGGCGTGCGCTGTCGCAGGCAGCCTTCACCTTCTCCAAGGCGATGGTATGTCCCAGAGAAGGATTGGCCTTCTTCCAGGTCTTCGGGTCGGTCCAGTCGTCGTTTTCATCAGCCCCATAAATCACCGGGTAGAAGGTCTTGTCGCATTTTCTACCCTCGAGAATGTCCTTGGCCTTCTGGTGCTGCTCGTAGCAGATCGAGTGTTGGTCGGTTCCCGCGGTGGTGATCAAAAAAAACAACGGTTGGGCACGCGCATCGCCCGAACCCTTGGTCATCACGTCGAAGAGCTTGCGGTTGGGCTGGGTGTGCAGCTCGTCGAATACGACCCCGTGGATATTGAACCCGTGCTTGGAGTAGGCTTCGGCGCTCAGCACCTGGTAGAAGCTGTTGGTCGGCTGGTACACGATGCGCTTGGTGGCCGCGAGTATCTTCACCCGGCGGTTCAGCGAGGGGCACATGCGCACCATGTCGGCCGCGACCTCGAAAACGATCGAGGCCTGCTGGCGGTCGGCGGCGCATCCGTAGACCTCGGCGCGCTCCTCGAAGTCGCCGCAGGTCAGCAGCAGCGCCACCGCGGCGGCGAGCTCGCTCTTACCGTTCTTCTTGGGAATCTCGATGTAGGCGGTGTTGAACTGCCGGTATCCGTCACTTTTGACGATACCGAACAGGTCGCGGATGATCTGCTCCTGCCACGGTAGTAGCAGGAAGGGTTTGCCCGCCCACACGCCCTTGGTGTGGCGCAGGCTTTGGATGAATTGCACCGCCCGGTCGGCCTTGCTCTTGTCGTAGGTCGAGTCCTTGGCCATGAACGGCGTGGGTGTGTATTTCTTCAGTTGTTTCATGGCATTCCTGGTGATATGAAAAGAAGACCCCGGAGGGTCTTCAGTGTCGGATGGTTTGGGATGTCAGGCTCGGAAAATCATTGGGTATGCTCCGAAGTGTACAACACCGCCTGCTTGAGGATCTGTTCGTCGAAGCCGCAGTCGCGGTAGCCTTCGAGGATGGTCGCGTAGTAGTACGCATCCGGCATCGCCAGAGGAGGGCCGGCGTTCATGACGTAGGCCATCGCCACCAACTCGTACCCGTCGAGGTCCACCATCAGGTTCTTCTTGCGATACAGGTGCGGGAACCCCTCGTAGCGGTCCAAAGCTTTCTCACATTTTTCGGTGATCTCCCACAGGAGCACCGGGACGCTCGAGTTGCGCTTCATCTCGATGGTGGCCACGCCGCACTGGCGGCCTCCCCGGAACAGTAGCCGGTGATCTTGTATCGTGGCCGATCCGATCACCGCCGCATCGGGACACCGGTAGGCCATCTGTTCGAGGTTCAGGTTGCTCCCATAGGCCAGATAGACTTTCTTCATTGTTGCTGTACTCCTTGTCATTGTTCTTCTACCACCCCAAGGGCGGTCATCCCGCCCCCAAATTCACAAGAACCCGCCCCTTCAGGCGGCGACACGCCTGCGCCAAGCGGCGCTTCCTGTGAGGCGCTTGGTCAGGTGTTCGCGGCAGGCTTTGAACTCGTCGCCGATGAGGCCGAGCCGGTTGAGGTAGGTGCGCATCGCGAACTTCTCGTTCTCGGCCTGGGGCTTCTTGGTGCTCGCCGAACTCTGCGTCAGCGCCTGGTTGTTCAGCGCGAGGGCCAGGACTATGTAGCTGCGGACCTCTCCGGCGTGCAGCGTGCTGTTGAAACCGCGCAACTCGACGGTTCTGTGGCCGTGGAAGAAGGAGTGCAGGTTCAAGAAATGGTAGCGGCTGCCGTGGTAGTGCGCGTCCCGGCTTCCGTTGTAGGGCGCATACCAGATGTCTTCGATCGACGCGAAGCTGGTGGGCTTGGCGCGATTCATGGTCGTCACCAGCTGCTCGTCCATCCTCTTGCAATACCGTGCCCGGCTGGCCTCAATGCCAAGGGCTTTATAGAAGAGGTCGTTTCGGGCGTAGATGATGTTCACGAAGTTGCGGATCGAGCGCGGTGTGTGATCCGCCCCGTCGAGGTGGATGTGGATGCCGCAGGAGCTGTTGGTGAAGGCCCCGGCCTTGCGAAGGGCCCGGACGACCTCCTGCAGCCGTTCGATATCGGCCTCGTAGGTGAGGATCGGGCTGACCAGCTCGACGCTGTACAGCCGCGATGCGCTCACCTTGGTTCCGCGGACCCTGGTCTCGCACCGGATGGAGCCGTCGTAGGTGAACTTCCAAATCCGTCCGTCGGAGGCCTTCAGTTCGTAGGTGTCGTAGTAGGATCCACCGTAGAGCAGCTCTCCACCGAGGACCGTCTGGGCAGCCAGAGCTGCGTCCTTGCGGGTGATGCCTGTCATCTCTATCTCAATTCCGAACCGTGTCGCCTTGTCCATGCCGTCCATCCCCCTTTGGTGTGTGTTACTTCGTACTGTAGTAATCACTTATAAGGGGATATATAGCAAGTGTATATATGCAAATAAGATACACTATTTTGCAGGTATCTCTTCGTCCAGTTTTCGCACCATGTCGACCCCCGGAACCACTCCCAAAGTCGAGCCGGTCTGCCAGATAACGTGTATTGTTCCGGTATCGTCGACGTGCATGACTTCTCCCTTGGTGCCCTTAGGCGGTGCGTGCCGGTCATCCATGCTGACCAATTCGATCGGGCATCCTTGCGGATACTGTGTCCTGAGCACCTCGACCCGTTTCCTATTGATCCCATCCATATGCATCCTCCGTGTCGGTGTGCATTGATCGCTCAACTTTGCATGAATAGCAAGTCCTATGATTCAGGGTTTCGCCAAAGCATCCAGGATGAGTCGCATCTGGCGCAGGTATTGGTCATAGTGGTGGGCGAACAATGGGAGCTCGTTCTCACCATAATCCAGCAGCGCATCGGCATCCGCCTCCGGTATGCCGTACAAGCCGTCCCTGTATGTCCAGTTCAGCGTAGGGAAAGTCGGGATTGTCGGGGCCTCGGGAGCCATCGAGACCAGAACCTGACGATACGGGTCATTCGCCTCGACCGTTGGCACGCTCGTGCAGCCGGTTGAGGCGATCAAGACGGCCAGCAACATTACCAGATTCGGGAGGTTCGTTCTTCTCGGGCGGCGCCTCTTGTTCGATGGCGGTGATCTTCTGTTGCACTTCATGGATCTTCTCCAATTCCTTCTCTTTGCGTATCGCCGTATCCTGGGCCTTCTGGATATCCTTTTTCAGATCCTTGGCTTTGTGGGACTGGAATTTCGTGATACCCAGCAGCCCTAAAATGATGAGGATCAGCAGCTGCATGATGTCATTCATCGGCTTTCCTCTCCATGAACTTCTTCACCAGCGGTTTCCAGAACGCCATGCACGCAGGCAACTGCAACAGGTAGATCGCCACCGTGTACAGCACCACCAGATAGGGTGTGTGGTTCAGTTCCCCAACCGGTGTGGATGCCGGCGCAACCTGGTAGGTCACGAACGCAAGGCCTGCCGAACAGGCCAGGGCGACCAGCTTGATCTCATGTTCGCCCGCCCTGTCGTGACGAAGGCTCTTCTTGTACAGCTCCATCACCAAGCCCAGGAATGCGGCGAAGGCAAGCAATATGGCACTGAGGGTCATCGTTCGCCTCCCTTGGTGCCAAGCAACGACAGGAAATAATCGTCCATCTTCTTCTCCTGTTCCTCGCTCTCGCCGTTGATCTCATGGGTCCTCAGCGACTTGAATATGACCTTGTCATTCTCCAGGGCCATGACCAGACCCATCTGTATCTTGGTGATGGTGGTCTTGATCTCCTTGAGGTCCTTCGCATAGCACATTCGCTCGTCGCTTCTCTTGGCCAGCCGGTTGAGCAGCCACAGCACGATACCACCCGAGCCGAACAGGATCGCCGAGATCGTTGCGACCAGGGTGAGCTCATCCATCGTTGGCCTCCTGGAAGGCGACTTCCCCGTAGCTGTAGTCCAATCCATCGCGCTGCACGGACACACCCGAGGAGGATCCGACAAGCTCGATATAGCGTTTGACGATCACGTCGCAGTACTTCTCATCCAGCTCTATGGTGCAACAACTTCGCTCGGTCTGCTCGCAAGCGACCAAGGTACTGCCGCTCCCTCCGAACGGGTCGAGCACCAGCGTGTTGCTCATCGACGAGTTCATGATCGGATACGCGATCAGGGCAACCGGCTTCATGGTGGGATGATCAGTGTTCTTCTTCGGCTTGTCGAATTCCCAGATCGTCGATTCCTTGCGCCCTGTGTACCACTGGTGCTTTCCTTTCTTCTTCCATCCGAAGAGCACCGGCTCGTGCTGCCACTGATACGGCGAGCGACCGAGCACCAGCGACTGCTTTTTCCATATGCAGGTACCCGAGAGGTAGAAGCCCGCCTCGCTGAATGCCTTGCGGAAGTTCAGCCCCTCGGTGTCGGCATGGAACACGTAGATGGAGGCATCGTCGGCCATGTGCTCCGATGTGTTGGTGAAGGCATCGAGCAGGAACTGGGCGAAGGCGTCGCTTGCCATATTGTCGTTCTTGATCTTGCCTGCCGAGCCCTCGTAGTTGACGTTGTAGGGTGGGTCGGTGACCACCAGGTTCGCCTTGGCACCTGCCATGAGCAGTTCGAAAGTCTCGGCCTTGGTGCTGTCACCGCACACCAGGCGGTGCCTTCCCAGTTTCCACAGGTCCCCAGCTTTGGTGATCGCGGGCTTGTCCAACTCGGAGGCCACGTCGAAGTCGTCGTCATGCACGCCGTCGGCAAGCGAGTCCTTGAACAGGTCGTCGATCTCCGCTGGATCGAAACCGGTGAGCGAGATGTCGAAGTCCTCGCCCTGCAGCTCGGTGATGAGCAGGGCCAGCTTGTCCTTGTCCCACTCGCCGCTGATCTTGTTCATGGCGATATTGAGGGCTTTTTCCTTGTCCGTATCCAATTCGACAAGGATGCAATCCTCTTCGGCCACTCCCATATCCTTGAGTACGTTCAGCCGCTGGTGGCCGGATATGACGGTGTTGTCGTTCGCCGTGTTGACCACGATGAGCTCGACATAGCCGAATTGCTCGAGCGATCGCCTCAGCTTCTCATACTCTGGGTCCCCCTGCTTGAGTGCCTTGCGGGGGTTGTATGTGGCCGGATTGAGTTCCGACAGGTTCATCTTCTGGATTCTCATGGTGTGTTTCCTTTCAGGCGTGCTGTTCCAGCTCGTGTGTGAGCGCCTGCATATACCGCTCGCTCACCTGCTCCCATGCGAACAGCGCGTTGCCGAAATGGCCATAGCAGGAGGTGCGGTTGTATATCGGGCTGCGCAGTCCCAACTGCTCGATGATGTCGCTCGGTTTGAGGCTGAATACTGTGCGGACAGCCTTGGCAAGCTGCTCATCGTCGATCTTTCCCGTAGCGAAGGTGTGTACATTTACCGCGACCGGCTCGGCCTTCCCGATGGCGTATGAGATGGCGACTTCACATCGACTGGCCAACTCGGCACCCACGATGTTCTTGGCGACCATGCGTGCCATGTAGGCTCCGCTCCGGTCGACCTTGGTCGCATCCTTTCCGCTGAAGGCGCCGCCTCCGTGCAATGCCAAGCCGCCGTAGGTGTCCACCATGAGCTTGCGGCCGGGGAGGCCGGTATCGGCACCAGGGCCTCCCTCGACGAAACGACCCGACGGGTTGATGAGGATGCGCGTGCGCGCGTCGAACGGGAAATCCTCGAAAGCAGGGTAGAGCACCTTCCTGATGATCTCGCCCTTGAGGGTATCGAGACTCTTGTCGCGGTCATGCTGGACCGAGACGATGATCGCAGCTACGCGCTTTGGCTTGCCGTCTTCATACTCGATGGAGACCTGCGCCTTGCCATCGCTGCGGATGCCGATTATGGTTCCGTTCTTTCTGCACTTGTCCAGGATGCTGCAGATGCGGTGGGAGAGTTCAAGTGGCAACGGGATACCAGTGGGCGTCTCGTCGGTAGCATAGCCGTACACCGTGCCCTGGTCCCCGGCTCCCAGCTCATCCCCATTCTTGTCAGTGTCCCTGACCTCGAGGGCTGTGTCGACACCGCTTGCGATATCCGGACTCTGGTTGTGCAGGAACACGCTGATGGTGAATTCCTTGGGATTGTATCCACTTTCCGCAAGGGCGGTCCGTACGATCTGGCGTACATTGACCTTGGTGCGGCTGGTGATCTCACCGGCGACGATGATGCGGCCCCTGGTGGCCATGACCTCGCAGGCCACGCGCGAATATGCATCGAGGGACAGGCATGCATCGAGGATCGAATCGGCGATATAGTCGCACAGCTTGTCCGGATGTCCCTGGCAGACACTCTCGGAAGTGAGGTAGTGTTTCATGTTTGAATTCCTTCGGTTGTTTGATTGTTTTGCGCTACCGGCGTGCGGTGAGCAAGCGTTCCATCAGGTCGTCCTGGGGATTCGCCCCTTGGTACGTGGTGGCATTGTTCTCCTTCACGATCTGGAAGATCTGGTACCAGATCTGGTTCACCTGTTTCATGTATTCGCGGCTCATCGCCACGTATGGAGAAGCGATTGCAGCACCGGTGGTCGGGTGCTTGGCGAGGAAGCCGTACTCGCTGACGGCCATCTCGCACTGGATCCATCGCGCCACCGCCATCGCATATTGGCCGATGATCTGGCTGCTGACCAATTCCTCGCACCGTCTTGCTTTGAGCCAGTTCCAGGTCTCCTGGAAGACCTCGGCCGCATCGAGCTCGATACCGCTTTTTTGGATGACCGTCATGTAATACTTGACCTCAGGCATGTCCGCGCCTTGTAGCTCGGGAGCCTCGGGCAGTTGCACCACGCTGGCAGCCCTGCCTTCGTGGATTTTCTCTGAGAGAGCCTTGGGTTTCCTCCCTGCACCGACGCGGGCACCGCCACGGTTGGTACCGTCTTTTGCCATGTCGCACCGCCTTCGTATGATGAGGGGTCAATCCCCCGTTTGAATTCCAATTTTTACGCGTGATTGCCCCTGCCCGTTGTACGCTACATATGGTGTAGAGATTGACAATCCCCTAGGGGGTACACTACCAGTAGTAACCTTTTAACCTTTCCATCGGTCCTTTTGACGCCCGTGGAGGGCCGAGTGGCACCTGTTACATAGTGCCATGAGGTTCTCCTGGTCATCAGTGCCACCATATCTAGTGGCATTGATGTGGTGGGCAACCGTCGCTTGTGTAAGGCGTCCCTCTCTCCTGCAAAGCTCGCAGAAGGGATGCTCGGTAAGAAACTCACTGCGAGCCTTCCTCCAAGCCGATCCATATCGTCTGCTGGTTCCCGGGTCCCGTTGATGGCGTTCGTAGGTTTTCGCCGCCTCTTTCGCATGCGCCTCACAATACCGTCCATCGGTTAAGCGGGGACAGCCTGAATGGCTGCACGGTCGCTTGGGTTTGTAGGGCATGCGTAGGTACTCCTTCGGGCAAAAAGAAAGCCCGGGAGGAATTTCCCGAGCTCTCGATTGGACTTGTCTGAGTGTACAGTAGCGCGAATGGCGAACTGAGCACAACTGTTATTTTCTGATAATTTAACGATTGGGTTTCAAGTTTGGGATACGTTCTCTACGCTACGGGGAGTAGCGAATATATTTCGTTGGAGGAGGGAATCATCAAGATTTAGGGTTCCTCGGGTAAGTATTCAGTAATTTTTTATTGACACAGGCGCTCTTGTCGGTCTAGCTTGATCCAGAGGTTTCATTACATGATTAGAATCACCAAGAAAGTATTTGATGATCTGGCGATCTGGATGGTCGGTTTCGGAATGTTCATCGGCATCGTCTTTCCCTATTTCATGCTCCTCGTGGGAGTCTCCGGGACCATCGCGCTCACATGGTGGTTCCGCACCGCCTGCATCCTTGCGGGACTGTTTGTCGGAGTGGTGAACATAGCCCTTGCACGCCGGGTGGTAGGTAATAAACTGAGGCTCCTTGCTGATCATATGGTGGGTATCGAGGGCAACCTGAAGGCCATTTCTGGCAAGAACGAAGCTTTCGATTGTTCCTCGATGAAATGTCACATCCCCGTCGATTCGGCCGATGCGATCGGAGAGAGTTCGCAAGCCTTCAACAACATGGTCGACACCCTCTCCCGATCCATGCACACTGAGATCTCCATCCGCACGTATACGCAGATGCTCACCAATCATCTGGAGACCGACAAGCTGTGCAGCCATGCGCTGGACAGTCTATTGGAGATATCCGGAGCTCAAGGAGGCGCGATCCTCGTCGAGGATTCTGGGGAGATGCGCCTGCTATCTTCGTTCGGGATCCGCAAGCCGGAGGTGCTGCTGGACAACCAGTTGCTTCTGAATGTGCTGAGAACCGAGTCGCGGAATATCGTGGAGATCCCTGATGATCTCATGCTTGATGGTGTGGTAACCGATTTCAGGCCGCGGGTGACAATCCTCGAGCCGATCAAGTATAAGCAGATCCCGATGGGAATCATCGTGCTGGTCTCCGGTTCCCTGTTCCGCGGGGACCTGTTGGACACCCTGGACTTGTTCAGCCGCAGCCTTGCGTTGGCCTTGCACAACGCCATGGTCCACGACCAGGTGCAGAGGCTTGCAGCCATCGACCCGCTCACCGGGATCTATAACCGTCGGTTCGGCATGACACGGCTTCACGAGGAGTTTGTGCGTGCGGTCCAGATCGAGAGCGCGATCGGTTTGCTCATGCTCGACATCGATCATTTCAAGGCGGTCAACGACACCTATGGCCACTCCCTCGGAGACAGGGTGATCCGTCAGATCGCAACTATTGCTCGGGAAGCACTCCGTGAAGGAGACATCCTGATTCGCCTCGGTGGGGACGAGTTCATGGCGGTGCTCCTTGGTGCCTCGCTCCATGATGTGTCCGTCACTGCAGAACGCATTCGCCGGCAAGTCGATGAACGGGTGATCTCGTTCGGTGATCAGCGTGTGCAAGTCACGGTGAGCATCGGAGGAGTCTCCTTTCCGGAAAAGGAAGTGGCGGGTGAACAAGAGCTCATCGATGCAGCCGACCGGGCGTTGTACCATGCCAAGAACTCGGGTCGTAACAAGGTCTCTTTCTGAAATGGTGTAATAAAGAAATTCCGGGAGGAATTCCCGAGCTCTCGATTGGACTTGTCTGATTGTACAGTCGCGCACAAGGCCGCCTGAGCACAACTGTTATTTTCTGATATTTTAACGATAGGGTTTCAAGAACCTGACGAACGGCTCACTATGCCATTCAGATTGTTTGTATGTAATTAGATACCGCTCCATGCTGAAAGGGAGTTTGTCCTAGAAATAATGATTTCAGGTGCAATCCCACTGTTACCCGAAAGATCCAACAAGTCTGTTGATGGGATTGCACCTGGAGAACCTTTTTAGCAATTCCTGTATATGATGGCATATACAGGTTGGTACTGAGGCGAGGTGGTCAGGATCCGATTAACGAGAGAGTGTTTCCAATCTCTTGAATGCCGGAGTGCCCACCAGGTATTCATTCTCTTTTGCATAATCGATGGCTTTCTTACCATTCACTACGATCTTTGCATCAGCCCCTTCGTCCAGCAGAGCATCAACTATTTCCGGTGTTCTACTTCTGATTGCAGCAAACATCAATGGAGTCAAGCCTTTGGATGACCAACTCCAAGTATAGACCTGGTTGACTGCGGCACCACGTTCAAGCAATAGCGAGATGACTCTCGGATCCGTAATCGAACTCGCAGCATATACCAATGGAGACCAGCCTCGGGAATCAACAGCATTCACGCGTGCTCCAGATTTGATTAAGGTTGAAATGATTTCCAGGCTTGCATCTACTTCAAGGGCACGCATGAGCGGGGTCATCCCTGTCACATTCCAGCCCCAGTTCCAACCTGCTTGACCAATAGGATCTGAACGCCAACCGGCAACGTTTCCCGCATTGACATTAGCTCCTGCTTCAAGCAGGGCGGAAATGAGATCCATATCCTTCAGCTCCATCGCCAGGAACAATGGTCCTCCGTTGACATCAGCACCTGCTTCGATCAATGCAAGGATGACTTCATCGGCAAGTTTATTCCTGATTGCCATCGTCAATAATGTGCCTTCATTCTGGTCCCCCGTGTTCACATCTGCACCAGCTTCAATCAGGGTGACAATTATTCCAGGGTCCTTCTGATACTTGATGGCAGCCAACAATGGATCCCCAAGATTGACATCAGCACCTGCTTCAATCATCGCTGCAATCATTTCTCTGGATGTAGTCGTGTTTGTTGCCAAGGATCGCAAAGGCTGGCCAATATTAACATTTGCACCTGCCTCAAGTAAAACTTTGAGAATCTCGATATCCTTAGCCCTTCCCAATGGCGTCCCAAGATTGACATCAGCACCTGCTTCAACCAGGGCTGCAACCATTTCTTTGGTGGCATTCTCCTCACTAACTAACTGTGCCAAAGGATGTCCAATTTTGACATCGGCGCCTGCTTTGATCAAAGTGGTAAGAGTTTCAACATCTCGGGCCTTTACCAAAAGATTCCCGAGGTTGACATCAGCACCGGCGTTAATCAAAGCCATGATTACTTCAATTGACGCGGAATTTTCTACCGCATATTGCAAGGGTGTCCAACGAATATATGATTCTTTCTCCTTGCCCACATAATTGTATTCTTTATTTATATCGATGCCAGATTCTATCAAAATAGAAATGGTATCTGGATATGAGGCATCTATCGCATCGAATAACAACGCTTGCTTGCGAGCATCATTGATATGAGTAACATCAGCTCCAGCTTCGATGAGAATTATGCTATTCATGGTACTACTTCCACTGTAATCCAGTGGTGTTCTTCCATTCGAATCAGCCGCATTGACATCGGACCCAGCCTTTATCAAGGCTTTGATGATATCCACATGCATATTTGTCGCTACTGCATATTGCAGCGGTGTCAGTCCATGTTCATCCAGTGCATTGACATCAGCTCCACGCTTCAGCTGTTTTTCAATTTCACCAAGCCCGGAATTTTCCTGTAAGGCCAAAAACAAGGCTTTAGTGCCGGCAGGTCCAGAGCAAGAGGCCAGCATGCATACGATAACAAGCAATAATACTGTGATTTTGACTGCTTTCATGTGATCTTCCCGATAAGCTTTAAGATTCTTACTGAAAGGGAAATTGTAGGACCAAGGATGATTTATTCGAATCCCTTCTAAGATTGGATGGTATTCTCTGCTAAACCGATAGTCAATGGAAATTTTTGCATATATCGACAAGAAAATCCGATAATGGATATATATTAGTTCAGAGAATGTAGACTGCTCCTTTTTCCCCGGCAGGACTGAAAAAATCAAGAACGACTATCTCAAATCATCGAAGCAATCATCTTTTCTGCTTCTCCCGAGGCAAGAATTTAAAATGTGTGGGAATTACGGAACCCTCACCAACGCCAGCGCCTTCCTATGCAGGTGATAAATGTAGTCTTGGCTATAGTTCAACTGAGCTGCCACATGGTCCCAACTTAGGAAGGCGAGGTAACGCATCTCCAGCAGCGTCTCGCACTCCATGCTGTTCACACTTCGGATTACATCAGCGATCTCAGCCTTCAATCGCATCAACTGTGCGATGCTGGTGTTGATCTCATGTTCCAGTTCGGTAATGCGTACCACTGCCTCCTCGACGGGAGACCGCCTGATCGACGGAGCCTTGGGTATCTCGGTGAGTTTGGGGGAGACGTAGACAGCATGACTTCTGAGCCAATCGAGCTGGCGTTCCTTGGTCTTGATGCGTTTGTCCAGATACCACGCCTGTGACAGATATTCCTTTGTATTCATGCCGTTGCCTCCTGCAGGTGAATCTTGGTCAGATCGGGGCTGATCTCGCACAGGAGCTCGAACCACTCGCTTTCGAAGAACCGTTCGATCTCATCCTTGTCGTACCATGCGTACTCGTAATCGGGGTTGTCCTCCAGCTGGGACACCGCCTTGTGCCAGTCCATCACAGCGCGATCCACGATCGCAGCCGCCAGGTGTTTCATGCTCGCCTCGGTCATCGAAATCCTCCATCAAGTTCTGCTTTCACCGCTTCGATGAGGGCATCCTGGGTTGCCGCCTTGCCCGAGAGGACCTTCATGATGCGCTCGTCGATGGTCTTGTCGGTGATGAGATGCTGGACTACCACGGTCTCGGACTGCTGTCCTTGACGCCAGAGGCGCGCCACCGTCTGCTGGTACAGCTCAAGGCTCCAGGTCAGGCCGAACCAGATCAGGCAATTGCCACCGCCTTGGAGGTTGAGCCCATGCCCGGCCGATGCGGGGTGGATCAACCCGACCGGCAATCCGCCCGCATTCCACGTTCGTATGCTCTCACTCGTATCCAGGGTCGAAAACGATACCCCCAGCTTCTCCAGTCTCCCGGTGATCCTCGCTAAGTCATGCTTGAACCAATACGCCACCAGCACGCTTTGTCCGTTGGCTGCCTCGATGAGGTCCTCCAATGCATCGAGCTTGCGATCATGGAGGGCAATGGTCGAGCCGTTATCGGTGTACACCGCCCCGTTTGCCAGTTGCAGCAGCTTGCCCGACAGGCTCGCGGCATTGGAGGCTGTGACCTGTCCCCCCGAGGCATCGAGTACCAGATCCTTTCGAAGTTTCTCATAGACCATACGCTCATCATCACTGAGGGTGACGCGATACTCGCTGCTCACCAGATCGGGCATCCTGATATGGTCCTGGGCCTTCATCGAGATGGTGATATCCTCAATCGCGTGATAGATCTTCTCCTCAGCTTCGGGGGCTATCTTGTAGCTGAACACGATCTGCCCATTGCGCTTGTCGGGTGTGAAGTATGCATCACGGTAGGAGCCGATGAACCTGCCGAGTCTCACGCCCTTGTCCAACAGCTTGAATTGGGCCCAGAGGTCAATCAGGCCGTTGCTTGCAGGGGTACCGGTGAGTCCCACGATGCGCCTGACCAAGGGACGGCGTTTCATCAATGCCCTGAAGCGCTTGGAGCGGTGGTTCTTGAACGATGAGAGCTCGTCGACGACCACCATGTCGAAGTCGAAGGGGAGGGCACTTTCCTCGATGAGCCACTGCACGTTCTCACGGTTGATGATGTACAGGTCAGCCTTGCGCTCCAACGCCGAGATGCGCTCGGCAGTACTTCCCACCGCCACCGAGGCCCTCAGCAGCTGAAGGTGGTCCCACTTGCCGATTTCGGCAGGCCACGTGTCCCTTGCCACCCGAAGCGGCGCGATGACCAATACCTTGCGTACCTCGAAGGAATCGAAGAGCAGGTTGTGTACCGCTGTCAAGGTGATGATCGTCTTGCCTAAGCCACACGCAAGAAGAATTGCCGCCACGGGGTGTGTCTCTATGAAGTCGCTCGCATAGCGTTGGTAGTCATGCGCTGTGTATGTCATTGATGATCTCCTCTATCTGCCCTATGGCATCCAGCACGTATACTTTGAAGCCCCACGCCTTGAGCATTTCATGCCTTACTAGTTGGAGTGCTCTCGGCTTCTTTCCCGGAGCCTTCACTTCCACGAAGCCACACTTACCACCAGGTAGCAGCACCAGGCGATCGGGCATTCCATCAAAACCTGGGCTCATGAATTTCACCGCTCGGCCTCCCATATTTTTCACAGCCCTCACTAGCTGCAGTTCGATCTCTTTCTCACGCATTCCGATCCTCCATCCGGGCGGTGTGTGCAGGTCGTGATGGTCTATCCTTAAAACCCCCTTTAGGCTATTTTTCCCCTGAAAAATCCCCTAATGCGAAGTTCTCTATATGACCTTCACGACCTGCACACTTTGTCAAAGTGCAGGTCAATGCAGGTCTATTCCAGGAAATCTTCTGGTCTCAGTACGAGTCCCATGATGAAAATTCCCATTCTGGTTTTCTTTCTTTCAAACCCCGCTGACTCGAGAGCTGCATAGAAGTCGGTCGTACTTCGTGTGTACTCACTGGTGCGTGAGCAATAGTCGCGGTACACTTGGTAAAAGCGTCCTGAGGGTTGTTCGAGCTCCGGCCCGATCTGGCAGCAGTCCTCAAGAAAGTTCCCCATCCAATCGTTGTTCTCCCGGTACTTGTCGATCGCCTTCTGTACACAGGGTGGCACCTGCAGATGGAAATTACGGGAAATCGCCTTTTTTGCCCCCTCGATGATCCACGCCATGATTGCCTCTCCCGCATGCTCGACCAGATGATCGGCATAGTTCTTCACATCCCCGTTGCCGCTGATGCGTGCGTTGAAGGGGATGACAATAAGCCTTCTCCAGGTTCCGGCATCACAGGCACCAACCTTTGGTAGATGGTTCGTATAGAGCACCACCGTATGGGTGGGACGGAACTTGAAGGGATCCTTGTACTTCTTCTCCGCCTCGATCTCGTCGGTGCTGCTGAGGATCTTCGCCGTCGAAGTGTTGAGCCTCGTGCCCTCATCAAGCTCAGAGGCGATCACCAGACGCTTACCCTTGAGCTCGGCGATCTCGGGCTTGATGTTGCGCTTGCACCCTGCTGTCAACGTATCGGCAGATAGGGCACCGCTGTAACTTCCCATTACCCGGGAAATGGAGTTCCAGAAGGTGGACTTGCCGTTGCTTCCACCGCCATAGGCGATGATGAGCGCTTCCAGGCACACCTTTCCGATTGCGGCGATACCAACGATCTGCTGCACATATTCGATCAGTTCCTTGTCATTGCAAAAGAACAGATCCAGAGCTTTGTTCCATGCATCCTTTCCCTTCTCACCGGGTGCACAGGTTGTTTGCTTGGTGATCAGATCCTCGGCACAAGGTTGTCGTTTGCTGGAAAGCCCCTGTTGGAGGTCGTAGGTAGAGCCGGGTGTGTTGAGTAAAAATGGGTCGCGATCCAGATCCTGGACTTCGATGAGTACCATGGGCTTGGCTGCCTGCAGGGCTCCCATCACATACTTCATATCGCGCCGCTTCATGACAAAGGCTTTGTAGGCTATAGCTGCCAGATAGCGCTTGTAGGCTATAAGAGCATCCCCTGAAAGGCCAGCTTCGAATTTCTTCCCTCCTGAGAGGATCTCCCCTTCATCGTAACCCAAACCCACCAGATCTTTCAGCGAGGTGTCCACCGCGTCGATGGCATCCTCGAGTTGCAGGTCCAAAAACTCCTCGGCAGCTCCCAGTGCCATTTGGCGCGACTCGACCCAGTACTCTCCGTTGTACCTGATGTAATCGGTGCCGTCCGAGTATTTGAGCTCATCGCCGTATTCACGCACGAGCACCTTGGCTTGGCCGATATCGGAGTAGTCCGAAGGTTTGAGCGACTCTCTAGAGAATTCTGCATTGTAGGTTTCCGGATCCATATATCCGTCCTGCATGTGCACCCTCTGTGCGAATTTCACCGCACTGTACCAGATCGTATCCAGCTCATCCTCATGTAGTGGGGGATCACACTTGGCGGCTTCCTGCACGAATATCCCATGCGCACGATCGGACACGCCATAACGCTTGAGCACCTTGCCTGCAAAACGGGAGAGCGTGTTGTTGCGCATCCCCGCTGGAATCACTTCCCGGTTCGTCTCCACTGTAGTTTCTTTGGGTATCACAATCGCCTCGTCGATATGCATCCACCCTTCATTCCAGATGACACTGCCTTGGTGTGCACCGAAGATGAACCGGGCTGCGTCCAGAGCGTTCGCATCGAAGAACGGATAGTGGGAGTGTATGGCACGCTTGAGGCGCGCGTAGGTATCGGCATTGGTGATCTCACGTATCGGAAAATATGCATGGAAGCGCGGCCGTGCACTCTTGCCTTCCTTAGGTAGGTTGTGGTTTCGACTTGTAGCGATAACAAACGATACATCAGAGAGCTCCTCGGTGAGTTGTTCTGGGTAGATCCAATCATCCGGATTGTCTGAGTGGTCGTTGTCACAGTCCATCACCACGACGGTGGAGGACAGGAAATTACCGACACTACGATAGCCGTCTTTGTATTCAGCGCATACGTGGTCGAACCGTATCGCCATCTCAAAGGCTTCTTTCGTGGTCGCATCGACTCGATTGTGGTAATGGCAGTTCTTTGCGTTTCCTGTGCAATCGGCACTATAGAGGTTAAGCCTCATCCCGCCACCTCCCGGCAATTCGCATCGAAGTACCGCAGCAGGTATCCCTTACGACGGGCATAGGCGATTTCACTTGCCATTCCGTTGGATATCCCGTGGGCTGCAAACACCCACACTTCGGTGCATTTGCCCATGAGGATGTTGCCGAATCGCAAAGCGAGCTGACGTTCGGCGGGGTCGTCATCATACATGAACTGCGGATACAGCAGGTGGACTGTCAGTGGGATATAGCCAGAGTCCACCGCAAAGCGACTGTACAGTCGAGCCCTTTCTACGTTCGTCTCGATATTCCCCGCATACGGTGAGCAGATGTAGACGATGGGCCTGAATACGCGTTTGGCCTTTCTCTCCTCGCGCTCCATTTCTCTAAATGCCTCATAGGGTGTCGGGTCTGGATACCCTTCGTTGTTCAATCGTTGGTGATTCACCTGAAACCTCCTTCACTTGGTTCTGTGAGGTTGTATCTCCCCACATACCATTCCAGACGCTACGCGCACTTTGACCGATAAATTCTTTAGAAATTTTTCACAAAGAAATGTTCACTTTCTGTCGGTCAACATCCCCGTTGCATACGGAAGGTGTTGAGGGGCGAACAAGAGAAAAACCTCTCGAAGGAGATAGATCCACATGGATGAACGAAAGACTAGGCGTCGGAGTGAACATGAGACCGACGAGGATATCGCCGAGGTGCTGATGACCATCAGTGCGGTGGCGAAACGGCTGGCCAAGCGACTGATGATCGCTTCGGCCAAGGATCGGATGCATACACGACAGGAGGAAACCCATGAGCGAAGAGACGAAGGCTTGCATCGCAGAGGCCATGACTATCCTGAATACCGCTACTGATGCCCTTGCGGCGTTGCAAGCGAAATGGGGACAACCGGAGTCGGCTAAGGCTGATTTACAACTCAAACCAGAGCCCAAGCTGTTGACGCTAGTAGAGGTCCGGGAGGTGCTGGCTGACAAGTCCCGCGATGGGCATACCGAGCACATCAGAGCACTGTTGGAGAAATATGGAGCCCCCAAGCTTTCTGAGATCGACCCGTCCCATTATCGCGACCTGCTGGATGAGGCACTGTGCCTAGGAGCGACGATGGCCGATATCGAGCAGGCTATGACCGAAAAGAAGCGAGAGGGGCTGGAAGATTCATTCGGAGCGATCTTCGCCCATCATGGAGCGACGTGCCTCGATGATCTGAAGAAAGAGTACTACCCGTCGTTCCTGCGAGATATCAGGAGGCTTGGTAATGGCTAAGCATGCCCTGCTCTCACCATCGTCGGCCTCAAGGTGGACGTCTTGCCCGCCTTCGGCCCGCCTGTGTGAACACATCGAAGAAGGTCTGAGCCTCTTTGCCGAGGAAGGAACTGAAGCGCATGCGCTTTGTGAATACAAGGTCAGACTCGCTCTGGGGCTACCAGCACAGGACCCGACTCCCACCTTGGGTTTTTACAATGAGCAGATGGAAGATTGCGCCAACGAGTACACCGCGTTCGTGATGGATGCGTTGCAACAGGAGAAGGATGCCAAAAGGGATCCGATCATCCTTCTGGAGCAGAAGGTGGACATCAGTTCGTATGTGCCCGAGTGCTCGGGGACCGCTGACTGCATCATCGTTTCTGATGCTCACCTGCACGTGATCGACTTCAAGTACGGCCAGGGGGTGCCGGTGTCAGCCGAGCGCAACACGCAGATGATGCTCTATGCGCTGGGGGCGATCGACATGTTCGCTTCGCTGTATGACCTAGGGCAGGTCAGCATGACGGTGTTCCAACCGCGATTGGCAAATGTGGGCACCTTCACGATGGCTTCTGATGAACTGCTCGAATGGGCCGACTCGTACCTCAAGCCAAGAGCCGATCTTGCATTCAAAGGCGAGGGGGAATTCTGCTCGGGACCGCACTGTCGCTTTTGCAAGGTGAAGGCCACCTGCCGTAAGCGCGCTGAGGCGAATTTGGACCTTGCCCGCTATGAGTTCGCTAAACCCGTACTGCTGGGCGATCACGAGATTGCCGAGATCCTCACGCAAGCTGACGAGCTGGCTTCTTGGGTAAGTGATATCAGGGGGTACGCTTTCTCGCTATTGGAAAGAGGGGGGACACTCGAGGGTTTCAAGCTGGTGGAGGGTCGTTCGATACGGCGCTACGCCGATGAGGCCGCTGTAGCCGATGCAGTGAGATCAGCCGGCTTCGATCCCTATGAGCACAAGGTATTGGGTATCACGGCAATGACTGCATTGCTGGGAAGAACACGATTCAACGAGGTCTTGGGTTCGCATGTAGTGAAGCCCAAAGGCAAACCGACGCTTGTGCCTGAAAATGACAAACGGCCGGCGATCACAATAAACGATTTCATGGAGGAAAAGTAAATGTCAAACACAAAAGTCATCACCGGCAAGGACACCAGATGGTCGTATCTGGCGGTCTGGGAACCCAAGTCCATCAACGGCAGCACGCCAAAGTACTCGGTGTCGCTGATCATCCCAAAGAGCGATAAGACTACCATACAGAAAGTCAAAGCTGCCATCGAGGCAGCCTATGCCGAGGGAGAGGCGAAGCTGAAGGGTAACGGTAAAAGCGTCCCGCCACTTTCATCTCTGAAGAATCCCCTGCGAGATGGGGATATCGATCGCCCTGATGATGCAGCATATGCGAACGCATTTTTCGTCAACGCCAACAGTGCTACTGCACCGGGTATCGTGGATGCCAATTGCAACCCGGTGATCAATCGCACTGAGGTGTACTCGGGTGTCTTTGGACGTGCCTCGATCTCCTTCTATGCGTTCAACTCCAATGGCAACCGCGGTATCGCATGTGGTTTGAACAACCTGCAGGTACTACGTGACGGAGAGCCTTTGGGTGGAAGGGCGAGTGCGGAGAGCGATTTTGCTACCGATGACGAGGATGATTTCCTTGCCTGATCGAAAACGGGGAGGGCGGTGGTTGCCGCTGCCGTCCTTTCCGATCTTCCCACTACTATAGCCGATCACTAATACCAGGAGCCTAGGATGAAGCATTTGAACGTGGACATCGAATCGTACTCGTCAGAGAACCTCGCCAAGAGCGGGGTTTTTCGGTATTGCGAAGCCGAGGATTTCGAGATCCTCCTGTTCGGCTACAGTGTCGATGGTGGAGAGGTGCAGGTGGTTGATCTCGCCCAGGGGGAAAAGATTCCTCATGAAATACTCGAAGCGCTCACCGATGCCAGCGTGGAAAAGTGGGCGTTCAACGCTGCCTTCGAGCGAATCTGCCTCTCTCGGTTCCTCGGACTGCCAACGGGCACGTACCTGGATCCTTCTTCATGGCGATGCACGATGATCTGGTCTGCGTACCTTGGGTTGCCACTGTCGCTCATGGGTGTGGGTGCGGTGCTGGGCCTTGAGAAGCAGAAGCTCTCAGAGGGTAAAGACCTGATTCGGTACTTCTGCATCCCGTGTGCCCCCACGATCACCAATGGGGGACGCATAAGAAACCATCCTGCCGATGCTCCCGACAAATGGGAACTGTTCGTTGACTACAACAAACGTGATGTCGAAGTCGAGCTTGCCATCCACCAACGCCTCAGGCGGTTTCCTGTCCCCGATGCTATTTGGGATGAGTACCACCTCGACCAGCGTATCAATGACCGCGGCGTGCTGATCGACAGGACTTTGGTCCACAGTGCCATCGAAATGGATAGTCTTTCTCGGCAAGAGCTGGTGTCCCGGATGCAGGAGATCACTGATCTAGAGAATCCCAACTCGGTATCGCAGGTGAAGACCTGGCTTGCCGACAATGGACTCGAGATAGACTCCCTTGGTAAGAAGGATGTGATCTCTGCCTTGGATGGTGCCCCGCACGAGATCAAGGAAGTGCTTGAGCTCAGGCTCCAGCTGGCCAAATCGTCGGTGAAGAAGTATCAGGCGATGGAGCATGCTGCCTGCTATGATGATCGTGCTCGGGGGATGTTCCAGTTCTATGGAGCGAATCGTACCGGGCGATGGTCAGGGAGGCTGATTCAAGCCCAAAATCTCAAACGCAACAACATCGAGGATCTCGCGGTCGCTCGGGAACTGGTCAAAGGTGGTGATTACGAAGCGGTACAAATGCTCTATGGCGATGTGCCTGATACGCTTTCCCAGCTCGTCAGAACGGCCTTCATTCCCAGAAAAGGCCATCGGTTCATCGTTTCTGACTTCTCAGCCATTGAGGCACGGGTGCTCTCGTGGCTTGCTGGGGAGTCTTGGCGGATGGATATTTTTGCTGAGGACGGGGACATCTACTGTGCTTCAGCTTCCCAGATGTTCAAGGTTCCCGTCGAGAAATACGGCCAAAATGCCCATCTGCGGCAGAAGGGGAAGGTATCCGAATTGGCGCTTGGTTTTGCCGGATCGGTAGGGGCTCTCAGGGCGATGGGTGCTTTGGAAATGGGCCTTGAGGAGAATGAGCTCAAACCCTTGGTGGATGCGTGGCGCCAGTCGAATCCGAACATCGTCCAACTTTGGTGGGATGTCGACAAAGCAGCGAAGGACGCCGTGAGAGAAAAGACCACAACCAATACACACGGTATTAGATTTTCATATGAAAGTGGATTTTTGTTCATCACCTTGCCCTCTGGCAGAAGGCTCGCATATGTGAAGCCCCGCATTGGTACCAATGACTTTGGAAGTGATTGCGTAACCTACGAGGGGGTGGGAGGAACGAAGAAGTGGGAACGTATCGATACGTTTGGTGGCAAGTTGGTAGAAAATGTTGTACAGGCGATCAGTCGCGACCTCTTTTGCTATGCCATGCAACAACTCGAGGCGGCCGGGTGTCGCATCGTGATGCACATCCATGACGAGGTGGTCATTGAAGCACCGAAGGACATGGAGGTCGATGAAGTCGGTAGGATCATGAGCATCGTGCCGTCATGGGCCAATGGCTTGATGCTGAGTGCGGCTGGGTATGATGCGGAGTTTTATATGAAGGATTGAACATGAACACAGTTAATCCAAATTTTTGTATCCTATAAATTTGGCGCTTCTCGAAAATGCTTAGAATTAAAAACTAGACTCGTGTAGAAGAGAGACTTCTATACGGCCTCCTATACGTGTAAAGGTAGTTGACATATGATATAGTCAGCAGTATCATGCAACTAGGGATTGAGCTCCGGTAGCCTAAGGGCCCGGGGCCATTTTTTTTGTAGGGAGTTCGTAGTGCCTGGGAAATGCTTCACGAGCTATGCTGACCAGATTGCTATTTTAACTGATCGGGGTTTAAGTATCCCCAACGACCGGGAAGCTATTAGAATCCTATCTCATGAGAATTACTACAGACTTATTAACGGTTATAAAGATTTATTCTTGGCGACTGGAAGCCCTTCAGAATTTTATATACCAGGAGCAACTCTAGCTGAAATACATGCTCTCTATAGATTCGATGAGGAATTGAGGGCTTTGTTTCTGAGAGTTTTTCTCGTGTTGGAGAATCGTCTCAAGGCTTATATTGCTTATGAATTCTCAAAAGTGCATGGAGCATGTAATTACCTTGATGCAAACAATTACAACTATATTCCTCGATATCGATTTGAAATTAACAAGCTTATCGGCAAGATCCAAAATACCATAAGCGAAAAGTCCCCGCAAGACAAGCGGTTGCAACACTACCAAAGCAATCATAATGGAGATATTCCCTTGTGGGTTATTATCAACTTATTGACTCTCGGCAATGTAAGTAAGTTTTTCAAATATATGCAACCAAAAGAACAGAATGAGGTTGCTCGGCGAGTTTCTATGAAACCCAATCATGTGAATAATTATTATAACAATATAACACTTGCAAGAAATATCTGTGCTCATGGGGAGCGCTTCTTCAATTTCAAATTTAATACCCAGATCAATATTCTCCCCGAACATCTTGCTCTCCAGATACCGTTTAGAAATGGTATGCCCGAAAACGGATCGAGAGATATGTTTGCTGTACTTTTGATGGTTAAGTACCTTTTAGACGATCCGGATCTATTTGATAGACTGAAGACCTCAATTTCTCAGTCTTTAAATGGTCTTCAAGGGGAATTGCACAGTATTTCCATTGAGGACGTAATGAAGGAGATGGGGTACCCGAGCAATTGGATGAACGCATAAAACTATTTAGTGACAAGTGGGGTTCAGCGATGATGGAAAAGAATTTGATCTACCAAGAAATATTGAAGCACGTGAAGGAGGGGGTCTATTTCGTGGATACCGACCGCAAGATCACCTTCTGGAACAACCATGCCGAAAAGATCACCGGATTCTTGGCCGCGGAGGTCCTTGATAAGTGTTGTTACGACAACCTCCTCAACCATGTCGATGATGAAGGCACCCATCTGTGTCGGCAAGGTTGTCCCCTGCACAGGACCATGGAGGATAGTTTCAATCGCGAGGCGTCGGTGTATCTACACCACAAGCAAGGGCACCGTGTCCCCGTGATGGTCAGAACCTATCCCATGTACGATGAGGATCGACTCATTGGAGCCATAGAGCTGTTTTCGGATGAGAAGCCTCCGACACAGTTCAAGAAAGAGATTGAAGAGCTGAAGGTCCTTGCCATGACCGATCAACTGACCGGACTCGCGAATCGACGCTATACGGAATCCTTTCTCACCGGCAAGCTAGTGGAGTTGGAGGAATTCAATACACCTTTCGGTGTGGCCTTGGTTGATATCGACCATTTCAAGTCGGTTAACGATACCTACGGCCACGATGTGGGTGATTTGACGATCCAGATGACGGCACAGAGCTTGGTGAATGCGGTGCGCTCGAGCGACCTGGTCGGTCGTTGGGGAGGTGAGGAATTCCTCGTGGTGTTCTCGACAGTGGGTTTCGAGCAGTTGCAGCAGATTTCCCACAGGATTCGGATGTTGGTTGAGGCCTCGTCTGTGCAACGCGACGGCTCGGATATCCGAGTAACAGTGTCCATCGGGAGTGTGTTCGTCGAGAAACCCTCGTCAAAGGACAACATCATCCAGATGGCGGATCAGCTGATGTACCAGAGCAAAGTCGAAGGCCGGAATCGAGTCACGTTGGCAACACTTTGTTGAATTCAGAGGCTCTAACACTGAGAGATTATTGACTATATGTCTCATCGAGGTCTCCAGGGACTATTCATTCCTATGGATCATTCTCTCAAGCGCTCTGGTAATCGCCTCATCTCCTTTGAAGTACTTGATCAGCACATCCAAAGATATCTTGGCATCCTGACAAAGCAAATCCACGATCCCGTCGTAGATCCTGTTCGCCACCTGATCGTCAAAATCCCCGATATCGATCCGCTGGGTGATGTACTCGGCGAATGGCCGGTCGGTGATGATCCGGTGAAGCAATTCGCTTTCTATGGTGTCCATGGGGATACGGTAGAGGGGATGAGAATGATGTGCAATCGTTTTCTGATGATTCCTATCCGTCTGTGCACGAAATTATCTCTGTTTGGGTATGCTGGAGGCCTTGTCCTGGTTTGCTAAAACCGAGGAACACAGAGTGGATGTATGGCTATTCAGCAAGATCCAAACCAAGACTGTTACTTCCCGATACCGCTCACCAATCCTTAGCTGCAAACAGATGTTTATCTCACTTGGTTTTTTGCTCCTGTAGGCATAGCCGATCGGCTCGCTCACCGACAATACTCATCGGAATATGAAAAAGATTCAATTTTTCATATACACGATTGCATCAGCATGCTACAGTTCCCCTGCGTTGCAGCAGGACATGACATCCTAGATGTCATAATTCTAGTTCAATTGATAGATTTAGTTTATATTTCTTTTAATTTTTCTTTAATTATTTCGTTTTTCTTGTTTCCTCCTGCTGCAACGCAATTCTTTTTTTTATCCTTCCCACTAGCCTATTCGCCACTGCATAGTTGAAATCCCCGTTATCAATTCTCTGGGTGATGTACTCGGCAAATGGCCAATCGTTGAGGATCCGGTGGAGCAATTCTTTTCTATGGTATTCATGGGCATACAGCAGAGGGGATGAGGATCTGGTACAATCGTCTTTGTGCGATTCCTACCAAGATGTGAAGAAAGCTGCTTCTTGTTGAGCTTCTCCATTAATGTCGCGTGCATTGCTTATTACTTACAGCGAGAATTCATTCTCTGCTCTTGCTCTCGGATGCAAGAACCTCGATTTCAGTCGGATATCAACTCAACCCGTATGGTTGATGTGTAATCCCCGGCGCGAGCTGAGATGTTGTCATAATTCACATTTCTGATACCAATCTCAAGGAAATCGTACCAAGCGCCAATCGAGCCTTTGTAGTCAAGATTGAAATTGAACGCTTGCTCATAAGCTGATACCGTTCGACCGGGGATTGTCACTCTAAATGGAATGGTGCTTCCGATGTTGGGATTCGTGTGATTGAACTGGAAGCGGGTCTGGCCCACAGGAGATACCCTCAACCTGTATTTATTATACTCCTCATTGGATTGGAAATTGATTCCGGCAACTGTAGTCGTGGGGAGCCCGGGTTGATAAGGGTAGGGAACGGGGATGTGGTCTGCGCTCGCATATCTTTCGAGAATCAATGAGGTGATCGGGGTTACCGGGGTATCCGTATTCCTAAAATGGACGGTCAGTTGAAGGGTCCTTTCAACAAGGACAGAGTCGTCGGCAGCTATGATTTGGACAACCAATGGGAAATAATAGTCTCCTCGATTCGCTTGGGCGGGATTGTAAGGGTTTGTAATATTCATGAACAGATCGGTAGTGGTAGCCGGCGATCCAAAACTGCCGGCAACAATCGGATACTCCACCATCGGAAAAACATTGATCGACGAACCACCATGCACCAATCGCATGGTCACTGGCAAGGCATTGGCTGGACCAGTCTTTTTCACAAACCTGAAAGAGGCACCAAGAGTGCTGAATCGAAGTCTCAGATTTTCATATCCAGCAGGAGGTACAAGATTCAGTCCGGTTAGTATCCGGGAGAAATTTATGTTGGTGAGTGTTGCGTTCGAGATGTCAATAGTATTGTTGTGGAGGCTGTTTCCCGCGGGAGGGAGCTCGAGTATACTTATGTCATACCAAGACAAGTCAGCCGGAGATGCCACCAAGAGAAGCGGATATAGCAAAACTGTCAAGACTATTAAAAATACTGTTTTTTTTCGTGCTGATTGCATTTAGGGTCAATCTAGACAACCTGATAACTAATGTCAACACCTGCGTTGTGATCTATGTGGAAATCCGTATTTTGTGCAAGACGTACACGTGGTTTTCCACCTGAGGACAAGCGAGAAACTCTTTTCAACCTCGCCACCAAAACATTATCTTGAGCACCCCTTATTCTGTGATGCGCTGTCTAAGTCTATGGCTTCTGTGATCCTCGCACCATCAGCCGAAGTGCTTCTCCAGCCCGCGTAATATCTTGAGGATGGTGCTGTTCTCGAAAAAAGCGATGAGGTTGCCCTCAACGAACCTGTCTGAACGGACGATTGCTGTCAGCAGCTTGCAGAGGGTAACCGCAGAATACTTGGATAAATCGGTGTTTTCGTCAGATAGGATTTGTCTCCCTTCATCCCAGTGGGGCCAGTCGAAATCAATCACCAACCCGATCTCATATACATATGCATGAAACCTATCTACAATCCCAGCCCGGGTTGCCGTATATATGGTGCCATCCTTGAAAACGATCTCTCCAAAATCCGCAGTGTTCTCCATCTCTGGAATCATGGCAAACAGTTTTTTCCACTGGTCGCGCGTGATGTTCGATACGTGCTCTGGCAAATCCTCAAGGATAACTATCATGCTGATGCCCTCCTCCAAATCAGACAAAGACTTCCACTACATGGGGGAGCCTTGCTGATGTATTAACTCTGATTTCCACCAGCACATCATAGAGTGTTTCCATCCGGGGCTCAATGTGTTTTTCTGTTGGCAAATCCTCTCAGCACCAGCGGGGACTATCCCCATACTATCATTGCCGATCCGAGGAATTGGGAAACTCCAGACCACAGGCGGAGCACCTGTGGCCTTCGTGCCCATATGTTCACCCCTCATAAAACGCCCTGAAATCCTCCTTGATCTTCTTCAGCCTCCGATGGACAGTGTCCTGGGATACTCCCATCAGGTGTGCAATTTCATGCTGAGATTTTCCTTCATCGTAGAGGTCATAGATCCTCCTGAGCTCCCCGGTGAGCACATCAAGGAAGGCTTCGGCCTTATGCCTGAATTCCTTTCTCTCGGCAACCACCTCCGGATCGTAAGCATGGGGGCGTTCACTATCCATGACCTCAAGGTCATAATGCAGCCGGGCGAGTGTCTCCTGGTCGGCATCGCGTGACCACTCGCAGATGGTGCAATCCCCGCCGCATCGCCACCAATGATGACAAGCACATTGGTGATGCCGCTTGGCGAATGCATAGATGCGATTGATCGGGCGATAATACTCTCGGAATTGTTCCTCGGTGACCGGTATCCTCTCTTCTGTGATCGGATCGAAAATGAAAAAGTCCCTGCTCTGAGTCTCTGATGTTGCCATGTGCCCCTCCTTGGGGGTGAGGGCAAAACGGAGACATTCGGGTATGCAGCGACGAGGGCATGCTGGCCGAAATCAAAACGTATCTCCGTTTTGACCTTCGACCGGTGCATTCCCTACAGCCGGCTTTCGGTGATTGATGTGGTGCATCCCGGTGGGGAAATCCTGGCCTGGCACCAAGGATGCTGACGTTCGGATCCAACGGATCCGGGTGGTGATGACCATGAGCTTTTGCCAATGAAGCGGATGGTCCTGATGGGCATAAAAAAGCCGGATGATCACAAAACGAGTGTTTTATGGATCATCCGGCTATTCGGTGGCTCGCCATGCGGCCCCATTGCTCGGTATGTACCGGGTTATCTAAATATCTCAATACTAGGGGAGGGTGGCCCCCATTACGTTACTTGTTCATGATGTGAACGTGATCGCCTCCTTTCCTGTTGGGCATGCTCCCATCCTGTACGATCGGAACTCGCACAACTTGATTGCACTGTGGGCATTTGAGCGAGATCTCAAGCGGTTGGTGTGTGTGGTGAAATCCTGTGGTGTCGAATGCCCGTTTTCCACATTTGGGGCACCTCATGGGGATATCCATCGCAACTCCTCTTGTTGTATGTTGTTAGCTGCAAAGCTAACATAGAAGCGAAAAAGAAACCTGATGCAATCAAGCAGTCAGGAATCTTTATGACACATAGTCCGCAGGCGATCACTGTGATCACCCTACGGACACCGGTAGTAATTTTCTTAGGTGGGAAGGTAGTTCAGTGAGACTAGGCGCACCCTTGCAGCCTCCTCGGAGACGTTGAACACCTCGATCATCGTCTGGATTAGATTGAAATACCAGAACGGACTACCCTTTGGCTCGATCACGTTTCGTAGGCGTCTTACCGAGCTTCGGGGCATCAAGAGCACCGATGCCAGGTAATTGGCCTGCCATTCGAGCCAGGCTTCTCCTTTCAAGCGTTTGCCGCTTCCATCAACACCACTCAGGTCAGGGAAGCATGGTTTGGAATACCCACAACCAGAGTAATCGTGCAAACTGGCAATCTTGGCCTTCCTCTGGTAATACTCGGGATGGATCAGTCCGTGGGATGCCTCATGCCCTTCGGTGAAACGCTCTCGGTGGATGAGATTGGGATTGTCTGCAAGGGTTCCCTCGATGATGATGGTGTTCTTCTTCACCGATAGGAACTCAGCCCGATGTTGCTCGGGATTGTATACGGGTAGGGTATCGGTATCCTCAAACACTGTAATCCCTAGGTACACCTGGTTATTGGATAGATACTGGTATTCGAAGTTGAATCCCATGTAATCGGTGATGAGCCTGTCGATATCGGTGGGTTGTGGTATCAGCAGGACGGTAGGGGAAAAGTCGCGCAGCACTCGTTCTCCATAAGTTTCCAGCTGACTTTTGCTGAGATGTGGTATGCCATTGGCGTCGAGTCTACTTGCGCATTTCATCATGGTGTATCAGTTATCCCCATTCTTCCTTTTGATGAGATCATCGACAAATCGTTGCCAATCCTCTTCGTTCGCTTCCAAATTTCTGGCGGTCCTGAGAGCGGCGTTCACATATGGCCGTTCGGTCACATACGGATTCAGATCCGGTGCGAGCAGACCCTTCTGCTTACCGACGATGTCATACATCTCGGCTTTTTCTTTCTCATTCAGATTCAGCACCTTGGCCAAATCCGCCAATCGTTCCTCAGTCAGCGGTCCGCGGCGATTGTTTTCCACATCGCTGAGAAACGGTGCTGATACTCCCAAAGTACGAGCCACTTCACGCAAGCTAATCTGCTTTTCTTCGCGTTTGTGCTTCAGGTACTCTCCAAAAGTCACGGTAGTTTTCTTCATAAATCTTGTCGTCCTTGTAAGCCTGTTAGTCGTCAGACTTGGTAGACAGAGGATAGTACGAAAAGGTGTGGAGGGTCAATAGGATTTAGCAAACAAATGTTAAGTAGTATGTGGGTGGGGTTGAGGGTAATGGATAAGAGGGATGGTGTCAATGGGGATATCATTCCTTAACTTGTACTTCACAAGTAGTGGTTTCGTTTGACTCAGAAAGCATGTGGATTATAGTAAGAACTATAACTTCTAATATGTGAAAAAGTTGTAAGAATTCAAGGAGCATGTCTATGAAGCACACAAGCATAAATCGTAGCAGGGTTGTGTTTATCAACCTCACCGAAATGGATCATTATAACGGTCTAGAGAAAAATCTTAGAGGTGGTGGTAAATTTGTTGAGCAGAACGGATATGGCCATGAGATCTTCAACTTCCATCCTGACCACGGAAAATGTTATGGGTATACGCCAGCAAAAGGAAGTATTAATCTTACTCGAATTTCAGGTACGATAAACCACGATGCACTTGGAGACTATATTGATGATGTCTTGGTAGTATTCACATGCTCTCGTGAAGCAATGGGACGGATAATATGTGGTTTGTATCAACATGCTCGAGTCTACGCAAATCCTGTCAATGATAAGAGAAGTACACGATTAATTGAGATTAATGGGCAACGGGTCTTTGCCGAATATAACCTTATCTGTAACGAAGAGGATGCAATTCTTATTGATCGGGATGACCGTGTTAAGTCGTTACCACACTCATCACGCAATAATGGTGTTGGACATGGTCAGAAATCGGTATGGTATGTGGATGAACCTGATCGCCAAGAACTGAAAGACGAGTTGCTTGATTATGTAGAGGGGATTATAAATCAGGCAAACTCGAACGATGAAAGTAAATATCACCTGCATGATGAAAGCAGAACACGTATAACATCGACAAAGCAGATTTCAAGAAGTCAAGCTGCTAGAGCTGAATGTATTCGCTTGAAAGGCTGTCGGTGCAATATTTGTGGATTCGATTTTGAGAAAGCATACGGAGCAATAGGCAAAGATTACATTGAAGTTCACCATATTACGCCGATTGGGAGGCTATCAACTGCTGAAGACTATGATGGCACAGATCCACAAAATGATTTAATACCTCTCTGTTCCAACTGTCACTCTATGATTCACAGACGAAAAGAACCCTATCAACCAGACGAGATAAAAGCGATGTTAAATTGAGTAAGGTAAAGAGAAAGTGTGTATAGCGCACCATATGAAAAATAAAGGTATTTTTACTCATTGGTTTTCGTGGGTCTAATGCCACGCGGTGTATAGGAATAAGACGTATCGTATAAAGGAGTATTATTAGTAGAATGGAAAAAGGCAGGTTTTCTGCTAGTAGAGGGATTGTGGCAGGTAGTGAGCTCAATATTATAAAAACCTCGATTAAAAGCGCAATGAAAGTTATTACTAACAAAGGTTTGATTATCTGTTAGCCCAGTAATGTTATTATATGGTATAACGTTGAAATAGATGCTTATATTTTTGTTTAATTATTCCTTCTAATAGATTATGAAGGATGATAGATTTAGGATTGGAGTAGCCCCCAACTTATTCATCTTAGTTTGAAGGTTTTTCCAGACGAGTGAGAGAATATCTCAAATTGAATTTGTAATAAAGTAGATTTTCATAAAATTGAATTTAGGAGTGAATCAACATGATCACAGGCGAAATTAAAAATCAAGTCAACCAAACATGGAATGCCTTTTGGACAGGGGGAATTTCAAATCCATTGGAAGTCATCGAGCAGATGACCTACCTTCTCTTTATCAAGAGACTAGATGAATTGCATACCGCAAAGGAAAAGAAATCCAATAGATTACAAATCGGAATTGAGAATCCAATTTTTCCCCCTGGAGTTAATCCCTATTCAAAAGCAGGAAGATCCTATGAAATGCTTCGCTGGTCTAAGTTTAAAAATACTGACGCCTCTACGATGTATGAAATTGTCTTAGAAGAGGTTTTTCCTTTTATTAAGAATTTACAGGACAACGGATCAACCTATTCCACACATATGAAAGATGCTCGATTTACTATTCCTACCCCAGCATTACTAGCAAAAGTAGTTGATATGCTCGATTCCATTCCTATGGATGATAGAGATACAAAGGGTGATTTGTACGAGTTTATGTTAGGGAAGATAGCTTCAGCTGGACAGAACGGTCAATTTAGAACTCCTCGGCATATCATAAGAATGATGGTAGAGCTAACTGCTCCCGAGCCAAATGATATTATCTGTGATCCAGCATGTGGGACTGCAGGATTTTTAGTTGCGGCAGCTGAGTACCTTCGGAATAATCACCCTGGAATATTTATCGATGAAATGGCTTTGAAGAAGTTCAATCGAGAAACCTTCAACGGGTTTGACTTTGATTCCACAATGCTTCGTATTGGATCGATGAACATGCTCCTACATGGAATAGAAAATCCTGACATTCAAAATAGGGATTCCCTTTCTCAAAGCCATTCAGAGATTGAGGATGTCTATACACTTATATTGGCTAATCCGCCATTTGCAGGATCTCTTGATTATGAAAGTTGCTCAAAAGACTTACTACAAGTGGTGAAGACCAAGAAAACAGAGTTGCTGTTTGTAGCCTTGTTTCTCAGACTCTTAAAAACTGGTGGTAGGGCTGCTGTCATCGTCCCTGATGGAGTCCTTTTTGGTTCTTCCAAAGCCCATAAGACATTGAGAAAAATTCTTGTAGAAGATCAAAAACTTGATGGTATAATTTCTATGCCATCAGGTGTATTCAAACCGTATGCCGGAGTTTCCACTGCAATTCTTCTTTTTACAAAAACAAATTCGGGCGGTACTGATAACGTTTGGTTTTACGATATGCAAGCTGACGGATATTCCCTCGATGATAAGCGGAACGAGCTTGATGGAAAAAAACATGAGAACAATAATATCCCGGATGTTATCTATAGGTGGAAGAATCGAAAGGATGAAAAGGAAAGAAAGAGAACGGATCAATCGTTCTTTGTGTCTAAGCATGAAATTGTTGAAAATGGATATGACCTCTCAATTAATCGATACAAAGAAATTGTATACGATGAAGTAGAATATGATTCTCCACAGATAATCTTGGCGGACCTGAAAGCTCTCGAAAAAGAGATCGTTAAAGGAATCAATGAATTAGAGGGGATGCTGTCTTGATGTCGATACAACATGTTGAGCTTGGAAAAATGTGTAAAGTTTCTGCTGGTCAATCTGCACCACAAGGAGAGAAATACTTTGGTAAAGTAGGCAATCCATTCATCCGTGCTGGAAGTCTAGATATGCTTGTAAATGGTGGCGCTATTGATCAATGTGAATGGATTAGTGATGAGATAGCTAGTAAATTTGGAATGCAATTGTTTCCTGAAAATACAATAGTTTTTGCAAAGAGTGGAATGTCTGCCAAAATTGGAAGGATTTATAGATTGAAACGGCCATGTTATGTAGTCAGCCATTTAGCTACCCTTCAAACTAGTAGAGAAATTGATCCACAATATCTATATCACTGGCTTGTATTGAATCCTCCATCATTCTTAATACCAAATGAATCGTACCCTTCAATAAGATTAGCAGATATTTGTTCTGTAAAAATTCCGCTCTTTCCCTTACCAGAACAGAAACGCATAGCAGAAATACTAAATAAAGCAGATGCCCTATGTGATAAAAGGAAAAAGTCCATTGCCAAACTTGATGAGCTATTACAATCAGTGTTCCTTGATATGTTTGGAGATCCGATAACGAATCCAAAAGGGTGGGATATAGTAGAACTAAAAGATCTTTTGGATTTTATAACAAGTGGGTCAAGAGGTTGGGCTAAGTATTATTCTGATATAGGAGATACTTTTATCCGAATTCAAAACCTTCAAAATGGACAATTAAATCTTAACGAAATTGCTTTTGTGAATCCACCTAAATCTGCTGAAGCAAAGCGTACAAAAGTTCAATCAGGAGATGTTTTAGTAAGTATTACTGCAGATCTCGGAAGAGTTGGAGTTGTTCCACAATCAATCGGTGATGCATATGTTAATCAGCATATTGCCATTCTCAGAGTGAAAGAGATACAGCCCAGTTTTTTAGCATTCTATCTTGCATCTTCTGGTGGTAAGGCTCAGTTTAATAGATTAAACCGTCAAGGAGTTAAGGCGGGGCTAAATTTTGATGATCTAAGAAAACTAAAGATTTTAATTCCACCAATGTCCTTACAAAATGAGTTTGTTCAATTTCGAGAAAAGCTTATGCAAAAATCCAAAAAATTGCTTGATTCAAAAGTATCTATAGAAATGCTATTTTCATCTCTCCAACAGCGAGCTTTCAGAGGAGAAATATAGTATGAGTAATTTCAGCTTCCTTCAACAAGAATATCCTTCTCTTTATCCTCATGCAAAGAGAACAGAAGAACTTGCTTTGACAGATCCAAGAGGAAGCTGTTTCTATGCTCGGTTGACTCTTGAGCATACTGTTGAGTGGCTGTACGAGCATGATCGTTCACTCCGTAGACCATACGACAATCAACTTGGTGCTTTAATCCATGAAAGCACTTTCCAGCAGTTATTACCAGAATCCATATTTGCAAAGGTGAAAACCATTCAAAGAGCGGGAAACCAAGCAGCTCATTCGAATAGAGAGATTCGCGATATAGACTCACAACGAATATGCCAGGAGCTTTTCCATGTGCTCTATTGGGTAGCAAGAACCTATACATTGCTCAGTGATCCAAAAGAACTGGATGTCGCATTCGACCCAGACTTCCTGATTACACGCAAGAAGGTGAAGATCATAAAGGCTACCACCTCGTCGATAAAGAAAATTGAAGAGGCTCAAATTAAAGAACGGGAAGAACGAGAAAAGGAAGTCTTTAAACGAGAAGAGATCATACAATCTCACGCGAAGACTCTAGCAGAGCGAGAAAAAATTCTTGCAGAGTTGGATGAAGAACTTGCTAAAACCCGTGCACAGCTCGCTGAGGCAAAAAGTCGAAATATTAGAGTTCCTGACACACACGATTACAGTGAATATGAAACCCGAAAATTGATTATTGACCAATTACTCATAGAGACTGGATGGTCAATAGGAAAAGACGTCTCGGAAGAATTTCCTGTGCTAGGGATGCCTACCAACAAAGGAGAGGGGTTCGTTGATTATGTACTGTGGGGGAATAATGGTCTTCCTCTAGCAGTTATCGAAGCGAAGAAAACAACAGTGGATCCTTATGTTGGGCAGCAACAAGCGAAGCTCTACGCTGATTGTCTTCAATCGATGAAAGGACAACGGCCAATAATCTTTTTTACAAATGGTTATGAATCATGGATATGGGATGATGATAAATATCCCCCTCGAAAAATTCAGGGCTTCTACACCATCGATCAGCTACAATTACTGGTTGAGCGAAGGACTTTAAGAAAAGCATTGTATGGACAGGATGTGAATACGAACATTGTAGACCGTCCCTACCAAATCCGTGTGATTCAATCTCTATGTGAATGCCTTGAATCTTCCCAACGTAAAGGGCTGCTGGCCATGGCCACAGGTTCTGGAAAGACGAGGACTGTGATTGCACTCGTTGATTTGCTTATGAGAAATGGATGGGTGAAGAGAGTCCTTTTTCTCGCTGATAGGGTGGCATTAGTCAATCAGGCAGTGAACTCATTCAAAATACACCTTCCACAATCAAGCCCCGTGAACCTAGTTACGGAGAAAGATAGTATAGGTAGGGTATATGTGAGTACCTATCCCACGATGATGGGGCTTATTGATCAGTTTGATGACGGTCAGAGGAAATATGGAGTTGGGTATTTTGACTTAATTGTAATTGATGAGGCTCATAGAAGCGTTTACAAGAAGTATGGAGCAATTTTTGATTATTTTGACTCCCTTCTTGTTGGATTGACTGCAACGCCAAGGGATGAAGTGCATCACGATACTTATCGCATGTTTAATCTTGAGACGGGTCTTCCAACTGATGCCTACAGTCTGAAAGAAGCGATTGACGATAAATACCTAGTACCCTACAAGGCTATTTCTGTCCCGTTGAAATTCCAACGAGAAGGGATAAAATACGATGAGCTTTCTGAAGATGAAAAAGCCCAGTGGGAGGAATTGGATTGGGGGGATGAAGAAATCCCCGAAGCTGTTGATTCTTCTGCTGTTAATAAGTGGCTTTTCAATGAAGATACTGTCGATAAAGTGCTGAAGTATCTAATGGAGAATGGCCAAAAGATTGAAGCAGGCGATAAGCTCGGGAAAACCATCATCTTTGCAAAAAATCATGATCATGCAGCTTTTATTCAAAAAAGATTTGATTTCCATTACCCTCACTTGAAAGGCCATTTTGCTCGTGTAATTGACAATAGGGTAAAATATGCGCAGAGTCTTATTGACGATTTCAGCACTCCTGATAAATATCCGCAGTTAGCGATCTCCGTTGATATGCTTGATACGGGAATTGATGTGCCTCAAATTCTGAACCTTGTATTCTTTAAAATTGTTAAATCCAAGACTAAATTTCACCAAATGATAGGAAGGGGTACGCGACTCTGTCCTGACCTGTTTGCAAAAGGGGTTGATAAAGAATTCTTTACAATTTTCGATTTCTGTACAAATCTCGAATATTTCGGGGAGAATCCGGATGGGACAGTTGGAAGCGAGGCTATTCCTTTAGCTAAGAAAAACTTCCTACATCGGCTCCAACTCATACAAGAATTACAAGAACTGTCGAAGGCAGAAGAGCTCTCTGATGAGCTAGAAAAACTAGGAGAAAGTATTCGCGATCACCTGCATAATGAAGTAAGTTCAATGAACATTTCCAACTTTATTGTCAGACCAAAGAGAAAATATGTAGAACAGTATAATACGAGAGATAGGTGGACTACTTTGTCAAATGAAGCTATTAGCGATCTTGTACATCACGTTGCCGGTCTTCCCACGGAGTTGGATGCAGAAGATATTACTGCGAGAGTCTTTGATAATACCTGTCTCCAATTGCAACTGGCCGTTCTCCATAAGTCAACAGCATTCCTGATGCTGCAAAAACGAGTAAGAGACATAGCATCCAATCTCGAGGAAAAAACCTCTATCCCGATGGTGAAAGCTCAGATTGAACTTATCACCAATATACAGACTGACGAATTCTGGGAAGGAGTTACACTCCCTTTGATTGAATCCATCAGAAGGAAGCTACGCGATTTGGTTCAATTTGTTGATAAGCAGAAGCAAAATATCGTCTATTCTGATTTTAAGGATGAGCTTGGTGAGTCTGTGGAGTGGGATACTTTGCCTTCAAATGTAGGAATTGATATAGAACGGTATAAAAAGAAAGTTGAAGCATACATCTTGGCTCACCGGAATCATATCACGATTAATAAGCTCTATAGAAATGAACCATTGACTTCAACTGACTTATCTGAGCTAGAAAGATTCTTGTATGAGGCTGATGTAATTGAGGGGCGGGAGAAATTTGAAACCGCATATGGGGAGCAGAAAAATCTGAGTAGGTTCATACGAAGTCTTGTTGGACTGGATCGTGGTGCTGCTAAAAATGCATTCGGAAAGTACTTGGATGGCACTCGATTTAATGCAACTCAGATAAGGTTTATTGAAACGCTTATAGATCATCTGACAAAAAATGGGGTGTTGGATCCTGGGCGGCTTTATGAGCAACCTTTTACAGGTTTTCATTACGAAGGAGTTGATGGTGTATTTGAATCAGCAACGGCTGGAGAGATAATTTATATTTTACAACAGGTAAATTCCAATGCAGGGTGATCAAAAAATAGGATTAGAAGAATAATAATTCCCTCTCTGTGGGGTGAGGATTTCTCTCAAACTCCTCGTATTGAGGTAGGTAATACAGCTAGTGGTCTATCGATTTACAATCAAATTAGATTATGAGCCGCAAGGACCTTTTTGATGCTTTCTTTCCATTCTATCATCGGGTTAGCCCGATATTTCTTCCACATTGCTATGATTTTCTCGTCAGATTGTGCTTCTATCAACGCTCTTACGTATGCGGGAGCATCAGTTGATGCAGAATTCATTTTTACACGTCTATCCGGAAAATTCATCTTCCCTATCCATATTGAACCCGTTACATATGGATGAAGCGCATCATATAGGGCATCTGGAGTCTCATCCAGCAGGGGTTCTGCAGAAATGGTAGTTGAGTACCCTTTATCATAAGCATATCGTAGTGATCTAAGCCTATCCTTGAAAGATGGTGCACATGGTTCCCACAGTCTTAGAACATCATCGGAGACGGATCCAATGGTAAATCTCATTTGTATAGCTGATTTAAAACTGTCAAACTGGTCGATTATTTGCTTCATACAAGTATAGTTCGGTTTTGTTACTATGAGTAGCTCATTTCCGTTTTCAAGCAATTTTTTAATTACCGCTAATGCAATTTCTATATTTCCAGGTGTTATGTCATGGGAGGAAGGAATCATTATCTTACCGTCACGCTTTTTAAACGACTTTCCTTGCATGGATACAAGCTCTTCATTTTTCCACGTATCAGAAGTTTTTCTTTTAAATCGAATAGCCATTTCCTTTGCATAACAGTATGAACAATCGTTGGAACAACCATTCATGAAATTAAAATTAAAGGGAGCCCATTCCTTTGTACCGAATAGGATCTCATCATTTTTCATACTTTCCCCTCTGTCTAAGATTATACTATTCATTAAGTCTAATATAGAGATGTTTACCCGGAGTCTCAAAATAAAACTTGCTTGGTTTGCCTCTATTAGTAAATTCTGGGTATCTGCGTATCGAGATTGTATTGCATGACTCCAGTTTCATTAAAACTTCTTTAAGTCTTGCCGTAAGGAATTTTTCATCATAGAAACTTGCGAGGAACTCATTTCCACTTATCTCGCCCTTGCCCTTAAGGAAGTCGATGACGCTTTCCTCTAAAGACGGTCGATCGAGCAATTCTTCTCTATCAAATAAACTAGGACAACCACCACTTTTTGATAAAGAATATTGTTCATAGAGGTAATTTTGTTGTTTGCACATCACCTTCCCCATGATTATTGCACCATGTTCATGATTCGTAGCATAAATCATTCTATATTTTGGGTGGATAGAGTCGTTTAAACGAATGGGGATGCTAAGTACGAATCTGAAACCGAGGACTTGTTTAAGTTGTTGTTTATATAACATTATAATAAGACCATGAACTGAGACAGGGAGGTGCAAAAATAACGAATTGCTGTTACCGTTTAAAACGGAGCAG
>ENA-OSEO01001079-OSEO01001079.1-sediment-metagenome-genome-assembly--contig:-NODE-1079-length-55714-cov-7.871327_pt1 | contig 55714 bp, 43 predicted proteins | sample MGYA00237883_ERZ534232 | MGnify/ENA metagenome assembly ERZ534232
CCCAGGTCGGCATCCAGGCTGCGTTCGTGAAATTCATCGAAGATCACGATGCCGACGCCGGTCAGAGCGGGGTCGGACTGGAGCATGCGGGTCAGCACCCCTTCGGTGATCACCTCGATGCGGGTGAGGGGGCCCACCCGGCTCTCCATGCGGATGCGATAACCCACGGTTTCTCCCACCGCTTCGTCCAGCAGGACGGCCATGCGAAAAGCCGCGGCACGGGCTGCCAGGCGGCGCGGCGCCAAAAGCAGCAGCCGCTTGCGATCCAGCCAGGGGGCCGGCAGCAGCGCCAGAGGTATGGCGGTGGTCTTGCCGGCTCCCGGCGGCGCTACCAGCACGGCGCTTCGGTGATGGTCCAGCGCCGCTCCAAGCGCGTCCAACACAGAGGCGACCGGAAGGCGGCTGAAAATGTTTCCGGATGCAGGATTCCCCATAATGCCTGCTGTCATAGCACACTTTCAGGCAGAATGCATAACCGATAGGGCAACACCCTTATTGACGGAAAGTCGAGGGCGCTTCAGCTTCCCCCGGAACGGGATCTTCGCAAGGCCTCCATTCATGGCAGGGATATGGGCGTGCTTGCTGAAGGCATTGCCGGCTCTAACATCTTTAATTGTTGACAAATTTTATGATTTTCGCATAAGGTGTTTCCATCCTTCCCAACTTTTTATTCCAACAGGAGCATAACGATGTCACTAACAAAGGCACAGATCGCTGAACGTATCCATGCAGAGCTTGACTTTACCCGGCACAAATCCGTTGAGCTGGTCGAAACCATTATTGAGCTCATTAAGAGATCCCTTGCATCCGGCGATGATGTCTTAATCAGCGGATTTGGGAAATTCAGCGTCAATTCAAAGAAGGCGCGCAGGGGGCGAAATCCTGCCAGTGGGAGCGACATGATCTTGGCCGCCCGCAAGGTTGTTAAGTTTAAATGGTCGGGAAAGCTGAGAACCCGGTTAAATGGAAAATAGCCTCTGGGTTGTTTATCTGATTCGATGTGCCGATTAAAGTAAAAACCGGTAATGCTTTTTCGCCATTCCGTCTTCCAATCAAACCCCCGGTTTGATCCCTCCGGGTGCCTGTAATCATTATGAAGCGAATCTTACCCGAACTGCTTGCAGTCTTCATTATCCTCAGCGCAACCTGTTCAGCGGCATGGGAACTTCGGATCACTGCCGACAAACTTTCACTTCAGGCCGATCAGGTCCCGCTGCAGGAAATTTTAAAGCAGCTTGTCGGCAGCGGGATCAGGGTCCGCATCGATCCGCAGATCAACCCGACCCTGTCGGCCGCTTTCAACGATCGCGAAATGCAGGCCGCGTTGGATTCCATTTTAAAATCACTCAACTATGTTTTAGTCTGGGAATCCATCCCGGGGCCCGGAGGCGCACTGCCCCTGCTGGCCGAAATTCAGATTTTCAAGCCCGGTCGGCAGGAACATATGCTGCTGCTGGCGCCGGGTTCCGCCCTGTCCCTTGCCATGGATCCGAAGGGTTCGCATTATGTGAAAAATGAACTCCTCATAAAGCTTAAGACCGGCCTGAGTTTGCCGGAGTTTCGGAAGCTGCTTGTCGAAATCGGGGGCAGGGTGACCGATTATGATGCCGCTACGGGGGTTTACCTGGTCCGCCTGCCCGACCATTCCGATGTTCCCGCGGCAGTGGAACGCATATCGAACCACCTTGGCATCGCAGGTGCGGAACCCAACTATGCCTATCCTGTTTTTAATCCCTACCCGGATCCGTCTCCCAGTCTGCCGATTCCGGACTTTCCCCGGGTATCCGGCCCACAGGGCGCGGCGCCAATTGCCGTTATCGATACCGGCCTCTTGCCGGGAACCGGCCTGGAAAGGTTGATTCTGGCAACCCTTGATACACTCAATCCGGGAAAGCAGATTTCAGACATCCAGGGGCACGGCACCCAGATGGCGCTGATTGCAGCAGGCGTGATAAGGCCTTTCGGAGCGAAGGATGATGATGCCTACCTTGCGCCCCTCATTGCCATCCGGGCATTTGACGATAACGGATTTACTTCCGGCTTTCAACTGATGCAGGGGATTGAGTTTGCGATCCGCAACGGCGCCCGGGTCTTGAGCCTGAGCTGGGGCGCCGATACCCGCAGCGAATTTCTGGAAGACGCCCTTGCCGATGCCGCTTCCAAAGGGCTCATTGTCGTAGCCTCGGCCGGCAACGAACCTACCGGAAGGCCGGTTTATCCGGCCGCCTATCCGTCGGTCATTGCCGTCGGAGCTCTGGAGCCGGACGGAAAAATCTGGGGGCAGTCCAATTTCGGCCGCTTCGTTTCGCTGTATGCCCCCGGCTTTGCCTCCCTGCCGGTCGGCTACCGGGGCGAGCCCGGCAGCTACGCCGGTACGTCCATCGCCGCGGCTTTTGCCGCCAACCGGATCGCCGACTACCTTGCAAAACACCCCGCGGCCGATATTCAGGAAATTTTCAATGCCCTGCGGACACAGCGGGCGCGATAGTTTCGAAGAGATTCCCGCCCATGGCTGGCGCCTCCGCCTGGTTACGTATATTCCCTTCCCGGTTGGACCCGTCTGCCAACCCTATCGTTGCAACGACGGGGTTTATTCCAGTCTTGTGAGGAGGCATCCTTCATAAATCGATTGAATCGATCCAACAGGACCGTCTGTACCTGGGCCAGGTGATTCATGTGTTCGGCGATCGTCCAGAAGCCGTCGCCCCTTCGCCGGTTTCTTTTGCTTTAAGGGATGGTTTCGATAAATTCAGACAAAATAAGGGGCGTTCGCCTCAACCCTTCCAATAATTCAGGTATGTCGCGTTTCATCATAACTCCTCTTTCCTCCATTGTATCCACACAGATGACGAAAAGTTCAGCCGTTTGGCAAACGCATCGGTCGGAGCGGCGGGTCAGGTTACAATTGAATTCATCCTTTATATTTGATGAAAGTCCCCTGCCGATATTCCTCAAAAGCGATTCGCAATTCTTCATGAGTGTTCATAACGATGGGGCCATACCACGCGACGGGTTCACCAATGGGCTTGCCGGAAATCAGAAGGAATCTAACCTTATGCTCTTCAGTTAAGACTATTATCTCATCACCGTCATCGAAGAGAACAATCGTTCCGTTGCCGATATAGGGATCGCGCTGAATGTCAAAATAGTTTATTCCTTCGACTTCGTAAGTGAAAGGATTTTTCTCGTTGCAGAAATATCCCCGGCCGTCAATTACGTAGGCGAAAACCGTATGGCCCTGTTTCGTCGGATGTGTGAATTCTGAATTTGCGGGAATCGTAACGTCTATATACTCAGGATCAATTACGACATCCTGTACCGGACCTTTAATTCCGGACAATTGACCGGAAATGATCTTGACGGACGCACCATTGGGGAGTTTGACTTCGGGTATTTGTTTGTTCGCCACGTCCCGATACCGTGGATCCATCATTTTGTCGCGGGACGGCAGATTGGCCCAGAGCTGAAATCCGTACATTTTTCCGTTTACACTTCCTTTCGGCATTTCCTGGTGGATAATTCCGCTTCCGGCAGTCATCCACTGTACATCCCCCGAGCTGATAATTCCTTTGTTTCCAAGACTGTCGCCATGTTCCACGTCTCCCTCCAGAACATAGGTGATGGTTTCGATCCCACGGTGAGGATGCCACGGGAAACCTTTGACGTAGTGGTCGGGATTATCTGAACGGAAATCATCCAAAAGCAGAAAAGGATCGAATCCGGGAACATCACTGAATCCAAAAGCCCGTTTCAGGTGAACGCCGGCGCCTTCGATCGTTGGCTTGCTCTTTATGACTTTACGTATTTTTCGAATGGTAGCCATGGAAGTATCCCTCCTTTATTCGGGGTTGGGGTTGGAGCCGCGACAAGCCGCATTACGATTCTGAAGCTGTTTGTCCGGTTCAGATTGTTCGTCTTAATGTGTTGAACATATTAACAAAAGTATTAGACGAAGGCAACCGTCTTCGCAATTGCTTCGCCGCAAAGGGGACGTTGGTTCTAAAACAACTTGACTTGACTGTTTTGCTATTGTAGGATTTCGTTCATGGCAAGACAAGCAAGACTGGATGCCCCCGGGACCCTGCATCATGTGATCGGAAGGGGGATTGAGGGTATCAAGATATTCCGTAATCAAACCGACCGCGAAGATTTTCTCACTCGTCTGGAAGATCTGTGTAATAACGAGACGTTGCAGGTCTACGCCTGGGCGCTGCTGGACAACCATTTCCATCTGCTGGCAAGGACCGGGAAAGAGTCGTTGGCCGTCAACATGAGGAAACTTCTGACCGGCTATGTTGTCAATTTCAATCGAAGACACAGGCGCTACGGGCACCTTTTTCAGAATAGGTATAAATCCATTATCTGCGAGGACGATCCATACCTGTTGGAATTGACGCGGTATATCCACCTGAACCCTTTAAGGGCAGGTATGGTAAAGGGCCTGGATGAGCTGAATGCATACAGGTGGTGCGGTCATTCCGTAATTATGGGAATGGTTAAGAGGGAGTGGCAGGATCAGGATACGGTGCTCGCTTATTTCGGCAAGCGAAGAAAAGAGGCGATAAAAGGATATGGGGCTTTTGTGGAAAAAGGGATCGCCATCGGGAGACGCCTCGAATTGGTGGGAGGGGGCCTGGTCCGGAGTCTGGGAGGATGGTCGCAGGTCCTTTCTTTAAGAAGGACCGGGCGAAAAGCCTATTCGGACGACCGCATTTTAGGCAGCAGTGATTTTGTCCGGACCGTTTTGCAAGACGCTGAGGAAAAAGTCCGGGAGACCCTGAGGCTGAATCTGAAAATAACCGATCTTAGCACCCTGGCGGAGAAGTTATGTGAAAAGACAGGAATTGAGAAATCGGATCTGCGTTCGGGATTGAGGAATAAGACGGTTTCAAAGGCTAGGAGATTATTTGCCCAGATCGCGGTCAAAAAGATGGGGTACAGCGGCGCCGAGGCAGCGCGATTTCTCGGGGTTACAACTTCAGCTGTAAACCGTTTAGCTGCTTCCAAAGAAGCAGATGAGATCAAAACTTTCACGTAAGTTGTTTTAGAACCAACGTCCCCATTATCTGCGGTATAGAGGCTGTAACAGTTTAGTCCTTCTGCAAATCATTTTGATAAAAAAATAAAAAAAAGCTGGACATCCCGGAATTAATATGGTTTTATAGATGAGTATAAATACTCATTTCAGGAGGCCCCTGATGTCCAGATTACAGCTTCTTAAAAAGCGCCAGGCCCTGCTCATTCAAGAAATCACAGCTCATCTTGACTCCTTCCTCATCGGTACCGTTGCCAGATCCCCCTCCATGTCCGGGCATAACCTTACGACCAAGGTTGATGGCAAAACGGTGACCCTCTATGTCCGCAAAAACCTGGTATCGAAAGCCTTGGAGATGGGAAAGCGTTATAACAGCCTCTGGGGCCTTATTCAGAAGCTATCCAAGATCAACTGGGAGATTCTAAAGATAGAGAACGAATAAGAATGCCTCGTTCCTGCTATCCGCCCTACGATTTTGTGTGTCCATATCTGGATAACTGCCCTCACTTGGACGGGATGTCCACTGCCTGGACATTGGAGGAGTACCGGCGGGGTCAGGAGTTCTACCAAGAACACTTGAGGATTACGGATCTTTTCGATGAGAGACTGCAGGCCGCCCTCAAACAAAATCGCAAGCTGGAAAGCGAACTGGCCGAATTGCGGGCCAAGTACCAGGCTTTGCATCAAAAGCAGTTTAAGCCGAACCGGAAAAAGAGCGCCGGTTTACCCGCTCAAAAAACAGACGGCAGGTCCGATGAACCGGCAGGAAAGAAAAGGCGCGGCGCCCCCGTGGGTCATCCGGGATGGTTCAGGCCCATACCGACCAAAGTTGATTGCACCGTTGATGTAGCTGCGCCGCAACAATGCCCCCATTGCGGTTCAAAGGAGCTGAAGCCGATGGATGAGCCCATCGAGCATATTCAGGAGGACATTGTGCTTGTCCCCCGTCCCGTGGCTACCCGGTATCTGCATGACCAGGCATTCTGTCCGCACTGTTGCAGGCCGGTGATTGCAGCGGCCGCAGGCGAAATTGTCAACGCCCCCATCGGGCCGGTGGCAAAGGCAACGGCCATGTATCTGCGTTATGATGTCTGCATTCCATACAGAAAAGTCGTAGAGATCTTGAGATCCTTATTCGGTCTAAAATGTGTGCCGGCATCCATTGTCGGCTTTGATCGAAAGACTGCCAAATCGAGCGAAAACATCTATGCCGATCTTCGCGAAAAGGTCCGGGCTTCCGCGATCGTCCATGCTGATGAGACCTCGTGGCGCAACGATGGGATCGGACATTACGTGTGGTTTGCGGGCAATGAAAATCTCGCCTTCTTTCACATCGACAGGCACCGCTCTGCCAAAGTGGCCAAGAGCATCTTCGGCGAGGACTTTGCCGGCACGCTGGTACGCGACCGGTATGCCGCCTACAATGGCATCGGCGCACACTGGCAGGCCTGTCTGGCCCATATCATCACCAATGCCAAAGAAATCTCGCGGGAACATGCGCTCCTGCCACAGACCGAGAAAGACAAACACGTTGATACCTTCACTGGCCGCATCAGGGATCTCTGCACCAGGGCATGCGACATCGGCCGGAAAATTAAATCCGGCGATATCTTGCAACCATCCGCCAAACGCATCGAAAAACGGTTCCTCAGAGAACTTAAAAATACCTGCAAAGAGCCGCTTCGGTTCAAGCCGGCCGAAACCCTGCGAACTTACCTGATCGGCCCTGAGCAGAAAAACCTCTTTACCTTTCTGCGCATCCCAGGGGTACCCCCGACCAATAACCATGCCGAGCAGTCGCTGCGAAAATTGGTAATCTTCCGCAAGGTATGCTTCGGAACAAGATCGGAAATGGGGCTAAAGACCCACAGCATCATCCCCAGCCTGATACAGACCGCCAAAAGGCAGGGCGTTCATCCCCTCATGTTCCTCAAGACACTTCTTACCGCCGATGCCGCAACCGCACAGGCGGAGCTGTACAATGATTCTAGTTGATCTCAAAAAAATAATCAGGCATAAAAACAAATGACGGCTTCTGACGCCGATACTTCGTAAGTGAGATAGAGTGAATGGTGTTCCGTCTTCGGGGGAAGGGACTAAACTGTTACTAGAGGCTGGTTAATCAAGGTAAAAAGGGGCTGAAGGCCGAAAGCGGATTGGCTGAAGGAAGAGCCAAAGAGATGAACCGCAATCGGGACATCCTCGGCTTTTGCAGCAACCGGGCTTACTTGTTCCCCAATTGCCGCAAGGTTTCTTCAAGAACCGGAAGCCGTTGCTTGTCTTTGGGGTCTTTGGATTTTCTTTTAAGATCTATCAGCATTTTAATGTCGAGAACTTGAATCGTGCGGCCTCTGAATTCAATTTCTATTGCGTGGTTGAGAAGATCCTCATGGGTTTTCCCCTCTTCGATAAAGGCCAAAACGTCCAGTGGACCCAAGCGGGTCGAAAAAAGCGCATGACTCATCCCTGAAAAGTCTTCCACTTTTGGCGCTATAATTTTATTGTCCGGACGGCGATAGATCGCGTCGATCGATTGTAAAAATGCAAAAAGTTTTGAAATATTTTCAGGACAGCGGTTATAGACGATGTCCACATCCATCGTTGTGACGGGCGCCCCCTGAATGACCGCAGCAAGGCCGCCGACAATGACAAACTGAACCTCCGCCGTTACAAGGCCTTCAATGATGGCGCTTAGATTCGCGCCGCTTGTTGTTCTGTTGCTGGCAGGCATTTCTCAATTCCAAAATTGCCCGTACGGCATTGTCATTGGCACTCAGACGCTCCTCCGGCGACATCCTGAGGAACAGAGCGACCAAGCCTTTATCAACGCCGGAACTGTTCTCGGTTTCCAACTTTTCAGCCATCGGACACCTGTTTTAAGGTTGTATTTTTTACGATAAACTCTAATGAACAGGCACCGGGGTGTCAAGGGTAAAAAGAGGCTGAAGGCCGAAGGTGGATAGGATGAAGAGACCGAAGGCTGAAGGAACCGGAAATAGGGCTGAGGGCAGGAACCTATGCCGGGGACTGATTTTTGAATCCGAGCCGTCCTTGTCACACCCTTCTTTTTGGTATATAGATCAAAATCAGCATATTTGCGAAAATTTTCAAATCCCGTCATACCTAAAAAAGAGGGCATTCAGCCATGCTTCAGCATGGTAAAAATACCGGATTTCCGCCATCGAAGGCATGTCGTAATTTAAAAAAGAGGCACAGGGGAGTTTCTTATGGCACGGATCGACGATTATATTGCCGCAAAAAAAATAGCGGTTCAGAAACTTGCGGATGAAACTTTCAGCGCCATTGCAAAACGCACCGGATTTGCGCTGTCGGAGCCGAACGTATTGCGGGTTCCCTTCCTGGACCGCGTTTACAACGTTCTCTTTCCCGGGTTTGATTTCAGCGATGAAAAATCCGGGGAGAAGGAAGCGCCGATCCAGGAGCAGATTCTGATCCTGCATTACCTGCTGGCCCCGGAAACGCCGGGGCCGACCGGAAACTGGGTGGCATACCGCGAAATACCGGGGGCCGCTTTCTACTTCAGCGCCTTTGTTAAAAGGGCTGTCGACCCGCTCAAAAAAACCTTCGGTCGCAATGCCGCCGGGCTGAAACAGGCATCCCTGCGATTGGGCGCAAAAGCGGTTGAGCCCGGCGACGCCGCCTTTGAGTTCAGCCTGTTTCCCCGGGTGCGGATCCGGTTGACTCTGTGGGAGGGGGACGCGGAATTTGCCCCGGAAGCCAACATACTTTTTGACGACGCCGTCGGAAAAATCTTTTCTCCCGAAGATATCGCCTGGCTGGCGGGCATGTTGGTGTACCGGCTGATGGCTCTTGCGAACCCGCCCGGCCCCAAATAGGCAGTATGGCAGCAGGTGGGTCCCTATTTTTATCAATACGCCGACTTCTAAAATCCCTCCCCCTCCCATTGCAAAAGGGGGGCGTACGGCGAGGGGCGATTCCGCCTGATCAAAGGCGGCTTCGGGGATTTTTCCGGAGGGCGTCTTAAAACCGGGCCGGAATTCGTGAGCACAAATACGAAAGCGCGTCCTTAGCCGCGTTTTAAGCAGGACTGCCGTATGGGTATTGCAACCGACATCATCCTTCTCGTGGTTACCGCTTTTTTCAGCGGCCTCCTGATGCAGCGGCTGGGCCAGCCCCTGATTCTGGGATACATCCTGGCCGGGGTGATCCTGGGGCCGCGCACCGGCGGTCTTTCGCTTTCCAGCATCCACGAAATCGAACTGCTGGCCGAGATCGGCATTGCCCTGCTGCTCTTTGCCCTGGGACTGGAATTCTCCCTTAAGGATCTCAAACCGGTGCGGAAAGTGGCGCTGATCGGCACGCCCATTCAAATCGTGCTGACCATCGCCCTGGGTTTCGGCATCGCCCGCCTGATGGATTGGGACCTGAAATCATCGTTATGGTTCGGGGCCCTCATTTCGCTTTCGAGCACCATGGTGATCTTAAAGACGCTGATGAACCAAGGCTGGCTCGGGACGCTCTCGAGCAAGGTGATGATCGGCATGCTGATCGTTCAGGATCTGGCGGTGGTACCGATGATGATTATCCTGCCGCAGATGAACCGTCCGGAGGTGGGCCTGCCGCTGCTCGGGTATGCGGCTTTAAAAGCGGCGGTTTTTATTGCCGGGGCAATTCTGCTGGGGACCCGGCTGCTGCCGCTCCTGATGGCGCACATTGCCAGGCTGGGATCGCGGGAGCTGTTTCTGGTCGCCATTACGGCCATCGGGCTGGGGGTCGGGCTGGCCACTTCCCGGGTGGGACTCTCGTTTGCGTTCGGCGCTTTTGTCGCCGGCATGGTCCTGAGCGAATCGGACTACGGCCACCAGGCGCTCAGCGACATCATTCCGGTCCGGGACCTTTTCGGGCTTTTGTTTTTCGCCTCGGTGGGGATGCTTTTAGAACCGGCCTTCCTGCTGGATCATCTCGGCCAGATCCTGCTGATCGTTTTGGGCGTGAGCGTCGGCAAGGGATGCATCTTTGCACTGACGGCCCGCCTGTTCAACTATGGAAACGTAATTCCGCTGGCAGTCGGGCTCGGGCTCTTCCAGATCGGCGAATTTTCTTTTGTGCTGGCCCGACTGGGGGTTTCAACCGGTTCCATCGACGGGGAATTCTATAACCTTTTCCTGACGGCGGCGGTACTGACGATGGCCCTGACGCCGCTCGTCTCGGGCCAGACGGCACGTCTGTACGCCCTGAAGAAACGCTGGTTCCGGCATGAACCCCTCGATTCCATCAATCTTCCCCAGGCCGGACTGTGCCGGCATGTCATCATCGCCGGCGGCGGCCGCGTGGGCTTCCAGATTGCCAAGGTTCTGAAGCGCGTGGGGACGCAATTCGTGATTATTGAGATTGACCAGCGGCGCGTGGAACAGGCGAAGGCGGCGGGCATGCCGGTGGTTTACGGCGATGCCGGGCATGAAACCGTCTTGGAGGCGGCTGCGGCCGGACTGGCCTATCTGCTGGTCTTGACGACGCCCGGAATCGTGGAGGCGCGCGCCATCATCATTACCGCGCAGCGCTGCAACAGCCGGATTAAAGTCGTCGCCCGAACTTCCGAAGCCGAGTTTTTCCCGGTTTTCAAGGAGTTGAACGTTACGGAAGTGGTCCATCCCGAATTCGAAGCCGGCCTGGAAATGACGCGCCAAGTCCTGCTGCACCTGCGATTTCCCGTATTGGAGATACAACGTCAGACGGAAACCCTGCGCCAGGAGCTGTTTGCGCCGATCTTCAATTCCGTCGGCAGCTACCGGACCCTGGCCCAGCTCAGATCCGCCGAGCAGCAATTTGATCTGCAGTGGGTATCGATTGAGCCCGGAAGTTCCCTGATCGACCGTTCCATCGGCGAGGCGGAAATCCGCAAGGCAACCGGCGCTTCGGTCGTCGGGGTCATCCGCAATGAAAAGCTGGAACCGAATCCCGACACGCAGTTTCGCTTCCGGGCAAACGATCTTATCGCCATCATCGGCAGCGAACAGGCGCTGGAGGGTTTCCAAAGGCTTTCGCAGCCGGCTGCATATGCCGCGCTCGCGGATGAACGTTCGCATCGTAATCGTCTATGACTAAGTACCTGTCGGCATAAATGCGATTACGTTTTAAAATTCCTCCCGGCCTCCCTTTATAAAAGGGAGGAGGCCCGCCGGAGCGGTGACCCCTTTGGAAAAGGGGGCGGGGGGGCAGTCGCTGCGGCCGGGTCAGCGCAGGACCTCGAGAATAAGTTCCGCCGTTACCGGATCTGATGGTTGCAGTGCCGCGGAAGTTCTGGGTTCAAGCCGTTCGGCAGGGATCTCCCGGGGACCGCTCAACTCTGCGATGACGGCCTTCGCGCGGGCATCGGCCAACCGGACCAGTTCGGCATCATCCACCGGTTCCACCTCCGCCAGCCGGAGAAAGAGACGTTTGGCCAGCCGGCCCGGATCCTCTCCCGCGCCCCGGGGGGCGCCGGTCTTGTCCGCGGCGGCCGTTTCCGTCTTTATTTTCTCCTCCTCCGCCTTTAGTTCAGCCTCGAGGGCATGGAGCGCATCGATGCCGAAGCGCTCTGAAAATAGAGCCGCCAGGGCCTGGCCGGTTTCCGGGCTGCTGTAGTCCACCGGTCCGGGGTCCCTGTCCGGAGCCGGGCTTTGACCCAGGCGCGTCGCCAGGGTGCGTCCCAGGGCGGCGCTGCGCAAGACCGCCCGGTCGGTTTCAGGATGGTAGCGCCCCCGGACGGCAAGCTTCAATTGCGGCCGCTTCTGCAGGGCTTCGGCCAGAACGGCCAACTTTTCCTTTTCCGGCGGAGGCAACCCGGCGCTGCCGGGTTCGAAGGCGACATTCTTGAAGGCTTCCTCCCCGGCGCCGGGAATCAGGGCGGCAAGGGCGCGGAAAGGACTTGTTACAATTTTAGTCAGAAGGTTTATGATCGCTTTACCGATCAGGGCGCCGAAACTGAATTCGGGAGAATCGAGGTTGCCGCGTACCGGCAGGCCCAGATCGATGACGCCGTTGGCATCCTCCAAAAGCGCGATGGCGAGGTTAAGCGGCAGATTTACCGCATCCGGACTCTCGACTTTTTCTCCAAGGGTCAGGCGCTCAACCACGATCTTGTTTTCGCCCGTTAGACGGCTCTTGTCGATCTTGTAATTCAAGTCAACCGACAGTTTGCCGGAATCGATCCTGCGGCCGGCGAACTTGCCCGAGTAGGGCGTAAGCCGGGACATCTCCACATTGCGGAAGACCACATCGATATCGGTGAAAGCCTTGGGATCGGAAGTGTCCAACTCGCCGTCGACCTTGGCGGTGCCGTAGTCGTCCACCCGGCCGTCGAGCTTTACCTGGGCGCGGGCGTTGGGGGTGGCAGAAATGCCTGCCAGAGTTCCCTTGAGTTCATGGATTTTGGTTCCAAAAGGGATGGGCAGGTTCAGGTCCGCAAAATCAAAGGTGCCGTCGCTGAGGAGCACCCGGCGGACGCGGTAGGGGAAGCTTGCGGCCGTATCCGGGGGTGTCGGTTTTTCGGCTTTTTTTGTAACGTCGGACCTGACGGCCTTGGCCAGATTGAGGGTTCCATCCGCTTCGATGATGACTTTCCCGATCGGCTTAAGTACGTGGATGTCGCCGATGTCGATTCCATCCGGTTCAAGCTGCAGTTTCAACTGCTCGCTTTGAACCGATTGCCAACCCACCAGGGGTTCACTTCCGCCGACCTCGGCGACTTGCAGGTGGTCGATTTTAAAGCCGCCCTGGTAGAACGTTTGGGCCCCGGCGGTTTTGAAACCATGGCGCAGGTTTCCCCGGGTGGAGAAGGCGCCCGACGTCAGCACCAACGCGGTTGCCCGGTCGATGTAGGGCTGCAGCGGCAGCAATCCGAACTCAGCAACCTCGATGGCGGATTCCACCGACGGCACCGATGGATCGATAATGCCGCCGGCCTTGATCCGGCCGCCCTCCTGCACCTTCAGGTCTAAATTGAACTTCATCGGGGACTTCCCGTCCACATCGAAGACTGCCACGGAAACCGGATCGAGGTTGATTAGCGAGGCTTTATCCTGAACTGTCAGATCGGAAAAAGCGGCCTTAATATCCGATAGTGAAACGGACTTTATTAAAAATTGGAAAGGGTGGCCCTCGACGGCGGCTTCATCCTTCTGTTTGGCGATGGCCCCCTTGGCAGGAGGTGCAGCCAGCAGCGCCAGGTTTACACCGCCGTCGGTCTGGCGTCGCACGTCGATGCTCCCGCCTTCTATGGAAATTGCGGCGGCGGTCAGACGATTGGCCGCAATATCGTAAGCCCCTCCTGCAAGGGACAACGTGTCGATCTGCACGGCCGGTTGGCTGCCGTCGGAAAATCCGGCCTCAAAGCCCGTAATGGCCAGGGCGATATCGTTTATCCTTCCCTGGATTTGAGTGCCGGCCTCAGCTTCGGCTTTAAGGCCCACCTTGATTTTACCCACGCCGGCTTTGAGGCCGGGCGTGCGGCTTAGATCCTCGTAATCGACGGCAATTGCGTCCACGTCCAACGCGTTTAAGGTAAGCTTCCAGGGTTTGGTTTCAATGTCCGGGGTCGGAGGCGAGGGAAGGGATGAGGCGGCTTCGGAAGTTCTGACAATTTGCTGCAGATTGAGCGCGCCGTCTGCATCCACCGCAAGGCGTGTCCGGCCGCCCTTGACTGAAATGAGGGCGATGTCCGCCCGGCGGCCGGTCAAGTCGAAGCGGCCGCCGCTGATCCGGGTGTCGGGCAGCTCCAGAAACGGGGTTTCGGTCCCCTGCAGCCTGAGGAGGATATCGGTGATGGCAATCGACAGGTTTGTCAGAACAACCCGGGGCGTTTCTTGACCCAAATCCACGCTGTAGTCGGAGCTGAGGCTGAGCTTCCCGACCGGCGGTTCGATATCCAGGCTATCCCGGGCAAAATCCCAGAGTGTTTCGGCCCGCAAGTTCTCAATGGAGAAATTTCCCTTTGTTACCAGCGGGTTGAGTCCGAGGGTGCCGGTCCATTTAAAGGTTTCGCCGGCGCCGCTGGCGGCAGTAATGGATTTCGGGCCTGCCTGATCCGGCAGGGTCGAGAGATTTTTCATTCGCAGGTTCATAGGTTCGAAGGTGATGGAGGCCGGTTCGGACTGGCGCCGGTCGCTGAAATCGATCCGCCCCCGGTCTATCCTGATATTTTCAAGGATCAGGCGCGGCGGTTGACCGTTCTCATCCTGCGGGGGTGAAGCATCCGAAGACGGGGCGAGATCCGCCAGGTTCAGGCGGCCGTCCGGATCGATCACGGCATTGAGCGCCGGCTCCTCGAGGCGGATCTCGCGAAAAGTCCAGGCCCACTTGAACAGGCTCTTGAGTTCAAAATCAACAAAGAGGCGTTTGAAATTGGCGATCGGCTGCCCGTCGGGCTCGTCCATGCGAAACGCGTTTGCCTCGAAGGTAAACAGGTACGGATTGACGCGCACCGCGCCGATGGAAGCCTGTTTCTTTAACTCTTTCTGAACGATTCCGGGAACATATCGCTTTACAAGATAAGGCGTCAGCAAAAAACCGGCCAGGGTGTATGTCAGAATCGCGGCTGTTGCGATGATGAACGGCTTGCCCAGAACGATCTTTTTCAGAAGATTCATACGGCACCCCCATATGATTGGTACAATCAGTCATGATGATGCCCGGGTCCTGAACGGCTCCAGCGAAGGCAAACGTGCCGCCGGTGGGCGCATCGCGGCCGGGTACTGATAAAAACATTTCCACGGAGACTGGATTATAAGGATAATCATAATGGTATTGCCTTTCCAGACGAAAGGCAATAAGTCCTGTTTCTGAAACACAATCTCAATGCCCAGGCCATCGGTGCGCTGCAATCCGAGTTTTCGACATTACAGGGAAGTATTGACAGCCTGATTAAAAAGATGGGCGCGGCGATCGAGTCTTCCGACAAGTTTATCGCCGATCTCAAGGAGTAGCATTAATCTTTCCGGCGAACTATTAAGGAGTGCATTATAGAGCAGACATCATAACCCCGCTGGTATGTCTGAATCATTTATACGAAAATCCCCCCTGCCGGCGTGCAGCGCACGGGCAGGGGGAATCCATCGCGGGGGGCCGTTCAGTTGTCCATTATCTCCTCTCGAACATTTCCATTTCAGCAGTAATGACCGCCTGGATGCGGCGATTCTTGCGTCGGCCTTCATCCGTGTCGTTTGAAGACACGGGACGGTCTTCGCCGTAACCCTTTGCCGACAGTCGATCCGGGCTGATGTTAAAATTCCGGACCAGGTAGTCACGCACGCTTTCAGCCCGGAGCTGGGAAAGCTTCTGGTTGTAGGCGGCCGAACCGATGCTGTCGGTATGCCCCTCGATGGCGGCCTTTGTTTCCGGATAAGCCGCCATGAAATCGGCGACTTCCTTCAGTTTGCCGTGATATTGGGGTTTAATATCGGCCTTGTTGCTGTCGAATTGAATATCCAGATCAATGGTGGCCGTCTTTTTCATAAGGATGGGACATCCGTCTTTATCGACCTTGAATGTTTTGGGCGTTCCCTCGCATTTGTCGAGATAATCAAAAACGCCGTCGCCGTCGGTATCGAGCGGGCAGCCGGAGCCGTCCACCGGGGCGCCCTTGGGTGTTCCCGGACACTTGTCGAGATAGTCATAGACGCCGTCGCCGTCGGTATCGAGCGGGCAGCCGGAGCTGTCGACCGCCACCCCTTTGGGTGTTCCCGGGCACTTGTCGAGATAATCAAAAACACCGTCGCCGTCGGTATCGAGCGGGCAGCCGAAGCTGTCCACCGTGACCCCTTTGGGGGTTCCCGGGCATTTATCCCTGCTGTCCACCACGCCGTCCCCGTCGCTGTCGAGCACCGGCGGGGGCGGCGGCGCCGCCGCTACCGGTGCAACCGCAGCCGGCGCCGCTTTTTTCCTGCCGCCAAAGAGAAAATCGACCCCCAGGGTATAGATCAGGTTGTTGTAAGTGTCGTCAAAGGAAATGACATGGCGCAGGTCGCCCCGCAGGGCGATCATTTCGGTTAAAAAATATTTCACCCCGCCGCCGTAATTTACCAGAAAGCTGGTATCATCGTTGCCGGTGTCCGGATCGATGGTGATCCCGCCGATGCCGGCGGCAATATAGGGTACCAGTTTGTTTTCGGGCATGAAGTGATACAGGCCGTCGAGCCGGTAGAGGTAGCCGTCCACGTCCGTTCCGGTGGTATCCGTTTCCGTGTTGATGTAATTTAAAAAAACCTCAGCGCCTAAATTCCGGGTGAAATTGTAGCCGGCGCCCAGCCCGAAGGTGAAGCCGTGTTCCAAGTCCTGATTGCCTTCAAAAACATAACCGCCCAACTGGGGACTGACCGAAAAAGAACCTTCGCGAATCTCTGCGACAGCGCCGCCGGAGAAGATCAGCGCACATGCCAGCGCCGCGACCGCTGCCATTAAAAGTTGTCGTTTCATTACATGCCTCCTTTTTTCTTCAGGTTATTTCATGATCCGGTCCTTAATAACCCTCCCGGCTTTAAGAACGGACGCTGAGGGGTGTAAGACGCTCTTATTTCCGACTATACTTCATACATACTGCGATGTATCTTCATATTCAAGCAAAAAAGGCCGCGGCCGTTCAACCGCAAGCGGATAAACGATGACCGAATAAGAAATCAGCACCCGCATTCCGCATGTTTTTTAAATTGCTATTTGCCGTATTTTTATATAGTTATTGTTACAAGAATTCATATCCCGCGTGTTTGGTTCCAATGAAATCGCGATGGGGCAAAAGTATGCGGCTGCCCATGGCCGGTTGTTGAAAACCATATCAAACCAAGGAGCAAAATATGCTGAAAGAATTTAAAGAGTTTGCAATGCGCGGCAATGTGGTTGACATGGCCGTCGGCATCATCATCGGCGGCGCTTTTGGAACGATCGTCAAAAGCCTGGTTGCGGACGTATTAATGCCCCCGCTGGGGCTGCTGATGGGCGGGGTCGACTTTACCAACCTGTTTGTCGTCCTTAAAGCGGGTGCAAAGGCCGGTCCCTATGCGGCGCTCGCCGATGCCCAGGCCGCCGGGGCCGTTTCAGTGAATTATGGTGTTTTCATCAACACCGTCATCAGCTTTTTAATCGTTGCCTTTGCCGTTTTCATGCTGATCAAAGGGATCAACAAGCTGCATCGCAAAGAGGTTGCCGCGCCGCCGGAACCGACCACCAAAGAATGTCCGTTCTGTTTCAGCACCATCGCGATCAAGGCGAAGCGCTGTCCTAACTGCACTTCCGATCTGGTCAAGGATTGATGGCATGAAACCGTACCGGCTTGGATGAGCAACAGTGATGGTCTCGTAAAAAGTCGAAAATACGCCTTTGGCGTCATTCCCGCGAAGGCGGGAATCCAGTGATTTCATATGGTTCTGGATGCCTGCCTTCGCAGGCATGACGGGTTTTGGGACTTTTTACGAATATGTCAACAGTCCCGCGGCTATTCAAAAGTAAAAGAAGCCTGCCTTCCGACAGGGAGGTCGGGTTCTGATCAGATGGTCGGGTTTCAACTGTTGCGTCAATCGTATAATATGCGCGTTTTTTCGTCCGTTAACACATGCCGGATGCGTTCTTGCCAGCTGTCCGATTTCCAGGTTCCCAGGTCCCGGTGGGTCAAGTAGTAGTTTTGCGGGATGGGATGCGTGCCGACGACGACATCCAGCCCGTACTTGGCGGGGATAAATTTACGGAAAGCCTGCAGGCGCGGGCAGGGCGGATAACCGACCACCAGGCCGGTCGCTAAATGGACGACATCCGTTCCATTTTTTTTCATTTCCGCCGGCGCATATTCGATGTTGCCGCCGGGGCAGCCGCCACATGTGGTGTAGCCCACCAGTTCGACATCCTCGTCTTTGTACAGGGCAAAGGCGCCTTCCCGGTTCCGCAAAGCGCGCAGGCACTTTCCACCGGCACACCTGTGGTAACGGTTGCAGATGATGATGCTGATTTTTTTCATTTTAGCCGATTCCTCCTTTAACGGGTTTTTCTTTAACGCTTCAGGGTAAACAGAGAAGGACTCCGGACGGGTTGCGCTTTCTCTTAAACCGTGGAGTCAATGCGGGCCGTGTTCATTGCAACGGCGTTTGGGCCTCGGTGTTTCCCAATTGGGGTGCAAGCCCTTCGATCAGCGCCGAAGTCGTTTTCTGGGCATCGCCAAAGAGCAGGATGGTTTTGGGATTCCGATAGAGCAGATTCTCCACGCCTGAATATCCCGGTTTTTCATCCAGATTGCAAACAATAATTTTTCCGGCGTCCTGGGCCATCAGGATCGGCATGCCTGAAAGCGGCGTTCCTTCAATGGCCATGGCGGCCGGGTTGACGACGTCGCAGGCGCCGACCACCAGCGCCAGATCCGTGGTTTTAAACTCGGCGTTGATCGCATCCATTTCATACAACAGGCTGTAATCAATCTCCGCTTCCGCCAGGACGACGTGCATGTGCCCCGGCATCCGTCCGGCCACCGGGTGAATCGCAAACCGGACCGTTTTTCCCATTGCGCAAAGTGTTTGCGACAGCTTGGCCACATTGAACTGGGCCTGGGCCAGGGCCATGCCGTAGCCGGGGATGATCACGATGCTGCCGCACGCTTTTAATGCCGTGATGGCGGCCAGCAGGTTGTCCAAGGGGGTGTTTTTGCGAGCGATCGCTTGTGTTTCCGTCTCCGAACCGGCGTCGTCGAGATTGAAGATGACATCCGGCCGGAGGTGTGCTGCGGCTTTACTTCCGGTGAAAACCTTGCGGATTCCGCGATTCATCGCTTTGCACATGACATGGGTCAGAATCGATCCGGATGCGGCCACCGTGGCGCCGAAGGTAATCAGCAGGCGGTTCTGCAGGGCAATGCCGCACCATGCTGCGGCCAACCCTGCGGTTGCATTGAGAAATGAAATTAAAACCGGCATGTCGGCGCCGCCGATTCGCATCGAAAAGAGGATTCCCAGAATGGCCGCGGCGACCCCTGTTCCGAAAAGCAAGATCGCTGCAAGCGGTTTTGCCGAAATCATACTGAAGACGGCAAGCGCTGCGACGGCAATGACGGCGACCATCAGCAGCAGGCTGTGTTTCGGAAGAACCGACGGCGTCTGCCGGATGCGGCCGGCCAGTTTCCCGCCGGCAATCAGGCTGCCGCTGAAAGTTCCTGCGCCGATAACCAGGCCGATGATACCGGCGGCCTGGTTGACTCCCCCCGGCGCTGCGGCGCTGCCGGTCAGCTCGACAAAAGCCACCAGGCAGGCTGCTAAACCTCCGGCGCCATGCTGAACGGCGATCATGGCGGGTATCTGGAGCATGTTGACCCGCAGGGCCAGGCGCCATCCCGAAACCGCCCCAAGGGCTATCATCACTGCCGGCAGCCAGGGATACAGAAGCCCGTGGCGCCAAAGGGTCGCCCCGGCGCCGAACACCAGCGCGGCAGCCGCCATCAGATTTCCGATCCTGGCGTCACCCGGTTTGTTGAACAGGTAAATGCCCGCCAGCAGGATCAGGATGATCATCACATCCAGGAACAAATCAGGACCGCTGAACATTTTCGTCTTCCCCGTTTACCAAGATTCGTAAATGATTCATCGTTATTTTTCCCGGGTGCGTCCGGGCCGGACGTCGGCAGGGACCGAGGGTTTGGTTTTAAACATTTTAAGCATGCGATCGGTAATAAAAATACCGCCGATAATATTAAAGGAGGCCGCCGCAATCGCCAGGGCCGTCAGGAACAATTCGCGGCCGTCGCGCGGGATCGACAGCAGAACCAGGGCGCCGAGGATCACCACGGCCGAAATGGCGTTGGTCATGGACATCAAAGGGGTGTGCAGCCGGGGCGGAATTTTAGCGATCAGGATGTATCCGGCCCCGAACGATAAGCTGAAAACAGCGGCCATGAAAAGTATATCGGTCATAAATTCACCTTGCCTGGTAATTACAATAATGACATGGAATTAACTTCGCGTCAGCGCCTTTAAAGTACCCCGATGCAGGATTTTGCCGCCGTCGGTGACAAGGGTGTTGCGGACGATTTCATCCTGCAAGTCGGGCTTTTGGGCGGCATTTTTGTAAAGAACTTCAAAAAAATTAAAGATATTGTTGGCATACAGCCAGGTGGCGTGAACCGGAATCGATCCGGGAATGTTTTTAGTGCCGCAGATCAACACGTCGTTGAACGTACTGATTTCAGCCGGTACGGTCGCCGCGCAGTTGCCGCCCTGGTCGATGGAAACATCGACAATTACCGCTCCCGGTTTCATGCCGTTGACCATATCCCGGGTAATCAGCAGGGGAGCGACTTCCCCGGGAACCAGGGCGCTCAGGATGACGGCATCGGTCTCCTTCAGCAGGGGGAAGATGAGATCGCGTTCCTTTTGGAGCCAGGCATCCGGCAGCGCCTTTGCATACCCGTCCTTTTCCCGGGCGATCTCTTCGGGAACTTCGAACCCGCTGATTTTGGCTCCCAGGCTCAATGCCGCTTCCCGGGCTTTTTCCTGGATATCGACCACGCTGACGATCGCCCCCAGCCGCCGCGCGGTGGCAATGGCCTGCAGGCCGACAACGCCGGCGCCGATGATCAAAACGTTGGCCGGTTTCAGAGGCCCGATCGCAGTGCCCACCATCGGCAGCAGGACCGGCAAGTGCGCGGCGGCGATCATGACCGCTTTATATCCGGTTATCGTGCTCATGGAGGTCAGGGCGTCCATCCGTTGCGCCCGTGAGATACGCGGAATCCCGTCCATCGTATAAGCGGTTATGTTCTTATCCCTCAGCTTTTCCACCATGGCATGGTTGCCGGGCGCAGCCGGGTGCAGAAAAGCGATCAGGGCGGCGCCGTCCCGGATCATGTCGATTTCATGCACCCCCAAATCCGTGTTGAAGATCGGTTCCTTGACCTTGAGAACAATATCCGCCCGGGAAAAAATGTTGCGGGCATCTGCGCTGATCACGGCGCCGGCCTCCGTATATGCCGCATCTTTATGATAAGCACCCCGGCCGGCATTTTGCTCTACCAGCACCTCATGACCGAGGCCGAGAAACTTTGCGACGGTTGCCGGCGTGGCCGCCACTCGATTTTCACCCGGCATGATCTCCTTGGGTATACCGATTATCATTTTTGGTTTCCTTTCCTGTGAGGATTTCCATAGCTGCACGGCTGCACCCGAAAGGCGTGCCGCCGGCTGCGTTTACTTTAAATTCTGAAGACAGTTTTCGACGGCATTGAAAAAAATCGGCGGCTGCGGCGTTTTCATCAGCAAATTCAATTGGTCCGCGACCGGCACGCGGGACAATAATGCGCGATCCGTTTGGCGGGAGCGGCAGTGCGCGAGCAGTTGCTGCAGCGCTTCGCTGGCCAGGATCCTGGCTTCGTAGTAGATATTGTCGTCCATGATGATGGCGAGCACCGCTTCACACAGGCGCGTTTCCGGATTTTCGATTTTGGGTATTAATTTCAATACGGTTTCCCGCAGCCGCCAGTTTCCCTTGAACCGCAGGATTCTGATCAGGCCTGCCTGGCAATCGGCCAGTCCGCCTTTTTGATTAAGTTCATCAAGCTGATCGAGAACCGCCCCCCATTCCAGAAGATTGCCGAAAGGATCTTTGTCCACTTGTTTCCCCTCCTTGGTTGATCCTGTTTATCCCCGTGGTTGCAGGGTTTCCAGGTACTCCTTGTATTTGTCGATTTGTTCGGCGCTGAACAGGCGGTCGCGAAAAACCCCTTGCGGGTCGATGGTCTCGGCGGCATCGAAAAGATGAAGTTCCAGCCTTTTTACCTCTCCCTGGGGTGTAACCAGGAGCCCCGTTCCGTTTTCATAATCCGTGATCAGTATGAAATATTTTCCTGAAGCTTTATTCCTGACTATTTCCATGCCGTTGCGCTTCCCGCCGGATAAATTGGTTTGAGTTGCCTTTCTCAAGAGCAAACGCTTCCACCAAAAGCAAAAACAATGCCAGTTTATGAAAAGGGCCTGCGCCCTTGAATTTCAGGGAATTCCGGGGGATGCAAAGACGCATCCGTTTCCCTGAAGCGGGACAAAAACGCCCGCCCGGGAAGCCGATTAAGAATATTATTCTTTTAATTCAAAGGAGTTGCCATATTGGGCGGAATCGCCCGCTTCGGGCGATTCCGCCGGCTGAAAGTCACTCATTTTCCTGAAAAGCGCCCGGCGGGATATGCCGAGGAGTGCGGCTGCCCGGGTACGGTTCCCGCCGGCCTGGTCGATGGCTCTGGAGACCAGGGATTTTTCCAGTTGTTCAACCGCTTTTCGCATTTTCAACGACCCGGGGTTTGCGGAAGCCGCGGCGTCCGGAAGCGGGTTGAAAAATTCCAGGCGGTTGAGGGTCACATAGCGCTGAAGCACATTTCGGAGCTCGCGAACATTCCCGGGCCAGTCATAACCGGCCAGCCGGTCGATAAACCAACCCGGAACCTGGGCCCTCCGGGCGTGATTCCGGTCGGTTTTCAGGAAATATTCCACCAGAAGGGGGATGTCTTCTTTCCTTTCCCGAAGCGGCGGCAGGTTGATTTGAATCACCTGAATCCGAAAGAAAAAATCAGCGCGCATGCGTCCGGAGCGGATGTTTCCGGCAAGAAGACGATTGGACGCCGAGATGACGCGGAAATCGGAAAAGCGGGGCTGGGTGCTCCCCACCGGGCAATATCCGCTTCCCTCGATCGCCCGCAGGAGTTTAACCTGCATCGGGTTCGTCAGTTCGCCGATTTCATCCAGAAAAAGGGTTCCGCCGTCGGCCAGATCCAGAAAACCGGGGGCCTTGGCATGGGCGCCGGAAAATGCCCCCTTGCAGTGGCCGAAAAATTCCCTTTCAAAAAGCGTTTCCTGAATCGCGCCGCAGTTAACGGCGACAAATCGGCCTTTTCTGCGACCGTTCTGCCCGTGGATGGCCCTGGCGACCAGTTCCTTGCCGGTCCCGGATTCTCCGAAAATAACTACGCTGGCATCGGTTGTTGCGGCCTTCAGAATGAGCTCGTAAACTTCCTGCATGGCCGGGGACTTTCCGATGAGATCGCCGAATCGGTAGCGGTCCCCCAGGGTCGATTTCAGCGCCAGGTTTTCCCGCTGCAGGTTCTCGGCCTTGCGACTGGCCGCAATTTCCTGCGCCTTGATTTCCGATACGTCCTTGAAGGTGGAAAGAATCGCCGGCAGTCCCTTGAAGGTGATCGGACTGTGGCAGATCTGATACCAGCAGGACCGGCCGTTGCGGCTGAATGACAGGACGGTTTCGATTTTTTTAAAACCATCGGCGGGCTGCAGGGCTCCGAAAACCGTCCGGATGTCGGCAACAGCGCCGACATCCAAATCTGAGACCGACCTGGCAATGACCGTTTCGGGGTGCCCCAGCTCAAAGAAGGCACAGAAGGCCGGGTTGGCGTAACAGAAGCGGCCGTCCTGAATCAGGGTGACCCCTTCGGCGACCTGTTCGGTCACAATGCGATAGCGTCCCTCGCTTTCACGCAAAAAGTCTTCCGATTGTTTGAGCCAGATGATTTTACTCAGGCGTTCGGAAATGGCGTTGAGCAGGCGTCTTTCTTCTTCCAGAAAAGGGCCGGCTTTTGAAACCGCCGCCGTCTCCGGATAGAAAACCTCCACCTTCCCCACCGTGAGACCGTTTACGGCAATTTCAGCGCTCTGCTTCAAAGCGGTTTCCCGGAAATTTTTGGTATTGAAAACCTGATCCTCCAGCAATATGCGCGCGCAGGCGTTTTCAGCATATTGCCAGGCGGCCGGAATCAATTCAACTGCGCGTTGCAGGATCCACGGCAGCGACACCCCCTGGGTTTCAAAAAGGTTCGAAATGCCGTACAGGCAATTCAACTCCTTGATCCGTTCGGTCAACTCGGCGGACCGCTTTTGCAGCAGGGCGGCGGCATTTTTATCATCGGCCGGAACGGACGGCCGGCGGTCATCCCTGGGGGGGATCGTTTTCATCATGCGCCTTTCTTTCGGGAGGGATACGCGCCTTTTACAAATGCGCGCAGGCGGTTTTCGAAATCTCCTTCCCAGCCTTCGTGATAGACACCGGCCGTGGCCAGTTCAACGGCCAGGATGGCGGACTTGATCTTTGGCGGCAACCGCTTCGTCCGGACCCGATATTTCGGACTGTTGCGAATGAGGGCCGGCAGATGATTCAGAATGACCTTGCGGAAGATCGGTTCATCCACCAGGCGGGGTGTCTCCTGAAAAAAGCGGAAGAGGCGATCGTACCGGCTGTTGATCTCCCGGCTGATCTGGTCGCTGATTTCGGTGTAGGGACGGTTTTCATGGTTTTCGCGGCAGCGTTTAAATATCAGGTTGACCTCTTCCGCGACGCGTTCCTGCAGAATATCGATCACATCGGTTACGTAGGTTTCCTTGTCTTTGCGAAATTCCCTGACGCTCATCAGAAGGTTGGCGATGATTTCATAGGAAGAGGAGATCACCCCGCCCTTGTTGGCCGTGGCGTCCCGCAGCAGGATAACGCCATGCTTCTGCAGGTTGGTGCGGGCATCGGGGGTGATGAAGGAATTGGCGCCTTCCACAATCACCTGCACGCTTAATTTTTCGTTTTCGGAAAAAAACCGGTTCCAGTTGTCGGCATTGATGGTTTCGGGCCTGCCGCCGCACGGCAGGAACAGATCGGCATTTACTGCGAAAGTAAGCGCGGCGCTTTCCCGGTGAAACTCGTCGGCGGTGATCCAGCGATCTTCTACGCCCGTCTCGGTCCGAACGGCCTTGCGGTATAGTTCCCGAAAAGATTCCAGGCGGCGCTCATTGCGAAACAGGATATGTCCGCCGGGAGCGAGGGCGGCGGGGGGATAATGATCGATATCGGCCGCTGAAATCAGGCGCTGGAGTACCTCGGGAGCCGCGCCGGCCGGATCAAACAGACCGCCGCTGCCGTCAACGATACTCACTATTTTTACGCCGGGACAATTCGCCAGGAGCTGCCGGATGGAATTGCCGGCCACGTCGCCGTTGGGGCCGCCGGTCATTTTGACGGTGAACCGGTCTAGATGGATATCGATTCCGATTTCTTTAAGGGCGATTTCGGCTGCCTTCACCACGCCCCGGGAGGTGACGCCATATGCCTTGTGATTGATGCCGATCTGTTTGCTGGAGATGATGCCGATCCCCAGGATGTAACCGCGAGCGACGGAAAGCTGTGCAATCTTTTCGATCATCTCATTGTAAAGGTTCTCATCAGGACCCAGCTCAATCGATTCATCTTCGCGGTAATAGTCCACTACCCGGTCATCGCAGGCTGTTCCATTTCGGGTGACGAAAATGTCGAAAAAGGCGTGGATGAATCCGAACTGGAGTTTGTAAAGCCGCTGCGTGACGGCGTCCGAGGCGTCCAGGTCGCGGGCGTCTAAAATCATGGTAAGTTTGCTGCCGCCTTCGTAGATGTCCTTGTTTTTGAGGTGCTGGGTGTATGCCAGGACAAACACTTCCCGGAACAGGTTGTTGCAGGCCGTTACGTATTCATCCGGAGTGCGTCCGATGATGGTCCGCCATCCGCCCCGGGCGATATCGGAAAACCCGATATGATAACCGATGCCGTGCCGCCCGAAAAAGAAAGTGATGCGAAAGGGCACGGCCGGGGGCAGATCGGTCATCAGTTCCGGATTCATTTCGGCCAGATAAGCCGGATTGAGGCGGAAAACGAGGGCATGCTTTTCGGGAACGAAGAAGTTGGTTTTCAGGGTATGGGTGATCATGAGCAGCGCCGTTTTGAAAACAGTCCTGCGGATCTCGTCCAGGTAGCGCTGGCCGCTGTTGTAACCGCAAACGGTCTTTTCAACCTCGGCAAGGGTGGAGCGGTAGATTTCATGGCGATTTTCAAGCTGGGGATCGAAGCGGATGCGAAACAGGTTGACCAGCATCAGGACGATGTCTGGATGCGCGTAAAAGGACGACCGGACCGTTTCAAGATCAAACCGATCCGGCTGGCTGTGGCTGAGCATGGTGTGGGAAAAGGCGATCAGCGCTTCCGCCAGAGAGGCTTCTTCACCGGTGAGGATCCGGCCGGATAGAAAGCTGGTGTAGGCCCCGCTCTCGGCGGCGAGGATCTGGGTGTTGTATAGTTCCGTCTGCAGTCGCCGGCAGAGGGCCGATGTCTTGCTGAGCAGGCTCCCGTTGTGCGCCCGGACATAAAAATTTCCCAGGAAATAGGGCGATTCGTCCATGGTCAGGGTCAGGCTGTAGGCCCGGCGAACCCCGATGTCGAGCCGCTGGAAAACCTCCATGACCTGGGATAAAAATTCCCTGCGCGGAGGGAGCGCAACGCCGAAAAGGACGCGTGACTCTCTGGGGGTCTTGCCGGCGGCGGTTGTTTCAATGTCAAAGAAAAATCCGTTATTCTGCCGGGTTTGCTGGTAGACCCACAGGATTCGTGCAATTCTTTCAAAGGGTGAAATCCGCACATAGGAAGGATGGCTGTGCCAGAGCCGGTCGAAGGTTCGTCTGAATTTTTTGAAGTTAAAATCCGGGTAATGGTTTTTGAGGGTTTCGACAACCGCCTGCCGGATCTTTTGAGGGATATCGCTTTTTTCCTTAAGCGGATAATCTTTCGCGGGCTTTAAGTCAAACTCAAAACGCTGGACTTCCAGGTTGCCGTCGGCGCCGGGAATGGGTGTGGTCGAGTGTGTAATTTCAGCATAGGAAATTTCCCTTCCCCGGATATTTTTCAACGTGTCGTAAAGGGAACCGGGGCGGTCGATCCGGGCAATGAGGAGTTCTTCCTCCCGATCGGCCAGGGTGATCGTGCGGTGGCTCCCGAGCAACTGAAGCTGCATTGCCAGGTTGGCGAGGGCATCGGTTTTTTCGCTCATGGTGATGAAAAAATAAGACGGCATATTTTGCTGCAGCCAGTTCAGGTTTCGGGATGCCTGACCGTGGCGGACGTCGATGGCGATCTTCAGTTTTCGGGAAAATTCATCCCGATAACCCCGATGCGCGACCCTTTTGGCGCCGGAGCGGGGTTGGGCTTTGATTGTCGGCATGCTTCGTCTCCTTCAGGCGTACTCTTCGCAGTGCCAGACGCCGCCGGGCGGTTTAGGGTAAATACATGTCCGGCGATTCAGACAGTTGCGGCAAAGCCCCATGAGTTCGGGTTGATCCGTCTCTTGCGCGGACGGGTTCATCCGGACGTGGCCGGCCGTGAAGAGGCGGTCGCCTTCTTCGGCGTCGGTGGTGGGTATCAGCCTGAATTCCTCGCAGAAAAAAATGGAGGTGGTTGAACCATTCCGAAAAGAACAATCGGGGTAATGAACGCAGGTGCTGCAAAGGTCTGTTTTGCAGGTTGCGGCTGAGCGGGTAATCAGAGCGGTAGTATTCATTGGGTCCTCCCGTTAAATTAAGGAAGTCTTTGGCTGTCTCCGCTGCTGCTCGTGAAACCGTGGGGGAACAGCCGGATGTTGCGGGCTTCCGCCATGTTTATAAGCAGATTGCATGCCAACCGGATAAATTTTTAACATTTTGATTTTATTTGGTTTATTTGAATGACAGGTAATAATAGGAGTGAGGATGCGCGGGCACTTTCGCACCGGCGGGCAGAAAGTGCCCGGTTGCATTTGCTGCGGCGCGCTGCGGTCCAAACCCAATCAGGCGCGATGATTTGAGAAACTGTTAAATGGATCCGATTTTTTTAAGCTTTTCCCGGAGCGTTCTGCGGTTGATGCCAAGGATGCCGGCCGCGGCCGTTTTGTTGCCGCCCACTTCGGCCAGGACATTGCAGATATACTCGGCTTCGACTGCTTCCAGGGTTCGGTCGGCCTTGGGGGTCGTGAGAGACGAAAACCGCATCAGGGAGGGGAGATCCGGCACTTCGACGATATCGCCCTGGGTCATTGCAAGAATCCGCATCATCACGTTTTCCAGTTCGCGCACGTTTCCGGGCCAGTGGTAAGATTTCAGAATCTGAAACGCCTGGTCTGAAATCTTCGGCGGGGTCTTGTCGTATTCCTGAACAAACCGATTGATGAAGTGATTGATCAGCAGGATAATGTCGTCGCCCCTCTCCCGCAGGGGCGGGACGCTGAGGGATATAACGTTCAGGCGGTAGAACAGGTCTTCCCGGAAGCCCCCCTTTTTCATCAGGGCGGCCAAATCCTTATTGGTGGCGGCGATGATGCGCACATCGACTTTTATCGGACGGGTCGCGCCCAGCATGTAAATTTCTTTTTCCTGAAGCACCCGCAGCAGCTTCACCTGCATGCTGGGGCTGGCTTCGCTGATTTCGTCCAGCAGGATCGTACCGGTATCTGCCGTCTGGAAAAACCCGGCCTTTGTCCGGATCGCACCGGTAAAGGCCCCCTTGATATGGCCGAAGAGTTCGCTTTCCAGCAACGATTCGGGAATGCTGCCGCAATTGACCGGGACGAAGGGGGCCGAATTACGCGGGCTTTCGTAATGGACGGCCCGGGCAATCAGTTCCTTGCCGGTTCCGCTCTCTCCCTGGATGAGGATGGTGGCATCGGTTTCAGCCGCCCGGTGGATTTCGTTCAAAAGAGTTGTCATCCCTTCCGATTTGCCGATGAGACCGTACTTTGCCTGGGAAATGGAGGCGCTGCTCAGATTTTCATGCAGCCGCTGTTTTTCAAAGGCGCTGTCAACCGTGCTGAAAAGCTCTTCATCGGTAAACGGTTTAATCAGATATTCTTCCGCGCCGGACTTCATCGCCCGGATGGCCTCGTCGTAGCGGGGATAACCCGTAATGACGACCACGCCGATGTTCTTATAGTTCTCCCGGACGTAGCGCAGCAGGTCGAGTCCGTCGGCGCCGGGCATCCGGATGTCGGTGATCACCAGGTTGACCGCAACGCTTTCCAGGATGCGGAGGGCGTCTTCAGCCGATGGCGCGGTGGTGGTGCGGTACCCCCGGCCGGCCAGGTTCCGGCGCAGCACTTCGCGGGTATCGACGGAATCATCCACGATCAAAATATGCCGGTTTGCTTGCATGTCATTATCTCTTTCAGGGTTGTCCCCTGCCTGGAAAACGAAGATCGAAGCAGGTCCCGCGACCCGGTTCACTCTGAACGCTTACGGTTCCACCGTGGGCGGCAACGATTTCCTGAACCACGGGGAGTCCCAGCCCGGTTCCCTGATAATGGGGTTTTGTTGTAAAAAAGGGGATGAATATTTTTTCCATGATTTCCCGGGTCATGCCGTTGCCGGTATCCTTGACCGATACAAGGATTTCGTTCGCAGATCCGCGGGTTTCCAAAGACAGTTTTCCGCCGCCGGGCATGGCCTGGATGGCATTCAGGATGAGATTGGAAAAGACCTGGCGCAACTGGCTCAGATCCGCCCGGATCGGCGCAAGTTCCGGCGACAGACGGAGCTCAACGGCGATTTTTTCTTTTTCACAGCGGGCTTCGAAAAAGTGCAGGCTTTCCGTCAAGATGTCGTTGACGTTCACCTCCCCGGCGCGGGACGGCATTTTGCGGGCGAACATCAGTAATTTACGTACAATTTCACGTGCATGCAGGGAGGTGGAAATAATTTTGTCGATGTCGTCCTGGGCCTGCCGGGGAAGTCCCGGGCACTTGGCGGCCAATTGGGCATAACCGAGCAGGGCCGTCAGCGGTTCATTGATTTCATGGGCCACGGCGGCTGACAGTTGACCGATCATGTTCAGGCGATCGGCATGCTTGAGGCGGTCGATAATTTCGGTCTTTTCTTTTTCAAACAGTTTACGCTCAATGATCAGGGTAAGCTCCCTGGCAAGCGCGTCCAGAAGTTTTCGTTCCTCCTGCAGAAACGGGCCCTCATCCAGCAGGGGATGTTCCCGGCGGTATGCGATTTCGATCAGGCCGCGGCGTGTTCCGTTCAGGACGATATCGGCGGCCAGTTTCGGCCGGTCCTCGGGAAAACCGCTTTCCGGGAAAGAACGTTCATCCATTTTGATTCGGACGCAGGCGTCTTCCGGGTAAAGCCAGGCGGAAGGGACGATCGCGACAATTTCGCGCAGAATGTCTTCCAGGTTTTTTTGGGCGGTTTCGTCCACCCGCGCCATCTGGTAAAGACAGGTCAGCTCCTTGACCCGTTCCTGGAGGGCCAAATGGGTGTGCCAGTTTAAAAAGGCGGTTTCGAGTATGGGCAATATCTCCTTAAAACCGGAGATTCGGGCGGGTGTAAAATGATCGTCCGTATTGCCGGACAGGAGCAATATCCCCGGGCCGTCCATCCGGGTGCTGAAAGCCGTCAGCATCAGAGAGGACCGGTCTTTCCCGGTCATATCGGCTATAAAGGAAAGTTCCCCTTCTGAAAATCGGTTTTCCGAGAGGGCCTGATGGATATTGCCGCTCCAGCAGATGCCGTTGCAGCAGTTCAATCCGAAGACAGGCGCGGGGGAACTGCTGCAAAGCCTGTTCAGCAATTGATCGGGAAAGTTTTCAATCGGCCGGATATCCATCGAAAACGTTTCGGGAGAACTTTTTTCGGGCGGGGATTGCGAAGGAGCGTTCGGTCCTGTCCGGCTGCATTGGTAAAGACTGTCGCCGGAAAACCAGATGGACGCAGCCGCGCAATCAAAAAGGTCGATCAGTATCTCGAGACAGCCCCTGATAAACAGGGCCTTGGAATTGGATTGATCGGCTTTGAAAAGAATTGCGGATACGGCCTGCACGTACTTGTCGGCTGGCATGATATTGAAAAAATCCATACGGTTTAAGCGTTCTCCCGGTCCGCCATGAGAAAGGGATAGGCGTCCGGGTTCCGGACGCTAATCCCGGCACGATTACAGACAGTTAAAGCGGCAAGCCGCAAATGACTTCCCGATTTGTTTAGGATTCTAACACATACCGGCGGGAGCATTCAATTGAAAAGGGAGGTAAGGAGAAAATTCTATCGGCCGGTGCTTTTCAATCTCCTTGAAAACCCGGATAAGCTCTGCTACATTAATCCATAATGTTTTGATGTAAATGGGTTCCGATTCCGGGAGAATTTGATGGTAGAGTCAAGGGCGCTTGAAATCAATCTGGCCAGTTATCAGGTCGATGTGGTGATCGATCCCAAATATGCGCCGCTGCAGGAAATCATGTCGGATTATTACGGCCTGGCGGAGGGATTGAACGTTTTCCTGAAGGAACTTTCCCATCCCTATCGAAACTGGCAGTTTATCGTGATGGAGGCCAGAGGCTATTCTCTGGACTATTTCCATCTTTTCGTCCATCATCCCAAGGGTCCGCAGGCGGCGGATCTCATGGTCGATATTTTCGCCGATGCCATCAGAGAAGCGGGGGACCCGGAGGTTAAGGCCGATGCGGCCGACAACCTGCTGCTTTTTTTACAGAAGGTCATTAAAGAAGCGGGGGACGAGCTCGACCGGTTCAGGCAGGTTCTCAACACCGCTTTCAACCGCATCCGGCAGTTCAAAGATGCGCATTTCTTTCTTTTTCTGAAAAGCTTTTATCAGATCAAGCGTCTGGCGGAATTGCTGATGCGTCAGCCGGCCGCAGGCGACTTCGATTTAAAGCCCATCAATGCGCTCCTGATCAAATACTTTAAGGAAACCTACGCCTACTGGCTGAAAGAAGACGATCCCTTGCGCTGGTTCGCCAAAGAGGTCGGCGCAGGTCCCGAAGGGGAGGACCTCGAGGAGATCTTCAGGGGTATTACCCATGCGGATATCCGCGAACTGAATGAAACCCTGGAAATCCTTGCCAAGGAAAAACCGGGCGGTTCCCGGGCCGTGCTAAATCGTCTGGTGGAACTGCCCGGCTATCATCAGATCGTGGAGCAGTACCGCGACATTCCTCAGAAACTCTATGCGGCCGGGTCTGAACAGGATCAGGGCAATCTGTGGAAGCTGGTCTTTATTTTCCATATCATGAACACCGTGGGCCTATCGATTCTCCACGAAGAAGCCCTGCGTGACATCAATCGGACGCTGACCCTGCTGATCGGCCACGAGGATGCGAAAACAGTCCGGGAGCTGGTCCAGAAAACATTCTCCATTTTAAAAACACGAACCAGCCGTTTTCCCTCCACCGCCCTGACCTGCGTGCTCAATATGGGCAAGGCGGTTTACAAGACCGATCAGAGCGACCTGATCAATTATTTTATCGATTCCGTGATCGCCCTTGGGTTTCAGGCGCCCGGCATCAGCGGCGTGGGCAACGACTGGCAGATAAAGGTCAACAGCGCTCATATCCAGAATATCCGCACCTGGCTGGAACTGAGCGAGCTCAACCCCAAATGGTCCACCCGGCTGCTGTCCGCGCTGATTATTTATCTTTCCCTGTGCGGCGTCTTTATCAAGGACACGGACCTGTTTCCGCGGGATATCACCCATCTGCTCAACGTCGATATCGGCCCGGTCTACAACCTGGTCAAGCAGCTGGCCCGGCTGTTCCCAACCTATTTCAACGATATCGGCGCCGAGGGCGAGCTGCGCGAAATCTCCACAAGCATCGATGAAATTTGCCACCGCAAGGATGTGCTGGTCCACTTTTTGCGCAAGCAGAGTCATGTGGAAAGCAGCAACCGGATCATCCCTTTCATGGACGCCGCCCTGAACTTCTGGAAAACAAAAGACAAGAGCGGTTTGAAACCGTTCATTCCCCCCAGCATTTACGAGCAGGTGAAAACCCGCGGTCCTTTTATCGACGGCGTGCATAAGATCCTGGCGCATCTTGAGCAAAAAGGGATGGCCCTACCCGGGGATTTCCTGTCCGCCGATAAGGAGAAAATCGAGGATCTGCTGCAGGGGCTTGCCGAAAGCAGCGCTCAGGACCTGGAAAGAGTGAAGCTGGCCATCAGCTTTTACAAGCTGCTGCATCAGAAATACAGCCTTGGAGCCGGTGGAATGGACCATTATCTGGCCCAGCTCGGAACCGAAGCCTTTCCGGATTTAAACCGGCTGAAAAAGGCTCTGGCTGAAAAAGACCTCAAGCAAAAAACTTTCGAACTACTGGATTACCTGGAGGTTCTGAAAAAGATCATCCTGTCGCCGGAAACCTTCGAAATCCGTGAAGATATCTATAAAAAGCGACATTTTACCGTTGATATTCCCTCCATGTACGGCCGCTACCATGAAATCAAATTCGATGCTTTGGGGTTGACTTTTCGGATTGAATCCCTTGTCAATGTTCTTTTCGAAGAACTGGTGGCCACCATTGATCTGGGGCTGATCACCAAGGCGACCTTTTTTCAGGTTTACGACCGGCTGAAACTGTTCAATAAAGCCCTGAAGCTGGACGGCATCTCTTCCGACGAGATCGAGCGGCAGCTCGACTTCCTGGTCCATTCCCTGGAGGTCAGGGGGTTTACCTTTACCCAGTATCTCGATATTTTCAAAGGGTTTGCCCAGGCGGTCAAGAACATCATCAACGATTACTTCAACAATATCCACGAACGCAATCTGGACCGGATTCTTTCCCACCTGCCGCTTGAGCAGATCCTTCCGAAATACCTGCCCCGGGATCCGGACGGCGATTCTGAAAAAATAAAGCACCGGTTTTCAGAGATTTTCTTCCGGGAGCGGATCGCCCTGTCCCTGGGGCTGCAGCAGATGGACCTGTTTTTAACCCGGATCCTCAGCACCATTTTTCAGCAGGCCGACAAGGTGCCCAAGGAAAAGCTGCAGACGCTCCTGCTCTATGACCACCGCAGCGCGGTTGCGCCCATCGACCGGACGGAAAACAGGATTTCCGGCATCATCCATCTGGGCAACAAGGGCCTGAACATGGTCAAACTGAAATCCTACGGGCTTCCGGTGCCCCCCGGATTCATCATCACCACCGAGGTGTTTCGTTCCCGCGACGTCATCCAATCGTACCTCCCGGCGGAAGAAAACTTAAGGGAGCAGATCGCCCAGCAGATCGCCGCCATGGAAAAAAGACTCCATAAAACCTTCGGCAGTGCTAAAAACCCGCTCCTTTTCTCGGTCCGGAGCGGTTCATCCATATCGCAGCCGGGAATGATGGATACGTTTCTGAATGTGGGCATCAACGAGGAAATCGCCGCGGGCATGGCCGCGCAAAGCGGCAATGAATGGTTTGCCTGGGATAATTACCGGCGGTTTCTGCAGTGCTACGGCATGTCCTTTAACCTGGTGCGGGATGATTTCGACGCGATTATCGACGATTTTAAAAAACGCTTCGGGGCTCCCTTAAAACGCAGGTTTACCGGCGCGCAGATGAAACAGGTGGCACTGGCCTACAAACAACTGATCCGGGATACCTGCATCACCATTGAGGAATCTCCTTACGAACAGCTTTACGTCATCATCGGAAAGGTTTTCGATTCCTGGTATTCATCCAAAGCCAAAACCTACCGCAGGATCATGGGGATATCGGACGATTGGGGTACGGCGGTGACCATTCAGGCCATGGTTTACGGCAATATTTCCGAGCAGTCCGGGACCGGGGTTATTTTTACCCATAATCCCAGGTGGTCCGGCGACAGCCTACGGCTGTGGGGAGACTTCACCCTTGAGAATCAGGGCGAAGACGTCGTTTCCGGACTGGTCAAAACCCTGCCCATATCCGTCGTACAGCAGGAGATTGAAAATCGGGACACCCATATGACCTTGCAGACCCATTTTCCGGACATCTTCAACAAACTGGAAGCATGGGCCAATGACCTGATTTATGAAAAAGGGTGGAGCCCCCAGGAGATGGAATTTACGTTTGAATCGCCCTCGGTGGACCATCTGTATCTGCTCCAGACCCGGGACATGGCCATCCGGGAGCGCAAGGATTATGTCAGGTTTGATCCGGACGGAATGACCGAACAGAAGTTTCTGGGCCACGGGATCGGTGTCAGCGGCGGCGCCATGAGCGGACGGGTCGTATTCAGCTTGGATGAAATCGACGGGTGGCGGGAAAAGGAACCGACGACCTCCCTGATTCTGGTACGAAGCGATACGGTTCCGGACGACATTCGCGAGATTTTTGCAGCCGACGGTCTGCTGACGGCCCGGGGCGGCTTGACCTCGCATGCGGCCGTGGTGGCGCACCGACTGGGGAAAACATGCGTGGTGGGTTGCGGCAACCTGATCTGTCACGAAAAAGAACGCGCCTGCGTTTTCGGCAACCGCAAATTGAAGGCGGGAGATTTTATCAGCATTGACGGACAGCAGGGGTCCGTCTATCAGGGCTTGCTGAAGATGAAAGCAGGATGAAAGGAGGCATATGGAAGTGAAATCCGCACAAGAAAGCAAATTCAAGCTGGGAATCAACGGTTTCGGCAGAATCGGCAAGCTGTCCGTCTGGCATCAGGTCGGGCGTAAATATTTCAGTGAACTGGTCGTAAATATCGGGCGCCGATCGGGAAACTCCCTTGCGGATTTGGCCCATTATGTCGAGAGTGATTCAACTTATGGCCGGCTGGGGGCGTATCTCTACGGTTGCCGGGCCAAGCCGGTCATCAGCGACCTTGACGAGAAAACCGGCAGCATGCGCATCGACGGCATCCGGGTCCGGTTTTTATACTCGGCCAGAAACCCGGCCGATATCGAGTGGAAGGATGCCGGCGTCCGGCTGGTGGTGGATACGACCGGCCAGTTTCTGGACCCGACTCTCCCGGCGGATGAACCCAAGGGATCCTTGCGCGGGCATTTTGAAGCCGGCGCCGAAAAAATAATCCTGTCGGCGCCGTTTAAGATCAAGGATAAGGGCGCGGCCATGCCGGAAGACGCGGTGACGACGGTGATGGGGATTAATTCCAGCGATTATGACCCCCGCAGGCACAAGATCGTTTCCAATGCGTCCTGTACCACGACCTGCCTGGCCCACATGATCAAACCGCTGATCGATTTTTTTGGACCCAAGAAGATCCTTTCGGCGTCCATGGCGACGGTGCATGCCGTCACCGGTTCACAGGAGGTGCTGGATCGTCTGCCGAAAGCGGATGCAAAGGACCTGAGAAAAAACAGAAGCGTATTGAACAATATCATCCTGACGACAACGGGCGCCGCCCAGGCACTGAAACTGGTCATACCGGAAATGCAGCAGATCGCATTTATCGCCGAATCCGTGCGTATTCCCACGACGACCGGCTCCCTGATTATCCTGATGATGAACCTGCAGGAGGAATTGTCGGGGGATCCGATCCGCCGGGAAACCATCAATGCTATTTATCGGAAAGCGGCCGCAAGCGATCCCAACGGCTACCTGCATTACTCCGACAAGCAGAACGTGTCCTGCGACGTCATCGGGCTGCCCAGAGCGGCCGCCATCATCGAAGGGCACGAGATCCACACCCGCACCTCCGAAGTGAAAATCGACCTCGAAAAGGCGCTGGGACTCGATGCCGAGCTGGTTGCTTCTCTGGCTGAGAAAATTGTACGGGTGCCGCTGACCCAGGCGGTCATCTACGGCTGGTATGATAACGAGATGGGCAGCTATGTCAATATGCTCGGCGACCGGACGGTCTCCATGGCGGAGTATCTGTAATGAACACAGGGTTCAAGGGGGCAAGGGTTCAAGTGAAATAAAATATCCCCGCCTTTTAAGGCGGGGATATTTTAAACAACGCATTGCTTAATTTTACAAAATCTTCCACGCTGAGGGTTTCCGCGCGCCGGGAGGGTTCGATCGCAAGATCGGTCAGGACCTGCTCCACCGCCTCGCCTGCAAGGGCGAGATCGCTGCCGGCCAAGGCATTTTTCAGGGTTTTACGCCGTTTGGAAAATGCCGCTTTAACCACCCTGGAAAAAAAGGCTTCATCTTCGGCGGCGAATGCCGGGGCGTCTTTAAAATGAATGCCAAGCACCTCTGAGTCTACTTTCGGCCTGGGATAAAAAAGAGCGGCCTTTACATCGGCAATGCGCCTGATATCGGCGCTGTATTGCAGCAGGACCGACAACCGGCCGTAATCCCGATCACCCGGCGGGGACATGATTCGCCGGGCCAGTTCTTTCTGGAACATCAGGATACAGAAACGGACGGCCGTGCGCGCCTTGATGAGTTGAATCAGGACCTGTGAAGAAATATTATAGGGCAGGTTCCCGAACACAACCAGCGGACGGTTTTCATCCCGGGCCAGCTGATCGATATCGACATCCAGAATATTTTTATTTATCAGGGTGACATTACTGCAACCATGGGAAGCCAGGATGCCGGCCAGCACTTCCGACAGCCGGCCGTCCTTTTCAACCGCATAAACCTTTCCGGCGGACCGGGCAATGGGGATCGTCAGGGCGCCAAGCCCGGCCCCGATTTCAAGAACCACATCCTGCGGCATCAGATCGGAGCGCTGGATGATCATGCGGGCCGTGGAAGGGTCCTTTAAAAAATTCTGGCCAAACTGCTTTTTGGGGAACAGGTTTTGGGCATGGAGAATCCGTGCGGGCGAGGTCATGGCGTTTTACCGACCAACTTCTTTTCGATCCTGCGCGTGCGCAGGGTTATGAATATTTTCCGGGTAATGACATATGCCGCGATTCCCGGAACAATGCCGAGAATGACGCCGCCCACCAGCATGGCGATGGTTGCATCCAGCCCCAGCCGGGCAAGCTCCGCAAGAGATTTATATCTGGGGTCGAAAGGAATCGAATTTCCCAATATCAAATTTCCGACCTTGTAGCTGCCCAGATAAAAAACGGGGATCGTCACCGGGTTGCTGACCCATACGGCAATGACGGCCGCCGCTTTGCTTCCGCGCAGCAGAAAGGCGAGAGCAAAAGCGATGGCCGTGTGGAAGGGGATAGTCGGCGTAATGGCGACAAAGACGCCGATGGCCATTCCCACGGCAATGAAATGCGGATCGCCTTCGAGATTTTTGGCCCTTTCGATAAAATTATGGAGCCGCTGCTTCAGCCTGTTTTTTGCCGCAGCCGGTTCATTTCGGTACGGATCGTTCGGGTGCATCCAAATCATTCTCAGAGATCGTTATCTGAAGTCTCAGGTTCGTCCTGCAACAACCGGGATTGTTGAATTGCGGTTGTTTGCTTAACATGAAAGAGTTCTCATTTCAATGTTCTAATCATTCTTCGCAAAGCGGAGCGGAAAGCCGCCCGATCCCACGCTTGACTTTTGGCATAAAATTACATATTTTTCTTAATAAATTTCCCGTGGTTAGATGCCCTGTCGGCAGCGAGTCGCCATGGGTCTTTAAAACAAAGGGGGCCTTATGCCAAAAAAAAGAGGAAAGTCGATCAGTTTTGATGCCATGGTCAAATTCTTCATGCAGAATTACAATATCCCCACCAAGAGCGATTTCGAAAAATTGATAACCCGAATGGATCGACTGGAAGAACTGATCAGGGCAATGACCGTTTCAGGGAGGCGCGGCCGGACTGTGCGGACAAACAGCGCTAAAACCGGGTCATCAAACGGCGCTTCGGCCAAAACAGCTTCAGACAGTGTTCTGGAAGTCATTAAGGCGTCCGGAGAGGGGATCGACTTTGCCGATATCCGCCGGCGGATCGGGTATGAGGATAAAAAACTTCGCAACATCATCTTTCGATTAAACAAAACAGGCAAGATCCGCCGGATCCGACGCGGAATTTATACGGCCAGAGGATAATCATGTCAGCAGATTCCAACAACGCGAAACTTTGCGAAGGCGCTCGGATACTCGGCTACCGCCTGGTGCGAAAGGTTGCCCTCTCAGAAATCAATTCCATTTATTATGAGCTGGAACATACGGCCACCCGGACCCGGCACATTCACATCAGCAACGCCGATGCGGAAAACACGTTCAGCGTGGCCTTTAAGACGGTGCCGGCCGACTCAACCGGGGTGGCGCATATCCTGGAACACACGGTCTTGTGCGGCTCAAAAAAATTTCCGGTGCGGGACCCCTTTTTCTCCATGCTGAAAAGAAGCCTGAATACCTTTATGAATGCGTTTACCGCTTCGGACTGGACCATGTATCCGTTTTCCACCCAGAACCCGAAAGATTATTACAACCTCATGGATGTCTATCTGGACGCGGTTTTCAGACCGGTTCTGGATCCGCTCAACTTCAAGCAGGAGGGGCACCGGCTGGAAATCGAAAAAACCGGTCCGTCCGGATCCGAAAACCGCCTGGCATACAAGGGGGTGGTGTACAACGAGATGAAGGGCGCCATGTCGTCCCCGGATCAGGTGATGGTGCGCTCCATGCTGGAAGCACTCTATCCGGAAACCACCTATCGTTTCAATTCCGGCGGAGATCCGAAGGAGATTCCCCGGCTTAGCTACGATCAACTCAGGGCCTTTCATGCGCGCCACTATCATCCCAGCAACGCCTTTTTTTACACCTATGGCAATCTGCCTCTCAAGGACCATCTTGAGTTTATCGAAGAGACGGTTTTAAAACATTACGACTATCTGGACCCCCGGACGGAGGTTCCCAGCCAGCCCCGCTGGAATCAGCCCCGAACGGCGACGCACGCATATCCCCTGGGGGAAAATGAAGATCCGGCCGGAAAATTTCAGGCCTGTATGGCGTGGCTGACCGCCGATATAAAAAAAACGGACGAGGTGCTGGTGTTGACCCTGCTGGAGCAGATCCTGCTCGGCAATGCCGCCTCGCCGCTGCGCAAAGCCCTGATTGATTCGGGCCTGGGTTCATCCCTGAGCGACGGCACCGGGTTTGATGCCGACAACCGCGATACCCTGTTTGCAGCCGGGTTGAAGGATATTGAAAAGACCGCGGTCCCGAAAATAGAGGCGATTGTTTTCGATACGTTGGATGCGCTGGCGACAAAGGGGATCGATAAGGAACTGATCGATACCGCCATCCATCAGATTGAGTTCCACCGCAAAGAAGTGACCAACCATCCCTATCCTTACGGCATCAAACTGCTGCTGTCTTTCGGCGGAAGCTGGTTTCACGGCGGCGATCCGGTGCGAACCCTGCAGTTTGACAGCGACCTGGAAAAGATCCGCCGGGAGGTAGCGGCCGGTCCTTTTTTTGAAGGTTGCCTGAAAAAATACTTTCTGGACAATCCGCATCGGGTCCGGTTGACACTGACTCCGGACCGTACCATGGCAGCGGAGGAAGAAAAACGGGTGGCGGCCGAACTGGCGGAAATCAGGGCAGGGCTGTCCGCCGAGCAACTGCAGCGGATCGAAGCCGATGCCCGGGCGTTGCAGAAGCAGCAGGAAGCCGAAATGGATGTTGCCTGCCTGCCGACCCTGTCGCTGGATGAAATTCCGCCTCACGTCAAAACCGTTTCGGAAACATCCGGGGACGGACGCAACCGGCTGAGCGTTTATGGACAGCCGACCGCCGGCATTTTTTATCTGACGGCCGCCATCGGCGCCGGCGCCCTGACGAAAGAGCAGATTCCGCTGGTACCGTTTTTCTGCCACGCCTTTTCAAAAACCGGAACCACCCGGAGGGATTATGCCGAGATGGTCCGGCGCATCGATGCCGCCACCGGCGGAATCGGTTTAAATGCTAACGCCCGCACATCGTTCGGGCGTGCCGGAGACTGCCGTTCTTTTTTGGCGCTCAACGGCAAATCTCTGGTGCGCAATCAGAATCGGTTGTTTGACATCATTGCAGAACTGATCGGCGCCTTCAGCTTTGGAGATTTAGCCCGCCTGAAGGCCCTGCTGCTGGAATACCGGGCCGCGCTGGAAGCCATGATCGTTCATAACGGCCATCGGCTGGCCATATCCCTGGCCTCCCGGAACTTTTCCGCGGCTGAGGCTCTGGATGAGACCTGGCACGGGATCCACCAGCTTAAAACGATAAAAGCGCTGACCGCCGACCTGACGGACGGCGCCTTGCAGTCGCTTGCGGACAGATTGACCGCTATCGGCAAATTTCTGCTGACGCGTGAAAATATAAAGATCGCCCTGATCGGAGAAGACACCAACCTGGCGGATGCCCGGACGTCTGCCGCAGCGCTCTATGACGGCATATCCTCAGGAACGGCAGCCGGTTTCGGCGCTCCTTCCATCGAAATCCCCGCTGAAATTCCCAGAGAAGGGTGGACAACCTCAACGGCGGTCTCGTTTGTGGCCCGAACGTTTCAGACGGTCAGAATGGACCATGTCGATGCACCAGCCCTGGCTGTTATCGCCAAGATGCTGCGGTCGCTGTACCTGCACCGCGAGATTCGGGAAAAAGGGGGCGCCTACGGGGGGTTTGCCATATACAGCCCGGAAAACGGACTGTTCAGTTTCGGCTCCTACCGGGATCCCCATATTGTTGAGACCCTGGCGGTGTATGACGGCGTTGCCGGGTTTGTTCGCTCCCGGAGCATTACGGACGAGGATGTCAGGGAGGCGACGCTGCAGGTCTGCGCCGAGATCGACAAGCCCGATCCGCCCGGTCCGGCCGCCCGTAAAGCCTTTTATCGCAAAATGATATCTCTGTCGGACGAAGCCCGCAACCGCTTTAAAAGCGGGGTGCTTGCGCTGGCAAGAAACCGGGTTCAGGAAATTGCCGAAAAGTACTTCCTGGACCAGGTGCAAAATCAGGCGGTGGCGGTGATATCCGGCGAGACGCAGCTGCAGGCGGCCAACCAGAAGCTCGGCGACCGCCCGCTGCGGCTGTATTCGATTTGACCCGGTTATTTCGTGAAATATCCGGGACGGGCGGAAACCTTTGCAAAGCCGGCGTGGAGCGGCAAGGGATCGGATCGGCAGTTGCAGGCGATCAAGGGGGTAGGGATTGTCAATCGTAACGATTTCGAGGGGATCATACAGCCGCGGAAAAGAAGTTGCCGAAAAATTATGCCGCGAACTGGGATACGAATGTATCTCCCGGGATATCATTCTCGAAGCTTCGGAACAGTTCAACCTGCCCGAGATCAAGCTGATCAGGGCCATCCATGATGCGCCTTCGATCCTGGACCGTTTTACTTACGGTAAAGAAAGATTTATCGCATTTTTTCGCGCTGCCTTTTTGAAACATCTTCAAAGGGATAACGTGGTTTATCACGGGCTGGCCGGCCATTTCTTTCTGCAGAATATTCCGCATGTTTTAAAAGTGCGCATTATCGCGGACCTGGACGACCGGGTCAGGGAGGAAATGAAGCGTGAAAAAATATCGGCCGAGCAGGCCCGCCGTATCCTGATCAGAGATGATGACGAGCGGCGCAAGTGGAGCCTGGCGCTTTACGGTATGGATCCTTGGGATCAGAGTCTTTACGACATGACCCTGCATATCGGCGCCATGGAGGTGGACGACGCTGTCTACATTATTTTGCAGGCCCTTCAGCGGGCCTGCTTTCAAACGACGCCCCGGAGCCGGGAACTCCTTGGCGACCTGGCGTTGGGCGCCCGGGTCGAAGCCGCATTGATCAATGAATTTCCGAAGGCATCCGCCGAGGCCGGCAACGGCATTGTCTGGGTAAATATCAGAGCATCCCTCGTTGATGAGACCGCGATCTCGAGGAAAGTTGAACAGTTGGCTGCAAACGTGGAAGGCGTCAAAAAGGTACAGGTCAACATCGTTCCCTACGTTATCGAAGACTGAACCCGGCGTTCAGCCGCCGGAGAGGATCTTGCTCCTGGAATAAACGTAAAAGGCAGCAGGCGTCATGAAATTTGAAAAGTTCAGAAAGCAAGCCAGTCCGGCCAGGAACATCTGGCGGAAACTGTTTCCCTTCCTGCGCTGGTGGAACTTCATGGGCTGGGATACCATCAGGGCCGACTTCCTGGCGGGATTGACCGGAGCAGTTGTGGCCCTGCCCCAGGGGGTGGCCTATGCGATGATTGCCGGCCTGCCGCCTGAATACGGGTTGTATTCGGCCATCGTCGTCCTACTGGTTGCGGCCTTGTTCGGGTCTTCCCTGCATCTGATTTCCGGTCCCACAACCGCTATTTCCATCGTCATGTTCGCGTCCCTCAGTCCGATGGCGGAGCCGGGTTCGGTGGAATTTATCCGGCTGGCGCTGACCCTTACCTTTCTGGCAGGCGCTTTTCAGCTGGCACTGGGGCTGGCGCGAATGGGAACTCTGGTGAATTTTGTGTCCCATTCCGTTGTGGTCGGTTTTACCGCCGGCGCCGCCATCCTCATCGTTACGAGCCAGTTGAGGCATGTGTTCGGCTTGGAGATGCAAAGGGGCCAATCGCTTTTTACTGCCTGGATAAATATTTTTAGCGAGATCCATCGGGCGAACCCCTATGCGCTGACGGTGGCTGTCGGATCTCTCGGCTGTGCGGCGCTTTGCAAGGTTTTCCGGCCGCGCTGGCCGGGCCTCCTGCTGGCGATGATCACCGGCAGCCTGATCAGCGCGATCCTGGGGGCTGAATCCCACGGGATTCAACTGATGGGGGGATTGCCGGCGCATCTGCCGCGCCCCTCGTTGCCTGATTTTTCCATCGGCGCTTTACATCGATTAACGCCCAAGGCCCTTGCGATTGCATTGATCGGCCTGATCGAAGCCTTGTCGATTGCCCGCTCGATTGCAGCGCACTCGCGCCAGCAGATCGATGGCAACCAGGAATTTATCGGGCAGGGGCTGTCCAACGTAGTGGGGAGTTTTTTTTCAAGCTACGCCGGTTCAGGCTCCTTTACCCGCTCTGCGATTAACTATCAGGCCGGCGCCATGACGCCGCTGTCCGCGGTTTTTTCGGCTGTATTTTTGGCTCTGATCCTGCTGCTGGTGGCGCCCCTGACCGCCTACCTGCCGATTGCGGCCATGGGGGGAGTGATCCTGCTGGTTGCGTTCAATCTGATCAACGTGAAGCATATCCGCAGCATCATCCGGACCGGCAGGGATGAAACGATCGTGCTGCTGACAACCTTTCTGGCAACCCTGCTGCTTGATCTTGAATTCGCCATATATACCGGGGTGCTCTTATCCCTGATTCTATATCTCAGCAGGACCTCGCGCCCCGAAATCGTTCACCTGCGGCCGGACCCGGAGGCATCGGGACATTTTCTGCAGCAATCCGAAACCGGCTGCCCTGCCTTTAAAATCATTCGTATCGACGGATCGCTGTTTTTCGGAGCGGTCAATCATATCGGGGAGTTTCTTCACAACATCGATAAGGAACTTGCGCACAAATCCACCCTTCTGATCGTGGCCTACGGCATTAATTTCATCGATCTGACCGGAGCGGAAATGCTGGCAAACGAATCCAGGCGCAGGCGCAGATTGCGCGGCGATTTATATCTTTGCGGTCTAAAGGAGAAAGCCCGGGAGGTTCTGGAACGCGGCGGCTATATCGAAAGCATCGGGGCCGACCATATTTTTTCATCCGAGACAGAAGCGGTTGCCGGCATCCTTGCGAAAATCGCGAGCCCAGAATGCCGGCATTGCCGCTCCCCGCTTTTCAGCCAGTGTAAAAATATTAAGGAGTGCATTATTGAACAGACATGATGCGGCGCTCAGATCAGCCGGCGTGACGGTCTAATAAAGCACTGATTAGTAGGTGCAGCATGGTCGGAGAACTTTAATAGATTTATGCCATGAAAGGAGAACATTGATGGTTGAATTCACCAGGGAACTTAAGGGGTATGTACTGGACCATGGGATGGATCTGGTGGGGATTGCGGCGACTGCGACAATCGATGAACTGACGCCGGCCGGTTACAACCGGCCCCGGGACCTTCTGCCGGAATGCAAAAGCACGATCGTGATGGCCATGCAGTGGAACCACGCTCTGGTGGATGGCCTGCCGGAACTGCGGCCGATGTACAGCCGCATGATGATCATGATGAACAATTTTCTTGATACCGCCATCCTTAAGATCTCCCATTTTCTGCAACGCAGGGGGTACCTTTCGATGCCGGTGCATGCGTCGGACCCCTATGACCTGATAAACCTTAAAGGTGTTATTTCACACAAACATGCGGCGGTCCAGGCCGGAATCGGAGAATTCGGCTTGAGCAACCTCCTTTTGACCCCGCAATTCGGCCCGCGGCAGCGCCTGGCGCAAATTCTGACGGATGCGGAACTGGTCCCGGACCGGCCTATCAAGCAACGCTTGTGCGAAAAAATGATTGCGGAATGCAAATTTGCTTGCATCACCGTCTGCCCGTACAAATACATACCCAACCGGTATCAAAACGATCCGGGCGTCATGGACCGGACGATCATCCAGGGGGTTTCCATCGACAAGCAGGGGTGCTCATACTACCAGGACCGGGGCCTGCCGCGCATGGGCAGAAACGGATACACCTATCGCTGCGGGATGTGCATCAATGCCTGTCCGGTGGGTTCGGACGTTCCCAAACGGGACAGCCTTGCCGGCGACATTCGGCCAACCAACCGGGTCAGTTGAATATTGTATTAAATCAAACCGTTGCAAGAAAGCACCTATGGCCCGATTCCAGCGCGTGCTCCATTAAACGTGACGTCCGTTCTCAGGGCAGGCGCCTAAATGAATTCGTCCGGGATTAATTGGTCAGCGAAACACTCACGGTATTCATGTGGTTACCTCTGTCGAGCAGCCCTTCCTTGAAGTCGAACCGCAATAACAAGCGCATTCCCCGTCCGGGCGGGCGGGATTCCAGGAAATCTTCAATCAATCCGGATCTATCCGGATCCTGATTTTAATAAAAAACAGACTTTAATAAAAAAATGATTGACATACCGAAACCAGCATAATAAAGACCATTGGTAAGACCAGCGGCTGAGTCTATCAGCGACCCAGCGAATGTTAACCAACTTCACAGGAATTCCATTATGGATTTTCAACCGGTAACCAAGAAGCGCCTCTCAGAATCCGTTGTAGAAAATATTAAAGAATTTATTGAAAAAAACAACCTCGAGGTCGGCAGCAAGTTGCCGTCCGAACAGGAACTGGCCAAACGCTTTCAGGTCGGCAAGGCTTCCATCCGCGAGGCCCTGCGGATGCTTGAGATTACCGGAGTGGTAGAAGTAAAACCGGGTAAGGGCATTTATGTGAATGCCATAACCGGGGATCTGGTCGTTCCGCTGTCCACATGGGTTTCAACCAACAAAGACACGATATTAAAGCATTTTGAAGCGCGGCTGATCATAGAACCGGAAATCGCGGTCCTGGCGGCACGCCGAATTACCGAAGAAGATATCCGTAAAATTGAACGAAATATTCAAATCCAAAAAAGCTTTTCTGAAAGCGAAATTGCACCAATTATCCAGGCGGACATAGAATTTCATAGTCTTGTAGCGGAATCGGCAAAAAACGAAACGCTGATCATGCTATTCAACTCCATTGCCAAAATTTCATTCCATGGGTGGAAAGCTGCCATTCGGGTCAAGGGCAGGAATCAGTCTGCCGTCAAAGAGCATGCAAAATTGTTGAAAATGCTCGTCCAGAAAGATGAGGACGGTATTCGGTCAGCGATGCGGAATCATATGCTTCACTCAATTCGGCTGATTAAGAAACAGAGTGCGGATTTTATGGAAACCTAAAAGTTAAAAAATCATAAATAAATCTGAGTGAGTATAAAATAGGTGAAGCAATAGTAAAAACTTTATGTGCGCATACGATTCACAATATAACCCTCTTGCAGAAAGGAGGTAATTATCAGGTATTTTTATAGAAAGTTTTACTTAAATTTAAAATTACATTTCATCTAGTCGACCTTGTCAAAAATTTGTTTAAAGGAGATAGTAAACTTGCCTATGATTTTGAAGGCAAAAACAGAAAGGAGAGATAACGATGAAAAGAAGAATTTTAGTTGTTTTTACAGTTATTTTTTTTGGTTTAGTATCATCGCATGGTCTTTGCGCGAACCTGGATTTTAATAAAAAATTCAAATGGACCTGTCAATCAGGCTGGCCGCAGGGCACACAGTTTCACCAACAGGTTATCGATTGGGCCAAAAGAGTTGAATCCTTAAGCGGCGGGCGGATCCAAATAGCTGTCCATACAGCGGGTGCAGTTGTCAAATCGACCGAAATATATGATGCGGTACGGACAGGTGCTATTGATTGTGGCCATGCTTGGGCCGGTTATTGGATGGCAAGTGATATGACTATTTGTGCACTTTCAAATACACCTTCTTTTTTGGATCACACTGGTTTTTTGGCTTGGTTAATGGGAAATGGAGGATTTGAATATTGGAAGGACGTACGCAAGGGTGCGGTCGTCACGATTTTTGCAGGCCTGCTGGCACCAGAATCAGGGATGTGGAGTCATAAGGAAATAAATTCACTTTCTGATTTTAAAGGAATGAAATACAGGGGACCTATACACAACAATGAAATGATGGAGACTTTAGGATCTGTCTCTGTTTGGATACCACCAGGTGAAATTACTAGCTCTCTTCGAACACGCGTCATTGATACAGTTGAATTTAGCACACCGCAAAATGATTATGCAATCGGGCTACATGAAGTAGCAAAGTATTATTATTTTCCTGGTATTCATCAGCATACACTGGCATTGGATCTGATGATCAACAACAAAGTCTGGGCATCGCTTCCCGACGATCTTAAGGCGATTGTTGAAGGGGCAGCCCATCAGCAAATCGCTGTCAGTTATGCCAAAATGTGGAATGCCGACCTTGATACTATGGACAAACTAAGAAAATATGGAACCCAGATTCGTAAATTCTCGCCGGAAATTCAGAATTATATGGTGAATACCTATGTTTCATTGTATGAAAAAAAATATTCAAAAAATCCGCTTTTTGCTAAGGTATGGGAACATCAAAAACAATTCATGAAGCGTTATTTTCCTTATAAGGACTTGCAGACAACCGAATGGGCAGACAAAAATAAATTTTATCAGCAGATAGGAATAGACAAATAATTTCGTTGAAAGTGCCGAATATATATATTGGCCCAAGGATTCTGGTACAGATGATAATATTGCTGGAATCCTTGTCCAATATAGACTGAGAGGAAAAAATGAAATTCCTTAATACGATCGATTCAATATCAAGATGGTCTGGCAGGATAATCCTGTTTTTAATGATTCCGATGATATTTTTAACAATCTATGATGTTACCCTTCGATATGTATTTAAGTCGTCAACGCACTGGGCCTATGATCTTAGCTGGATGATGTATTCTGCTTTTTTTATTTTGGGTGGTGCATATACATTAGTTGAAGGAGGTCATATAAGTGTCGATATCTTACTACGTATGCTACCTACTAAAATGCAGTATATTCTGAAAGCAATTTATTTGTTGGTTCTGCTGATACCTTTTACAATTATCATTATAACATATTCTGTTCCATGGGCTTGGCATGCAATGGTTACCTTAGAGTGTGCGGAACATACTCTCTGGAGGCCATATGTATTTCCAATCAAGTGGACACTTCCATTAGGTTTTTTTCTACTATTTCTTCAAGGAATCTCAAGCATATTACGTAATTTCGTTTGTGCCTATAAAGGAGATATATATGGAGCCTGAATTACTTTCTATTTTACTTCTTGTAGGGGTGCTATTGCTTACCGTGATTGGAGCACCAGTAGCTTTTTCATTGGCTTCATTGGGAATTATATTCGGGCTTATCGGTATTGGACCTAATGTTCTTCCGTTATTTATTAATCGGATTTACGGATTAATGAACAATGTCGAACTACCTGCAATTCCCCTGTTCATTTTCATGGGATTCATGCTTGAGAGCTGTGGCATAGCGGAAAAGCTCTTTGACAGCCTGCACGGACTGCTGGGCCAGATAAGAGGCGGTTTAGCATTAGGCACTGTCCTTATCTGTACCTTGTTTGCGGCTTGTACGGGGGTTATCGCGGCATCAATTGTTACCATGGGGGTCATTGCTCTCCCCAGCATGCTCAAAAGAGGATATTCAAAAGAACTGGCTACCGGCAGTATATTAGTTGGCGGAACCTTGGGCGTCATAATTCCACCAAGCATTGTTCTAATTTTGTATGGTACCGTTTCTTCGTTATCAGTAGCAAAAATATTTTCTGCGGCGATTATCCCTGGCATCACACTTTCGATCTTATACTCATGTTATATAGTTGTCTTATGCTGGTTAAAACCTTATCATGGCCCAGCCATGAAACCTAAAGAAAGGTCTGACTTAAGCTTAAAAAAAGTGATTTGGGAAATATGGGTTTATGCAACTCCGACCTTAGTCTTGATTTTCTCAATGATGGGGGCCATTGTTTTTGGAATTGTTGCAATAACTGAAGCGGCAGCGGTAGGAGCCTTCGGTTCAATACTTCTGGCAATTTTCTTTGGAAAATTCAGCTGGATCAATTTCAAAAAGGCTGCATTAGTGACTTTAAAGTCTACGTGTATGGTTCTTTTTGTAATTATTGGGGCCTCGATGATGAGCGTGGTGCTTATCAGATTGGGCGGGGCTAAGTTGTTGGCCGACTTCGTATCAAACGTTCCCTCATTTATTCCATCAGCAGTGAGCAATTGGTACGTAATTGGTATGATGATGGTTATTCTCTTTATAATGGGCATGTTTATCGATTGGATCGGCATATTATATATCGTAATCCCTGCATTCACACCTGTTGTTTTATCAATGGGTTTTGATCCAGTTTGGTTTGCGGTCATAGTTAACACCAATCTTCAGATGGCCTTCTGCACTCCACCTTTTGCCCTATCTCTTTTCTTCCTTAAAGGGGTGGCGCCTCCAGAAGTGACAATGTTTGATATTTACAAGGGCATTTGGCCTTTCATCGCTGTTCAGGCCGTTGGTCTTATCATCATAATTATGTTTAAGGATTTATCCCTATGGCTTCCTAGCCTGTTGTTCTGATTTATGAAACCTATGATAAAAATTTTTATCGTTAAATAAACAATCTTTTTTGTACGGATAAATATTTCAACTTATGATTTTAAAACAGCAATAACCGAGGGTGGTGTAAATGGCAGTATTCAATCATATACCGAAGGGAGAGAAAGGCCTCAAAGAAATCTATCAATGGGTTGATGATTTTATTCGAGGAAATAAAGAAATCGCTTATAAAATGATCCTAGGCAATTCCTCAGACAAAAAACGGGAGATTCCTGCGATTATTGTAACCAACAGATCTATCCCTGACGATCAAAAACAAGTCGCAATGATTACCTTGGCTAGGCATGGTCAGGAAAAGGGTGCCAGAATTATTGGGCCTGAAATTTTAAATTATCTGTCAAGTAACGACGCTGAGGAAATACGAGATAAGCAGACTGTTATTGTTATTCCTATTTTTAATCCGGAGGGATTTGTCTTAAATGAATTTCATTCTACAATGTTCGGAATTACTGATCATGAGAAAAAGGTTCTGGGAAACCTTTGTGCCGTCTATCAGCCGGATATGATGATGGATTATCATAGCCTTGGCGAAATGGACGGATCAAAATATGACCACGGTGACATGGAAGTTATTATTCCGGCGAATTTGACAAAATGGGGTATGGATGAACAGATTTATCAGCAAGTAGCAAACAAGATGTTGGCAGCAGCCGAATCCAAAGGATGGCCCTATGAAATCCATACGTTAGAAGATCTTGCATTTTATTACTTTGGTGAAACAGCTACAGGGCGTCTGCCCTGGAAATATCTAAAAGAGAAAGTGTTTTTACTCAATGCCCAAAATTTTTCCGAACATTATGAATTTCCTGAAAAAATGCCCGGCTATACTAATTATACTTGCGGTCCGGCATATCTAAAATGGCATACTTTGATTTTTGGAATTGAAACGAACCACTGGAGCTTACCTTCTGTGGGGGACATTGCCGAGAGTGGCATAATACCCTGCCAGGCCCTTTTAAATATGGGTAATAAAAGGTTTTCGTGGGAAAAAGATGAGGGCTATCCAACGAATATTTTATGCGGGGATTTTAGAATTTCGATAAGGTCTACAGGAAAAAATCCGGGGGAAAGAAGGATTTCCCGAGAAAAAATATGGAAAGAAAGAAACAATTTTAACATCCTTGAACGAAAATTAATCGATCCCGAAACAACACTGGCTAAAGTCGGTTACCTAGGGGAAAATTTCCCATTGGAGATCAATTTTTGTTTGCGCATGCGAGAGGCCATATTCAAAAAGGTAATTGTTAAAAATCAGGAAGTAGAATTTGAAACATTTAATGATAGTTGTTCAACATTTATTTATATTCCAATAGTTTTTAAAAATGCAGAAGTATTGAACCTTAAAATCTTACATGAACCTTATAAAAAAATGATTAGAGGCTATTTTTGATATATGATTTCTAACCAAATCACCCTGTCCTTCCGGAAAACGCACTCTGAATGTTAAATATACAAAAAGCCTATGGATTGACTTCAATATTTAAATAGGAGAGTACGATGCATATACGCCTATCAACGATTGCCGAGAATTCAGCAAGCTGGCTAGGTCTGCTGGCCGAATGGGGCTTAAGCATTCTGGTGGAAACAGATGAGGCATCCATTCTGGTGGATACGGGCCGAAGCATGGTGGCTGCTCATAATGCCCGGATCATGAGATCCAAAATCAGAGGAATCGATAAAATCCTGTTCAGCCACGGCCATGAAGACCATACCGGCGGTCTGGTGGATCTGCTCAATTTGCGCGATCTGCCTGAAACGCCAGTGGAAGTCATTGCGCATCCGGATGTGTGGGTGCCCAAATATTGGCGCTCTCCCGACGGCAGTCGCTATGACTATATCGGCATTCCCTACGACCGCAATCTGGCTGAAAGTCTGGGGGCTTCCTTTCGCCTGACGCCGGAGCCGGTCTGGATAACCGACCGGATCGTGACCAGCGGCGAAGTCCCGATGCTGAACGATTTTGAGACTCTTGATGCCAGCGCTTGCGTCCGAACGGACAAGGGCTTTGCCCCAGATCCGCTTAAAGACGACCAGTCCCTGTTTATTAAGACCGGCAAGGGGCTGGTCATTGTTTCAGGCTGCGCCCACCGGGGCATTATCAATACCATCAAACGGGCGCAGGACATCACCGGCTGCGCGGACATATACGCAATCATTGGGGGCATACATCTTTTTAGCGCTTCGGAGGAGAGGGTCCGGAAGACGTTAGAGGAAATAAAGCGTCTGAATGTTGCTCAGATCGGGGTGTCGCACTGTACGGGGCCGAAAGCTGGCGCCTTTCTATCCCATGCGCTCGGCGACCGCTTCTTTTTCAACCAGGCAGGCACCTGCACCGATTTAGAAGTGTGATATGCGGACTGGTGATCGTCATGATATTCCCAGGAATCGTAACCTTTCTTGTGGACATGGCATTCAGCAAATAAGCTTTTTGGAGAGAAAAAGAACCGGCCGCCGGCCCCCAAATAATTTTCGACTGGTATCTTGTGCTATCGCAGCCGCCAGCCCTTTAATCCCCAGTGCAAAGACCCCAGCGCCAGCATACTGATGAGGGCGGAAACCGTTCCGGTTGCTGCAATTCCGCCGGCCAGCCAGACGGGTCCGCCCATCAGAGCGCCGAAGATGCGGCCGAGGCCGGCGGCCGCAAAGAATCCGGCCATCATGGTGGCCCGGGAGCCGGGCTGCAGCTCGGTGCAGAGAGATAAAAAAGAAACGATGGTAAATTCCAGAGTAAAAAAAATTAAAAAAAGACCGGCCAGAGCGGGGAGCAGCGCCTGGCCGCAGAAAGGGAGTACGCTGTAGCTTAATGCCGAAAGCCCCAGGCCGAGAATAACCGAGCGCTTCAGGCCGAATCGGTCGGCGACACCGACGGTGAGCAGTTCACCGCACAGTTCGGCCGCTCCGATGAGGATCGTGCCCATGCCGATGCCGATAATGCTCAGCCCGAATCCGCTTTCCAGCCAGGCGCCATACACCACAAAGAGATTGTCGTTGGCGGCGCTGACGAAAAAGGCGAACCCGAAGGCGCCCAGTGCGGTTCGGTCGCCCAAAAGCGGCAGCCAGATGCGGCCCAAGTCCGTAGCGCGCGACCGTGCCGCCGGCGGTCTGTTATCTGCAGGTATAAGGATGCAAACTGCCGCGATCCCCAGAACAGCCAGTCCGCCAAGAATAAGAAAAGGGGCGCGCCAGCTCAGTTTCTCGATGAGAATCGCCGTCAGCGGGATGCCCGCCAGCGTGCTCCCGGCCCAGCTCATCTCAACGATGCCGATGACCCTGGCGCGCCGGCGGTACGGTATGTTTTCGCCGAAATAGGCCTGATAGGCCGGGTCGAAAACGCTTTTGCCCAATCCCGCGAGGAACAGACCGGCCATGACGGCTGCGTACACCGGCAGGATCCCGCCCAGAAGCATGCCCGCAGCCAGAAGCCCCAATCCCGCCAGCATCAGCCGCCGGTATCCCAGCCGGTCGGCCAACGGTCCAAAAAGCATGCCCAGGAGCGTGGTGGCCTGGTTTACGGCGATGATGGAGGTAAATGCGGCCAGTGATACGCCGAGGCCGCGGCTTAAGACCGGTGCAAAGGGATAGGCAAACCGCCGGGCCGTATTCAACAGCAAGCGGCACACGACAACGGTGCCGATGGTCAGGGTCAGGTGTTGATGGCGATCGGCCGGAGAGGGGTCTTGGGCAGGGGCGGTCATTGAGAGTAAGGGGTCCAGGATTCCAGGGTTCAGGGGTACAAGGGTTTGTTTTTTGGTAATTTTATCAAGGCTTTCAGCATCCTCTCACTCTCCTTGGCATCTCTCAGGATTTTTTGACGGGTTTTTCTTTAAATCTTTATAATTTTTCAGCATTTCACTTGAATTCTTGAACCCTGGACCCCTTGAATCCTATAGGATCATCGACTCTTTTGGCGATGATTTCCGGGCTATAAAATCTGGCTTAAAAAAAGTTTGGTCCGTTCATGCCGGGGATTGTTAAACAGGGTGTCGGGAGTTCCTTCCTCCACGATGGCGCCGTGATCCATGAAAAATACCCGGTCGGCCACTTCCCGGGCAAACCCCATTTCATGGGAGACGACGATCATCGTCATCCCTTCCCGGGCAAGGGTTTGCATGACATCGAGGACTTCGCCGATCATTTCAGGATCCAAGGCCGAGGTCGGTTCGTCAAACAGCATGACCTTGGGATCCATGGCCAGCGCCCGGGCAATAGCCACGCGTTGCTGCTGGCCGCCCGAGAGGCGGTCGGGATAAACGTTGGCCTTGTCCGGGATGCCGACCTTGCTGAGCAGGGCCATGGCCTTTTCCCGGGCGCCATCTGCCGAACGTTTGCGGACCACCACTTGCGCCAGGGTTACATTTTCCAGGGTGGTTTTATGGGGAAACAGGTTGAAGGATTGAAACACCATCCCCATCTCGGCCCGGGCTTTATTGATGTCGGTTTTACGGTTCATGATGTCGATGCCGTCCACAAAGATATGCCCTTCGTCGGCCACCTCGAGCCGGTTGAGGCAGCGCAGCAACGTGCTTTTGCCGGAGCCCGACGGCCCGATGACCACCACCACTTCTCCGACCTCGATTTTGCAGGAAACGTTGTTAAGTGCTTTGACCTCATGGGGCACATAAAAAAATTTGGACACATTTTTAACGTCGATCACTAGGTGATGGTCCTCCTTTCGAGGTATTGCAGAAACATGGACAGCGAAAACGTCAAAACCAGATACAGCAGGGCGCACATGAACCAGAGCTCAAAAGGCTGCAGGCTGGTGGTGACCACTTCGCGGGTGGCCTTGGTAAGCTCCCGGATGGCGATGATCCCCAGCAGGGAGGAGTCCTTGATCAAACTGATGAACTGACCGGCCAGGGGGGGAAAAATGCGGCGAAAGGCCTGGGGCAGGATGACATGCCGCATGTTCTGGGCATAGGTCATGCCCAGTGAGCGGGCGGCTTCGGTTTGACCGCGGTGAATGGACTGAATGCCGGCCCGGACAATTTCAGCCACATACGCTCCTGCAAAAAACGCCAGCGCCGCCACGCCGAACCAGATGGGGGGCAGTTGACCGAAACCTTTTCCCGCCAGCATGGTATTGACAACCGTGCCGATCACAAAATACCAGATGAAAATCTGTACCAGCAGCGGGGATCCCCGGATCAGCTCCACATAGGTAATGGCCGTCCATTTAAAGGCCGGGTTGGCGGATATGCGCGCCAGACCGGCAAAAAGCCCGATAATAATCCCGATGACGATTCCCACCACGCTGACCTTGAGGGTCAGCCAGAGCCCGTCCAGCAGAATTCCCACTTTCCACTTTTCGTAGAAACCCAAAATGTCGCCCGGATAGATGAAATCCTTTTCGGCAACGCGCAGGCTTCCGGCCGGCAGGGTATATTTGGCCTGCTCGCCGTCGCCGCTGATATACACAACCGTTTCTTTCTCCCGCCGATCGATTTTAGCGACATCGCCCTGGATTTCCGAACGGATTTCCACATGGTCTTTGAAGAAAAAATATTGCGGAACCCGGTACCAGCGCCAGACATAATCCACCTTCAGGGTTGCGAAATAGGTCCCGGAAAAAACAGACAGCATAAATATGATAAAAACACCTACCCAGAAGTAGTAGGTTGCCTTGCTCTGCATGCGAGTGTCGCTTGAACTGAAGGCCATCGACTGCCACCTTTCAATGCTTGAGCAATATATATATCTTATCAGAATTGCGTTTAGTTTCAGCCGCCGGATATTTCAGCTTCGATCGTTAAATTTAACCGAACGGCTGACAGATAAAATGCCTGATGCAGGCAGGAGTCGAGGATCCCAGGATTTTAGGGTTCGAGTGCTTGCATGTCACCTGAATCCTTGGCCCCTCGACTCCTTGAACCCTTTCCTTTATTGAACATCCTTGATCCACTCGGTGCTTTTGATCCATTTCTGATAGATGCGGTCATAGCGGCCGTCGTTTTTGATCTGCCAGAGAAAGTTGTTGAGCCAGTTCATAAAATCGGGGTCGCCCTTGTTGATCGCCCATGCCAGGGGTTCGAAGGTAAACGGCTTATCCAGGAAAGTGAGTTTGCCCTGCCCCTGCTGCGCCATAAAGACGACGTTCATGGGCAGATCGTAAACAAACGCATCCGCCTTGCCGTTGA
>ENA-OSEO01001081-OSEO01001081.1-sediment-metagenome-genome-assembly--contig:-NODE-1081-length-55550-cov-8.736430_pt1 | contig 55550 bp, 42 predicted proteins | sample MGYA00237883_ERZ534232 | MGnify/ENA metagenome assembly ERZ534232
AAACAAAAGAAAATCAATCAACTCAAGAAGAAAATCGCTCTTCTTGAGGCGGCTTGAAAAAATAAGTTACATAAGAGAAGGAGGTAACACAGAACTGCTTTAATCCTCATCCGGACATTAGGATTATTATATTTATTATCTATTAAACCAGATACCCTGGAAATACCAAAAAGACTGTTATTTCCGGGGTTCCTTTTTCCTGAACAGACTGCATTATTAAATTTATTGTTAATATATTTGAAAAAATTAAACTGATGAACAGAATGTTTTTAATTGGTATCGGAATTATTACGTTGTTTTCAACAACATGTAAATCTCCTGAAAAAAAGTCAGCACTTTTTAATGAAGTCTCTTTCGACAGTTTGCCAAATATCATGCCGGAAAACCGAAATGATTTGATTTATTCAAAAGTAAGGCATGAAGCGAAAATAAAATTTGCAGCTCATCAACTTCCGGATAACTTAAAAGAGTGGGAAGATTACCGGATTCACCTTAAGGAAGAAATAATAAGAAAAACCGGTTTTGAAACAGACCATAATCTTCCTCTTGATATGAAAGAAACAGGTTCTGTCAGAATGGAGGGATACACTGTAAAAAATATACTATTTCAGACCCGGCCCGGTATTTATGCAACTGCAAATCTTTATGTCCCGGATGGTGAGGGTCCTTTCCCCGGCGTGATAGTGATGGCAGGCCATTATATCAATGGCCGGCTTGGAGGTGTTCAGTCGCTGGGCTTTGAGCTTGCGCTGAACGGTTATGTTGCAATGACAATAGATCCATGGGGTGCGGGAGAAAGAACTACAGAGTACCGTCAATATGAATATCACGGTTCTAATCTGGGCGCATCACTGATGAACATAGGGGAATCATTAATGGGATTACAGATTGCCGATAACATGAGAGGTGTTGACCTGCTTTGCTCTTTGCCATATGTCGATGCCGGAAAAATTGGTGCCACAGGAGCAAGCGGAGGCGGGAACCAGACTATGTGGTTAACTGCCATGGATGAGCGTGTAAAGGCTGCTGTTCCTGTTGTAAGTGTCGGGACATTTGAATCCTACGTTATGGGGCATAACTGTATCTGTGAAACACTTGTCGACGGACTTACATTTACTGAAGAATCGGGGATTCTGGCCCTTGTTGCTCCCAGAGCACTGTTGATCTCTAACGGACTCAGAGATGACAATACCGCCTTTTATCCTTCCGAAATGCTGAGAAGTTTTAACAATGCAATGAAAATATTCAGGCTTTACAATGCTGAAGAAAAACTGAGCCACCTGATTTTCGACGGACCTCATTCCTATCCCAGGGAAACAAGGGATGCAATGTTAAAATTGTTTAATACCTACGTAAAAGGTAATCCTGATGAAGAGATAAAGTCTGTAACCAGAGACCTACTTCCGGAGGATCATATTGTAAATTTCCCCGACGGGAAAAGGGATAAAAAGGTAATGACTACTGCTGAATATTGCATCATGAAAGGCAGTGAGCTGAGATCTGAGCTATTAAGCACCAAATCTGTTGATAATAACAGAAAAAAAGAGGAGCTGAAAGAAATTTTAAAATTAAATGAAAAGTCTGAAATGCTTAACTTACATCGTTATCCGCCAAATAAAGGCTGGGACAGGTTTGCCCTTGAAACAAACGATGGTAAGCTTATACCCGTATTACACATACCTCCCCGGGATGCCGATGCTGGTTATGTTATCATGTGTAATCCGGATGGTGCCAAAAACATACCGCTGTCTGAGATAGAGGAGATATATAATAAAGGAAAGGGAATTGTGATAGCAGATCTGTCAGGTACGGGAGAAGCCTCTTCACCACAGACAGCAGGGTATGATGAACTGGCAAAATTACATTCACTCGGACGGTCTGAAATATGGCTTGGTAAAAGAGTTCTGGGAGAATGGGTTAAGGAGTTAAAGGTTGTAATTCAATTCCTGAACTCTGAATACGGGATCAATCAAATTAGTATCGAGGGAACAAAAGAGGCCGGACTTGCAGGATTATTCCTGAGTGCAACAGAAGATATTGTGGAAGATGTAGTGCTTCGTAATTCACCCGTAAGCTACTTGTTCGATACCAGGGAAAATATCGACTTTTTCAGCATGGGAATTCATTTGCCCCGTTTCCTTAACTGGGGTGATGTATCCCTTGCAGCGGCTTTAAGCGGCAAAAATGTTACGTTCATAAATCCGTTGACAATGTCGGGACAAAAAATAACCGGACAAAAACTTGAGGATTACAGGAAAGAGTTCGACATGTTACGCACTATATGTAATGAAAAAGGTGTAACTGAATTTAAATAATTAAATGTCAAATTAATAATTTTTGTAATTTGCATAAAGAAGTTGCTATATGCTTTTAAACGAAACCAGGGTTTTAAATTATTATTTAAATCAAACAATATGAAAAACAATCGCAGGGACTTTCTTAAAATCTCCGGTCTTGCAGCCATAGGCCTTGCCGGTACCCAATTTGCCGGATGCAGACACCAGACTGGTACAGAAAACACTCATGAACACCCGGAACAATTCAAAAACTCTCATAATCAAAAATTCAACATGTGGGGTTATGCCGCTCCCAAACTGGATAAGGTAAGGATTGGAAATATCGGAATCGGAGGAAGAGGAGCAGGAGCTCTTAACAGGTTGAAACGAATTGACGGAGCCGAGATAAAAGCTATTTGTGATTTAAATCAGGACAGAATTGATGAAGGACTTAAACGACTGGAAAACATAGGTTATAAACCTGATACATATTCAGGAGGGGAAGATGAGTGGAAAAAGGTTTGTGAACGGAATGATATAGATCTGATCTATATTACAACTCCCTGGCATCTTCATACACCTATTGCGGTATATGCAATGGAACATGGCAAGCATGCCGTGATCGAGGTTCCCGCAGCACTTACGGTAGATGAATGCTGGCAGTTGGTGGAGACATCGGAAAATACCCGTCAGCACTGTATGATGCTGGAAAACTGCTGCTATGACTTTTTCGAAATGCTTACACTGAATATGGCAAGGCAGGGATTTTTTGGAGATATAGTACACGGTGAAGCAGCATATATCCATACATTTACTTTTGATCCCGAAAACACAACCAAAGTTTGGCGCCGTATAGAGAATATAAACAGGAATGGCAACCTTTATCCCACTCACGGTCTCGGACCGATCTGCCAGATTATGGATATTAACTGTGGCGACAAGATGGATTTCATGGTATCTGTCTCAAGCAACGACTTCATGATGACAGATCTCTATAAAAAGGCTGCCGAAAACAATGATTTCTGGAAACCATATGCTGAACAGGCAGCTAAGTCGCACAGGGGAAATATGAATACAACTACTATCCGGACAAACAGAGGCAGGACAATAATGCTCCAACATGATATCACATCACCAAATGTGTATTCCCGGATACATAAGGTAAGCGGGACAAAGGCAGCAGCTCTGAAATACCCTCTTCCTCCAAAAATATCTGTCGGACATGAATGGGTGTCTGATGAGGAGTACAAAATACTGGAAGGTAAATTTACTCCCGAGATAACAAAAAGAGTAGGCGAAATGGCAAAACAGGTTGGTGGTCATGGCGGAATGGACTTTCTCATGGACTGGAGGCTTATTGATTGCCTGCGCAACGGACTGCCTCTTGATATGAATGTATACGAAACAGCCGTCTGGAGTGTTGTTGGTCCCCTGAGCGAATGGTCAGTAGCCAATGGGTCGAGTCCCATAGAGGTGCCTGACTTCACAGGTGGTTCATGGAAAACAAACAAGCCACTTATGGATATTTCCCTGCAAAAGGGAGGCAATACTCAAATGATATAACCGGGTAACACCAGGATTAAGTTCAATCTTAATTCATAACTAATATCTTCATGTAAATCGAATAAATATATCTGTATGCAAAATTTACTGACAATCAGATATCTGGCATCGCTTGTAATATTCACGCTAATATTAAGCAACTGCAGTGATAACAGCACAACTGAACCAGACAAGGAGAAAAGAGAAAAAATTCTTGAACATCTTCTGACTACTTTTTCTTCAGATATTGAGGGAGAAGAGCCAAAGGAGGCACCTGTCTGGGAAAGCTGGCTGCGAAGAACAAAGGAGTTACCCCCTGATTTTGACAAACTCCCGACAAACGCTCTTCCTCCTGACCTGCTTACCTTCGATGATGGTAATCCTGTAAACAGCCCTGAACAGTGGACTAAGAGAAGAGAGGAGATAAAAGAGGTTTTGAAAGAGTATATGTTTGGAAACTGGCCTCCTCCTCCGGCGAATACAGCCATAAAATATCAGAATACAAAAGCCGCAGATAACGAAGAGTATTATCAACAAAATGTGCAGCTTTGGTTTGCTCCGTCGGTAAGAGCTGTTGAGTTTGCCGAAGAGACATACAATTATGATCCTTCCCTGACACCCGAAAACAGACGCGACCGTGCGAATCAAACTCTTGCAATATTGAACGCAGAGGTATTCATTCCCAAAGGCCGGGGGCCATTCCCTGCTATTGTTGAAATAGGACCTTCCAATATCGGAAGGGATCTGCCACGAATCAGGCGTGGATATATAGTGGTGAGGTTCAGCAGATTAGATGCTGATTACATTGCAGCCGTATATACCGATTATGAGTGCAACCAGCTTGAATGGTGGGCATATGCAGCCGGCAGATGTGTGGATATGCTGTACTCAAGGGATGATGTCGATAAATCAAAAATTGCTTTGGCCGGCCATTCACGAGGTGCCAAGACCGGCTTGCTTGCAATGATCATGGATGACAGGGTCAGCGCTCTGCTTAACAGTCACCCGGGAACCGGTGCAGGATCATATAACATCTGGAGGTATGCAGGTGAAAAATACGGAGGGGAGAACCTGGATAACAGTACCCGCAGGTTCCAGTACTGGAACAATCCACGCATGCGCTTCTTTATCGGAAGAACAAACAAAATGCCTTTCGACAGCCATTCCCTGCTTGCTCTTGCTGCTCCCAGGCCTGTCCTTCTGGGAACAGGAGAACTTGACAATGTAGGACAGGCATGGGGAGACCAACAATGTTATATGATTGTAAAAGAGGTTTATAAATTATTGGGAAATGAAAACAACCTTGGATTTTATGCTTCCCCCGGAGGACATACGGTTACTCCTCAAATGGTTAATGATGAATTAGACTGGCTGGATATGCAACTTGGCCGCAAACCTTTCGATTTTCCGGAAAAACTGATATATACCTACTCTTTCGACAAATGGACCGGAATAACCGGAGAAAAGCTGAATACTGATGAATTCCCGGAAAAGGATGTTGATGATATCCTCACCATGCCGGGAGGGGAAGAGATCCGGACAAGCGACGACTGGGAAAAGAATACCGGAGATATAAAAGATAAAATCAGGGGGATTGTTGGAGAACTGCCGGAATATAATGAAATTGATAAAGTTACAATTGAAAATGAAAGAACTTTCAGCCAGGATTTTATCAAAGCAGAAATTCAAATAGATGATAAACTCACTGCTCATCTGACATATCCGGCCGACAGATCAGATAAAATTCCCGCAGTAATTTACCTGCATGCTTACCTGGATGCCCAGGGATATAACTGGTCCAGAGGCTATGGATACCGGATAAGTGTTGGTGAGCGTCTTGCTCAGAAAGGTTTCCTGGCAATAGAATTTGACCAGTTCGGGTATGCAAGTCGTAACCGTGACAGCGGAATTGAATTTTATGAGTCAAATCCTGACAGGTCGGCTTTGGGAGTAATGATTCAGGATGTCAGTAAAATTATTGATGCCGTAAGTCAGCTCGACTGGGTCAATAAGGATAAAATTATGGTGGCAGGTTATTCACTTGGCGGAATGGTTGGCCTCTATTCTGCAGTTTTCGATGACAGAATAAAGGCAGTTACCACCACCTGTGGTTTTGGATCGATGAGAAGAGATGTTCACGGGAATGAAACTGAAGGGATCAGGCGTTACTCCCACCTTCGTCCGACAATACCCCGTTTAGGGCTCTTCCAGGGAAATGAAAAGAGAATTCCTTATGATTTCCATGAGATTATCGGACTAATTGCACCAAGGCCTGTTTATATACTTGCTCCGCAATTTGATCAGGACTGGTACTTTGAAGATGTTGAGGTATGTTATAAAGAAGCTCAAAAAATTTTTAAGCTCTATGGTAAAGAGGAAAACCTTGTTCTTGAGAGTCCGGATGATTTCAACCGTTATCCTCCCGAATACCAGGAAATGATAAATAACTGGCTGGCCGGGGCAATAAATAAATAGTGAGCCCGGACTTACAGGTAACATTTCTCCTTTAAAGGAGATAAGAAAGCCTGTTAAATTGATTTTTAATTATTTATTGGAATTTTCACTTATTAATACTACTGCAAGAGCAGATTCAGTCAGGATAAGTATTCCTGTTGATAAACAGATGCAAACAAAATATTAAAATGCATGTAAGTCCCTAATGTTCAACGGAATTATAATAAACTCTAAATTCAAACAGATGGCAACTCTTACAAAAAAAGGATCTTATAAGAACAATAAAGCCGGTAAGCTGATTCAAATGGCTGTAATATATTTATTGATCACATTAATATTACCCGGCAAATTATTTTCGCAAAACGAATTAAATGTATTGAAAGGCAACTGGCTTTATTACACTGATGCTGAAAATTTCCTGTATCATCACCTTTCGGGTCAGGCTTATGACCTGCTTGAAAAAAGATCGGACGCAGTTTCAAAGATTAACTCCCTGGAGGAGTGGAAGCAAAGACAGCAATTTATCAAAGAAACACTGTTGGACATAGTCGGGCCATTCCCGGAAAAGAATCCGCTTAATGCCAAAATTGTCAGGACGATAAATAAAGAAGGATTCAGGGTGGAACATATAATCTATGAATCTCAGCCAGGTAATTACGTTACCTCGTCAATGTTTATACCTGAAAGCCTGAAACAGGGAGATAAAGCCCCTGCAGTTATATACTGCAGCGGACACTCAGCAGAAGGATACCGCAGCCAGGTTTACCTCCACGTAATATCAAACCTTGCAAAAAAAGGATTCATAGTTTTTGCTTTTGATCCGGTAGGACAGGGAGAAAGACTTCAATATATTGACGAATCAACGGGGAAGTCCCTTATTTCCGGACTTAATGAGCACTCTCATGCAGGTTGCCAGTCATTTATAACCGGCAGTTCACAGGCCCGTTATATGATATGGGACGGTATAAGAGCAGTTGACTACCTCCTTTCCCGACCGGAAGTTGATCCGGCAAGAATCGGCATAACAGGCCGCTCGGGAGGCGGAACCCAGTCGGCCTATATATCAGCTATGGATGAAAGGATATATGCTGCTGCTCCTGAAAATTACCTTACCAACTTCAAACGGCTTCTGCAGACAATAGGTCCCCAGGATGCGGAACAGAATATGTTCAACATTATTTACAGAGGCCTTGATCATCCTGATTATTTGATAGTCAGGGCTCCAAAGCCGGCTTTAATGATAACGACTACACGCGACATGTTTAGTATACAGGGGGTGAGAGAGACAGAAAAAGAGGTGTCACGGATTTATAAAGCATACAATAAAGAAGATAACTTCTCAAGGACGGAAGATGATGCCCCGCACGCATCCACAGTAAAAAACAGGGAAGCTATGTATGCATTTTTCCAAAAACACCTGAATAATCCGGGTAATCCCCGTGATGAAGAGACAGAACCATTTACACCTGAAGAGGTAAGAGTGACTTCTACCGGCCAGGTTTTTACATCCCTTAAAGGCGAGACAAACTTTAGCATGAACCTCAAAGATGCAGAAAAAGCTGAAGTATCGCTTGAAAAGTCCAGGAGCAATCCTGATACTCATTTACCACGGATTTTGGAGATGGCTAAAAATCTGTCCGGATACAGGGAACCCACAAAGGAGGATGAACCTGTGTTCCATGGTCGTTTTCAACAGGACGGATTTTCAATAGAAAAATATTTCATCAAAGGCGAAGGGGAATATGTTATCCCATATCTGCTGTTTATACCGGGAAAAAGCAACAGCCAGGCAATAATCTGTCTTAATCCGGCCGGTAAGCCAAAAGATATTAATAATTTGGGAGAAGTTGAATGGCTTGTTAAAAACGGATTTACAGTGCTTGCTCCGGATATGCTGGGAACAGGTGAAAACGGACCAGAAAAAGTTGTATACAACCACAACTATATAAAAATATGGTATGCTTCAATGTTAGTTGGCAGAAGTATTGTCGGCATTCATGCAGGTGATGTTGTAAAACTTGTGAACGTCCTTCAAAAGAGAGAGGAAATTTCACAGATCCGGGGTTTTGCGCGCAAAGAGATGGCACCGGTTCTTTTACATGCTGCTGCCTTCTGCCCGGGAATCAGCAGTGTAGCACTGATTGAACCATACTCATCATACAGCTCCGTTGTTTCAAATAAATTTTATAATCCGGGATTCATTTACGGAGCAGTGCCCCATGCACTGAAAGCCTACGACTTACCGGATCTTGCCGCATCTCTGGCTCCCCGAAAACTGTTGATAGCAGGAGCTACAGATGGCAATGATAATCTGTCAGGAGAAAATGACCGGGATCTCTTATTGGTCCGGTCAACATATAAAATTAAGAATGCAGCCAATAAGCTGAGCATTATACCTGAAAAACCGGGAGAAAATTTATTCAGCCTGATCTCAGATTGGATAAAGTAGAAAGCCGGCTATCTTAAGTTTTATTCAGATTATATAACCCCGCTTAAAATAAACTCATATATGCCGGGAATTGAGCTATTTTAGGGATTTTAATATAATTCTGCAGTTACTGCCAGGAATAATGCTGTTATAAAAATCAAAATTAAATGTTAAGAAAAATGAATAGAGGATTTTTAAAAGTCAGTCTGATTTTATCAGTTGTTTTTACCTGCCCCGGTATCTTTTTATAAACAATTTATATATTTACGTATTTAACAGCCTAAATTTAAAATATCATCAAAATGAACCGATTATTATCCCTTTCAGTTCTGGTATTTTTTGTGCTGCAGATTGATGCACAAATTGTTTATTACAACGCTGCAGATTATCCTCTGCTTGGCAAGATTTCAACCGAAACCGAAACTCTTTATGAGAGACTGCCGCAGAATCTTAAAGATAAAACCAGGCCACCGGTGTGGAGTCTGGGGAAAAATACGGCCGGACTGGCAATCAGATTCCGGTCCAACTCAACACAGATTGCTGCCAGATGGGAGCTTCTAAGGGATCAGGTCATGAATCACATGGCATTTACAGGTATTAAAGGACTTGATCTGTATGCCCTGGAAAATGATAGCTGGATATATGTTAATACAGCGCGGCCGACCGGAAAGACGACTGAAACGGTCATTGCCGCCGGCATGGATAAAAAAATGCGTGAATTCATGTTATTTCTTCCTCTGTACGACGGTGTTACATCTATAGAGATCGGTGTGGATTCCCTCTCCGTAATTGATCAGCCTGCCAGTCAGTTGCCTTCGAGGAATAAACCTGTAGTTTGTTACGGCACGAGTATACTGCAGGGGGGATGTGCTTCAAGACCGGGAATGGCCCATACCAACATATTATTACGCTGGTTAAACAGGGAGGTCATAAATCTGGGATTCAGCGGAAACGGAAAACTCGATTATGAAATTGCAGAGTTGATAGCCAGGAGTGATCCTTCTGCTGTACTACTGGATTTTGTGCCCAATGCAGATGTTAAACTAATAGAGGACAATACCGAAAAATTTTACCGGATCATCAGAGATGCCCTGCCGCATGTTCCTGTATTCTTCATTGAAAACCCATTATATCCAAAGGCAAAATTTGATCTTACAACCCAAAACCTGATCAAAGATAAAAACATTGCTCTGAGAAAGGTGTATAATAAACTATACTCAGGAGGCGAGGATAATATCAGACTGATCCCCTCTGAGGGAATGATAGGCGTGGATAATGAAGGAACTGTTGATGGAGTGCACTTTACAGATCTCGGCTTTATGCGTTATGCTGAATTTTTGTATCCTTATCTCAGTGAATTTCAGGAATGATGATTAGAATAATTACCCTTATACTTTGCATAATAAGCTTTTCAGTCTCAGGCCAGGTTCCTGAATATTTGCATGATTATCAAAAACTTTACAGACAAAATCCCAGGGAAGCTAACCTTCAATGGTTCAAAAACGCCGGATTCGGCATGTTTATTCACTATGGCCTCTACAGTCAGTTAGGCCGGGGAGAATGGGTACAGTTAAGGGATACCATACCTCCTGATGAATATGCAGAGCTAAAAGACAGGTTTACAGCATCAGGATTCGATGCCAACTATATCGTTAATCTGGCAAAAAAAGCCGGCATGAAATATATAACTATAACCAGTAAACATCATGATGGATTCTGCCTTTTCAATACCAGCCAGACAGATTTCAACAGTGTAAATTCTCCAGCCGGCCGTGACCTGATAGGAGAAATGGCTACTGCATGTGAAAAGGAAAGATTGGGTCTTTTCCTTTATTACTCTTATGCTGCCGACTGGAAACATCCGTGGTTTTATTCACGGGAAGCTGGTTGGGCTAATGCCCGTCCTGCCTATAAGAATAAACCTTCGGAATACAAATATGAAAAACCCGGAGATTTCGGCAAATATATAGATTACGTTCATGAACAGCTCAGGGAGTTACTTACACAATATCCAACAATAGCAGGGATTTGGCTTGATCCTATAATGGGATTTTACGCTAATCCGGATATTTTTCCAATCGAACAAACCTATGCACTTATCAGGAGCCTGTCACCACATGCTCTCATATCATTTAAGCAGGGGGCAAACGGAGATGAAGATTTTGTTGCCCCGGAAAGGGGCGGAAATAAAAGGGTTGGAGAACAATATCCTGTAGCACAACGTGCCTTTGAACTTAACAAAAACAAACCTAAAGAGGTGTGCAATACCATGCAGCCTCACCTGCCAGGAGTCCCGGGTGGAGCAACATGGGGATATAATAAAGCGATGGACGGTCACCATTTAAAAGTTAATGATGTTAAAAAACTACTTGAGGAAGCAAGATCAAACGGATATAACTTACTACTAAATATAGGTCCCCTTCCGGATGGATCAGTTCATCCTGAAGATATTGAAACTTTATCAAATTTAAACAGTAAACATTGACAGGCCGACTGAAAAGCTTTTATTATATTTATCGTGAAATAAGATTAAATATTTACAATACAATCAGCAGCAACTTAATCTTTTTCAATTATGATTATAACAATATATAAAAGTAAAACCAAAGTGATAGCAAAATACATTCTGAAATATATTTTCTCGTCTGCTATTAACTATATCCTGATCTGCACATTAATTTTTTTACCTGTCATTTTAATCACCTTCTCCTGTGGTCAACCGGAGAGTAACTGGCTCAGGGGTAATATGCACACCCATACATTGTGGAGCGACGGTGATGAATTCCCTGAAACGGTAACAAAATGGTACAAAGAAAAAGGATATGATTTCCTGGTCATTACAGATCATAATACTTTTCCGGAAGGCGAGCGTTGGCGTAGTATTTCTGAAGATAATCCTGCTTTTATCATTTATCTCAATGAATACGGCAAAGACCGGGTGGAAAGTCAGCCTGGTGATGAAGAAGGAACCATTATAGTAAGGTTGAAGACCCTGGATGAATTCCGCTCCCGTTTTGAAGAACCGGGAAAATTCCTCCTTATAATGGGTAATGAAATATCAAATCCTCATGCCGTGCACCTGCTGGCTTTTCAGCAGAATAAAATAGTACCTGCCTCGGAGGGAACTGAGACTGAACGCTTAAATATGATTCAGCAGACGGTGGCAAATGTTGCAAACTACCGGAAAAAGACCGGCATAAATACATGGCCTGTTTTGGCACATCCCAATTTCAGGTGGGCTATAACAGCAGAAATGATAATCAATACTCCTTCACTAAGATTTTTCGAAGTTTATAACGGACATTCACAGGTAAACAATGAAGGTGATGAATTCAGGGCAGGCACTGAAAGGATATGGGACATAGTGCTGGCTAACAGGCTTTCGTCAGGTGGTGAAATTCTTTACGGACTCGCTACGGACGATGCTCATCATTACCAGCAGGGCGACAATTACCGCGGTAATGGTCCGGGGAAAGGCTGGGTGATGGTCAGAGCCGGAAATCTTGATCCCGGTGCAATACTGGAAGCAATTGACCAGGGCGACTTTTATGCTTCCACGGGTGTCACCCTGAAGGATCTGAAATTCGACGGACAGACAATAAAGATTAAAATAGAGAAAAAGGAAGGAGTTGATTTTAAGACAGAATTCATCGGAACACTAAAAGGATTCGATCCGTCAAACAAACCTGCAACAGACGGAAGTGGCAATGAGATAGAAAATACTACACGGATTTACAGCGATGAAATCGGAAAAGTCCTTGGCGTAAGCAGTTCATTAACACCAACTTATTCATTTACTGGAAACGAATTATATGTCAGGGTCAGAATAACATCATCTGAAGGGCATAATGATCCGATATCAAATAAATTATTAGGTAAACAGAAAGCATGGATACAGCCAATGATACCTGAGAATTAGCTTATCATGAGTTTTAACTATTATTGTAAAAAACGACCTGACCACCATTACAGGAATTCTGTATGGAATATCTGCCATATATTGTTTTTTGAACTTTGTCAATTTATAAACAACTTCATAAACTATCGGAGGGAGTTTATGTTTTTTTCAAAAAACAGACATTCCCAGTTAGTCGCCTGTTTTCCTCAAATAAAAATATGTGATAAATTAATTGTAACCACAAAAATTTTCCTGTCCGTTCTGTTATTATCAGCCATAGAGGGATGCGGGAAAGTCAAAAACCAGGCTTCCAATAATGATAGCAATAGTAAGAGGCCTAATGTACTATTCATTTTTACTGATGACCAGAGAGCTGATGCTCTGGGATGTGCAGGAAACCCATACATTAAAACTCCCAATATCGACAGACTGGCAGAGGAGGGGATCCGGTTTACAAACTGCTATGTAATGGGAGGTCATCACGGTGCAATTTGTGCTCCAAGCAGGGCAATGTTAATGAGCGGAAAGAGTTTATTCCATGTTTACGATAAACTTGATGGAATCACAACTTTGCCAATGCATTTTGCTGCCAAAGGATATGAAACCTTTGGCACGGGCAAATGGCACAATGGAGCTGCAAGCTATGAAGTATCATTTCAAAAAGGGGAGAATGTTTTTCTGGGGGGCATGAGCGATCATTTTCAGACTCCCTGCAGGACGAAGGGAGCAGATGGAAAACTTACAGATCCTGTAAAAAAAGGTTTTTCGACAGATCTTTTTGCTGATGCGGCTATTAATTTCCTGCAGAATTATGCTGCCGGTAAAAGGGAGAAACCATTTTTTTGCTATATCTCATTTACCGCTCCTCATGATCCCCGTTCACCCCGGAAAGATTATACCGGGAAATACCGGGATTCTGAATTGCCCCTGCCTGGAAATTTTATGGGATTACATCCTTTTATTTTTGATGATCTCAACATAAGGGATGAAACTCTTGCCTCCTGGCCCCGGACTCCGGAAATAATAAGGGCCTCACTGGCAGATTATTATGCTCTGATCACACACCTTGATGATCGTATTGGCGATATCTCGGATACTTTAAAACATTACGGACTGTATGATAATACTATTATTGTTTATGCGGCAGACAACGGACTGGCAATAGGGAGCCACGGATTACTGGGAAAACAGAATTTATATGAGCACAGCACCAAAGTTCCGCTTATTATTTGCGGTCCCGGTATTCAGGAAAATCAAATTTCTGATGCCCTTGTTTATCTTTTTGATCTTTACCCTACTCTGACAGATTTGTGTAACTTACCGGAACCGGATGACATTGACGGATTTAATCTGACCAAAATAATCCAGGGGGAAATCCGGGAAGTCAGAAGTTCCCTCTATACAGCTTACCGCAATACAGCAAGGGCTGTCCGCACAAAAGAGTGGAAACTGATTTGGTATCCGCAAAGAAATTATTACCAGCTTTTTAATCTGGTAAATGACCCCTTTGAACTGGTAAATCTCGCAGATAACCACGATTGTCAGAAAACGGTTACTGAGATGATACAACTGCTGGAGGAGTGGCACAGGATTACAGATGATACTGCTACATTATTTTATGAAAGAACATTGTCACTGAAATATAATTATAAAGAGTTAAAGCAAACACCCGATATCCACCAACCTGATTATGTGCTTAAAAAATATTTTGAAAGATAAAATTATCAACTAATTATTATAACTATGAAATACTATGTAAACTTTATTATTATTCTGCTTATTGCTTTAACTTCCTGTTCAAAAAAGGAAGAGTTTACTGCAAATTTCGACAATACCAATGACCGCATCTGGGTTGGGAAAGATTTCTGGTCTGTTCCCCTGGAAGACTGGAAAGTCGAAAATGGCAAGCTTCACTGCATTGGCACAGTACCAAATTCAAGGGTAAATCTTCTTACCCGTGTAATTTCTCCGGAGGCAGGTAATTTCAAAGTCTCAGTAAAGGTTCAGCTTGCAAAAGAGGGAAGCATTCCGGGATCTGCCGGATTGTTATTAGGAGTATTCGATGAAGAGGATCCCGACGTCAGGGCAGCCTGTTATTTTGGGAAAAGCATCAACGCCGGTGTCAGTCTCAACGGATTCGCATTCCTGAATGATACTGAAACAAAACTGGATGAAACATTCGATTTCAGCGAATTCAAAATTATCGTGACAGGAAACGATAAAGAATTAAAGATGCAGGTTACTGATAAAAACGGCGTATCACCGGATGAATTAAAATGTGAAATCAACGGGATCAGAGGACTTGTTGCAATAGCTAATAATCTATATCTCGGAAATAATGCAAAACCGGGCGATTCAAACTTTATTTTCGATGACCTGGAACTCTCGGGATCTAAAGTGGCAGCTCAACCTGAAAATGCCTTTGGCCCTGTTCTGTGGACTATGTACACATTAAGCAAACAGAGTGTTAAATTAATGGCTCTTCTTCCTCCGGTCGGAGAAAATGACAACCGGGAGGTTACCCTGCAACTTAAAAAGGGTGATAACTGGGAAACAGTCTCTTCTGAAAATATTGAACCTGATTCACGAACAGCTATTTTCAAGATTGATAATTGGGATGAAACAAAAGATGTTGATTATCGCTTAGAATATTTTGAAAAAGAAAAAGACGGATCTGAAATCCCATCTTATTATAATGGCACCATAAGAAAAAATCCAGTTGACAGACCTCTGAAATTTGGTGGTTTTACCTGTCAGTATCATTACGGGTTCCCATACACACCCCTGGTTAAAAATGTTACTGATCTCAATCCTGACATTCTTTACTTTTCAGGAGACCAAATTTACGAAGGTAACGGAGGTTATCCGATTAAAAGGGAACCTGTGGACGTCTCAATTGTGAATTATCTTGGCAAATATTATATGTTCGGCTGGGCATTCGGTGATCTAATGCGGGACAGACCGACAATCTGCACTCCTGATGATCATGATGTCTATCACGGCAACTTATGGGGCGAAGGAGGAATTGCCCAGCCCCGGGGACCTGGAAAAGACGATATCAGAGGTTTCGTTCAGTCTGTCGACATGGTTAATGTAGTAAACAGGACAATGTGCGGACAGTTGCCCGATCCATATGATCCGACTCCTATAGAGCAGGGAATGAGTGTATGGTATACCGACATCAATTACGGACGAATCAGCTTTGCTGTAGTGACCGACAGGATATTCAAGTCTGGCCCTGAAGCTGTCTCAGACTGGGAAGGTCGTCATGACCACCTGACCGGACCAAGAGATGACCTGTCTTTTCTGGACAAACCGGGATTAAAAATGCTTGGTGATCGTCAGCTGGAATTCCTAAATGAGTGGATCCGTGACTGGGAGGGTGCAGACATGAAAGTATTACTCTCTCAAACCCTGTTTGCCAATGTTGCCACCCACCATGGCAGCCTCCAGAATTATCTTTACGGCGACCTGGATTCAGGCGGATGGCCAAAATCTCCAAGAGATAAAATAGTCGGATTAATGAGAAAAGGTGCAATATTCCATATATGCGGCGACCAGCATGTTCCTTCTCTTGTTCAGTACGGACTTGATGACTTCAGGGATGCCGGATGGGGCTACTGTACTCCGGCAATAACTGTTGGTTATAAGAGATGGTTCCTGGCTGATGAGGTTAACTATCCTGTTCTTGACAGACCGGAACACGGATATCCGAACACCGGAAAATATATCGATGCATTCGGGAATAAAAATTATGTATATGCCATAGGAAATGCAGGTAAAATCACCGAAGACAGAGAGAGCCGTTACAACCAGGCAGAATTGAGGTCATCAGGATTCGGGATTGTTATTTTTGACCAGACAGAAAGAACTATAGATATCAGCACATGGAGATTTAATGCCAACGTTCTGAATCCAAATCCTGTAAGAGACCAGTTCCCGGGTTGGCCATATAAAATCTCCCAGTTTGAAAATCTGGGAATGGGAGCTGAATACCTCCTCCCTGAGATAAGAGTCAATCGGCCAAACCAGGTTATTCAGATTTTGAATGAAAGAACAGGAGAGCTAGTTCAGGTATTCCGTATAAAAGGAACCAGCATTCAGCCCGGACTCCATGAAGCAGGAACATATAAAATAATTGTTGGAGAGGGTAGTAATAAAAAGGAAATAACAGCTACAGCAAAGAAATCAGCTAACAGTGGGACTGTCTCAATAGAACTCTAATTGGTGCTTAGTTATAAATTGATATTTTTATAAATAGAATGTAAATATTTTATATACATTAGCTATTTCAGACTAAACAGAATTATTATGGTCAGACTAAAACTCAAAACCATCCTCCGGTATACTGCACCAATATTGTTTGCAGGAATTGTAAGCTGTGATTCACAAAATGCCGAACCACCCAATGTCGTAATAATTTATGCGGATGACATTGGTTACGGAGATTTAAGCTGCTATGGTGCCAGGGCTGTCAGCACCCCGAACGTTGACCGTCTTGCAGCAGAGGGAGTAAGGTTCACTGACGCATATGCATGCGCAGCCACCTGTACTCCGTCACGTTACGGAATACTTACCGGTCAATATCCTTTCCGGCGCAATGACACAGGTGTAGCAAGAGGTGATGCACCGATGATAATCCGGAAAGAACAATATACTGTTGCAAGCCTGATGCAGGATGCAGGGTATTCCACAGGAGTGATAGGTAAATGGCACCTTGGACTTGGCGAGGGAGATTTCAACTGTCAGGACTGGAACGGAATTATAAGACCGGGTCCTAATGAAATTGGATTCGGATATTCCTATATAATGGCTGCAACCGGCGACAGGACTCCGTGTGTTTTCATTGAAAACGGGGAAGTGATAAATCTCGATCCCGATGATCCGATAGAGGTGAGCTATACCACTCCATTTGAAGGTGAACCTCTTGGCAGGACACATCCGGAACTATTGAAAATGCATCCAAGTCACGGACATGATATGGCCATTGTCAACGGAATCAGCCGCATAGGTTATATGCGGGGAGGAAAATCTGCTTTGTGGGTGGATGAAAATTTTGCCGACTCTATCACCCTGAAAGCAGTTAAGTTTATTGAAAAAAAAAATCCGGAGGTTACCGGTAAACCCTTCTTCCTGTTTTTCGGCACTCATGACATTCATGTACCTCGTGTTCCCCATCCCCGTTTTGCCGGAGCAACCGACATGGGACCGCGTGGTGATGCGATAGCAGAATTTGACTGGTCGGTCGGGCAGATTCTGGAAGCTCTCGACAGGTCAGGTCTTACTGATAATACTTTGGTCATATTATCAAGTGATAACGGACCGGTTGTAGATGATGGTTACCGGGATCAGGCTGTTGAGCGGCTCGGAGATCATAAACCCTGGGGCCCTTTTAGAGGAGGAAAATATAGTGCATTTGAGGCTGGAACACGCATTCCGTTTATCATAAGATGGCCTGAACATATTAATCCGGGTACTTCAAATGCAGGAGTAAGTCAGGTCGATCTGTTTGCGGTAATGTCTCAGCTTACAGGTCAGCCTATTCCGGAAAATGCTGCGCCTGACAGCTTTGGCGAACTTGATACATGGCTGGGTAAATCATCTGAAGGCAGAGATTATATTGTGCAACAATCGACAGGAACACTTTCGATTGTGGAAGAGGGATGGAAATATATTGTTCCCTCAAAAGCCTCCCGGTATAATCCAAATACCAATATTGAGCTGGGGCATGATACAATTCCGCAACTTTATAATCTAATTTCAAATCCGTCAGAGGCTATTAACATTGCCGGCGAAAATCCTCAGATAGTTGATAAAATGGCACAGAAAATCGAAAAAATAAAAACTACTTTAATTACCAGGGAAAGCGATCTGAATTAATTTAAAACATATTTAACAATATCATTATGATCAAGTTTAAACTCTCTTTAATGCTCTTTTTGCAATATATGATGTATGCGGTATGGTGGGTACCCCTGGCTGCCTATCTTACTAATCTGGATGTTGGCAGTACGCAAAAAGCGCTGATTATTAGCTCTATGGCTATAGGCTGTCTGGCATCCCCCTTAGTTGGCATGCTTGCTGACAGATTTTTCCCGGCCCAAAAAGTTCTTGCCGGTTCCAACCTGATAAATGCTGCTATGCTATTCTGGGCCGGCACCACAAACAATCCTGATATCCTGTTTATTTGCCTGTTACTGGCCATGCTGGCATATATGCCTACATGGAGCCTCACCAGCGCTATTGCTATGGCTCACCTGCCCTCGGAAGACTTTCCCAAAGTACGTGTATTCGGCTCTGTAGGCTGGGTTGCCTCAGGAATTTTCAGTATAATATTCATTCGTTTTCTGAATATAGATTTTGACGGTACCAATATCCCCTTTTATTGCGGTGCAGGTGTTAGTATCCTGGCTGCCATAACAAATCTTGGATTACCAAATACACCACCTCTGGCCAGGGGCCGCAGAATCACACTTATTGATGCATTCGGACTGGGAACGCTTAAACTCATGAAAGACCGCAACTTTGCAATCTTCATAATTCTATCTTTCCTCTCTCTCATCCCCTTCGCTCTGTATTATTCCTTCTTTTCTGAATTCCTTTTGAATATAAAGACAAAATATATTTCTATTACAATTAACTGGGGTGTACTCGCAGAGATGGGATTTATGTTGCTTATACCACTTGCTATTAAAAAGTTTGGCTTACGAAAAACCATGATCTACGGTCTTGTTGCAATGGTTATAAGATACTTTGCATTTTACTCGGGCGGGGTCTTCAGTCAACACTGGGTTAATTACATCGGTATTTTAATTCACGGACTTATCTTTGGATTCTTCTATGTCGGGGGTCAGATCTATATAGACAAAAAGGCACCTGCTGAACTCAAATCACAGGCACAGGGATTTATTTTCCTTGTCACATTCGGAGCCGGTCTGCTGGTGGGAAATTTTATTTGCGCCAAGCTGATTGACTATTACAAAACTGAATCCGGATATGACTGGAATGCAATCTATGGAATTACCACAATAGTATCAGTCTTATTGCTTGTGGCTTTTATTATCCTCTTTAAAAAGGAAAAGGAATTAAAAGAATCATAATTATATAAATGCTTATTCTATAATGAGTTATAAACTTTTATCCATCATTTTACTATTAACTGCCACAACATCTTTTCAGTGTGCCGCTCCCGGGAATCAGGAATTAAAACCAAAGCCCAATATATTATGGATTACCATTGAGGATACATCACCACAGTTTATAGGATGTTACGGTAATGAAAACGCGCGGACTCCGGTTATAGACAGGTTGGCAGAAGAAGGTGTGCGATTTGTAAATGCCTTCTCGACCGGAACAGTCTGCTCTCCCAGTCGTACAGCAATAATAACCGGTGTAAAAACCTACAAAACAGGAACAGGAAACCACCGTAGCAAGTATCCCGTACCGGAATATATTAAAGGTTTTCCCTATTATCTGCAACAACAAGGCTACTATGTAACGAATAATGCAAAAACAGATTATAATGTAGAAAATGAGCCTCAGTTTATTGATGAAGCATGGAATGAAAGTTCCTCAAATGCAGGCTGGTGGAACAGAAAACCGGGACAGCCGTTTTTTTCTGTCTTCAACTATAACGACTGCCACCAGTCAAGGACAATGACAATGACATATAAATATTATATAGAAAATGTATTGAATTATCTTGCCCCTGAGGAAATCATCGGTGATAATGAGTTTGACATGCCTCCGGTTTATCTTGACAGCCCTGAAATGCGCAAGCAGTTTGCCCGTGTTTACAACTCATTAAAATATACAGACAACAGAATACAAGAATTATTAAACCGCCTGGAAAATGATAATCTCAGAGACAGTACAATAATTTTCTTTTTTGCCGACCACGGGGAAGGAATGCCCCGGGGTAAAACAAATGGTATCGATTATGGCTACAGGATACCCTTCATAATCTGGCTTCCCGATATGTATAAACATTTGTCGCCCTGGGGAACAGGAGGAGTTATTACAGATGAGTTAATCCATTTTACTGATCTGGCCCCCACCCTTATCAGTCTTGTTGACGGAGAAATACCAAAACATGTGGACGGACGTCCCTTTATGGGAAAAATGCGATCAGAACCTGTTGATCAACTTTTCCTTTCATCAGACCGTTCCGATAATGGCCTGGATATGGTGAGAACCGTGACTGACGGGAAATATATTTATTCAAGAAATTTTTTGCCTTTTATTCCCGAGCTCCGGTATATAAGATATATGGAAATCGGGGAGATTAAACAGCAAATGAGAAGAGATCTTAATGATAATAAGCTGAATGAATTGCAAAAAAGTCTGTTTGATCCCCGCCCTGCTGAGTTTTTATTCGATAAAGAAGCTGATGAATGGGAGACTAAAAATCTTGCCGGTGATCCGGATTACCAGACACTCTTAAACAGAATGAGAGAGCTGTTAAAAGATGAAATTATAAATTCCCGGGACATAATGTTTTTACCGGAATATGAAACAGGTGTCTTATCCAAATCCACCACGGCTTATGAATTCAGGCTCAGCAAAGAGAATTATCCTGTTGAGGATATATACAATGCTGCTTCCCTTTCAGGATTCCGGGGAAAAGATATTGCTGAAAAACAGGCGGTGCTGCTTGACGATCCAAATAATATTATTCGCTACTGGGCTATTACCGGTCTTAAAAGTCAGGAAGAAGAGGTGCTCATGCCTTTTGCAGAAAAAATTATAAATGCAATGGACGATGAATATCCTCCCGTAGCAGTAACCGCCTCATCAATAGCATATGACATTTTTAATAATTCTAAGGCTGAAGAGAGAATAAAAACATTCTGTCTGAGTGAAAATCAGGATATTGCCCTGATGGCAATATATTACCTTATGTATTCACCCGACAAGGAACCTTTTATTGAGACTATTCGTGAATCCAGACTGAAGGAAAACCGGATTTACAACGTTAAAGCTGCATGTATGGATTTCCTGGGAAGCCTTGGGCTTGTACCAAATGATCCGGATCACCGTGAATGAATTACAAAGAATGAAATAAATATTTAAATGACATAAATATTTAAGACAACAATAAACCATAAAAAATATTAAGAGATGAAGCTTAAACCGGTAATTATTTTCCCTGCAGCACTTCTTCTTGTTGCTTCATGCCAGAATGGAAAAGACGAAATCCAAAAACCCAACATAATCTATATTCTGGCCGATGATCTGGGTTATGCCGAAGTGGGTTGTTACGGTCAGGAGAAGATTGAAACTCCCAATATTGATGCACTTGCTGCCAACGGGATGCGTTTTACCCAACACTATGCAGGTGCACCTGTTTGTGCGCCGTCACGCTGTGTTCTCCTGACAGGACAGCATCTTGGGCATGCGCAGATAAGAGGAAATGACGAAATGCCCGACAGAGGTGATGTCTGGAACTTCTAAGCTATGTACAAAGATCCGAATCTTGAAGGACAGCGTCCAATAAAAACAGGCACCCAAACCATAGGTACACTGCTCCAAAAGGCAGGCTACAAAACAGGTATAGTAGGTAAATGGGGACTTGGTGGACCACTCACTGAAGGTATACCCAACAAACAGGGCTTCGATTTTTTTTATGGCTATAATTGTCAGCGGCAGGCACACACATTTTTCCCCCTTCATCTGTGGAAAAATACTGAAAAAGTCCACCTCAACAATAAACTGGTGCCGCCAAATACCCTCTTGCCGGAGGGGGCTGATCCTTATGATCCGGAATCATATGCAGATTATTGGCTCACAGATTACTCATCTGAATTAATGCAGAAAGAGCTGATAAAATTTATAAAGGAGAACAAAGACGGGCCCTTCTTTATGTATTATGCAAATCCCATTCCTCATAATCCCCTTCAGGCTCCGAAAAGATGGGTAGACTATTATGTTGACAAATTTGGCGATGAAGAACCATATCTTGGTGAGCGAAGATATTTTCCTCACAGATATCCTCATGCATGTTATGCTGCAATGGTTTCATACTTCGATGAACAGGTTGGGGAGATAGTATCAACTTTAAAAGATCTTGGTATTTATAAAAATACCCTTATAATGTTTTCGAGCGACAATGGCCCCACATACAGCGGAGGAGCAGATTCACCCTGGTTTGACAGTGCCAGGCCGTTCAAAAGTGATCCGGGCTGGGGAAAGGGAAATGTTACCGAAGGAGGTATCAGGGTACCAATGATAGCACAGTGGCCGTGGAAAATTGAGCCGGGTACCAAAACCGATCTCATATCAGTATTTTATGATGTTTTACCTACCATCTGTGACCTTGTCGGCATAGAGCCGGAAGGTAATATTGACGGAATTAGTTTTCTGCCTACTTTAATGGGAGAAGAGAACCAGCAAAAACATGAATTTATTTACTGGGAGTTTCCGGCCTCCGGTGGTCAACAGGCAGTCAGAATGGGAAAATGGAAAGGCATCAGAAAAAATATTTTTAAAGACAGTCTGAGAGTTCAGTTATATAATCTTGAGAAAGATATACAGGAGTTAAATGATATTTCAGCCCAAAATCCTGAAATAGTAAAAAAAATAGAATCAATTTTTAAAAAGGAACATACTCCCTCAGAAATAGAGAGATTTACAATTAAACAACTCGGGGATTGACCTTTAGAACGTAAGATGCAAAATTAAAGTTATTTATGTCTGCCAATAATGACAGACAGGATAATCTTTATATGCCTCAATACTCTGCTTTAGTGTCCGGTTATTAATGAACCTTTCACAGGAATGAGGATGATGCCATTTTAGTATAAATTTATGAATGGTTTAATTATTTAATTTTAAATCCGGAATTCAAGAGGGTTCTGACATAAATTTTACAACTGACTATACCGGGGGATGCAAATTGGAATGAGTTTGCTAATATTGCAGGAAAAAAGTTAAGCTGGTTATGCAAAATTGATATTTTATGAAGGTAATGACAATGCTCTTATTGATTTTTACGTGCCTTTCAGTTATGGCCGGAACAATTGGAAAATCACAAAAAGATACGATAAATATTCACAATAAAAACTTCATCTATAATATCAAAAAAACTAACTCTCCGGTTATCATAGATGGTGTGCTTGAAGAATCCGTCTGGGAGCAGGCCCAAAAAGCAACTGATTTTTATCTGGTGCTCCCTGTTGACTCAGGATTTGCCCGGCAGCAATCGGAAGTAATGATGACATATGATGACAAGGCCCTATACATGGCTGTAGTTTTCTATGATACTGTGAAAGGCAAACGCATTATGGAGTCATTCAGACGTGATTTTAATTTCGGCAATAATGATAATTTTCTGGTCTTTTTTGATACATATCTCGATCAGACAACTGGTTTTTCCTTTGGAATTTCTGCTTCAGGTGCAAAATGGGACGGCACAATGAGTGATGGATCCGAGGTGCATAAAGACTGGGATTGTAAATGGGAATCTGAAACCAGACATTATGATGACCGGTGGATATCCGAAATGAGAATTCCGTTTAAATCAATCAGATATCCATCCGACGGAAGAATGTGGTATGTCAATTTCGGACGTCTTGACCTTAAAACAGATGAAAAATCAAGCTGGGCGCCGGTACCGCGGCAATTCCCTACTGCTTCGCTCGCATATACAGGCATTCTCAGGTTTGATGAGCCTCTGCCCGAATCAAAAATTCAGTTTTCGCTTATCCCCTATCTGTATGGCGGTTATTCCAAAGATTACGAATCTGATGGTGACGCCGTCTATGATAAAGATTTCGGATTTGATGCAAAAATCGGGATCTCCTCTTCAATGAACCTTGACCTTACATATAATCCTGATTTTGCACAGGTAGAAGTGGACCAGCAGGTTACAAACATAGATCGCTTCGAACTCTTCTTTCCCGAAAAACGACAATTTTTTCTTGAAAACAGTGATCTTTTTGCTGGTTTTGGCGATCAGAATGTTACGCCCTTCTTTTCACGCAGAATAGGTCTCGATGCTCCTGTCCTTGCCGGGGCGCGACTTAGCGGTAAGCTTGGTAACGACTGGCGGATAGGGTTTATGAATATGACCACACAAAAAACTTCCGAAAATATGTCACGGAATTTCACTGTGGCTTCTGTTCAGAAAAAGGTATTTTCCCGTTCAAATATCGGATTTATTCTCGTCAATAAAGAGTACCTCAACCAACCTGTAAACAGCAATCTTTTTAACAGGATTGCCGGTGCAGACTTCAATCTGGCAAGCAAAAATAATTTCTGGGAGGGTAAGCTCTTCTATCACAGGTCATTTCAAACAGGCAATCCTGATAAGCAATTTTCACAGGGTGCCCGGATCGAATATAATACCCAAAAAATCCAACTTGCAATGAAACAGTTGTCAGTCGGTGAAAATTATATTGCAGAAACCGGTTTTGTGAGGCGTACCGGCTATAACTACCTGGGACCGTCATTTACATATCTCTTTGTACCAAATAAACGAGTGGTAAGCCATGGAATGACATTAAAATTTGACAACTATTTTGACCCGGAATATCACAAAATTGAACATGAAAACAGATACAGCTATCAATTTGTATTTAAAAACAGGGCTAACTTCTCACTCGGATACCGGGATATTTTTATTGAACTTCAGGAAGATTTTGACCCGACACATATAACCGGTAAATACCTCCCTGCAGGAAGCAGATTTCGCTTTGGCAACGGATTCATTAATTACAATTCTACTGTAAAGACAATATTCACCTGGAGTGCAGAAGCAGCAACCGGTAATTTTTATAATGGTGATATCAGGTATATTAAAGGAAAAATCGGATACAGGTATCAACCCTGGATCAATTTTATGATGAATATAGATTATACCAGCCTGAACCTGCCCCAACCTTTTGAAAGGACCAGCTTGTGGCTTATAGGCCCGAAAATGGATATAACTTTCACTGACAAAATTTTTCTTACCACATTTGTCCAGTATAATGAACAGGCCGACAACATGAATGTCAATATGAGATTCCAGTGGCGATACAAACCGGTTTCCGATATCTTCCTGGTATACACTGATAATTACCTGCCGGAAACATGGAATTCTCGTCACCGGGCAATTGTGCTTAAAATTACATACTGGCTGAACTGACAGGAAATTAAATTATTTTATTTTGTATGTAAACAATTTATATTTAATTTGTTTATATAAAAATATTACTGCATCTGTTTATTATGACCGTTTAAACTTGACATGCAGGATAATGATTGCTGGAATTACCAAAATATTATAATATCTTTAAATTTGAAATTATAATGGATTTATTATGTCAAAAATTACTGTAGCCGGGGCAGGAAATGTAGGTGCGACCTGCGCTCAAAAAGTTGCGGAAAAAAACATTGTCAATGAAGTCATCTTAATTGATATCAAAGATGGCATTTCTGAAGGGAAGAGCCTGGATTTATGGCAGTCAGCTCCAATCAATAATTATGACACCAGGCTCATTGGATCAACAAATAATTATACAAAATCAGCCGGATCCGAAGTAGTTGTTATCACTTCAGGAGTGCCTCGTAAGCCGGGGATGAGCCGTGACGATCTTATATATACAAATGCAAAGATAGTTAAGAGCGTTACTGAGCATGTCATAAAACATTCACCAAATGCGAAATTAGTAATAGTCTCCAATCCTTTGGATGTAATGACATATACTGCCCTTGTCGCATCAGGTAAAATCAGAAATGAGGTAATAGGAATGGCCGGCATTCTGGATACCGCACGGTACCGTGCATTTATTGCAGAAGAGTTAAGCGTGTCTCCCCGTGATATACAGGCATTGCTTTTAGGAGGACATGGCGATACAATGGTGCCCTTGCCGCGATATACCACAGTGTCAGGGATTCCCGTGACTGAACTTATTGATGATATTACATTAAATGCAATTATAGAACGAACAAAAAAAGGCGGAGGCGAACTGGTGCAATTGATGGGTACCTCTGCATGGTATGCTCCCGGATCTGCTGCTGCAGAAATGGTGGAAGCGATAGTGATGGATCAAAAACGTATTTTACCCTGCTGTGTGAAGCTTGAAGGTGAATACGGGCTGGAAAATATCTTTTTGGGAGTTCCCGTGAAATTGGGAAGGAACGGGATTGAACAAATTATTGAGGTTGCATTAAATAACAAAGAGAAAGATTTACTCTATACTTCTGCTGATACAGTCAAAAAACTTATGAAAATCCTTGATGAAATGAAAATATGGTAAATATTTTTCCACTGAAAGTGAGAATTAAAATACCACTTCAAATTGTAGAGCTGGAAGACGATAATTTTCACCTGGTGGTTTCTTCAGTCTTTTCTGATGGTACAACAGGATACTGGGCGGTAGATACCGGTGCTTCAAAAACAATTTTTGATAAAAACATGGAAAGTTACTATACTGCATCAAAAGAAAATACCAACCAGGTACATACTGCGGGAATAAGTGAACAGCCCATAGAAACAACCATAGCTAATTTAAAATCATTCAGGTTAGGCAGACTGGAAGAAAAAAATCTCAGGGTGGCACTTCTTGATCTGTCACATCTCAATAATCTCTACTCGAAAACAGCACAATTGAAAATATGCGGTTTACTTGGTGGCGATTTTCTAATGAAATACAGGGCTGTAATCGATTATCAAAAAAAGACAATGGTATTAAACAAGACAAAACGATTTTGATCACCCATAATGACATTTAAAAAGTTGATCATATAATATAATAGAATAATAATCCCGGATCAAAAAATATAATTATGAGACAAGACCGTCGCACATTTGTTAAAAAAGCAGGCAAAGCCGGAGTGGCAGTGGCTTTAACTCCATCTTTGAGTCTGCTAAACAGAAATTCTGTTAATGTTGAGGTAGTCAATCCTCTCAACAGGGTCCCTGTAAGCATGATAATTGATGATTCAACATGCCTGGTGAATATGGCGCATTACGGAATCCCCCAGTTTGCCGCAGTCTTCCCCGACCGTTACAAACAAGACTGGAGGAAACTTCCGAGGGAAATTCCTGACAGTTTTGTGCGTGAATTCGGAGAGTGGTGCATAGAGAATGGTGTAAAAGGGAAATACAGTGTTGTACCTTACCCTGCATGTACCGGGTGGGTTGACAGATATATACCGGGCTGGACAGAGAAGGAGCTCAAAGACAGCCTGAACCTTATCCATGAGGTTATTTTGCCTAACTGGGACATTCATCCCGAAATGATAAGCCATACTCGGGTTATAGACATAAAAACAGGAAGGCCCTATCCTTATGCATCACCGGATTATATGGAGAACTGGGAATGGAGCCAGAAAAAAAGTGCTGATGAACTGGCATCTTACCAGGCTTATGCGCTTCAGATACTTAAAAATGCAGGCTTGCCCTGCGAGGGAATTACAACACCGGGAGGTTACGGTGGCAGGAACCAGGAAAATCTTGCTATCGGCTCTTTCCAGGCAGTCAGGGATGTTTATGGCTCAGAAATACCCCACTATTTCCGTGATCTTTTTATTGAAAAAGATCAAAGTGTGGTTCCAAAGGTTATATTCCCAAATGGCAGGAACAACTTGTCAGATTGTGTAGTTTCAATTTATGGTTGCACCGGTGACTGGTTTGGAGGCTGGGATGGTCTTGTGCCGGGTGATGTGAATATGTTCATTACCGAAGACCTGCAAAGTGGAAGAATGACAGAGGTGATAGATAAAGGAGAACCTGCAGTTATGGTCTGCCACTGGCCCGGAATATATTTCAATGGTGAAAAGGTCGGATTCAATATCCTAAAGGAGATAACAATCCGGCTAAACAGGAAATATAATAATCTTATCTGGATGAAACTCAGTGAAATTGCAAGATACCAGGCAGTTAAGGAAACGACAAAAATTGATATTTCAAAAAATTCAATAAAACTTAAGGCCACATTCGATTGTAAAAATTTCACTATAAAAACAGATTCTGTAATTAAAAAACCTGTTCTGAATAAAAATATATTTCTAAACCGGATTCAAAGCGGAGACAAACTTGCAGACAACTCATTCTGTCCGGGCAAAGATGGTACTCTTCTGTGTTTTGATCTGAAAAAAGGAGATACTGTTATTGATTTTTAAATAATCCTGAGATAAGGACTATTGCCTTCCCGTATTTAAGCCGGCAATATATATACCGTCAGGGACTAATTATTTTAATCGAAATAATTTAGTCAGTTACATCTTTGTAAACCTGAAATGTTTAGGTATATTTGCTGCCCTTAAAATGAAAGGTTGAAATTAAAATTTAAAATATCGAAAAGCACTAGGCTGAAATTAGCAATTTTTGCAGTCCTGATGGGTGTTTCTATTTTTTTTGATATCTATTTTGAAAAACATCCGCTGCATATTGATGAATTCAGAACCGAACAGAATATGTGCAATCATCGCACTTTTGACCTTTACAACCAGGTCAATTCAATGAGCGTAAAAATTTATGTTCAGAGTACAGCCGTACGCACTTTTTTTGATAAGTCACACAACAAATTCTTAAATAACTGCAATCCAGGGCACATTAAACTTTTACAAAACGAAAAGGGAGAGGATAATATTTCAGATGACCTGTCAGGTCTTCAGCTTATATTCGGTCACTACTTCCATCTGTTTCCCGATGATGATCCCCCTCTGTGCTGACTGCTTTTATCCGGCAATAAACAAATAAAATCATTCTCAAATTATTAATTATTGACCGGGGGTATCATTGATTGAAATTTCACTTGGAATAAAAACAGAAGCTTAACAATAAAAAAAATACAATTCATATGCAAAACAAAGGAGCAATATTAACATTTGCCATCTTGTTAGCTGCCGTATGTCTGTACCAGTTAACATTTACATTTAAGGCAAGACAGATTGAAAAAGATGCTGTTGAATACGCTCAGGGAGATCCCGCAAAAGAATTTACATACCTGGATTCAATTTCCGGGGAAGTGGTCTATAATTTCCTGGGTCTTAAAAAATTTACCTATAAAGAAGTTAAAGAGCTGGAATTAAATCTCGGCCTTGACCTGAAAGGTGGTATGAACGTAACCCTTGAGGTGTCAGTCGACGATCTTATCAAGGTTCTCTCCAACTACAACAACGACTCCACTTTTAATGCCGCGCTGGCTATGGCCAATCAAATGAAAAGAGAGAGTCAGGAAGATTATGTAACACTGTTTGGAAGGGCTTTTGAAGAGATTGATCCGAATGCAAGGCTTGCATCAATATTTCTTACTCTTGAACTCCGGGATAAAATAAATATCAACTCCACCAATGAAGAGGTACTTGATATTATAAGGCAGGAGACTGATGGAGCTATTGACAATGCCTTCAATATTATCAGGACACGTATCGACCGGTTTGGAGTTGCACAGCCCAATATCCAGCAGCTGCAGACAAAAGGCCGCATACTGGTGGAACTTCCGGGTGTAAAAGACCAGAACAGGGTAAGAAGCCTCCTTCAGGGTACTGCAATGCTTGAATTTTGGGAAACCTATGAGAACAGGGAAGTTTATCAGTACCTTCTTCAGGCCAATGAAAAAATAAGAGATCTTGAGTCGCTCGAAAGCGATACCTCACAAATTACAGGCGAGGCTGCGGATAGTGTTGCAAATGTGCCCGGTTCAGATGAAACAGTTGCAGAAGTCGCTGATTCGACTGACCAGAGCTCCCTCCTCTCAGAGCTGGAAGCAGGTGCTGTTGACGACACATCGGCAGCAGGACTCGAGAATATTGAAAATTTCAGGCAGGAGTTTCCCCTCTTTGCAATTTTAAATCCAAGTACCGACCAGTCGGGACAGCTTTTCCCCGGCCCTGCAATCGGAATTGCCCACTCAAGGGATACTGCCAAAGTAAACGATTACCTTTCACGCGAGCAGATCAGAAATCTTTTCCCAAGGGATATTATTTTCCGGTGGACTGCCAATCCGGTTGACGAGGCAGGTAATTACTTCAGACTTATTGCTTTAAAGGTTACAACAAGAGATGGCCGACCACCTCTTGACGGAGATGTTATAGTTGATGCAAGGCAGGACTTTGATCAGTTCGGATCAAATCCGGAGGTTTCTATGACGATGAACAGCGAAGGTGCCAAAATATGGCAGCGAATGACAAAGGATAATATTGGTAAGTCCATAGCAATAGTACTGGATGACTATGTAAGATCATTCCCCACAGTTCAAAATGAAATATCAGGAGGGCGGTCAAGTATTACCGGTCTTGAAAGTATTGAGGAGGCCAAAGACCTTGCCAATATTCTTAAATCGGGAAAAATGCCTGCACCTGCAAGAATTATCCAGGAGGAGATTGTGGGTCCGTCACTCGGCCAGGAAGCAATCAACAGTGGTTTGTATTCCTTTCTTATTGCATTTATGCTGGTTCTGATCTATATGTTCTTCTTCTACAGCCGTAATGCGGGTGGAGCAGCAAATGTTGCCCTTATTGTAAATATGTTTTTCATTATAGGTATCCTTGCCTCTCTGGGTGCTACCCTGACCTTGCCCGGTATTGCAGGTATAGTGCTTACCCTGGGTATGGCAGTCGATGCCAACGTACTAATTTATGAAAGGGTACAGGAGGAGATCTGGTCGGGCAAAGGAATTAAACTTGCAATTACCGACGGTTACAGAAACGCATATTCAGCAATTATAGACGGCCAGGTAACAACACTGTTAACCGGTATTGTACTCTACCTGTTCGGATCAGGGCCGATAAAAGGATTTGCCACAACTCTTATCATTGGTATTCTTACATCCCTTTTTACTTCCATTTTCTTAACCAGGATCATTTTCGAAGGGAGACTGAAAAGAAACAAAAAGATTCTTTTTACATCAAAAGCAACAAGTAAATGGTTAAGAAATACCTCAATAAAATTTCTGGAAAAGAGGAAAACTGCATTTATCATCTCGTCAGTCTTGATAGTAATAGGTATCGGATCGCTTGCCACAAGGGGATTAAATTATGGAATTGATTTTAAGGGAGGAAGAACCTATGTGGTCAGGCTGGACCAGGATGTTCAGGTTGCAGATGTTCAGCAGGCTTTGACCGGCGTATTTGGAACAGCACCCGAGGTAAAAACCTTTGGTTCCGATAATCAGATAAGGGTCACCACTGTATATAAGGTCGATGATGACAGTGAAAATGTGGATAATGAAGTGGAAGAGTTGTTAATGAAAGGTCTTCAGGATGGTAACTTCCTGGATAAAAATGTGACTCTCGAAGAGTTCACCGACACATATCAGTTAAGCTCTCAAAAAGTGGGTGCAACAATTTCAGCTGATATCAGAAGAGATTCGGTAATTGCAATCAGTTTTGCCCTGATTATCATTTTTATATACATACTTATCAGATTTACCAACTGGCAGTTCGGACTTGGTGCCATTGCAGCCCTCGCACATGATACACTTATCGTTCTGGGCTTATTCTCGCTGTTGTATAGCATACTGCCTTTCTCTTTGGAAATAGATCAGGCATTTATAGCTGCTATACTTACTGTACTGGGTTACTCTATAAACGACACTGTGGTGGTATTTGACCGTATCCGGGAGTATCTGAAATTACACCCAAAACGGAACCGCGAACTCAATATTGATGAAGCGCTAAACAGTACGCTGCGCAGGACATTCAGTACATCTCTGTCGACTGCAGTCGTTTTGCTGGCAATTTTTCTGTTCGGAGGAACAACCATAAGGGGATTCACATTTGCACTGCTTATCGGAATCATTGTAGGTACATACTCATCCCTGTTTGTGGCAACTCCTATTGCTTATGAGATTCAAAAGAGATTGACAAAAAAATCCTTAAAAGGAGGTACCAAATAGTAAGGATCCATTATTAAAGAGAGATTGTCCGGCTTAAGATCCGGCAATTAAAATGTCGGGGCTGATATTTATAAAACAGAGTAATATTCATTAATTAAAAGTACAATGCATCAGACTTTAAGGACAATCTCTCTTTTTTATTGTTCATACGTGGTTTTTGATTTTACCAATTTGTATATTTGTATGCTAAAACAATACGACAAATGAAACGAGTCATGAGCTGGTGCTCACACTTAAAAAATTATAACGACGAGTTCCATCTCATACCTGGAAAAATTAACAATTATAATTAGATGAAAGTATATATCCTGTTTGTCAGCGGAGGGGAACTAGTTTTGGTTATGTTGCTGGCCCTGCTCTTTTTCGGCTCAAAAGCTATTCCCGACATAGCCAAAACACTGGGTAAAGGTTTGCGTGAATTCAGAAAGGCAACCAACGAAATAAAGCGTGAAATTAATGAACATACCTCTGAAATAAAAAAGGACCTTGATGAAGTTAAAGATAACGTAACGAAAGGTACTGATGATATTAAGAGGGAGATTAATGATAGTTTTGAGGATTAAATTGCTCATTGATCATCTAATCCGTCTTTTATCGGGAATATCCATGTATCATTCCTGATCATTATTATACATTTATCTGTGTTTACTTCTTATTTATCATCTTGATTACAGCACAAAATATTAAAAAATCGTTTGGCTCTCTTCAGGTATTAAAAGGTATTAATATTGAAATACCTCCCGGGAAAATTTATTCAGTTGTGGGTGCAAGCGGTGCAGGAAAAACGACATTGCTGCAAATTCTCGGTACACTTAGCCGGCCTGACAGCGGGGAAGTATTTTATGGTAATAGAAAAATATCATCACTCTCTGAAAAGGAACTTTCTGAATTCAGAAACAGGGAGATTGGTTTTGTTTTTCAGTTTCATCATCTTCTGCCTGAATTTACAGCTCTGGAGAATATTTGTATTCCTGCCTTTATTGCCGGCAGTTCAAAAAAAAATGCAGAGAAAGACGCTATGGAGCTTATTGATTATCTTGGATTAAGGGAGAGGTTTAACCATAAACCCTCGGAGCTTTCAGGAGGTGAAAAACAACGTGTTGCGGTTGCCAGAGCTCTGATCAACAAACCTTCTGTGGTACTGGCTGATGAACCTTCGGGAAATCTCGACTCAGCAAACCGCCAGGAACTGCACGACCTGTTATTCAGATTGCGCGATGACTTCAACCAGACTTTTGTGATAGTAACTCATGATGACAATTTTGCTGACAGGTCAGATAAAATAATTCATATAAAAGACGGGGTGATAGAGGGAAGCTAATGCCTGACTTAATGCTGAAACATTGAAAGAACCGGATTCCAAATATTTAAAAGAGCTTCTGGACGAGAAAGCTGAAAAATACAACCGTCCCGAATGGATCGATACAGATCCGGTTCAGATCCCGAAACAGTTCATCCTGAAAGAGAATATTGAAATTGCAGGATTTCTTGCTTCAACCATATCATGGGGAAGTCGCAAATCGATTATAAAAAATGCCTCCGGGTTAATATCAATCATGGGTGGAAATCCTTACGATTTTGTAATGAATTCTTCACCGGATGACTACCTCCCGTTGAAAAAATTTGTACACAGGACCTTTAACGGTTACGATTGTATTCATTTTGTAAGGTCTCTTAAAAATATTTATTCAAATTACGGAGGGTTACAGGCTGTTTTTGAGACAGGCTTTCTTAAGGAGGGAACGGTAAAAAGCGCTCTGATCCATTTTCATTCAGTTTTTTTTGAAACCACAGGTGAGAGAACCCGCAAACATGTTGCAAATGTGGCTAAAGGATCATCGGCCAAAAGATTAAATATGTTTTTGAGGTGGATGGTACGAAATGACACGAAAGGAGTGGATTTTGGAATATGGAATGGTATACCTTCATCCTCACTTATGCTGCCTCTGGATGTGCATACAGGGAATATAGCACGCTTACTTGGATTGCTTACAAGAAAATACAACGATTGGCAAGCTGTTGAGGAGGTTACTGACACTCTTCGTAAATTTGATCCGGCTGATCCGGTTAAGTACGACTTTGCACTATTCGGACTTGGCGCGTTTGAATAATTTCAAAATGGGCAGAAATAACTACTTCAGATTCAAAAAATTAACGCTTCAGCCACTTAACAGGCTGTGGCAAATTGTTATACCTGAGATGGTAATAATGTTCAGGGAACGCACCGAATCCCTTGTAAAAGCGGGCAACTCCCGGAATCATGGATCCTTCAAAATCCAGAAGGATTTTCTTTCCGGCATTTTTCTTAATGAACTGATCAAGCAATAAAAACATAGCCCTGTATTGTTTCCCCTCATCACTGGAAGCCGCATTCAAATAGATGATCCGGTCCCTCCAGTTACAAAAAAATACTGTTGCACATAAATTATTATCTCGAGTGTAAATACCCGGAATTTCCCCGGATCCCTTATGCTGACTATATGCTATAATGCTTTTTAGTATTTTAAGGTCATTATTATCCAATCCGGGCTGCAAATTTTCCCGGTTAAACCGGATATACTCATCCAGACTTATATTTGGAGACAAAAATAAATAGTTACTATACGCCTTCTCAATATTTCTTTTGGTGTTTACGGAATAATTCTCTGAAATTATCTTGTAGTCAGTATCCATTCTCAGCAGATAGTTATCACGGACCCGGATATCACATACAGGAGGTATTGAGTTAGGAGAATTACCTGAATTAAGTTGTATATCAATATACCTGAATTTTTCAGTCAATGCCTGATAAAACAGAACTGCAACATCCTGGGGTGGTTGGGGAAATATTCCGAGTTGTTGAGAAAAAACCGGCTGATACAGATATTTAATTCCAAATTTTTGTCTTATCGTAAGCGGCATAACATATTTATAATCTCCACAAACTATGGCATCCCAATTACCTGCGACCCGGTCAAGATACCAGGTTGCAGCATATATCCGGGTGCCAGGCGCTGATTCAATACATGCATCCCATTTGCTGTAATCAATTTCCCCGTGTTTAAGATAAACTATTCTCTTTTCACTCATTTGTCCATCTGAATCCATTTTCGTTCATCTCTCTGAAAATACTGCTATAGCCTTTCCAGTGACCCTCTTCGCTGAGGGATTCATTATGCCAGAGACTGACAAACAAACCTCCTGCCTTTTTGACTTCATTCATTAACAGCTCAATCTCTTTCCGGGCTTCCCCGGCCGACAAACCCATATATTGCTGAAGTGTTGTATCCATTACCTGGAAAGGAACTATTTTAAGATCTGTAACCTCCTCCTTTAGAAGGTCATAAAAATAGTATGGCGTACAAATCCCTGCCCTGAATCCGGTAGCAGAGGCATATCCCATAGTGTAATCTTCCCTGATCCCGGATTTCAAAAGGTTCCTGTAAGTATCAGGAAAATTCAACAATAAAAAATGCTGCCTGCTCCTGAAGATCCTCTCTCCGGTAATCTTTCCCAAACGACCCGTTTCTGTAAACATTCTTTCATTGCTTTTGTGAATCCCTGCAAAAAAGGAAAAATGAATTCCGATTGCATACTTCTTTGAAATGTCAGCAATCAACTCCCGTAATTTTCTGTTTTTCCAAGAGATGTTTTTATCATATTTCCCGTAGTCACCCAATAACAGGAAGTAAATTACCTTATCCTCATTGCCGGCAACAATTTTATCTATAAGCGGATATGTATAAAAAGGATCCTCTCTTTTATGTCTCACTACCAATAATCTTCTTTTAAAATCAAAAAGATCTCCCTTTAGAATTGCTTTGGCAAAGGCACCGGCAATCCTCCAGAATGGCTTATTGGAACAGGCCCAGGCATTATCTATATCGATGGTCGAAAGGAATTCAAACTTCCTTTTTGCAAAAATTAATTCCTGATATCTCTCTTTAAGTTTTACAGCCAGAATTTCTGCCCATATATTTACAACCGGTTTTTTTAACAATCCGTATTTATATAAAATACTTGAATGGGCCTGATAACGGTTATACTTATCACGCTTCGGATCAATATACTCCTCATAACGGGTAACAACATAAAAGCTGGCAGCAAGAGGATCAAAAGGGAGATCCGAGTTTTCGGAACTTTCGAAAAAATACTTTTCTCCATTATACCACACCGGCTTTAAATCAGGTTTAGCAAGCGTTTTAAAATACATTAACGGATGCGGTCTGATATAAAATTCATTATCGAATTTTTCTCTTGAATAATTGATCCCGGGCAGGGATGAGGATCTGAACTGTAAGGCACTGCCTGTAAATGACACTTCCGTTTTAAGAATGTCTGTAAAAATCAGACGAACTATATATTCTATTCTTGGATTTAATTCATCAGTATAAAACAATATCATATCGGCAAAGCCATTTAATTATAATATCCCCTCATCGGCCATACTAAGATAGTTATTTTGACCGATAATGATATGATCCAGTACCGATATATCCATCATTTCAGCAGCCTGCTTCATTTTTCTGGTAATTTTGATATCGGCATCAGAGGCCTCCATTGTGCCGGAAGGGTGATTATGGCATAATATTAATGAAGATGCCACCTTTTCAAGAGCTTTTTTAAGTATTATTCTCACGTCAATTATTGTACCTGATATCCCGCCCTGACTTACTATCAAATGGTCAATTATCTTATTGCCCCTGTCGAGCAGCACAATCCAAAACTCTTCGTGATTAAGATCCCCCAGCAAAGGCATTAAAAACTGGGCTGCATCACGACTGCAGGTTATTTTTCGCTTTACAAAAACTTCGCTGTCTTTTCTGCGCTTGCCCAACTCCACTGCAGCTAATATTGTCACAGCCTTTGCCTCACCAATACCGTTAAAAGTTGTCAGGTAACCTAATCCTTTTCTGGCCAGGTCGTTCAGATTATTTCCCGTGGAAGTCAGTATCCGGCGGCTAAGTTCCACTGCTGTTTCATGCAGATTGCCGGAACCGATAAGAATTGCTAAAAGTTCTGCATCGGAGAGATGACGGGCACCTCTGCTAAGTAATTTTTCTCTTGGCCGGTCTTCAACGGCCCAATCCTTAATTTTTAATTTCTGATATTCATTCATGATATTTAGGAGTTTCCATAAAATTAAGGATTTTTTTAACAAAAAAAACCTCTCCTGAAAAGAAGAGGCCTGAAATATATTAAGAAAATAATCTTTATAAACTATTAACCTTTACAGCAAGTTTTGATTTAAGATTAGAGGCCTTGTTTTTATGAATTACATTCTTTTTTGCCAGTCTGTCAATCAGGGAGAAAACTGCAGGCAACTTTTTAGTCGCCTCTTCCTTATCTGTTTCGTTACGCAATTTCTTAATTGCACTACGGGTCATTTTTGCATAATATTTGTTGTGCAAACGTCTTTTTTCGTTTTGCCTGACCCTCTTTAAAGCTGACTTATTATTTGCCATTTTCTTTGTTATTAATACTATTAATTTTTATGTAGCCCGTAGGGGATTCGAACCCCTGCTACCAGGATGAAAACCTGGCGTCCTAACCCCTAGACGAACGGGCCATCCGGAATTTCCCTAAAACGGGACTGCAAAAATACTTCATTTTTATTATCAGCCAAATTTTATATGTAAATTTTTAAATGCACTGAATCATATTTAATAAACCGGATAAAAAACCTGAAATCTAAATACCCATACCAACAAGCAGATAAAAATCCTCCTGATGTACAGCATCATCCATTATCTTCTCAGCTCAAAATTCTGACCGAGATAAACTCTTCTTACATCTTCATCATTGGCAAGGTCTTCAGCAGTTCCCGATTTCATTATGGAGCCTTCAAACAACAGATAGGAACGGTCGGTTATGGAAAGAGTTTCATGGACATTATGATCGGTAATCAGGACACCAATATTTTTCTCCTTTAGCTTCACAACTATCTGCTGGATATCTTCAACTGCAATCGGATCAACCCCGGCAAACGGTTCATCGAGCAGAATAAATTTTGGATCTATAGCAAGAGCCCTGGCAATTTCAGTGCGTCGTCGTTCGCCCCCGGAAAGTTGAATTCCTTTACTCTTTCTTATATGCCGCAGTCCGAATTCATTTAAGAGGGTCTCTACTTTTTCATTTTGATACTCTTTGGAGTAACCGGTCATCTCGAGTACAGCCCTGAGGTTATCTTCTATACTCAGTTTCCGGAAGACTGATGGTTCCTGTGAAAGGTAACCTATTCCCTTTTTGGCCCTTTTATAAACCGGTAATTTAGTAATATCCTCATCATCCAGATAAATCTTACCTGATAAAGGTTGTATCAGACCCACGATCATATAAAAAGAGGTAGTTTTCCCTGCGCCGTTAGGACCAAGTAATCCAACGATCTCACCCTGTCTGACATCAAAACTTACCTCCCTGACGACAACACGCTTACGATATTTTTTTACAATATTTTCTGCCCGAAGGATCATCCGATTAATTTATTACATTTCATCAAGCTCTTTTTCACGTTGCCTTGTAACCCGTTTGGAGATCATAATTCCTATTTCATAAAGGAAAACCAGCGGAATACAGACCATTATCTGACTAAAAATATCAGGTGGTGTTATTATCGCAGATAAAAGCAGCATAACCACATAAGCATGCTTCCTGTATGTCTTCATAAACTGTGGAGTAATAATCCCGGTTTTGCTCAGAAAATAGGAAAATATAGGTAAAAGAAAAACAACTCCGGAAGCAATTATTATGGATACAACCGAACCTATGTATGAATTCAGGTTTATCTGGTTAACCACATCTCCGCTTACATTATAGGTTCCCAGGAAATGGATCGACAAGGGAACAATCAGGAAATACCCGAATAACACTCCCAGCAAAAACAGTAATGAAGTGAAGAAGACAGCACCGCTGGCATATTTTTTCTCATTATCGTACAGTGCAGGTTTAATGAATCGCCAGAATTCATAAAAAACAAGTGGTGAAGCAATTATAAATCCAGCAATTATTGATGTCCATATATGCGTCATAAACTGCCCCGCAATTTTAATACTAATCAGTTCCAGTGGTTTCTGGTTAATCATCAGTGCGGGAGTATTAAGTAATTCACTCAGTTGCGCAAGCATCCGGTTGGTCCAGAACTCAGGTGTACGCGGCTTCAGGATAATGGTCTCGAAAATCAAACCTTTCAGTATAAACGCCACAACGGCACCTACCATAATTGCAAGCACAGAACGAATTATATGCCAGCGCAGCTCTTCAAGATGTTCCAGAAATGACATTTCAGCATAAGCGCTTTTCATGCCATGTCCCCTCTTCCTCTCTTTATTGCCAGATTGTTCTGTCTTTTTCGTATCTTCACTCATCTTTGGAAAATTTAAAAAACTCCACAAATATAAATACTTAGTTTAGTTTTAAAGCTATTGAATAACCCAATTGTTTAAAAGATTGCTATTTATTCTTAAAAAATGGTTCAATATATTGTCATTTTTCTTACTTTTAATAATTTAGAATTCACATAAATACTAAAATAATTTTGGAGGAGAGAGATTTTGCGCTATGGACAAATCATTAACAGAATATTTACAACAATTTTTCGGGTTTGACAGATTTAAAGGACAACAGGAGGAAGCAGTTAAGAGCGTGATGGACGGTAAAAACACCTTTGTGCTCATGCCTACAGGTGGTGGAAAATCCCTTATTTACCAGTTACCCGCACTTTTACTCGACGGAACAGCAATAATTATATCTCCCCTTATTGCACTAATGAAGAATCAGGTCGATTCAATGAGGGGTATGCATGCTGAAGATTATGTGGCACACTTTTTAAATTCTTCTTTATCAAAGTCAGCAATACAGGAAGTCAAAAATGATGTAATGGCAGGAAATACAAAATTGCTTTATGTTGCACCTGAGTCGCTTACAAAAGAAGATAATATCGAATTTCTGAAAAATATAAATATCTCATTTTATGCAATAGATGAAGCTCATTGCATATCGGAATGGGGACATGATTTCCGGCCGGAATACCGGCGGATCAGGCCAATCGTCGAAGAGATCGGATCAGCACCTGTCGTTGCTCTCACAGCTACCGCAACTGCAAAAGTGCAGCATGATATCCAGAAAAATCTGGGTATCCTTGATGCCCAGATATTCAAGGCATCATTTAACAGGCCCAATTTATATTATGAAATCAGGCCGAAAATAAAACCTGAAGCACAGATTATCAGATTTATTAAGCAAAATGAAGGTAAATCGGGTATAATATATTGCCTTAGCAGGAAAAAAGTTGAAGAGCTGGCTGAGGCATTACAGGTAAATGGTATTAAAGCATTGCCGTATCATGCAGGCATGGATGCCATCACAAGGTCCACCACACAGGATAAATTTCTTATGGAGGAGATTGACGTAATTGTTGCCACGATTGCCTTTGGGATGGGTATTGATAAACCGGATGTCAGATTTGTTATTCACTACGATATTCCGAAGAGTCTTGAAGGGTATTACCAGGAGACAGGCCGCTCCGGAAGGGACGGAGGAGAAGGAAAATGTATCACTTTCTACAGTTATAAGGACATTCAGAAACTGGAGAAATTCATGCACGGGAAGCCTGTAGCAGAGCAGGAGATAGGAAAACAGCTTCTGCTCGATACTGTTTCATATGCCGAGTCAGCCTTGTGCAGACGTATCATTCTGCTTCACTATTTTGGAGAAATTTATGGTCAGGAAAACTGCGGAAACTGTGATAACTGCCTCAACCCAAAAGAGCAGGTAGAAGCTAAAGATGAAGTAGTAAGGGCTTTAAATGCGATTATTGAAGTAAATGAGCAATACAAAGCCGAGCATATCTCAAATATTTTGATAGGTAAGAAAACGGCCGCTGTAAAATCTTTCAGACATAACACCCTGAAATCTTTTGGAAAAGGCCAGGATCATGATGAAAGGTTCTGGAATGCAGTCTTCCGCCAGTCAATGATTGCAGGACTGATAAATAAAGATATTGAAAATTACGGTCTGCTTAAAATAACACCAAAAGGTCATGCATTCCTGGCAAAACCTGAAAATTTCATGCTGGTAAAAAACCATAAATATGATGAAGAAGAAGATCTTTCAGATACTGCCGGCGCTCCTTCCGGAGGAAGCGGGGGCGATCCGGTATTGTTTTCTATATTAAAGGAGTTAAGAAAAAAGATAGCTAAAAAGAATAATCTGCCGCCTTTTGTAATTTTCCAGGATCCTTCCTTGTCTGATATGTCTATTCAGTACCCCATCACTATGGAAGAGCTGCAAAAAATTCAGGGAGTCGGACAGGGAAAAGCCCGCAGGTATGGCAAAGAATTTATTGAGGTGATAAGTAAATATGTGGAGGAGAATGAGATTGAACGGCCTGAAGATTTCATTGTGCGTACCGTAGCAAATAAATCCAAGCTGAAAGTATTTATCATTCAAAGCATTGACCGTAAAATTTCTTTTGAGGACATTGCTGATGCAAAAGGGGTGGACGTCAGGAATATTATTTCTGAAGTTGAAGCTATTGTTAATTCCGGAACACGTCTCAATATTGACTATTATATAAACAGTTTACTGGATGAAGATCACCAGGAAGAGGTTTTTGACTATTTCAGGGAAGCTAAGGACGATTCAATAGAGGCAGCGGTGGAACATCTGGGAGAGGATGATTATACTGAAGAAGACATAAGGCTGATGCGAATCAAATTTTTATCCGATATGGGTAACTGATAAGGAATTTTCAAATTCATACTGAACCCCGGTTACTTTTTTTTAATTTTGTGCAGATTTTATTTTTAAATATATTTTTCATATGAATGTAACTGTAAAAGACCAATATAAAATTGCCGATATTTCTCTGGCTGAGTTTGGAAGAAAAGAGATAGAGATAGCAGAAAAAGAGATGCCGGGATTAATGGCAATACGTAAAAAATTCGGTCCGTCCAAACCACTTCAGGGAGCAAAAATAACCGGCAGTCTGCATATGACTATCCAGACAGCAGTGTTAATTGAGACCCTGGTTGAACTGGGGGCGACTGTAAGATGGGCCAGCTGTAATATATTTTCAACCCAGGATCATGCCGCCGCTGCTGTTGCGAAAGCGGGCATCCCGGTTTTTGCATGGAAGGGAGAAACTCTTGAAGAGTACTGGTGGTGTACAGAGCAGGCTCTTGATTTTGGCGACGGACTGGGTCCCAATTTGATTGTAGATGACGGAGGGGATGCCACCCTGATGTTTCATATGGGTTATGAAGCTGAAATTAATCCTGAAATTCTTGATAAACCTGCAGGAGGACAGGATGAAGCAGAACTGCAAAAAGCTTTAAAACGGATATTTAAACAAGATCCCGGCCGCTGGCACAGCAATGTAAAAGAGATGAAGGGCGTCTCCGAAGAGACTACCACAGGCGTACACCGTTTATATCAAATGAAACAGAGTGGAAAACTTCTTTTTCCTGCTATTAATGTAAACGATTCTGTCACCAAATCCAAATTTGATAACCTGTATGGTTGTCGTGAGTCGCTTGCCGACGGTATTAAGAGAGCTACCGATGTAATGATTGCCGGAAAGGTAGTGGTAGTTGCAGGATATGGAGATGTCGGGAAGGGCTGCGCACAATCGATGCGCGGATATGGAGCAAGAATAATTGTAACTGAAATTGATCCTATCTGTGCCCTGCAGGCTGCTATAGAGGGATTTGAGGTGAAAACAATGGAAAACGCCCTTACGGAAGGTAATATTTTTGTTACTGCAACGGGTAACAGGGACGTTATTACTGCGGAACATATGGCCGCCATGAAAGATCAGGCAATAGTATGCAATATCGGACATTTCGATAATGAAATTCAGGTGAGCAGGCTGGAAAAATGGCCGGGGGTGAAAAAGATAAATATCAAACCGCAGGTTGATAAATTTACCTTCGAAGACGGTCACAGCATATTCCTTCTGGCAGAAGGCAGACTGGTAAACCTGGGTTGTGCTACAGGACATCCGTCATTTGTGATGAGCAACTCATTTACAAACCAGTCGCTTGCCCAAATGGATCTGTGGAAAAATAATTATCCGGTAGATGTTTACCGGCTCCCAAAAGAACTCGATGAAGAAGTTGCACGGCTCCATCTTGGTAATCTTGGTGTTCAGCTTACAGAGCTAAGTGATGAGCAGGCAAAATATATCGGGGTACCAAAGAACGGACCATTTAAACCGGATCACTACAGATATTAAACCGGGAAATCCTCTAAAAAAAGAAATCCGGATCACAATGATTAAAAAGGCATTAATTATATACCCGTAATTCGTAATTATTTACCAAAGTGACATGGTATTGCTTAAGGGGCATTTCAGCAGGACCTTTGGAGGGATAACCGCTGTTCATCAGAACAAACACTGAACCACAGCAGGGACACTCAGCAAGAGCACCATCATTTATTACTCTGCAATCCCGCCTTAAATCTTTTGTGCATCCTGCATCATATGCATAATATGATCCCGGATATTCGCAATATACAACTATGCCTCCAAAACCATAATTGGGGAACATTACCGAATTGCCTGAGACTGTCAGCTCATTTACTATATTCAGATTAATAAACAGGCTCACAGGTACGTAGGGAATGGGAGAATCCTGAATATTGTCGCATGAATATGGAAATAACAATAAAACCGACAGAAGAAAAAACATGTAAATCACGGCTGCCGGGTTAAATCTCTTCCTGCTGAGATATTCATTCCGGTCCGGAAATTTTTCATTATCACCTGGAATTAAGACCTTCTCCGGTTTCTCTGACATACAACTATTTCTCAGTGAAAATACATTCATTATTAAAATGGAATATTCTGTTACTATCAAACAACATTAATACTAAAATATTGCGATAAAAATATAAAAACAGACCTCAAAAACAGACCAGGAAAAAATTCTTCCAATTAAATCATTTTTATTAATTTTACATGCAGGTTATAAAAATAGTCATTTTATGACCGTAAAACCGTACATCATGGATGATATTATAGTAATCATTTTAACAGTGATCTTTATACTGGCTGGTTTAATAGGGCAAACAAAAAGGAAGCCGGTCAAAAAAACTGAGCCACCATTGCCCGGTGCTGAAGAAGATCTCTGGACTCTTCCGGGAGAAAGAATGTTTAAAAACAAATCAGATTTAGCGGAGGAAGGAGAGATGCAAACCTCTGACCGGAAACTTTTCCCCGGAGAGACACAGGTAATCAGTGAAAACGATTCAGACCATTATAGAACCAGAGCAGATTTAAAAACCGTAACAGAGTTAAAGCAAACAGACATAAAAAACAAATTTTCGCTTAAAAAGGCAGTAATATATAGTGAGATCCTGAACAGGAAATACTAATAAACCAAACATAATTAATTCATTTAGAATATTTTTACACTTAGTTGTTTTTAGTTTCAGGGAAATTATATATTTTTGCCATAGGAAGAGTTCCGAAAAACCGGAATTCTTTCTGTTTTTTTTGGCTTACAGTAAATGAGGAGGAATAAAAAGATGTCACAGATTACATATTTGACACCACAAGGTTTGACAAAACTAAAAAAGGAGCTCGACAGGCTGGTAAATATCGAGCGACCCGCAATCTCAAAACTAATTGGCGAAGCCATTGAGAAGGGTGATATTTCAGAAAATGCTGAATACGATGCAGCAAAAGATGCCCAGGGTATGCTTGAGGCCAAGATAGCTGAATTGCAGTCAAAAATTGCGAATTCAAGAATTCTTGATAAATCCAGGATAAACACTTCCAAAGTACAGATACTAAATAAGGTAAAGATCAAGAATAAGAAAAATAATGCTGTCATGGAATATTATATTGTCCCTGAGAGTGAGGCAAATCTCAAGGAAGGAAAAATAGCAGTCAACACTCCTATTGCCAAAGGATTAATGGGCAAAAAGGTGGGTGATGTTGTAGAGATCAGTGTTCCCTCCGGAGTTATAGCATTTGAAATAATAGAAATATCTTTATAAAGTCATGGCAAGTATTTTTTCAAGGATAGCGAATGGTGAAATACCGGCATACAAGGTAGCTGAAAATGATCAGTTTCTGGCCTTTCTCGATATTTCACCTGTTACAAAGGGACACACTCTGGTGATACCTAAAAAAGAGATTGATTATCTTTTTGATCTGGATGACCAGCTCTATACAGGTCTGCATCTGTTTGCCAAAAAAGTTGCCAACGGAATAAAAAAAGCTGTTAACTGCAGGAAAGTCGGCGTCCTTGTTTTAGGATTAGAGGTTCCTCATGCTCATATTCATCTGATCCCTATGCATAAAGAGTCTGACGTTATGAATTTTACCCAAACCCTTAAACTTGATCAAAAAGAGTTTGAAGAGATACAGGAAAAAATTTCAAATGCAATATTACAATTGTAATTTATTGAAAACAAGTGATAAATGACCCTTAGGTTTATTCAAAAATCCTAAGGGTTATTTATTTTTATTAACATCCTCAGATTATACCCTTCAAAAAATGTAACTTTAAATACCGGTTTTAATTGAACTTTTTCTCCAAAAATTTATTAGACTATTAATTACAACATAAAAAAATAAATGCAGAGATGATTCCATTTACACATCTTCATGTTCACTCGCAATATTCAATATTAGACGGTGCCGCAGGCATATACGATCTGGTTAATAAAGCTAAGGAGGACGGAATGACGGCCCTTGCCCTTACAGATCATGGTTTAATGCTTGGAATAAAAGAGTTTCACCAAACCTGTACCAAACTAAACATCAAGCCTGTACTTGGATGTGAAACATATGTGGCTGCCCGGTCTATCCATAATAAATCGACAAAGGAAGACAGATATGGTGACCATCTGGTCCTGCTTGCAAAAAATAAAACAGGCTATAAAAACCTTATCAAACTTATTTCGATTGCCAATAATGAAGGCTTCTATTATAAACCCCGTATCGACAAAAACCTTCTGGAAACTCATCATGAAGGATTGATTGTAAGTTCCGCATGCCTGGGAGGGGAAATTCCCCGGCTGCTGGCCGGCAATCAGCTAAATGATGCAGAAAATGCAATACTCTGGTATGAAAAAATATTTGGCTCAGATTTTTATCTTGAATTAATGCGCCATCCGGCAGAAGAGACCGAACAGCGCAGGAATGTTTATGAGGTGCAGATAAAAGTTAACGGGTTGATTCTGGAGCTGGCAAAAAAGCACGGTATTAAGGTGATTGCCACTAACGATGTGCACTTTACCAATGCTGAAGATGCCGGTGCGCACGACCTTCTTATCTGTTTGAATACAGGCAAAGATATAGATGATCCGTCACGAATGAAATACACAAAGCAGGAGTGGTTCAAGACACAGAGTGAGATGAACGAACTGTTTGCCGACATTCCTGAGGCAATTGAGAATACATCAGAGATAGTCAATAAAATTGAATATTTCGATCTGGACTCGGATCCGATAATGCCCGTATTCCCCATTCCTGAAGAGTTCGGGGATTTAGAGAATTTTAAAAAGGAGCATCCGGAATCAAAGCTGAAAGAAGAATTTGGGGAAAAATTATATAAAAGACTTGGAGGATATGAAGAGGCAATACGTGTTAAAAGAGAATCGGAATATCTTCGCTATCTTACATATCAGGGTGCTGTTAAGAAGTATGGAGATCCACTGCCGGAGGAGATTACGAAACGTCTCGATTTTGAACTGGAGACTATAAAACAGATGGGATTCCCGGGATATTTCCTTATAGTTCAGGATTTTATTAATGCTGCCAGGGAAATGGGAGTCCTGGTAGGTCCGGGCCGGGGCTCTGCAGCCGGTGCTGCTGTATCCTACTGCCTTGGAATCACAAATATTGATCCCATAAAATATAATTTACTTTTCGAAAGATTTCTAAATCCTGACAGGATATCACTACCCGATGTGGATATAGATTTTGATGACGATGGCAGGCAATTGGTTTTGGATTATGTGACTAATAAATACGGTAAGGATAAGGTAGCTCATATCTGTACCTTCGGCACAATGGGGGCGAAGATGGCTATCAGGGATGTAGCCAGGGTATTAAAACTCCCGTTGCCTGAAGCCGACCGCCTGGCAAAACTGGTTCCCGAAGCTCCGAAAATAACTTTTGAAGATGCCTTCAAAAGCAGTCATGAATTAAAAAAGGAGAAAAATTCGGAAAATCCGCTTATCAAAAAGACTATAAAGTTTGCTGAAACACTCGAGGGATCCGTTCGTCAGACAGGGGTCCATGCATGCGGAATCCTGATCAGCCGGGATCCTCTTACCGATCTCATTCCGCTGATGCCTACAAAAGATGAAGAGAATCTGCTTACTACCCAGTATGACGGAAGATTTGTGGAGAGTATCGGATTACTTAAAATGGATTTCCTGGGCCTCAAAACCCTCTCCATTATAAAGGAGACCCTCGATAATATAAAACTCTCAAAAGGAATAGATATTGACATTGATAATATTCCGTGGAATGATTCAAAAACATTTGAACTTTTCAGTCACGGAGAGACTACAGCCATATTTCAGTTTGAATCAGAAGGGATGAAAAAGCATCTTCGTGAGCTGAAACCCAACAGGTTTGAAGACCTGGTTGCCATGAATGCGCTCTACAGACCGGGACCTATGGAGTATATCCCTGAATACATAGCCCGGAAACACGGAAGACAAAAAGTAGATTATGATCTGCCTATGATGGAGAAATACCTGAGTGAAACATACGGTATCACCGTTTACCAGGAGCAGGTTATGCTGCTCTCCCGCCTTTTGGCAAATTTTACACGAGGTGATTCAGATACGTTGCGCAAGGCGATGGGTAAAAAGATCACCTCTCTTATGGATAAACTGAAAGTCAGATTCGTAAACGGATGCAAATCAAATTTTAAATTTATTGACGATTGCAATCTGGTCGGTAAAAATCCCGATGAGGTTATAGAAAAAATATGGAGGGACTGGGAGGCTTTTGCCTCTTATGCATTTAATAAATCACACTCCGTATGCTATGCTTATATTGCCTATCAGACAGGATACCTGAAAGCAAATTATCCGGGTGAATTCATGGCTGCCAACCTTAGCCGTAACCTGAATAATTTGTCGGAAATCACCAAACTGATGACAGAGTGTAACCGCATGAACCTTAATGTTCTGGGTCCTGATGTAAACGAGAGTTTCACAAAATTCACTACAAACAAAAATGGTGATATCAGGTTTGGAATGGCAGCAATTAAGGGAATCGGAGAAGGAGCTGCAAAAGATATCATAAAAGCCCGGAAAACGTTTGGTACCTTTAAGACTGTCTTCGATTTTGTTGAAAATGTAAATCTTCGTACAGTAAATAAAAAGAACCTCGAAGCACTGGCAATGGCAGGTGCTTTTGATAACCTTGAGGGAATAAGACGAAGCAGCTTTTTTGCCGGGGACGATGAAAATGACAATACTACATTTATTGAAAAACTTATACGTTACGGTAACAAAATCCAAACTGAAAATCAGAGTATGCAGCAGACCCTTTTTGGAGATACTGAAGCAAACCAGGTAATAAAGAAACCATCTGTGCCAATGGTGGAGGAGTGGCCCAGGATTATACTGCTGGATAAAGAGAAAGAATTAATAGGTATTTATCTTACTGCCCATCCTCTTGACGATTATAAAGTGGAAATAGAAAATTTCTGTTCAAAAGATGTCTCTCTTAAAGATATCAAAAATGACATTGAAAAATATAAAGACCGCGAATTTACTTTTGGGGGAATGGTTACGACAGCACGCGAAGGTATTTCAAAAAACGGAAAACCTTTCAGTACCCTGACACTCGTCGATTATACAGATGCATATGAATTCTTCTTTTTCGGACAGGATTATGTGAACTTTCATAAATATTGCAAACCCGGACTCTTCATCCTTGTAAAAGGGATTGTCACCCAAAAATTCAGAAGTGAATTTTATGAGTTCAAAGCTTCACAGATAGAGCTCCTTTCAGAAGTGCGGAATAAGTATATCAGAAGTATTACCATAAATATTCCCATCGGCAGCATTACGGAAAAAGTAATTAAAGAGATTGAAAAACTGACCGCAAACAATAAAGGAGATTCATTGTTAAAGTTTAATGTATATGATCCGGAGAACAATATGTATATTAACCTGTTTTCTAGGAATACAAAAATTGAACTGACCGATAAATTTCTTAAATACTTTGAAAATAAACCCGATATAGGATATAAAATTAATTAGCTATTTTTGCGTACATTCTTAAAATATTAACTTAAATAAACATATTATGGCTCTGGAAATTACAGATTCCAATTTCGAAGAATTGGTGATAAACTCAGATAAACCGGTAATGATTGATTTTTGGGCTGTCTGGTGCGGTCCATGCCGTATAATAGCCCCGATCGTGGAAGAGATGGCAGGGGAATACGACGGAAAGGCAGTTATCGGCAAAGTAGATGTTGACTCAAACCCGAATGTGGCGATGAAATATGGCATACGAAATATTCCAACCGTACTTTTTATTAAAAACGGAGAAATAGCAGACAAACAGGTGGGGGCAGCACCTAAAAATGTTTTCACCTCCAAACTGAATGCTCTGCTCTGAAAATTTTGAATAACATTTTTGACATAGAACAATTTCATCAGTTTGATAACCTTGGATTAATTGCCAGGGAGGTAGTAGAAGGCTTTATCACAGGTCTTCACAGAAGTCCCTTTCATGGTTTCTCGGTAGAGTTTGCCGAACACAGGTTATATAACCAGGGTGAATCTACCAAACATATCGACTGGAAACTTTTCGCCCGGACTGATAAACTGTTTGTCAAGCAGTATGAGGAGGAGACAAATCTTCGTTGCCAGCTCGTTATAGATACCTCTTCGTCTATGCTATTCCCGTATTTCAAAGGAAAAAAACACCTGCAGAATAAACTTGCTTTTTCAGTTTATTCTGCAGCTGCCTTAATTTATCTTCTTCGCAAACAGCGTGATGCGGTGGGGCTCACCCTTTTCTCCGATGAAATTGAATTTCATTCTGACCCCAGACTCTCTTCAGTAAATGCAGAACTCATGTTTGGCAAACTGACCGAACTTATTCAGCCCGAAAATGCCCGTCTGAGAAAAAAAACCAATACAACTGCCGTTCTTCATCAAATAGCAGAGAATATCCATAAACGTTCGCTTGTTGTGATCTTCAGTGATATGATAAACAATGAAAAGGCAGATGAAATGTTTTCGGCCCTTCAGCATCTCCGCTATAATAAACATGAAGTCATACTGTTTAATGTAAACGACCATCAACATGAATATGACTTCAAATTCGGCAACCGCCCGCATAAATTCATTGACCTTGAAAGCGGAAGTACTATAAAATTAAATCCCCGGGAGATCAAAAACGAGTATATATCAGGAGTGAAATCATACTACGAAGATCTGAAGGTGAGATGCGGACAGTATCAGATTGATGTGGCCGAAGCGGATATCAACAGAGATTTTAAAGAAGTTTTGCTCACTTACCTGGTAAAAAGAAAAAAGCTGTTCTGATCAATTATCTCAGGAAATACCGGTTCCTAACTGTATTTTTTCTATTTTTATCTTTTGAAACCCCAAAAACACTTAAAATGTTAGCCAAAACATATGGCAGTGCTGTTTTCGGTATTGATGCCACAACAATTACAATTGAAGTTGATGTTACCAAAGGAATTAAATTTATGCTGGTGGGTCTGCCCGACAGTGCTGTTAAAGAGAGTCAGCAAAGAATTGAATCAGCCCTCCGGCTGAATGGGTATAAATGGCCCAGATATAAAATAATTATCAATATGGCACCGGCCGATATCCGGAAAGAGGGTGCTGCTTATGATCTGCCGCTGGCGGCGGCCATCCTGGCTGCTTCGAAACAGATCAGCGACAAAAAACTGAATCACTATATGCTGATGGGCGAATTGTCACTTGATGGCACCCTTCTTCCGGTTAAAGGGATACTTCCCATTGCTATTAATGCAAGAAAGGAGGGTTTTGAAGGGATTATACTACCAAAACCTAATGCCCATGAAGCAGCTGTAGTCGACCGGCTTAAAGTTTACGGAGCTGAAAACATCCGGGAGGTGACCGGCTTTTTGAACGGAGAATCTCAGCTCATACAAACAGTAGTAAATACAAGGGAGAAGTTTAATTCAGATATAAATTCCAATTCTCTTGATTTTTCTGATGTCAGGGGACAGGAAAATGTCAAACGGGCTCTTGAGATATCAGCTTCCGGGGGTCATAACATTATAATAATATATATAGTTTTAGTTGTTGATATACAATAAAATAGAATATTTTATACTTTGATGATCTTCTTTTTTGGTTATGATTTCATTCTTCCAAATCCTTAATATACAATATATTATAAAATTAATTTTTTTAGACTCTCTTTTCTGCTGAAATTTGAATCATATTAATTTTAAAAATTTAAATCATGCACAATGTAAGGAAATTAACACTTGAAGATGTGCCGGAACATATAAAACCGGCTTTAAGTGAAATTGAATGGAATCACATGTTACTGTGGGATGAAGGCTGCCGTATTACACAAAATTTGGTGGAGCTTGTTGAAAAGTTAGACCTTTACTGGGATTGTGATATGTATATGGATGCCGATGAAATGATGGTTGAAATTTCGACTCATTTAAAAAGACTTGGGAAATTAATAAAGAGATAGAATTACCGTCTGAAGTCATTAAAATTAATTACTGCCACAGTTTTCCTTAATTTCTGACATGATTGGGGCTGGGGCTGTACCTTAATACAGGTTCCCGTACATTTCCAGTTTAAAAGCATCCAATTTGATAACTTTTTATAAGAAAATCATTAATATTTAGATTCTTATGCAGATAACAAGACATGCTGACCGAATTTTTACTACAGCACTTACTCTAAATCGATCAAGAGGTTTGCGATATGCTGTTTATGCGGGTGGACGTGAGATATTTATTCTTAACTATGACAATACCGTATTATTGCGCTTTCTTTTAAGAACTGTTGAACCACCATTCAGTGAGTCTTTTTCCTTCTGGGCAGATGATTACAACGGCAAGGACATCACAATTGAAAACGGATTTATAGTCTTTACAATTGAAAAATGCAATTTTATTAGACGAAAAATATCCAAAACGGCTGAGTATTCATTTGATGAAGTTAAAACCAATTTTCAGAAATTTTACCCATTGAGAAAATCAAACACTGAAACCTTATTTCTACATAAGGAAATACTTCATTTGCTGGATTCAAGCTTAGCCCACATTAAACTTTCAGGAAATAAGGGGGGAAGTATCAAAATGAATCAATACAATATTTACAGTGGGGGTGTGATCGAGATAGAAAATACCGAATTAAATCATTGTCCTTTGAAAAAGGATTTTAAATCTTTGGGTATAAAGACTGATGTATTTTTTGCATTATTCGCATTTCAGGATATCTTGAAATTTGAGTTTCCAGCGCATAAAGAATATTTCATTGTCCATGGTAGAGGAAAAGGTCACCAAATGACTGGTATAATTTCAGGTTGTGTTTATGATGAATCAATAAAAATAAAGGAGGTGAAGCCATGAAAACATTGTACGATGAAGCACAAGCCTTAGAAAATTTAAGAAATTACTACTCTAAAGAAATTGAAGAAGAATTAGCAGATATCCGGGAGGAAATTTCATTGCATATTAAAATCACCCAACAGGAAATTTTTACTATTGGAAAATTATTATCTATGGCTAAGTCGAAATGTCAACAGGGTGGAAAAAATTTTACTGATTGGGTGGAAATGAACTTCGATTTCAGCTATAAAACTGCACAGAATTTTATGCATGTTTACAATTATTGCAAAGGTATTCCAGTGCTCTCTCATGATATACCTCAAACAGTTTTGTATAAAGTATGCACACCCAGTTTTCCTGAAGAACTGAGGGAATGTATTTTGTCTCATGGTAAGGACGACATCAACGGTAAAAATCTTTCAGAAATTAAGGATATTTATAAAAATGGTGGGGTGGAAGCAGTTGAGAAATATTATGCTGATACTACTTGCGCAGTGAATGGTTATCAAAATCTGCAATTTACAACAGATTTTGCAAAAAAAGGTCAACAAAATCTGGATGAGTTACTCAAGAAAATAGACCATCGGTTAAACTTATTCAATAGTCCGGATTCGGAAACACACCAAACAATTAATAACTTATTGGATGCTTTAAGCAATGCAAGTGAACAACTACAAGCAGCAATTAATGAGGCTGAAAATAAAATTAAGGAATTAGAACCAACGGTTAAAGCAGTATTATAATTTACCGAAAGGAAATTATTACCGAAAGGAAATTATTACCTCTACTTAAACAAATCGATTAATTTCCTACCACAGTTTTCCTTAATTTCTGACACGATTGGGGCTGGGACTGTACCTTTATTCAGCTTGCGATACAGCTCCACTTAGAATGTCATAAAATTGGTCAGGTTATTTTTATCTCGTAAAAAAATATTAAAAAAATAAAATGTATAATATAAAAAGTCCGGTAGGTAGCGCAACCGAAAAAACTGGAATTTCCATCCTGCCAGTTCCCGGACTTTTTAAAAAGGATGGAAATAAAAGAGGATGGAATATGAAAAACGCGACTTTAAGAAATATACAACAGCAAAGGGAAAAATACAAAGAATCCGGAGCATGGTTATGTAGAAGTATTGATTTTGACCCGAATGTTTATCTGATTAATAAATATAAAATTTTATCGTGTGAATTTTACTATTCCCTGAATTTGAAAGTTGGCTATACGGTTGAGCAAAAGATATTAGACTTTGAAATATTACTCGCTAATTTATTCAAACAACGTCGTAGGCCAATTCGGGTATCTTTGAGCAGAAATAGCTGGAAAATAAACCAATACAACCCAGTAAATTATTACATTATTGACATTATAAAAGAACTTCATAAAAAGGAATATATAAAAATGAAAATTGGAAATAAAATAAAAAACGAACCATCGCGAATGACACGGATATGGCCTACTCAAAAGCTATTAGACGTTTTCCCGGAATACGATAAGAGTGTTATATCGAAACCATATCAGTTAGTTATATTGCGTAATAGCAAAGGACAATTGAAGGAGTACAAAGATACTGCCGAAACCCGGCGAATTCGCAATATTTTACAACGTGTAAATGAAGTAAACAGTAATGCTGATATAAGATACCACAAGTATAAATTAAATGCCAATTTAGAGGCAATATTCAATGAACGTTTCACTTGGTATGGTCGATTACATACCATTGGATACAGGCATTATCAGGGAATGTCAGGCGATGAACGGTCAGAAATTACTATCAATGGTGATCCAATAGTTGAACTCGATTACAGCGCATTACACCCTAATTTGCTTTATGCAGCCGAGGGTATCCAATACCGAGGCGATCCATACAGTATAGTTGATAAAAGACCGGAAGCCAGACCATTTCTCAAACAAATACTCCTTTCAATGTTAAATGCTAAAGATTGGATAACAGCAGAACGGTCAGCAAATTATTGGTTACTACATAATCACATACAACGAGAACAATTACATACCATTGGGATAAAAAGCGCAAGAATCTATATGGAAAAATTCCTTTCTGCGCATAAGCCAATAGCAAAGTATTTTTGCAAAGGCAAACAAACTGGGATGAGAATAATGAACAGAGACAGTAAAATTGCATTAGAGATAATAGATCATTTTGCAAAACGAAAAATCCCAGTTTTAGCAATACATGATAGCTTTATCGTTCAGGAACAATACCGGCTGGAATTGTATCGAATGATGAAAATTACCTATAAAAAGCAAACCGGATTCGACATAAAAGTTAAGTAATTTCTTTATATAGTATTTTGTTAATTTTTAACAGTTTCGTTACAAATCGTATAAGTTATAACGAGTTAAGTAGGGGGGGGTTAGGTAGATACGGATTAGATTTTAAAAAAATAGAGTATAAAAAAGGGTTAATTTTTGTCCACTTTCAAAAACAATTGTACCATATTAATATTACTGTTTTTTAGACAATTAGACTCAAATCGTATTAATAGAAAAATGAAAAATTACTTATGAATTTAATTCTCTTTATCAAATTAATTCATTTCAACACCAATTAATTTTCTG
>ENA-OSEO01001083-OSEO01001083.1-sediment-metagenome-genome-assembly--contig:-NODE-1083-length-55498-cov-4.482164_pt1 | contig 55498 bp, 51 predicted proteins | sample MGYA00237883_ERZ534232 | MGnify/ENA metagenome assembly ERZ534232
CCACCGAGGAGGCAAGGGATCTCGTCCCATTGTATGCGCCGGGTGTCCCCGGGAAAAGCATTCAGCAGCTGGATGCCTATCAGAGGATGCCGGACAGCGTGCTTTTCCGGGTGCAGCAGGTGGAGGTCCCGCTGGACAAATATGAAATGCCCGGACCGACCTCCAGAAAGGTCGTCTGCTCGCACTGTGGCCAGGTTATCCGTGACCACCGGGAGGTGGAAATCGACGGCGCAGTGCTCTGCAAACCCTGTGGACGAGGCGCGTATTTCAACAACGCCCGGGAGATCACATGGGAGGACATGAACTGGGCCCCCGGCCCCGGTGAGGCCCGTGAGGATTCCCCTGCCCAAAAGGTTCGCCTGGACCGGGAACCCGCCCCCGTGGCGGTGCACCACGGCAGGGGGTCTGAAAGGAGGACCCATTCCGCGCCGCACGGCCGGGCCGCCAATCTTTCCGCCGGGTCGCTCGCCGCCGCGCTGGCCATTTCCGCTCGTCCTCTCTTTGGGGCGACCGGGCTCCCGGCCGGACCCTGGCCGCGGCCGCAGGCTCCGGGATCGCCCGAGCTCTTGTTCCCATGTTCTTCAAGAAACGTGCCGCGGAGCCGGCCCCGGCAGGCCCGGTCGCAAGCGACCAGGAATATTAATATTATTCTCTTGAGCGAGCCGGAATCTGGCCTCGGCGAGAGCGATGTAACCTCGGGGGAGACAGTGGGTGGTCACCAGGTATTTCAGCCCCGGGTCGGGGCCCGGCGCCGGCTCAGATGATGTTCCAGTGGTTTTTGTGGATTCGGCTGACCTTCTTGAGAAGGTCCAGCTTGGAGGCGTCGGCCCAGCGTATCCGGTCCTTGTCCTTGGTCGAAAGGGCGGTCAGGCCGCAGAGCTCCTGGAGGACCCTCAGGCCGCACTCCCTGATGCCCTTGAGACTGTAACCCCCTTCCAGGACAAAGGCCAGCCGGCCGCCGCAGAATCTCTCGGCCATATCCAGCAGGAACGAGGTGATCAGGGCGTAGCCCTCGGGGGTGACCTTCATCTGGGTCAGGGGATCGTGCCAGTAGAGATCGAAGCCGCAGGAGACCAGGATGATCTCCGGCTGAAACTCCCGGCCCAGGGGATTGAGCAGGAAGTAGATGAGCCTGGCCAGGTCCCGGTCGCCCAGGCCCCGGCTCAGGGGCGCGTTGACCGTGAAGCCTTCGCCTTTGCCCTCCCCGACTTCGCCCGCGTTCCCGGTTCCGGGAAAGGACGGAAACTGGTGGACCGAGACGAAGAGGACCTCGTCGCTCTCCCAGAAGGCGGCCTGGGTGCCGTTGCCGTGATGGGCGTCGATGTCGACGATCATAATCCTCTTGAGGCCGTAGTTCCGCCTCAGGTAATTGGCCCCCAGGGCGACGTTGTTGAACAGGCAGAAGCCCATGGCCCTTCCCGGCTCGGCGTGGTGGCCCGGCGGCCGGACCAGGGCGATGCCGCGGCCGGCCTGGCTGGCCATGATCCCGTCCAGGAGGCTGAAGACCGCGCCCGCGGCCAGGCGGGCCACCTCGTAGGAAAGCGGGCTGGCCTGGGTGTCCAGGTCAAAGGAGGTCAAGGGCTGTCCGGCGCTGGCGGCCACCCGGGCGATGTGGTCGGGCGTGTGCACCAGGGCCAGCTCCTCCTCCGAGGCCAGCCTGGTGGCCGCCTCCTGCCACCTGCCCTCCAGGGAGGGGTGTTCCAGGGCCCAGTGGATGGCCGTCATCCGGCGGGCGCTATCCAGGTGGGGGACCCGGTCCAGGTGCCGCTTGAACCGTTCGTCTCTGACCACTAGCAGCGGCGGCATGTCCTATCCGCTCCAGGCGTTTCGGCCGGCCGCGGAGGCGAGCCGGAGGAGCTCCTCCGCCTCGGGGATCTTTTTCCGGTACTTGAGGAGGGCTTGGACGGCCGCCTGGGCGAACTCGGGCCGGGCGCCCGGCCCGAGGGCGGCCCTGATGGCGGCCAGAGTTCCTTTCCGGACTGACTTGTCCTTGTCGCGGCGGGCCTTTTTGGCCAGGCCCTTGACCTGCTTGCCGATGAGCCCGGCTATTTCACGGCCGAGCTCGGGCTCGAGGCCGGGGAGGTTGCTGGCCATGATCAGGATGGCCCTGATCAGGTAGCCTCTGGGGTCCTTGAGGACGTACTCCGACAGACCCCGGGCGTGGAAGCCGGCCGACTCGTAGAAGCCCCTGGCCCCGACCTCGGCGTCCAGGACCAGCTCCCTGACGCCGCTGAGGCCGCTCTGCCAGAGCAGCCAGACCCCGGCGATGAGGAAGGTGCCCACCCCGGGCGGGGCGGCCGGCCGCCGGGCCGCTCCTTCGTCCCGGCCGCCCCTCAGGGCGGCCATGAACTTGACCTCCAGGCCCTGGTAGAAGATCCGTTCCCGCAAGGTCAGGTAGATGAGGCCCAGGATGCCCTGCTCGGCCAGGCAGGCGAAGAGGTTCTGGAGCAGGCCGCGGCTTAGGCAGTTAAGGATGAACCTGACGTGGAAGAACTCGGCGTTGGCCGCGGCGACCTGGATCAGGCTGTCCAGGCAGAGAGGGAAGCGGGCGAAGCGGGCCGGCGCGTCCGCGCCGACCAGGCCCCGGTAGAGAACGTCCGGGTCGTCACCGGCCGGGTCGGCCGGGAGGGGCCGCCGGTCGGTCCTGAGCTCCTCCAGACGAGCCACCAGCCGGCGCTTGAAGTCGATCTCCTCCCGGGCCGCCTCCGAGCCGCCCGCCTCCAGGCCGGCCAGGTCGGCCGCCTGGCGCTTGAGGGCGGAATCGATCTCGTGGCGGACCATGAACTCCAGGCCGGCCCGGCGGATCTCCCGGGCCGCCTCCAGGTAGGCCAGGCGCTCCCGGCCCTGGAGGAGCTGCCGCTTGCGGATCAGCTCGCCGTATTTGATCAGGAGGCCCTGCTCCAGGCCGGCCGTGCCCTCGTTGACGAAGATGAACTTCTTGACCGGGACCTTCTGGTCCTCGAAGAGGAAGAAGAAATCCTCGCCCGAGCCGTCGTCCTCCTCGGCCGAGGCCGCGTCTATCAGGCCCATGCCCAGCATCTCGTCCAGGGCGTAGCCGACCTCGGGATCCCGCCGGCCGATGGCCTCGATGGCCTGCCTGAGGTTCTCTCGCCTGATCATCGGCCGCGGTCTCTGCTGAGCTGAAGGCCCTAGGCCTTGTTGCCGGCGGCTTGCAGGCGGAGCGGGATTTCGATGGTGAAGGCGGCCCCCTGGCCCGGCCGGCTGTCCACGGAGATGGACCCGCCCAGCTTCTCCAGGATGTTCAGGCTGATGGTCAGTCCCAGACCGATCCCGTCCGGCCTGGTGGTGAAGAAGGGGTCGAATATCTTGTCCAGATTTTCCTCGGGGATGCCCGGCCCGTTGTCGATGACGACCACCCGGACCCGGTCGGGCAGGGCGGTGGTCCTCAGAGTCAGGGCGCCGCCGTTCTTCAGGGCCGCCACGGCGTTGAGGACCAGGTTCTGGAAGACCTGGGAGATCTGGCCCGGATCGCTGCGGACCTGGGGCAGGTCAGACTGGTAGTCTCGGATGACCTCGATGCCGCCGAAGCGCAGCTCTCTCTCCAGGAGATCGATCAACTCGTCGAGGAGGTGGTGGACGTCCACCTCCATTATCACCGGCCCGGCCGGCCGGAGCCAGCCCAGGAACTTGTCGATGGCCCGCCGGCTGGCCAGGGCCTCGGTCTTGATCTGCTCGACGCTCTTCTTTATCTCCGCCGCGGCCTCCGGCCCGGCCAGGCCCCGCCCGGCCAGCTCCCCGATCCAGTGGCCGGCCACCTCGATGTTGGCCAGGGACTCCTGCACCTCGGAGAAGACGCCGGAGGAGAGATGGGCCGAGGCGGCCAGCCGGCTGGTGCGCCGGAGCTGGTGGTCCAGAAAACGGATGCTCCGCCGCTTCCTCTCCAGGCGGCCGATGAGGTGGTTGGTCGTCAGGAGCACGGTCAGCACGATCAGGATGGCGCCCAGGATGAAGACGAAGATGCCGGCGTTGCGGATCCGGTGCAGCTCGGCGAAGATCTTCTTCCGCTCGACCTGGACCACGCACAGCCAGGGCGCCTTGTCCAGCCAGACCATGACCCTGAGCCAGCCGCCGTGCTCCTCTATCCTGACCCCCTCGAAGGGCTCCAGGCCCTTGACCTCGGACTGACCCATGAGCTGGCCGCCGCTGCGGGGTCTGGTCTGGAAGACCCCCTTCCGGTCTACCAGGTAGGCGTCGGCGTTCATCTCCGGACTGATCTCGGAGACGATGGCGTCGAAATAGGCCGAATCCACGGTCGCCCGGATGATCCAATCGCCCTGGGGGCTGGACTGCCTCACGGCGATGACGAAGTGGGGCACGTTCCTGAAGCCCAGAAAGATGTCACTGACGTAGACGTCCCGGGCCATGACCTGCTTGAACCAGGCGGCCTCCTTGTAATTTTTGGAGATCAGCTCGTAGGGGCCGGTGTAGGCCAGGTGGCGGCCCTGGTCGTCGATGATGCCCAGATCGATGAAGCAGGGCAGCTCCCGCTGCAGGGACCGGTAGACGGCCTCCAGGGTCTCCTGCCGGGTCAGCGAGGCCCGGTCCAGGTTGGTGGAGACGAGCCTGAGGTCGCTGGTCCGCTCGGCCAGGAAGCGGTCGATGGCCTTCTTGTGGTTGAGGACCTCCTGGCGGAGGGACTCGACGGTCCTGTTGTTGAGGGCGTGCTCGGCGTAGAGGTACATGCCCCCGCCGATGATGATGAGCGGCAGAAAGGCGACGGCCAGGAGCGCGGTGACGACGTTGTTCCAGACGCGCCGGAAATAGGGGTAGTCCTGCTGGCTGGGCTGACTGGGCAGGCTGTACTCTCTGGGCATGGCCCCCGGACCTCCCGCGGCCTATTCCGTTTCGTGATCCACGTAGTGAAAGATGTCCTGAATCCTGGCCACCCCCAGAAATGCCCCGGCGCTGATGACGGGCAGGCAGCGCAGGTTGTGGGCGATCATCCGCTGGGCCACCTCGGTCAGGTTCTCCTCGGGGCCGGCCGAGAGGGGCGCGGGCCGCACGATCTGGCCCAGCTCCTTGGCCGGCAGCCAGGACGGGTTCTCGCAGAGATCGCTCCAGAAGACGTGGAGCTCGGGCCGGGCCTGCTGGGCTTCGTAGACCAGGTCCCGCCTGGTCACCAGGCCGCAAAGCCGGCCCTGGGGGTCGATGACGAAGACCTCTTCCACCGCCGCCTCGCCGCTCTCCCGGCTCAGGACGGCCAGCGCCTCGGTCAGGGAGTCCTCCGGCCCGAGCTTCTCGAAGGAAGACAGGGGAATCTCCCGGACCAGGTGGCGGTGCCAGAGGACCGGGTGGCTCTTGATGCTCTCGGCCTCGTGGGCCTCCCGGATCTTCTCGACCAGGTCCTCGATGTCGCAGGGTTTCATCAGGTAGTCATAGGCGCCCAGGCGCATGGCCTGGGTCCCTGACTCGATGGTGGCGTGGCCGGTGAGCATGATCACCTCGCTCTCCGGGGCCCGCCGCTTGATCTCGGTCAGGGTGGCGATTCCGTCCAGGCCGAGCATCTTGACGTCCAGGACGATGACGTCGAACCGGCCGCCCTGTTCCATCGCCTCCAGGGCCTGGTACCCGTCAAAGGCGGTCTTGACCTCGAAGCCCCTGGCCTTGAGAAGCTTGGCCAGCCCGAGGGTGAAGCGCTCCTCGTCGTCGACGATCATGACCCGGATGCTCTGGCTCAAGGCGACTCCCCCTCCCGCGGCCGGGCCCGGGCCCGAATCGGCCGTCTGATCGAACCATTATCTCAACTCCTTCGGCCCAGATCAAGCTCGTTGGGCCATCCGTCCACCGCTCAAGCCCCCGTGGTCGAAGAAAAAAGGGCCAGCCCAAAGGCTGGCCCAGGGTCGGCCAACCTCCAGGTCCGGTCAGGACAGAAAGTAGACGATCACGCAGAAGAGCAGGCAGATGACCCAGAGGGTGTGGCCGACGGTCCCCTTTTCCACCCGGCGGAAGTGGGCCTCGGAAAGCTTGTGGCCCTGGGCGCAGACGTAGCGCTCCACCTCCTGGCCGGTCCTCTTGTGGGTGACCTTGATCCGCCGGGCCGGCTCGCCGCAGACCGCGCCGTCGCCAGTGGGCTTGATGCAGGTCAGGCGTGAGCCCAGGGCCAGGCTGACCAGGTTGAAGATCCAGTTCCAGGACAGGGCGATGATCAGGAGCGAGAGGAAGAAGATCTGGGAATGGGTCCTGGTCACGCCCAGGGAGGCCAGCCTGTCGCCGAAGTGGGCCGGGTTGAGCGGGCCGTCCACGGTGCCGAAGAGCCCCATGTCGTAGAGGGGGAAGCAGACGACCATCACCAGCAGGGAGAGGCAGAGCCGGATCAGCCGCTTCTCCAGGAAGCTGCGGCCGTTCCACCACCGCCGGAAGAGACTCTCCTCGACCTGAGGCTGGGTCAGGCTCATGATCTGATTCATCTCACCGCTCCGCTTCGCCGTCAAGTTGTCTTGGGTAAGGACCCTGCCCGGTCTCGGGCCTGAGCCGGGCAGGGTCCGGTGGTACAGTCTCTAGGCGAACAGCCGCTTGGCGATGTCGGGCCAGATCTTGTAGAACGAGTAGGCCGCCAGGCAGCAGCAGTAGATCGGCACGGTCCACCGCCAGAACTTCTCGGGCAGGACCCGCGTCGTGTAGGGCGCGGCCACCGCGGCCAGGACCGTGCCCAGGACGAAGCTGGGCAGGAGCATGTAGTCGATGACCACGTCCTGGGTGAGCATGAACAGCCAGGTGATGACCGCGAAGACGCAGGTGAAGCCCTCGGCAAAAGAGGTCACCGCGACCATGGCCTTGACCGGTATCCCGGCCAGGAGGCCGCCGACCGTGACCACCGGGCCGTAGCCTCCGCCGCCGATGCCCTTGTTGAATCCGGCCAGGGCGGCGAAGCCGATCATCAGCTTGGGCCGGTAGTTCTTGAAGGCCCGGGCCGAGCCCAGGGAGCAGAGGCCCATGACGATCAGAAGGATGGTCACGTAGAGCTTGATCCAGAACTTGTGCAGGGCAAAGATCTTGTAGACCGCGGTAATGGAGATGGCCACCGAGGCCATGCCGATCAGAGAGACCCAGACGACCATGCGCGTGGTCTCGTTCATGGGCTTGAACTTCCACTCCACGTTCTCGAACTCGCCGTGGATCAACCCGGAGACGATGCCGGTGACCATCTCGGTGATCATGACGCAGGGCACGATCTGCTTGGGGTCAAAGCCGGCCACGAGCATGAGCGGGGTCAGGGCCGTGCCGTAGCCCATGCCGGCCGAGGAATCCATGTACTCGAAAAAGGCGCAGACCAGGACCACCCACCAGACGATCTGCCAGTTGTTGGTCCCGACCCAGCCCTTGGCCTTGACAAAGGCCGAGGGGATGCGGCGGGTGAACTCGAAGGGATTGTCGGCCAGCCAGGTGGCCGCCCAAAAGAGGAGGCCGAAGACTATGGCGTACTTGAGCAGGGTCAGCCAGATCTTGGATTCGACCTTGGCCCGGGCGGCTATGGTCGACTTCTCGGCCTCGACCTCGCGGGATCTCTCCCAACCCATCCTTCCAACTGCTTCTTTCTCCATTTGGCCCATCCTTGTACCTTATGGTTTAAGCTATCAGGCCCTGGTTACGCCGGGCCCGGCACCGTCGGCGCCGGGCCAGGACAGAGACTCCAGCTTCTCTCGCTTTTTCCGGACTTGCCTGACATTCCTGGCGAAGACCTCCCACCTCCCCTTTGCTCCAAGATGCATGCCACGGGCGGCCTCCCGAGGCCGCTATTCCTAACCTGTTTGTTTCACAATTCATTTCGGCCGATTCACTTTCCATGTAAACTTGAGAACCTCCCCGATCCGCCTTTACCTTTCCCCGCTGTCTCCGGCCAGGTTACAGGTCCGACCACCAGCCATTTACACGAAGGGCAGGACCCAGAGCAGCAGGGTGATGACGTAGCAAACCCCCAGGGAGATGATCACGTAGGTCGCGGTGTAGCCCAGGAACTCCTTGAGGGGCGCCTTTCTCTTGTCCTCCTTCTCGCCCAGGTTGACGGCCACGAACAGGGCCGGCGCGCCGGCGATGGTCAGGTTGCTGCCCAGGGTGCCGGCCCAGAGCAGGGCCCAGTAGAGGGGCCAGGGCTCGATGGCGGGCTGGCTGGCCGTCAGGTCGCGGATGACGTAGAGCAGGGTCAGGATGTAGGCGTCGTGCTCGACGATGCCGCAGATGCCGGCCGAGACCCAGTAGAGGAGCGTGGTCCCCAGGACCAGGCTGGACTGGATGAAGGGCACCAGCCACTCGGCCACGGCCTCGATGACCTTGCCCTTTTCCAGCCCGCCGACCAGGGCGAAGAGGCAGACGTAGAACATGACCGCCCGCCAGTCCATCTCCTTGAGGATGTCCTCCAGGGAGGGGGCGTCCAGCTTCTTCTTGAAGATCTCCAGCAGGAGAATCAGGCAGCCGGCCCCGGTCAGGGTGATCATCCCCAGGTGGACGCCGAAGACCGGTCGGATGGCCATGCCGACGATGGTTCCGACAAAGGCCAAGCAGACCAGGAAGGCGAAGAGCTTGCTCTTGATGTGCTCGGACGGGTTGAGGTCCTCGGCCTTGAACTCCATGCGCTGGCCCTTGAACTTGCGGGCGAACAGCTTGAAGAAGACGATGATGACCACGGCGTAGGTCGCGGTCAGGACGAAGAAGGACGAGGGCCGGCCCGAGTGCCACAGGAACCCGTCGAACTCGATGCCCGTGACCGAGTGGAGCAGCTGGGGCGGCAGGTCGCCCAGGAGAAGCCCGGTGCCCATGAAGTTGGAGCAGAGCCCGACGAAGAGGATGGCCCCGTAGGTCGGGAACTTGTACTCCCGGCTGACGGCGAAGAGGATCGGGGCCATCATCAGGACCACGACCACGTTGTCCACCAGGAGCGAGATGAACCCGGCCGAGGCGCCGATCATGGTGATGAAGATGGGCACGCTGCCCCGGGAGAGGATCAGCAGCTTGGCGGCCAGGTACTCGGGCAGGCCGGTCTGGCCCAGGTAGCCGGCGATGACCCAGATGCCCAGGAGGATGAAGATGACGTTCCAGTCAACCACCTGAAAGGCCTGGACGTCGGTCATGACTCCCAGGGCGACCATCCCGACCACGCCCAGAAAGGCGCCGATGACCGTGTCAATGACGCCCGTGATGATCAGGACGATGCTGATCCCGAATATCACCGCCGCGGCAATCATCGCGGTTTCCATATCTGCATCCTTCCTTCCTCAGAGCCCCGATCCGGATCTGCCGCGCCGGAATCCGCCGTCATCCCAACGACCCCCGGCTCGGAGATGAGCCGTTCGTTCTTCGGGTCGTCCATCGGCCGCCGCGCTCCAGCTCCTCGGGCATTCCTCAGCCTCGACTCAGACACCTCTGGCCCTGGAGGAAACACAAGACTTGTGCCAGAATGGAACAAGCGGCTTGAAAAACGCTAAGCGATTAAAATAATTTAATATTCAGGCTGGCATGCCCTCGGGCGGCGGCTGGGGGGCGGCCGGCCCGTCAATAGCCGGGTGACACTGACCGAAATCAGGAAGAGACAAACCCGCCCCCCGGCCCGGCGGAGGGCCCCGGCCGCTCTGGCCGAGGCGGTTCCAACCGGCCAGCATCCGCGACGAAAACCGGGCGGGCCCTGGTCCGAGGGTTGGCCTGGCCTGGCTTTTGCACGGGCAAAAATGCGGATGCTTCTGAAGATTTGAGAACCAGGGGCTCAAGGCGCCGTCTTGAAGGGCGGGAATGGTCTTGAGAGCATGAGACCGAGACGGGTGCACGAGATCATGATCCCTTTCCAGGCGGGCACGCCCCTGGAGCCCTGCGTGGCCGTGGGCGACAAGCTCATCGACGCGGTCAGGATCATGGTCACCTCCAACGTCGAGAGCGTGGCCGTGGTCCAGAGAAGCCGGCCCGTGGGCCTGATTCGCCTGGGGGACGCCCTGGACAAGCTGGGGCTCCAGGGGCGGCGCGCCTGAGGGCGCGCTCGCCGGGGCGCTTGAAGGGCTAACCGGGCCGGGACAAGGAGGCGAGGCCGGAGGTGCGTCTGCTGCTCGTGGACGATGAGGTCAGTTTCCTGAGGAGCCTGACCCGTTACTTCCAGCAAAAGGGGCTCGACGTGGCCGCGGCCGAGAACGGCCAGGAGGCCCTGTCCGTCCTGGGACGGACGGCCGTGGACGTGATCGTCTCGGACGTGAAGATGCCCGGGATGAGCGGCCTGGAGCTGCTGGTCCGGATCAAGCGGGAGTTCCCGGAGATCGAGGTCATCCTCCTCACCGGCGCGGCCACGACCCGGGACGGGGTCGAGGGGATGCGGGCCGGGGCCTTTGACTATCTGAGCAAGCCCATCGAGATGGAGCACCTCCTGGGCAAGATAGAGCAGGCCTGGGACAGGATTCAACGGCGGCGGGACAAGCGCCGGGAGGCCGAGCTGAGGGCCAGGCTGGAGGCCCAGATGATGGCCGCCGAAAAGCTGGCCTCCCTGGGAACCCTAGCCGCGGGCGTGGCCCACGAGATCAACAATCCCCTGGCGATCATCTATCAGGCGGCCGAATGGCTCAAGCTCATCCTCAAGTCCGAGGACATGGCCCGCAGTCCCCGCCGGGCCGAGCTGGAGAAGGCCGTGGCCAAGATCAACGAGAGCGTGGTCAGGGCCAGGGGGATCACCCACCACCTGCTGAGTTTCGTCAGAACCGACGACTCGACCGTGGCCGAGATGAACCTGGGCGAGCTGGCCGCCGAGGCCATCTCCCTGGTCAACAGCGAGGCGGCCGGCAAGGACGTGGCCATCGACCTGCGGGTCGACCCCTCCCTGGCCGCCATCTGGAGCGACCCCGGCCGGCTGAGGCAGGTCCTGATCAACCTGCTGACCAACGCCATTGCGGCCAGCCCCAAGGGCGGGCGGATCGCCGTCGGCCTGGAGTCCGGCCCCTCGGAGGCGGTCCTGACCGTGGCCGACGCCGGCCCGGGCATTCCCGAGGAGAACCTGAGCCGGATCTTCGAACCCTTTTTCACCACCAAGCCGCCGGGCCAGGGCACGGGCCTGGGGCTGTTCGTGGCCCGCTCGATCATGGACAAGCTGGGCGGAACCATCGAGGTTGAGAGCCGCCTGGGTCAGGGGGCCGTCTTCCGGGTCAGCCTGCCCAGGGAGCTGCCGGCTGGCCGGCCGGTGGACGAGGCTCTGGCCGCCGATTGGCTCCAGCGGGCCGGCGAGGGGCTCTCGGCGGAATAGGCAGCCAAGGAGAGGGACCATGCTCAAGAAACCGATAAAGGTGCTGGTCGTCGATGACGAGAAGGACTTCGTGGACATGCTCAGCCTGAGTCTGGAGGAGGTCGGCGAAAAGGTCTGGCCGGCCTACAGCGGCCGGGAGTGCCTGGTGGCCCTGGGTATTGAAGACATCGACGTTGTCATCCTGGACATCAAGATGCCGGGCATGGACGGCATCGAGACCCTGAGGGAGATCAGGAGGCAGTTTCCCCTGGTCGAGGTCATCATGCTCACCGGCCACGGCTCGACCGAGTCCGCGGTTGAGGGGATGAAGCTGGGCGCCTTCGACTACCTGCTCAAGCCGGCCGACTTCGAGGATCTGGTCAGCAAGGTCGAGGCGGCCTCCCGTCGCAAGGCCGACCACGAGGACAGGATCGCCAAGGCCGAGGCCCAGCTCCTCCTGAGCGAGAGCCGGAAGGGAGGCCGGTCGCCCTTTCCGTCCTGATTCGGGCCGGACGGGCGGAAGAGGGCCGGTCCAGGCGCGGCCTCGGCCGACCGCCTTTACAGTCCGTAAAGATTGCTGATACTCCTCCGCCCGGGCCGGGAGACCGGTCCGGTCCTGTCGATAATTACATAGAAAATACAATCCATTGACTGCCACATGTCCCGGACGTTGCCTGGCACGGCCGTTGCTATTTAGCTAGCCGGGCGTCTCTCTGCCCGCAAGCTCCAGACTGGCTGGGTCTGGTCCTGACCTCGACTTGAGGGCTCGGATGGCCGAAGGCAAGAACCCGGGAATGAACAGGAGAGCGGTTTTCCTGGTCATCGCCATTTCCGTCGTCTTCCTGTCCCTGGGTGGTCTGTTGGGGCTCTGGTCGGCCAGGCGGATGCAGGACCAGGTCATGGACGAGTTCAACCAGGCCCAGCTCCTCATGGCCAGTCACACCGCCGAGCTGATCGAGAGGGAGATGAACTTTCTCTCGGAAGAGCTGCGGCTCCTGGCCAGGGACCTGAGCAGCGGTGGGTTCGAGCCCGAGGTCGAGCAGAACCGGATCCAGAGAAGCCTGTCGCGCACCCTGGAAAGAGGGGTCTGGGACGTGGAGGTCGTGGACCTCCGGGACGGCCGGACCTACCTCTACATGCCCTACCAGCACTGGCCCGTGGAGGAGAAACAGGAAGACCGGCTCAAGGACCTGCCCGCCCCGGAGAGCCTGGCCGAGGGTCAGGTCTGGGTCTCCCGGCCGCGGGTCAAGTCCTCCGGAATAAGCCTCCTCCTGGCCTGCCGCCTGAGCGGCCCCTTCAAGGGCCTGGTTCTCTTCAACCTGAACGTCTCCAGGTTCCTGAGCCCCTTCCTCAAGAACCTCCGCCCGGGCAAGACCGGCTACGCCTGGCTCATCGACGAGAGCGGAACCTTCCTGTTCCATCCCAAGTCCGATTTCGTCGGGCGCAACGCCTTTGTCGCCCGGGACGAGCGGAACCCGCTCATCTCCCACAGCCAGATCAACTTCATTCAGAAGGAGAGAATGCTAAAGGGAGACGAGGGCACGAGCTGGTACTACTCGGGCTGGCACCACGGGATCACCGGCCAGCTTAAGAAACTCATTGCCTTTTACCCGGTCACGGTCTCGGACAACCCGCCCCAGAGGTGGTCCATCGCCGCGGTGGCGCCCATCTCCGAGATAGAGGAGGCGGTCAGCCGGGGCAACCTGAGGCACTTCCTGTCCCAGGGCTTCATCTTCGTGGTCGTGTTTGCGGCGGCCACGACCATCCTGATCCTCCTGGTGCGCTGGTCGCGGCGTCTGGAGGAGCAGGTCCAGGAGAAGACCGAGCAGTACAAGAGGTCCGAGGAGCGCTACCGCTCCCTGGTCGAAAGCGCCGAGGACTTCATCTTCACCATCGATCTCGAGGGTTGCTTCCAGTCCATGAACAGCTTCACGGCCAGCTTCTTCGGCGGCCGGCCCGAGGATTTCCTGGGCCAGCCCCTGGTAGGCCTCTTCCCGGGCGGGGTGGCCGAGGAGCAGCACCGGCTGGTCAAGCTGGTCGCCGAGAGCGGCAAGAGCGTCCGCCACGAGTTCGAGCTGCCCACCGGCGAGCGCAAGACCTGGCTCAGCGCCAACTTCATGCCCTTGAAGGGCCGGGCGGGAGAGGTCAATCTGGTCCTGTGCATCGCCCGGGACATCACCGAGAACAGGCGGCTGGAGGGGCAGCTGATCAACGCCGAGAAGCTGGCCTCCATAGGCACCCTGGCCGCCGGCGTGGCCCACGAGATCAACAACCCCCTGGGGGTCATCCTGGGCTTCTGCGATCTGCTGGTCCGCAAGGCCGAGGAGGGCAGCCAGGAGCACGAGGATCTCAAGGCCATCGAGCGGCAGGGGCTGCACTGCAAGCAGGTCGTGGAGAACCTGCTCAGCTTCGCCCGGCTGGGCGAGCGGAAGACCGAGTACTCGGATCTGAACTCCTGCCTCGAGGAGATCATCAAGGTGGTCAGCCACACCCTGGAGATGAACAACGTCGAGCTCTCGCTCGAGCTGACCAGGCACATCCCGCCGGTCAGGGGCGATTCCCGCCAGCTCCAGCAAGTCTTTCTGAACCTCATCAACAACGCCCTGGGAGCGATGAAGGGCGGCGGGAGACTGACCGTGCGCACCTTCCTGGAGAGGAGCACCGGCAAAGGGGTCGTCCAGGTGATCGACGACGGCGTTGGCATCAAGGAAGCGGACCTGGACCACATCTATGAGCCGTTTTTCACCACCAAGCCCGAGGGAGAGGGGACCGGCCTGGGCCTGTTCGTCAGCTACGGCATCATCGCCCGGCACGGCGGCTCCATCGACTGCCTCAGCCGGACCGCCGACTCGCCGGGCCAGCCCCAAGGGACCACCTTCACGGTCAAGCTTCCGACCAGGCGGAGGGAGCGCTGATGAGCGGCCGGATACTGATCGTCGACGACGAGAAGGACATGCTCACCCTTCTCAAGCGCATCATCTCGGAGGACACCAGTCATGAATCCGTGGCCGAGGCCGACCCGGTCAAGGCCCTGGAGCTGTTTCGGGAGAGCGATTTCGACCTGGTCATCGCCGACCTGAAGATGCCCAAGATGGACGGGCTCAAGCTTCTAGAGGAGGTCAAGAAGATCAGGCCGGAGACCTCGGTGATCATCCTGACCGCCTTCGCCACGGTGGAGACGGCGGTGGCCGGGATACAGAAGGGCGCCTACGACTACATCACCAAGCCCTTTCAGCGGGAGCGCCTCCTCCTGACCATCGAGAAGGTCATGGAGTGGCAGGCCATGCTCAGGGAGAACCTGGCCCTCAAGCAGGCCCTGGGAGAGAAGGCCGACCTCTCGCCCCTGATCGGGTCCACCCCGGCCATGAGGGAGATGTTCGAGCGCATCAAGCAGGTCGCCCCGACCAACGCCACGGTCCTGATCACCGGGGCCAGCGGGACCGGCAAGGAACTGGTCGCCCAGGCCATCCACCGCAACAGCCTCCGGAGCGCCAAAAAGTTCGTGACCATCAACAGCACGGCCATCCCGGAGCAGGTCATGGAGAGCGAGCTCTTCGGCCACGTCAAGGGCGCCTTCACCGGGGCCTGGAAGAACAAGACCGGTCTGGTCGAGGAGGCCGACGGCGGAACCCTCTTCCTGGACGAGATCGGCGACCTGAGCCTGCAAATGCAGACCAAACTGCTCAGGCTTCTCCAGGAGGGCGAGTACAAGCCGGTCGGCAGCGAGATCACCCGGCGGGCGGACCTCCGCTTCATCGCCGCGACCAACCACAACCTCAAGCAATCCATCAGGGAGAAGCAGTTTCGGGAGGACCTCTACTACCGCCTCAACGTGATCCGCTTCGAGCTGCCCGCGCTCAAGGAAAGAACCGAGGACATCCCCCTGCTGAGCTATCATTTCCTGAAGAAATACGCCGGCCTCTACCACAAGGACATCCAGACCGTCTCGCCGCGGGCCCTCCAGGCCCTGGCCGCCCACGAGTTTCCCGGCAACGTCCGGGAGCTGGAGAACATCATCGAGCGGGCGGTCATCTTCTGCAACACGGACACGCTCAAGCGGGCCCACCTCTTCCTGGACCACGAGCAGGAGCTGGCCGTCTCCGAGGTGGAACAGGATCTCTACGCCCTGCCCTTCCGGGAGGCCAAGAACAAGCTGATCGAGCTGTTCCACTCGCGCTACATCCAGTCGCTGCTCAGGCAGAGCGGCGGCAACATCAGCCGCGCCGCCGAGATGGCCGGGATACAGCGGCAGTATCTTCACCGGCTCATGAAGGAGGCCGGGATAGACTCCGAGGCCTTCCGCAAGCCCAACGGCTGAGCCCGGCCCCGGGATCGGGTATAAAAACAAGGGCGCCTGACCGACTCGGCCTGGCTGGCCATCGGCCTGGCCGAGGCCAACCCCCGGCTCATCCTCGATTCCCTGGACCTGGGCGTCTTCCCCGTTGACGCCAAGAGGCGGATAACCTAATATAACCCAGCCGCCGAGCAGCTCTGCGGCGTGGCCAGGGACCGGGCCAGCGGCCAGAAGTGCCGGGACGTCATAAAGTCCTCCCTGTGCGACTAGGCCTGTCCCTCCATCTGGCCACCGAAACCAGGGAGCAGCAGGACAAGGTCGAGGCCGTCTTCGTCGGCCAGGACGGCCGCTCGGTCCTGCCGGTCAAGGTTTAGTCCTCGCCGACAATCGGGCCGGATGGCCAGGCCCAGGGCGGGGTCAAAGAGGGTGTGGGCCCATGAGCGCGTTGGTTTGCCCGGACGCCAGGCCCACGCCGCCTAGGAGAGGAAGTATCGAGCCGATGCTTGAATTCGCATCCCAGATTGCCGCCGGCTATCATCTTTTGGCGCCCGATCGCCAGGACGGCCCGGCCGCCTTGTCAGACAAGTCCGGACTGTAGTCACTCGGCTCAAGCGAGGGAGAGAAAGTGGCAGAAAAGAGCGTCATCGTCATCGGCGGGGGAATCGCCGGGGTCACGGCCAGCCTCGATCTGGCGGACCAGGGCGTCAAGGTCACCCTGGTCGAGCAGGACGACTTCATCGGCGGCCATGCGGCCCAGTTGACCTGCAAGGCCCTGGAGTCCTGCCAGAAGTGCAACGGCTGCCTGGTCGAGCCGCGCCTGCTCGAAATCCTGAGGCGCCCCGACATCCGCGTCCTCAGGCGCAGCCGCCTGCTCGAGGTCAAGGGCGGCGGGGGCGGCTACAAGGTCAAGCTCGTCCAGCAGCCGGCCTACATCGACCCCGAGCGCTGCACCAACTGCGGCCTCTGCCTGGAGCGCTGCCCCGAGGTGGACAAGGGGGCCATCCGCAAGTCCCCCTTGGCCGTGGACCGGCCCCGCCTGGCCATAAACCCGAGCGTCTGTCTCTACTTCAAGGACAAGAAGTCGGCCCTCTGCCGGGACGTCTGCCCCGAGGAGGCCATCCGCTTCGACCTCTCGCCCGAGGAGATCAGCCTGGAGGCGGACTCGCTCGTCCTGGCCAGCGGCTTCGAGCCTTACGCGGCCGAGGGCAAGATCCGCTACGGTTACGGCAAGGTGCCCGATGTCATCACCGCCCTGGAGTTGGAGGACCGACTGAGGGAGATGGGAGCCTTGAGCCGGCCTTCGGACGGCGGCCAGCCCAAGCGGGTGGCCTTCATCCAGTGCGTCGGCTCCCGGGAGAAGATCGGCCACAACTACTGCTCCCGGGTCTGCTGCGCCTACGCCCTGCGCCTGGGCCGGATGCTCAGGCACCGCTTCGGGGCCGAGGTGAGCGTCTTCTACATGGACGAGCAGAGCTTCGGTCACGCGGTTGACGAGTTCCTGGCCGCGGCCAACGAGGAACTGGAGATGATCCGGAGCATGCCCGGCGACCTGAGCGCCGGACCGGAGGGCGGGGTCCTGGTCCAGTACCAGGCCGAGCCGAGCCAGGCGTACATCTTCCGGGAGTTCGACCTGGTGGTCCTGTCCATCGGCCTGACGCCCGGCCTGGCCAACCCCGGCCTGGCCGACCTGCTCAAACTGGAGCTGGACGAGCACGGCTTCTTCGGCTCCACGGCCGGGCTCCTTGCTTCAGGCCGGAAGGGCCAGCCAGGCATCTTCCTGGCCGGAACCATCGCCCGACCCATGGACGTGGCTGAGGTGGTCGCCCACGCCGGCCGGGCGGCCGCGGAGACCCTAAGCTATCTGGAGGGAAACTGACATGCCCGACCCCCATCGAGTCGGTGTTTTTCTGTGCCGGGGCGGGGAGCAGTCCGAACAGTCCCCTGACTTCGAGCGTCTCAGGTCGGCCGCCGAGGCGGCGGTGGGCTCAAACCGAGTCTTTGAGATCGGCCGGGCCTGCCAGGCCGAAAGCGCCTCCCAACTGGTCAAGCTGGCCCAGGAGAACGAGCTGGAGACCCTGGTCCTGGGCGCCTGCCCCCTGGCCGGCGGGGGCGGCTTTCTGCTCCAGACCCTGGCCTCGGCCGGCCTGGACCCGGAGGCGGCCCTGATCCTGGATCTCTTCGACCGGCCCAATGGCCGGACCCAGGGCTGCGCCGTCCACTCCGGGGCCGCCCAGGCCCTGGGCCAGACCCTGGCCGGTCTGCCCCTCCGCCTCGAGGCCGAAGTCGAGGAGTTCAAGCCTTTCAGCCGGGTCCTGGTCCTGGGCCAGGGGCTGGCCGCCCTGCTCAGCGCCCGCAACCTGGCCCAGGCCGGCTACCCGGTCCTGCTGCTGACCTCGACCAAGCGCCTGGCCCCGCCCGAGCCCCTCTGGGGGGCCGAGGCCAGCGCCCTGGCCGCGGAGCTGGCCGAGGCGGTCAAGGCGGACGAGCGGGTCGCCATCATCCGCCAGGGCGAGCTCAAGGAGCTGGACGGAACGCTGGGTCAGTTCACGGTCAGGCTGGCCGACAGCGAGGGCCAGGTCCAGGAACACCAGGTCGGCGCGGTCGTGGTCGCCCAGGGCCCGGTCCTCAGGCCCAACCTGGGCTGGCTGGGCCTGGAGCCCTCGGAGCGGGTCATCAGCCTGAGCGAGCTGGTGGGCCTGGTCAATTCGCCCGAGAACCTCAAGCGCTTCACCGAGGGCCGGACGGACTTCAGCCTGGCCGTGAGCCTGGGCCTGGGCGCCGAGTCCTGGCCCCAGTCCCTCCGGGCCGCCCTGGAGGCGGCCCTGGCCCTCAAGCGCCAGCACGGCATTCAGGCGGTCGTCCTGACCGGAAACGCCAAGGTGGCCGCGCCCGATCTGGAGGTCCTCTCCCAGCAGGCCCGCTACGAGGGGGTTCTTCTCTTCAAGTTCAGCCGGAACAACCTCCAGGCCCAGGTCTCACCCGAAGGGATCAGCCTGAGCTTCCAGGACGAGATCATGAACCGGCCGGTCGAGCACCAGGTCGATCTGCTCGTCTACGACGAGACGCCGGACCCCGGCCCCGACTACTTCCGCCTGGCCGAGCGCCTGGGTTTGAGCGTCGGCTCGGACGGCCGGCTCCAGCCGGATCAGATCAACGCCCTGCCGACCATGACCGGCCGGGCCGGGGTCTTCACCGTCGGTGAGGCCAGGGGGAGCAGTGACCTGGACGGTCAGATGGACGAGGTCCGGGAGGCCCTGCTGGAGATCCGGCGGCTGCTTCAGGGCGGCCAGGTCCAGTTTCCAGCGGCCCGGCTAAAGGTTGACCGGAAGAAGTGCGCCGTCTGCCTGACCTGCATCCGGGTCTGCCCGGTCAAGGCCATGGGCATCCTGGAGCGGCGGCCCTGGTCCAACCCCTTGGCCTGCGTGGGCTGCGGGACCTGTGCCTCGGAATGCCCCCAGGACGCCATCCAGCTCTTCGGGGACAACGACGAGCGCTTCGAGGCCGAGATCAAATCAGCTGCGGAGTTCCTCGAGTCGGACCAGTCCGCCGAGCCCGGCCAGGGGGTCCTGGTCTTCATGTGCGCCAATTCGGCCGGCCGGGCTTTCAGCGCGGCCCGCTGCCGCGGCCTGGGCTGGCCCGAGGGGGTCAGCCTGATCGAGGTGCCCTGCGCGGCCAAGATCGACGCGATCTTCGTCCTGGACGCCCTGAGGCGGGGCTTCGACGGAGTCCTGATCCTGTCCTGCTTCCAGGACGCCTGCTACTCGCTCAAAGGGGTTGATTGGGCCAGGCTGAGGGTCGCCCACCTCAAGAACCTGCTGGCCGAGGCCGGACACGATCCCCGGCGGCTGGTCCAGGCCGAGGTCGGCCCCATCATGTCCGGCGAGGCCATCCAGTTGATCGAGCGGTTCAAGGAAGAGCTGGCCGGCCTGGGCCCCAATCCGATCAAGGTCGGGGCCGGGGTCCGGGACAATCCGGGCCGGGTGACGGCCCAACAGGACGAGGGCCTTGTCATTCAGAGCTAGTCGCCAGGCTTGGCGGACCTAGAAGGAGAGAACCATGTCTGAACCGCTCCAGCGGAGCGAAGTCGTTGAGAGCACCATCCTGGCTCCGGCCAGGATCACGCCCCTGCCCGAGGACCTCCGGGACTACCTCTTCAAGTACGACCTGAGCGCCTGCCAGACCTGCAACGCCTGCACCAGCGGCTGTCCCATTACCGGGACCCCGGGGCAGGAGGACTGGGACATCCGCAAGGTGATCAGAATGCTCAGCCTGGGTCTGGTCGATGAGGTGGTCGAGTCCAAGTTCCCCTGGCTGTGCACCGGCTGCGGCCGCTGCTCCGAGGCTTGCCCCATGGGCATCGACATCCCGGCCATCACCGGCCACCTGAAGCACCTGCGTCCCCGGGACAAGGTCCCCGGCATCCTCCACAAGGGCGTGGAGAACGTGCTCAAGAGCGGCAACAACATGGCCGTACCCCAGAACGATTACTACTTCCTGATGTCCGACCTGGGCCAGGAGCTGGCCGATGAGGACTGCCCCGGCTTCTACGTGCCCATCGACAGCCAGGACGCGGACATCGCCTTCTTCCCCAACTCCAAGGAGGTCTTCGCCGACAACAAGGACATGAAGTGGTGGTGGAAGATCTTTTACGCGGCCAGGGAGAAATGGACCATCCCCTCTCAGAACTGGGAGGCGGTGGACTGGGGCCTCTTCACCGGCAACTACGAGGCCACCCAGACCCTGGCCCAGCGCAAGATGGATTTTGTCAGGGACAACAGGATAAAGAGGATGATCATGCCCGATTGCGGCGGCGGCTCCTACGGCTGCCGCAAGGGCATGGCCATCTGCGCCGCCGAGGACCCGGCCAACCAGGTCAACTTCATCTACCTGCACGCCTACTTGAAGGAGCTCTTCGAGCAGGGCCGGATCAAGGTGGACAAGAGCAAGAACGCCGGCAAGACCTTCACCTGGCACGACAGCTGCAAACACGGCCGGGAGCTGGAGCGCCACTTCGGCCACGGCTACTTCGAGGAGCCCCGCTGGGTCATCCAGCAGTGCGTTGACCAGTTCGTGGACATGGAGCCCAACCGGATGCGGGCCTATTGCTGCGGGGCCGGCGGCGGGATGTGGCCCGGACCCTACGAGGACGAGTCCGCCTTCCAGGGCCGGATGAAGTACGAGTCCATCAAGAACTCCGGGGCCAACGTGGTCGTGACCTCCTGCTCCAACTGCCGCGACCAGATGATGAGGCGGCTGCCCAAGTACTTCAAGGACTACGAGTACGAGGTCATGTACATCTGGGAGCTGGTCGCCGAGTCGCTCATCATCGAGCCCTGGTCGGACGAGGAGATCGAGGCGGCCCAGGCCGAGGCCAAGGCCCAGTGGGAGCGCCTCGGCTTCGACCCGGAGAGCTTCCTCTAGGCCTCAAGCGGGCCGGGCGAGGGCACCAGCCAGAGAAGGACCGAGGCCGCGGCGGCCAGGCCGCCGCCGGTCAGGAAGGCGGCCTCGGCCCCCCAGGCCTGCCAGAGCAGGCCGAAGACCAGGCTGGCCGGCAATGCGGCCAGGCCGATGACGCCGTGGTAGAAGCCGAAGGCCGTGCCCCTCAGCCTCTCCGGCACCAGATCGGCCACCCAGGCCTTTTCCGACGGCTCGGTCAGCCCGAAGTAGAGGCCGTAGCCTAAAAAGACGGCCACCAGCCCGGCCGGGCTCTCCACCAGGGCGAAGGCGGCGTAGGCGCCGGTGTAGACCAGCCAGCCCAGGACGATCATCCGCCGCCGGCCCAGCCGGTCCGAGAGGCGGCCTCCCAGATATGTCGAGAACATCTTGATGGCGTGGTGGAACGACCAGAGCGCGGCCACCCAGGAGAGGTTTACCCCGGCCCGGGAGAGCCTGAGCAACAAGAAGGCGTCGGTGGAGTTGCCCAGGGTGAAGACCAGCAGGGCCAGGAGATAGAGCCTGAAGCCGGGGCCCAGCTCGGCCAGGCCGGCCCTGTCCCTGGCCGGGACAGGCTCCTCCCGGAGGGCCGGCTCCCGGACCCGCACGGCCAGGATGAGCATGACCGCCGCGGCCGGGATGGCGGCCAGGAGGAAGACCTGGCGCAGCGAGACGCCCGGCAGGGCCAGCAGGCCGGCCGCGGCCAGGGGTCCGACCACGGCCCCGGCGTGATCCATGGCCCGGTGGAAGCCGAAGGCCCGGCCGCGCTGGTGGAGCGGGGCCACGTCGGCGATGAGGGCGTCTCGGGGCGAGGTCCTGACCCCCTTGCCCACCCGGTCGGCGAAGCGGATCAGGGCGACCACGGGCCAGAGGGTGGCCAGGCCGATGAGGGGCCGGACAAAGCCGGCCAGGCCGTAGCCGGCCAGGAGAAAGGGCTTGCGCCGCCGGGTCCGGTCGGCCCAGATCCCGGAGACGACCTTGAACAGGGCGGCCGTGGACTCGGCCACGCCCTCGACCAGGCCCAGGCCGATTGCCCCGGCCCCCAGGACGCTGGACAGGAAGACCGGCAGGAGGGGGTAGATCATCTCGCTGGAGAAGTCGGTGAAGAAGCTGACCAGGCCCAGGGCGATGATGGTCGGCGGCAGCCTGTGGGTTGCGGGCGTCACGCGCCGCCTTCCCCGGGGCCGTCCGGTCCCGAGCCGGCCAGGAGATCGCTGAACCTGGCTTCTATCAGCTCCTCCACGGCCGTCTCGGTGATCCCGGTCAGGCAGATCGGGTCGGGGCACTTCTTCCTCAGGCAGGGCTCCCGGTCGCAGACCCGGGGTCGGATGAAGATGGTCTCGGCCCGCTCGGCCTCGACCGGGCCGTAGCTCAAAGGCCCCTCCGCGCCCATGATTCCCAGGGTCGGCCGGCCCAGGGCCAGGGCCAGGTGGAAGAGGCCCGAGTCGTTGCTCAGGCAGAACCGGCTCAGGGCCAGCAGGGCGGCCACCCCGACCAGGTCGACCCGGCCCTGGCTGGCCCAGTGGGCCGGGTCCAGCTCTTGGGTCAGGCTCTCGGCCAGGCCGGTCTCGCCCGGTCCGGTCAGGATCAGGATCCTGGCCCCGTACCTGTCCTGGAGGAAGCGGCCGACCCGGCCGAAGCGCTCGGCCGGCCAGCGCTTGTAGGCGGCCGAACCGCCCGGAGCCAGGGCGATCAGAGGGCCCTCTCCGGGCAGGTGGCGATCAAGGCGCTCCCGGGCCAGATCAAGACTCCCTTGGTCCAGAGCCTGCTCCAGGCGGCGGCCCCTGGGCCTGGCCCCGATGGCCCTGACCAGGTCGAGGCGGTGGTCGACCATGTGCTGGCCCGGCTGGAGCGAGGGCAGGGTCCGGGAGAGGAGGAAGGCCAGCCTGGTCCTGGCGTCGGCGACCAGATAACCCACCCGGCCGGCCCAGAGCAGGGGGATGGTCTCGGGATCGTTGCCGTGGAGGACGACCCCGACCTCGAACTGGCCGGCCCTGAGCTCCTTCAGAAGGGGACGGAAGGACTTGGCCTTGCCCCGGTAGATGAGGAGCTGGTCGATGTGGGGGCTGAGGGCCAGGAGGCCGGCCTGGCGCTGGTGGCCGATGACGGCCAGGTGGGCCCGGGGGAAGCTGAGCCTGACCGCCCGGAGGGCCGGGCTGGACAGGAGGGCGTCGCCCAGGCCGGTGTTCTGGACCAGGACGATGCGCCGCCACTCGGCCGAGTCGGGCAGGGGACGGGGCGGCCGGAAGGGCCGCAGAGCCCGGCAGAGGCCGACCGTGGCCGCCAGGACCAGGCGGTTCCAGGCCCGGCTCAAGTCAGGGCTCCAGGGGGGTAGCCTCGTCGATGAGCATGACCGGGATGTCGTCCTCGATCCGGTAGCTCAGCCGGCACCTGCCGCAGATCAGGGCCTGTCCGTCCGGGCTCAGCTCCACGGGCTGGTGGCACTTGGGGCAGGCCAGGATGTCCAGCAGTTCCTTGCTCAGGGCCATTAGCCCTCCTCAGAGGTCGTAGATCTCCTTGAGCCAGGCCAGCTCCCTGGCCAGGCCTTCCCTCAGGTCCATCCGGGGGTTATAGCCCAGCTCCTGGCGGGCCTTGGACATGTCGGCCGCGGTGTGGCCCACGTCGCCCCTGGCCACGGGCTCCAGCTCCAGCCTGGCCGGACGGCCGACGACCTTCTCCATGATCCCGATGGCCGCCCTGAGCTCCAGGCGCTGGCCGCCGCCCAGGTTGTAGACTTCGCCGGCCCGGCCCTCCAGGGCGGCCAGGGTCCCGGCCACGATGTCGCTGACAAAGGTGAAGTCCCGGCTCTGAGAGCCGTCGCCGAAGACGTGGATGGGCTGGCCGGTGGCCAGGGCCTTGAGGAAGCGGTGGAAGGCCATGTCCGGCCGCTGCCGGGGGCCGTAGACGGTGAAGTAGCGCAGGGCCACGCAGGGCAGGCCGAAGCTCAAGTGGTAGAGCCAGCAGAGCTGCTCGCCGGCGGCCTTGGTCACCCCGTAGGGCGAAACCGGGTTGAGCCGCGAGGTCTCCCGCATGGGCAGGTCGGGCGTCTCGCCGTAGACCGAGGAGGAGGAGGCGAAGACGAAGCGCCTCAGGGGGCGGTCCTTGGCCGCCTCCATAAGGCGCTGGGTGCTCAGGAGGTTGTTGTCGGTGTAGACCTTGAACTCGCTGCCCCAACTCAGGCGGACCCCGGCCTGGGCGGCCAGGTGGAAGACGGCCTCGACCCCGTCCAGGAGGGGGCCCGGCTCGGCCTCGACCAGGTCGGCCTGGGCGAACTCGAAGCCCGGCGCGGCCAGGCAGGGGCTCAGGTTTCTCTCTTTAATCGATCTGGAATAATAATCGGTAAAGCAGTCCACGCCGCGGACCCGCCAGCCCTGAGCCAGGAGCTCCTGGCAGAGGTGGGAGCCGATGAAGCCGGCCGCGCCGGTGACCAGAGCGTGCATGGTTCGGATGATTAGCATCCCCGGCCGCAAATGGCAAGGCCGGGGGCCGTCCCAGCGCCGCCGCCGGCTATTTCTCCGGCCCCGGTCGAGCGCCTCCGGCCCCGGCCGGCCCGGGCCAGGCGTACTCGATGTAGGCCGCGGTCCGGCGGGCCGTGTCCGGGTCCAGGAGCCGGGCGACGACGTGGAGCGAGGCGTCCAGGCCGGCCGAGACCCCGGCCGCGGTGACGATCCGGCCGTTGTCAACCAGTCGCTCCCCGGCCCGGACCTCGGTCCGGGGGGCGGTCTGGCGGAGGAGGTCCAGGGACAGGTGGTGGGTCGTGGCGGCCAGGCCGTCCAGGAAACCGGCCCGGGCCAGGATCAGAGCCCCGGTGCAGACCGAGAGGATCAGCTCGGCCTCGGGCTCGATCGACTTGATCCAGTCCAGAATAACCGGGTTGTTCATCTCCCGGCGGGCGCCCAGGCCGCCGGGCACGACCAGGACCTCCGGGGCCGGGCAGTCGGCCAGGAGCCGGGCCGGGTTGAGGCTCAGACCCTCCCGGGCCACGACCGGGCCGGGCCTCTGGGCCACGGTGAAGACCTGGAAGTGCCTCTTGTCCTCTGGCCGGCCGCAGACCGAGAAGACCTCGAAGGGGCCGGCGAAGTCCAGGGTCTCGACCTGGTCGAAGATCAGGACGGCCACTCTTCTGACCCGGTTCACTCCCGACCTTCCTCCAACCAGTCCCGGACCGGCGGCGCGGCCACGACCAGGATCTCCAGGTCCTCCGTCCCGGTGTTGGTCAGGGCGTGGGGCAGGCCGACCGGCAGATAGGTGGCCTGACCCGGGCCGACCTCCTTCTCCTCACCGCCCACCCGGATCAGGCCCCGGCCCCGGAGGACAATGTAGACCTCCTCGTAGGGGTCCACGTGGGCCTCGATCATCCGGCCCGGGGCCAGGATTGCCCGGGCCAGGAAGTCCATGCCCCGCAGATCCGGGGCGGTCAGGATCATCCAGGCCTCGGCCCCGCCGTGGGCCAGGTAATGGGTCCGCTTGACTGCCTCGTCCTCAAAGCCGCGGCTGAGCAAAACCTTCCTCCTGAGCGCTGGTCATTGGTCTCTTCGGGCTGACCGGGTCCCGGGCTTCCTGGCCAGCAAGGCGATGAAGGCGGCTCCCAGGGCCGTGATTCGGGAAAAGAACCTGTCCCGGGGGGCCAGCCGCCGGGCCCACCAGCCTGAGGGCGGATAGTAGATCGCGCCCCTGAGCTCCAGGACCGCCAGGCCGCTTCCTTCGGCCAGGGCCCGCATCTGCCGGGGCGAGCGAAAGACCGCCCGCCTCCAGGTCTTGCTGCCCAGCCAGGCCCGGACCCGCCGCCGGGCCGCCCAGAGGCTCCACCGGCCCAGGTCGCCCAGGACCAGCCGTCCTTCCGGCTTGAGAACCCGGGCCATTTCACCCAGGGCCGCCCGGGGATCAGCGACGAAGCAGAGCACGGTTACGGCCCAGACCAGGTCAAAGGACTCGTCCTGGAAGGGCAGGCGCCCGGCCTCGCCCAGGGCGAAGCCCGCCTCGAGGTCCAGGTCATCGGCCCGCCGCCGGGCCGCCGCGATCATGGCCGGGTCAGGGTCCAGACCCACGGACCTGGCCCCGGCGCGCTGGGCCGCCAGGGCCATCAGGCCGTCGCCGCAGCCCACGTCCAGAAGGCGCCGGCCGGCCAGGTCCCCGCTGAGTTCGAGGATCAAGCGGTTCTCGATCTCGGCGGTCAGGTCGCCCAGGGAGGTGGACCGCCACTTCTCGTAAGCCCCTGGCCCGATTTTGACGGCCTGTTCGGTCACCGCGCCTCCCCGGCTCACTGCCTCAGCCTGGGGTCCAGGGCCTCCCTGAGCCCCTCGCCCAGGAGGTTGTAGGCCAGAACCGTGACCAGGATGGCCGCGCCGGGGAAGACGCTCAGCCACCAGGCCACCTCGATGTTGTCCTTGCCCGCGGTCAGGATGTTGCCCCAGGAGGGCGTGGGCGGCTGGACCCCGATGCCCAGGAAGGACAGGGCGCTCTCGGTCAGGATCGCCCCGGCCACGCCCAGAGTGGCCGAGACCAGGACCGGGGCCATGGCGTTGGGCAGGAGGTGGCGGAAGATGATCCGGCCGTCCCAGGCGCCCAGGACCCTGGCCGCGGCGACGAACTCCCGCTCCTTGAGGCTCAGGAACTCGGCCCTGACCAGGCGGGCCACGCCCATCCAGCCGGTCAGGCCGATGACGATCATGATGTTGTAGATGGACGGCTCCAGCAGGGCGATGACGGCCAGGATCAGGAAGAAGGCCGGGAAGCAGAGCATGATGTCCACCAGGCGCATGATCAGGGAGTCAACCCAGCCCCGGTAGTAGCCGGCCAGGGCGCCCAGGAAGATGCCGATCAGGGTCGAGATGCCCACGGCCACGAAGCCGACCTTGAGGCTGATCCGGGCCCCGTAGATCATCCGGGCCAGGACGTCCCGGCCCAGCTCGTCGGTGCCCAGGAGGTGCTTGGCCGAGGGCGGCTCCAGGACCTTCTTCAAGTGGAAGGCGTTGGGGTCGTGGGGCGAGATCAGGGGCGCGGCAAAGGAGACGACGAAGAGCAAGGCCACGATCACTCCGCCGGCCAGGGCCAGCCGGTTGGCCTTGAATCGCCGCCAGGTCTCCTGGGCTAAGGTCGAGGCCATCACCTGACCCTGATCCGAGGGTCGACGCTGGCATAGGCCAGGTCGGCCAGCAGGTTGCCCAGCAAGGTCAGGACCGCGCCGATGACCAGGCCGCCCATGACCAGGGGATAGTCCCGGGACATGACCGCCTGGTAGAAGAGCTGGCCCAGGCCGGGGATGGCGAAGATGGACTCGAAGATGACCGACCCGCCGATCAGGCCGGGCAGGGACAGGCCCAGCAGGGTGACCACGGGCAGGAGGGCGTTCCTGAGGGCGTGCTTGAAGAGGACCCGGCTCTCGCTGAGGCCCTTGGCCCGGGCCGTGGTGATGTAGTCCTGGCGGATGACCTCGAGCATGTTGGCCCTCATGTAGCGGCTCATCCCGGCCAGACCGCCGAAGGCCGAGAGCAGGACCGGCAGGATGAGGTGCCGGGCCCGGTCGACCATCTGCCAGAAGAAGGTGAGCTGGTCGTAATCGTAGGACTTGAGGCCGGAGATGGGCAGCCAGCCCAGTTCGACCCCGAAGAGGATCATCAGCAGCAGGGCCAGCCAGAAGGTCGGCGTGGCGAAGCCGACGAAGACGAAGACCGTGGTCGCCTGGTCGAAGAGGGAGTGGGGCCGGGCGGCCGAGAATATGCCCAGGGGCAGGGCTAGCCCCAAGATCAGGACCAGGGAGAGGAGGTTGATCCCGACCGTGACGGGCAGCCGCTCCAGGATCTTGTCGCTGACCGGCCGGCCGTCGGCCGAGAAGGAGGTCCCGAAGTCGAGCCTAGCTAAGCGCTGGAGCCAGTCCAGGTACTGGACGTAGAGGGGCCGGTCCAGGCCGTAGAGCTTCTCCATGCGCTCCTTGACCTCCTTGGTCACGGCCGGATTGAGGTCGATGGCCAGGTCGGTCGGCTTGCCCGGGGCCAGGTGGATGACCACGAAGGAGATGAGGCTGATGCCCACCAGCAGGGGGATCATGGTCAGGAGTCTCTTGGCTAGGTAGACGGCCATTAGCCCTCCTCAGGGGGCGTAGTGGTACTTCTGGAGCTCCTTAGGCACGTACCAGCGGATGAAGTTGTGGCCCAGCCCGGCCAGGGAGGGTTCGACCCCGTGGATCCGGGAGGCGACCACGGGCAGGGCGTCGGGGACGTAGAGAAAGGTGTAGGGCTGGTCCTGGTGGAGGATCTCCTGGAAGCGGTAGTAGGCCCGGCGCCTCAGCTCCTGGTCAAAGGTGGCCCGGGCCGACTCGATGAGCCGGTCGACCTCCTGGTTCTCGTAGCCGACGAAGTTGAGGCCGCCCGGGGCCGTCTTGGAGGAGTGCCAGACGGCGAAGGGGTCCGGGTCGGCCGGCAGGGTCCAGCCCAGGATGGTCGCCTCGAACTTTTGCTGGTCGATGAAGTTCTTGACAAAGGCGGCCCACTCCACGGCCCTGACCTTGATCCTGACCCCGACCTGGCGGAGCCTCTCCTGGATGATGATGGCCGTCTTGAGCCGGGAGGAGTTGCCCTGGTTGGTCAGGATGGTGAAGGCCAGGGGCTGGCCGTCCTTTTCCAGAATCCCGTCGCCGTCGCCGTCCCGCCAGCCGGCCTCGGCCAGGAGGCGCCGGGCCTTGTCCTGATCGAAGGGGTAGGGCTTGAGGGCCGGATCGTGGGCCCAGGTGCCCGGCTTGAAGGGCCCGTTGGCCGGCTGGCCGAAGCCCATGAGCACGCCGTCGATGATCTCCTGGACGTTGATGGCCTGGCTCAGGGCCTGGCGGACCCGGCGGTCGGCGAACATGGGCAGGCGCAGGTTGTAGCCCAGGTAGGTGTAAGACGAGGACGGGTAGCGGTACTTGTTGAAGCGGGTCTTGAAGTCGGCCTGCTCGGTCTGGCGGGCGTACTGGAGCGGAGTCAGGTCCATCAGGTCCACGTTGCCGGCCTTGAGCTCCAGGAACATGGTCGCCGGGTCGGGGATGACCTTGAAGACGACCCGGTCCAGGTAGGGCCGGCCCTCGAAGTAGTCCGGGTTGGCCTTGAGCTCGATGCTGTCGCCGGTCCGCCAGGAGACGAAGACGTAGGGGCCGGTGCCCACCGGCCGGCGGGCCAGGGGCGAGGTCCGGGGATCCTGGCCCTCCAGGAGATGGCGGGGCACAATGTCGCCCAGCCAGGAGTAGAGGGCCCGGGCAAAGGGCCGGTTGTAGCGGGCCCGGAAAGTGTAGTGGTCCGGGGCCTCGGCCTGGGCCACCTCCAGGAAGTCGGCCGCGTAGGGCGTGGGCGTCTGGGGGCTGGTCACGAACTGGTGGGTGAAGAGGACGTCGGCCGAGGTGAAGGGCCGGCCGTCGTGCCAGCGGACGTCCCGGCGGAGCTTAAAGGTGATGGTCAGGCCGTCCGGGCTGACCTCCCAGCTCTGGGCCAGGCCGCCCTCCAGTTGGAGGTTCTTGTCCAGCTTGAGCAGGCCGTTGAAGACCAGGCCGGTGACCGAGCTGGAGGACGAGTCCGAGCCCAGGTAGGGGATCAGGTTGGACGCGTCGCCGATGCTGCCCTCGACGATGGCCCCGCCGTAAGCCGGCGCGGCCGGCCCGGTCAGTTTGGGCGGGGGCGGCTTGGATTCGCCGCAGCCGGTAAGCAGGAGCAGACAGAGCAGGCCGAGGAGCCCTAAGCGCAAGTCAACCTCCAGGCGCCCATGTTACCTCAAACCGGCGGCCGGGGGAAAGGGCGGGCCGGAAGAAGCGACTTTCTCAGAGCCAGCGCAGGGCCTCAGGCGTGAAGGAGAGCCAGACCTCCTGGCCGGGACTGAGGTCCAGGGCGGCGAAGTCGGCCCGGGCCAGGGTCACGGCCAGGGACAGGCCGGCCAGGCTGGCCTCGATGAGAACCTGGTCGCTGGCCCGCTCCCAGGTCAGCCGGGCCACCAGGCAGCGCAGGACGTTGGCTCCCTCGCTTTCGTCCGGAGGCCGGCCCGAGACAGCCACCGCGGCCGAGGGGAGCGCGGCCCTGGCCTCGGGCCGGGCCGGCCCCGCGGCCAGGACGGCCTGGCCATCGGGCAGGCTCATCCGCCAGAGGCCGTGCCGCTCCTCCGTCCAGGGGCCCAAGAGGAAGGTCAGGTGGCCGCTCTCCATCGGGCGGCCGTCAAAGAGGTTGAGGACCCGGTCCGAGACCTGATGGAGCCAGGGCAGGTCGTGGCTGGCGATGACCAGGGTGGCCCCCCAGGCCCCCCTGGCCCCCAGGGCCGCCTCCTTGACCAGGGCGGCGTTGGCCAGATCCAGGCTGGCCGTGGGCTCGTCCAGGAGGAGGACCCTGGGCCGGAGGGCCAGCCGGGCGGCCAGGGCGACCCGCTGGGCCTCGCCGCCGGAGAGTCTGAACCAGGGCCTCGGGCCGAAGGAAGCCCGCTCCAGGCCGACCAGGTCCAGGGCCCGGCCGACCCGCTCGGCCAGATCGGTCTTCTGGCCGCGGACCCTGAGGCCGTAGGCTACGTTCTCGAAGACCGAGCGCTTGAGCAGGTAGGGCTCCTGGAGGAGGAGGCTGACCTGGCGCCGCTGCTCGGCCGAGGCCGGCTGGGTCGGCCGGGAGTCAAAGAGGAGGCGGCCCCGGTCGGGCTGGTCGATGAGGGCCAGGAGGCGGAGCAGGGTGCTTTTGCCGCTGCCGTTGGGCCCGACCAGGCCCAGAATCTCGCCCTGGCTTATGGACAGCTCGTCGAGGCTGAGGACGACCTTGGGGCCGTGACGGCGCTCCAGGTCGGCCAGCTGGTAGATGGGCGGACTCACGGCCTCGACCGCCTTCTCAGGCCGGTCAGGGCCAGGTTGACCAGCAGGGCGAAGACCAGCAGGACCAGGCCCAGGGCGATGCCTATAGCGAACTCGCCCTTGCCGGTCTCCAGGGCGATGGCCGTGGTGATAGTCCGGGTGTGCCACTTGATGTTGCCGCCGACCATCATCGAGATGCCCACCTCGGAGACGACCCGGGAATAGGCCATCACCGCCGCGGCCAGGACGGCGAAGCGGGCTTCCCAGAGGGTGGTCAGGGCCAGCCGTCCGGGGCCGGCGCCCAGGGTCAGGAGGGTCGCCCGGAGGCGCTGGTCCAGGCTCTCCACGGCCGTGGCCGTCAGGGCGACGATGATGGGCAGGGCCAGGATAGCCTGGCCCAGGGCCATGCCGGGCAGGGTGAAGAGGAGGCCCAGCTCGCCCAGGGGCCCCCGCCGGGAGATGAGGGCGTAGACGACCAGGCCGATGACCACGGTCGGAAAGGCCAGCAGGGTGTCCACCGCGGTCCGGATGGGCCGCTTGCCCGGGAAGTCGAAGTGGCCCAGCCAGAAGCCCAGGGGGGTGCCCATAACCAGGCTGGCCAGCATGGACAGGCCGGAGAGCTGGACCGTGGTCCAGACGGCCGAATAGGTCTCCGGATCGCCGGCGGCCAGAAGGCGGACCGCCTCGCTGAAGCCGCCGAATATGTATCCCAGACTGCTCATCATCCTGGCCCGGCCCGGCCCCGGCGGCCGGGACCGGGCCAGTTTAGCCGATGCTCGGCCGGGCTCAAGCCCTACTTGGCGTTGGGCGTGAAGAGCTTCTGGCCCAGGAGCTTGAACTCGCTGATCTTCTTCTGGGCCTCGGCCGAAGTGATCCAGTCCGAGAACTTTTTGGCCAGGTCGGCCTGGACCTTGGGGCACTTGGCCGGGTTGACCAGCATGACGCTGTACTGGTTGAAGAGGACCGCGTCGCCTTCGACCAGGACCACCAGAGGCGGGTTGCCCTTGTGGGTGTCGGCGTACTTGATGAAGGTGCCCCGGTCGGCCATGGTGTAGCCACCTTTCTCGGCGGCCACGTTGATGGTCTGGATCATGCCCTGGCCGGTCTCGACGTACCAGTCAGTCTTCTTGGGCGCCTCCAGGCCGGCCGCCTGCCAGAGCGAAAGCTCCTTCTTGTGCGTGCCCGAGTTGTCGCCCCGGCTGGCAAAGACGGCCTTCTTCTCGGCGATGGTCTTCAGGGCCGGGACGACCTTAAGGCCCTTGACCTTGCCCGGGTCGGCCTGGGGGCCCAGGATGACGAAGTCGTTGTACATGATCTCGCGCCGGTCCAGGCCAAAGCCGTCGGCGACGTACTTCTTCTCGGCCGCCGGGGCGTGAACCATGAGCACGTCAACATCGCAGTTCTTGCCCAGTTCCAGGGCCTTGCCCGTGCCCACGGCCACGAACTGGAGCTCGATGCCCGTGTCCTGCTGGAACAGGGGGACCAGATAGTCCAGCAGGCCGGTGTTGGCCGTGGAGGTGGTCGTGGCCATCTTCAGAACCGGGCCGGCGGCCAGGGCCGGGCCGGCCGCCACGGCCAGCAGGCAGACCAAAAGGAACACAGAGATCCGGATTCGCTTGTTCATTTTCTCCTCCCCGCTTGCTTTGCCCCCGCCTCAAAGAGGCGTTCGCCGGCCTGGCTCGCCGCGGACGCGGCGACCGGACGATGGGGCGTTCATTGTGTCAGAAATGATATATTATCGGGCCTGAGCGTAATCCGTCAAGCTATCTGTAAGGGAGGAATCGGTGCGAAAGGGGCGGCGAAGCCTCAACTTGAAGGCGGCGCCGCCCCTTGGCCATCCCGGCCGGCTATGCGGCCCAGTTTTTCAGGCCCAGGCGGTCCATGGTCTCGGCGCCGACCCGGCCTTCCTCGGTCCAGCCCCGCACATCGTAGTAGTCGGAGAGCAGCGGGGCGAGCGGCGGCACGTCGAAGTCGACCCCTTCGCCCTGCTTCTTGAGGGTGCGCATCCGCGGCGGCAGGACGTCGTCCTTGCGGCTTATGCCGCGCCGGTTGTTGATCAGGCGCTTGAGGTTGAAGGCCCTCTCGCCCAGGGCCATGAACTGGCCGACCTCGAGCTCGCGGCCGGTGATGAAGCCGTACCACTCCCGGAAGTGGCTGATGGTCAGGGCGCTGTTGAGCATGGAGAACTTGCAGATGATCAGCGAGTCTATGAGGGTCATCAGGTTCTGGAGGTGCATGGTCCACTCGGCCTTGCCCTCCCTTACCCGGCCGGGGAAGGGCTCGTCATAGCCCAGCTCTGGCAGGGCCACGGCCATCTCGAAGGGGTGGCTCAGGCTGGTGAGGTGGCAGGCGCCCCGGGCGCCGGTGGGGTAGGAAAGGGCGTGGCCCCAGGAGAAGCGCGGGTCGTGCATGGGGAACTCAAGCCCCTTGCAGTGGACGGCGTACTCCTCGGCCCCTTGCCCGATGGTCTGCGAAGCCCTCCGGACGCCCTCACCCAGGAGGCGGCCCATTTCCCCCTGGCGCAGGCCGATGCGCCTGACCATCTCGACCATGGCCTCGGGCCGGCCAAAGGCCAGGTCCAGCCCGTCCAGGTCGGCCTGGCCGAGGAGGCCCTTCTCCCGGCACTCCATGGCAAAGGCCACGATGGAGCCGGTGGAGATGGTGTCCAGGCCGAGGCGGTTGCAGAGGTCGTTGGCCTTGGCGATGGCCTCCAGATCGTCGACGAGGCAGAGGGCGCCGAAGGCGGCCAGGGTCTCGTATTCCGGCCCCTCGGCCGGCCCATCCATGGCGAAGGGCCCTTCCTTGACCTCGACCAGGCGGCCGCACTGGACGGGGCAGGACTTGCAGCCGGTCCGGCTGGCGAAGATGGTTTCCTTGAGGGTCGCGCCCGTGGTCTTCTGGGCCAGATCGGGATGGCGGGCCTGACGCCAGTTGTTGATGGGCAGGTTGCCCAGGCGATCGTAGTTGATCACCCCGCCGGGCGTGCCCATCTGGCCGAAGAGGTCCAGCCGCTCCCGGATCAGCTTGAGGGCTTCCCGGACCGAGGCCTTTAGGCTGGCCGGGTCGCTGAGGGGCACCTCCTCCCGGCCGCCCGAGGCGATCAGGATGGCCTTGAGCTTCTTGGAGCCCATGACCGCGCCCAGGCCGCAGCGGCCGAGGCTGCGGGTGTGGCGGCCGTTGTGGGAGATGGAGGCGATCCTGGCCAGGTTCTCCCCGGCCGGGCCGATCGTGGCCGTGACCGCCTTGGGGTCGATCTCGTCCTTGAGCCGCTCGTCGGCGGCGTAGACGTCCAGGCCCCAGAGATCCTCGGAAACCCGGAAGCTGATCTCCCGGCCCTTGATGACCACCGTGACCGGCTCCGGGCTGGCCCCGGTCAGGACCAGGCCGTCGAAGCCGGAGCGCTTCAGCTCCCAGGCCAGGGAGCCGCCGGAGTTGCCCTCGCCGTAAATGCCGGTCAGGGGCGAGAGAGACACGGCCTGGTGGCGCGAGGCCGAGGGCACGCCGGTGGCCGTGAAGGGGCCGGTCATGAAAATCAGGGGATTGTCCGGGCCCAGGGGGTCTGTCTCGGCCCCGGTCAGGCGGGCCAGCAGGGCCGCGCCCAGGCCCGAGCCGCCGACGAAGGCCTCGGCGTCTTTGGCCCCGATGGGCCTTACCTCCACCCGCCGGCTGGTCAGATCTATCCAGGCCACTCGGTCGTGATAACCGTTCATCTCAACCTCCCGCCACCATGGCGATCATCTCCACTTCATCCTCAGGTCCCAACTGGTCGGCCAGGGTCAGCATTTGACCGCTGCGCCACATCAGGAGGCCGAAGGGCTGCCTGTCTTTGGGTCCGAAGCCGCCGTAGGGGGCGAAGCCGGGCTCCTTTTCGGTCAGATCGGTCAGGAGCTGGGCCACGGTGGTGCCCGCGGGCAAAGCCAGGGCGGTTTCAGGACCGAAGAAGCGATCCAGAGGCGGAAGCCATTTTATCTTCACGCCCAATCCTCTCGCTCAGGTTCGAGGGAAAAGGTAACATGCCGGCCGAGGCCGGTCAACGCCGGGTCGGCGGAGGGGCTATTGTTGATAAAATGTGAACAAACGACAATCGCCCTCAGGCATTTCGGCCTACCCCCGGGCCGCGGCGGTCAGACCAGTCAATAATATTTCAATTAATTCTATAATAACGGATATTTATATATAATTACGAAATCGTGCCAAAAATTCCCCCTGAACGGAAGGGGATTATCCTTTTTTCCACAATTGATCATGGGTCTCAAGAAGGTCCGTCTTGGGCCCCGTTTTTATCCTCGGGCCGGCCGCTTCCCTGGCGGCGCCGCCGGGTCGGGGGCGGGAAATAACGTGTCTCATCTTGACATATTCGCGTCTGGAAGGCATCTTATAGGCATGCGGCCCTGGTTTCGACTGATCGCCATCCTGGCGGTCGTTTGGGGAGTCGTTTTTTCCGGCGGACCGGCTTGGGGGGTGGTCAAGAGCCTGAAGCTGGAACGACTCTCCCAGACGGCCGAAATGATAGTCCTGGGCCGGGTGGCCGGGACGCGCGCCTTTTTCAGTCAAGACGGCTCGCTCATTCTGACCGAAGCCCTGGTCAGCGTGGAGCGGTGCCTCAAGGGCGCTACGGTCAAGGAGATCCGGGTCACGGCCATCGGCGGCCGCCTGCCCGAAAAGGACATCGGGCTTTGGGTTCCCGATGAGCCGACCTTCCAGCCCGGGGAGTCGGCCCTCCTCTTCCTGGAGCGGGATTCCGAGGGCGGCTGGCGAGTCAGCGGCGGCTTCCAGGGTAAGTTCAACCTGGTTCAAGGCCGGGACGGCTGGCTGGCCCGACGCTCGGACCTGGCCGACCAGCCCCTGGCCCAGGTCCTCCATCAGGTGGAAGGCCTGATCGGACCGCGATGATGCCCCGCCTGAGCAAGGCCCTCCCGGCCGTCCTGGCGATCCTCCTGGTCTTGGCGGCCTGCTTTAGCGCCCGGGCCTTCACCGTCCATCTGCTCGGCGGCAACCTGCTCCGCTGGCCGGCCAACAAGGCCGGGCCGGAGCTGAGAGCCAGCGTGCCCTTCCAGGACTGGCTGGCCGCGGTCAACCGGGCGGCCGGCCACTGGAGCCGCCTGGCCCCAACGGCGCCGACGTTCAGGATCAAGGCGGCCGGAAGGATTCCGCCGCCCAAGCTAGACGGCCTCTCGACGCTCGGTCTGGCCGACCAGGATCAATCCAGGCTCAGCCGCACCCAGGTCTGGTACCGCCCCTCCAGCGGGGCCATCCTGGAGGTGGACGTCCGCCTTAACTCCAGGCTGGCCTGGCAGGCCCAGGGCAGCGAGTCGGCCCGCCGGCCCGACGTGGAGGCGGTCTTGGTTTCGGAGCTGGGCCACTGCCTGGGCCTGGGCCGGGGCGGCGGCCTGCTGACCGGGCTCTGGCCCAAGGCGCTAGGGTCGGGCGAACCGGGCCGGGAAGACCTGGACGGCCTGTCCTTCCTTTACCCGTCAGGCTATAAGGGAAGCCAGAGGGAGCGCTGAGAGAACGCCGCCCTGTCCGGGCCGCCCGAACCGGGGCGCCCGGTTTTGTTTGAGCCGACAAGGAGCGCCCGGATGAAGATATTCGAGGACCTCTACGCCTACCCCTGGACCAGCTTCACCCAGAACAACTGCAACACCTACGTCATCGGCCAGCGCCAGAGGGTCCTGATCGATCCCGGCCACGCCTCCCTTTTCAAGCACGTCCAGCAGGGCATGACCCGGGACGGTCTGGACTGGCGGGCCGTGGAGATGGTCGTGGCCACCCACTCCCACCCCGACCACTTCGAGGGGATCGAGAACTTCCTGGAACGGCTGGAGGTCAAGATCGCCCTCCACCCGGACGAGGAGGAGTTCCTCCAGAAGGTCGGCCCGGAATTCGCCCGGATGCTGGGCCTGCATCCGCCCCGCTACCGGGTCGACGTCCATCTGGTCGAGGGGGAGTTGGAGGCCGACGGGCTCAAGCTCCAGGTCTTCCACACCCCCGGCCACGCCCCGGGCCACATCTGCCTCTACTGGCCGGAGCGGAATGTCCTCTTCTCGGGCGACCTGGTCTTCAACCAGGGCGTGGGCCGGACAGATTTCCCGGGCGGCGACGGGGCCCTGCTCAAGGCCTCGATCAAGCGCATGGCCGGGCTGGACGTGGAGCTGATCCTCTCCGGCCACGGCGACGCGGTTCAGGGCCGGGAGGCGGTCAAGCGCAACTTCGAGATGATCGAAGAGGTCTACTTCGGCCTGATCTGAATTAAAGCCCGAATCCCGAGGCTCAGGCCAGCCGCCGCTTCACCCCGGCCTTGAAGGGCCGCTGGTCCAGCTCTGCTTTGGGCTTGGGTCTCAGGGCCGAGCCGCTGAAGCCCCGGGCGGCCAGCTCGCTCCTCAGCCGCTCCGTGTCGCGGGACTCCTCGCGGGCCAGACTGGCCAGGTATTCCCGCCGGGCCAGGTTCAGCTCCCGCCAGACCGGCTCGGCCGCCTCACCCAGGAGGATCTCCAGAGTTTCCCTGAGCCGGGGATCGATCTCCGCCTGGTTGAAGTCGATCAGGTCGACGAGGCGGCCGGCCGCGGCCCGGGCCAGAGCGGCCCGCTCGGCCGGGGGGCGGAGGTCCAGTTCGGCCCTCAGTTCCCGGCTCCTCAACCCGCCGTTGGACAGGCGGGCGGCCAGACCTTGGGCCTGCCTGTCCAACTCCTCGGCCTCCTGCCTGGCCTTCTCCTCGGGGCTGAGGCTCAACCCGGCGGTCCGCTCCAGGACCAGGTCCAGGGTGCTTTTGATCTCGCTCAAACCCACACCTCCCCCATCGTCTTTTCAAGGACAAGATAAGCACTTCCCGGGCCGGGCCAAGGCCCGGGGGGTGAAAAAGCCGCCCGGGCTTCAGCCCGGGCGGCTTTTTAAATCGAGGCCTGGTCCGGAGAGGCTCAGTACTCCCTGGGCAGGTTGTTGAGCTGGGCCAGGGTGAAGACCGGCCCGTCCTTGCAGATGTACTGGTTGCCGACGTTGCAGCGGCCGCACAGGCCGAAGCCGCACTTCATCCTGTTCTCCAGGGACATGATGATCCGCTCCGGCGGGAAGCCGGCCTTCTCCAGGACCGGCTGGGTGAACTTGATCATGATCGGCGGCCCGCAAATCAGGGCGTAGGTGTTCTCGGGCGAGGGGCAGTGCTGCTCGGTCACGGCGGGCACGAAGCCGCACAGCCCGGTCCAGCCCGGGAACTCCCGGTCCACGGTGATGTAGGTGTTGATGTCCTGGCGCTTCTGCCAGTCCTCCAGCTCGGCCTTGTAGAGGAGCAGGCCCGGCTCCCTGGCCCCGTAGACGACGTGGATGTCGCCGTAGTCCTGGCGGTTGGCCGGGTCCAGGAGATAGACGATGGTCGAGCGCAGGGTGGTGAAGGCGTAGCCGCCGCCGATGATGAGCAGGTTGGCCCCCTTCATCTGGGCCAGGGGGTAGCTGTTGCCCAGGGGGCCGCGCACGCCCATGATCTGCCCCGGCCCCATGTTGTGCAGGGCATTGGTCACCAGACCGATGCGGTTGATGGTGAAGAGCAGGAAGCCCGGCTCGGTGGGCGAGGAGGCGATGCCGATGGGAATCTCGCCCTTGCCGGCGACGGACAGCTCGGCGAACTGGCCCGGCTGGTACTGAAAGGCCTTCTCATCCTCCGGGTCCACGAAGACCAGTTTGTAGGTCCTGAGCGCCTTGTCGTTGGTCTCGACCACGACCTCGTCGATGCGCACCGGATAGGGTCGGAATGGATTCTTCACCTCAATCACTCCCTCGCTCCGAGGTCAGACGGCCTTCATTCGGGCCGCGACCTCCCGGATGTCGATGTTGACCGGGCAGTAAGTCACGCACCGGCCGCAGCCGACGCAGGAGAGCTTGCCGCCGTAGCGGTCAGGGAAGTACTTGAGCTTGTGCATGAACCGGTTCCTGAGCCGCTCCTTCTTGTCCGGCCTGGGGTTGTGCCCGCTGGCGTGGAGAGTGTAGAGCGGGAACATGCAGGAGTCCCAGATCCTGAACCTGATCCCCTCCTGGCCCTGGACCTCGTCCAGGATGTCGAAGCAGTAACAGGTCGGGCAGACAAAGGTGCAGACGCCGCAGTTGAGGCAGCGCTCGGCCGTCTCCTCCCAGAGGGGCAGGTTGAAGATGGCCATCAGGTCCTGGCTGACCGCCTGGCCTATCTTGAAGCCGCCGGGCATGGACTCCCGGGCCTTCTTGGCCACCTCCCTGGCCGCCTCGCTCTCGGCCGGGCCGGCCGGGGACATCTCGTGGAGCGAGGCCACCTGGCCGCCCTTGTCGGTCAGGACCTTGACCAGGTACTTCTCGCCCAGGTCGATGAACTGGAGGTCCAGCCCCTCTTCGCCGCAGGGGTGCCCGCCCACGGCGTGGCAGAAGCAGGTGGCGCAGGGCTCGTTGCAGCCCAGGCCGATGAGCACGGTCTGGTCCAGGCGGGCCTGGTAGTAGGGGCATTGGTTGGGGTTGTTGGGGTCGTTGACGAAGACCAGGCCGTTGAGGACGACCGAACGGGCGTCGCAGGAGGAGACGCCGAAGACGGCCGTCTTGCCCTGGGGCAGGGTCTCCTTGAGGACGTTGGCCTCCTGGGCCTCAGGATCGGTCGAGTAGCGGAACATGTTCTCCCGCTGAGGGTGGAAGAACCTCTTGATCGACAGGCGGGTCCTGATCTTCCTCTCGGGCGGCCGCTCCGGGTCGAAGGGCCGGTAGTCGGCCACGCCGTCCACCACGGCCGGGGTCCAGAGCTGGTACTCCTTGGCCACGGCCTTGAGGAAATCCCCCAGCCTGGCCTTGTCCAGAATAAGCTCGCTCATGCTTTCCACCTCTATCCGGGCCGCCGGATCATTCGTGCATGAAGTTCTCGGGGTCATCCGGCCGGAAGACGGTCAGGGGCGGCTGGACCTCGATGTCCAGCCCGGCCTCGTAGCCGTAGGCCTCCTTGATGTCCTTCTCCAGCTTGCGGGTCAGAATCCTCATCGGGATGCCCACCGGGCAGGCCGACTCGCAGGCGCCGCAGTCGGTGCAGCGGCCGGCGCAGTGGTAGGCCCGGAGGAAGTGGTAGGTCAGGGTGTCCGCCTCCTCGATGGACTTGCCCAGCCACTGGGGCTTGGACTCGTCGACGAAGCAGAGGTTACAGTAGCAGAGCGGACAGGCGTTGCGACAGGCGTAGCAGCGGACGCAGGTCGAGAAGAGCCGGCGGAAGAAGTCCTGCCGCTCCGCCGGCGCCAGGGCCTCGACCTCCCGCACCCGGGCGTCCTTGTCCCGGTCCGGGTCCTCGGGGACCTTCTCGGCCAGGAGGACGCTCTCCACCACCGGGTTGGGGTGGCGGCAGGTCAGGCAGGTCTCGCGGGTGACCTCGGCCTTGTTCAGGCTGAGCTCGAAGCCCGGGCCGCTGACCTTGACCTGGTCGCCCTCGATTCTGACCTCCCGGATGTCGATCTCCCGGCCTTCGGTGGCCTTGCGGATCAGCTCGGGCTCGAGCATGCCCTGGCAGGGTACGCCCAGGACCGTGACCTGTTCCTTCAGATCGAGCTGCCTCTCCTGGTGGCGGACGACCAGGTTGCGGGAGTCGCAGCCCTTGGCCACCACGGCGTACCTGCCCTCGGTGCCCCGGGGCAGGAAGTTGACCAGGTTGAGGACGCAGAATTCGTCCCACCAGAGCCTGTCCGTCTCCTCGGGGGTCCGGGCGACAAAGGGCCGGCAGGCCATGGGCGCGCTGCCCTGGGTGTAACCGTAGACGGCCTCGACCTGGCCCTGGGCGAGCAGGTCCCTGGCCGTCTGGCGCATCTTCTGGATCAGAGCTTCCATCATTGAGCCACCTTGTCCAGGGGGGCCTTGGCCATGTAATCGGCCGGGCCCAGAGCGGCCACCTCGCCGACTACCTTCTTGGCCAAGGTGGCGAAGCGCTCCGCCTCGGCCGAGGAGCACCAGGAGAAGTGAACGCGACCGGGCTCGAGGCCCATGAACTCCAGCAGACTTTTGGCGGCGGAAAACTTCCGCCGGGCGAACATGTTGCCACTGATGTAGTGGCAGTCGCCCGGGTGTCAGCCGGAGACCCAGATTCCGTCGGCCCCGTTGAGCAGAGCCTTGAGGATGAACTTGGGGCTCATCCGGCCGGTGCAGGGGATGCGGACCACCCTGATGTTGGGCGGGTAGGGCATCCGGCTGACCCCGGCCAGGTCCGCGGCGCCGTAGGAACACCAGTTGCAAAGAAAGGCGACGACTTTGGGTTCGGCCTGACTCATGACTCAGTTACCCCTCGTCTCAAAGGACTGATCAAGCGTTCTCAATCTGGGCGAATATCTCGGCGTCGCTGAAGCCCCTCAGCTGGGGCGCCCCGGAGCGGCAGGAGGCGACGCAGACTCCGCAGCCCTTGCACAGGGCCTCGTTGACCTCGGCCCTGGCCTGGGCGTTGAAGGCGATGGCCTGGTAGGGACAGACCTCGAGGCAGACGCCGCAGGCGACGCACTTGGCCTGGTCGATGACGGCCACTTGGCCGCCGACGTCGATGGTCCCCCTGACCAGGACTCCCAGGGCCCGGGAGGCGGCCGCCTGGGCCTGGGCCACGGCCTCCTCCAGGGGCTTGGGGTAGTGGCACAGCCCGGCCAGGAAGACGCCGTCAGTGGCGAAGTCGACCGGCCTGAGCTTCTGGTGGGCCTCCAGGAACCAGCCGTCCTGGTCCAGAGGCACCTTGTAGGCCCTGGCCAGGGCCTCGTCGCGATGGGGGACGATGGCCGTGGCCAGGACGAGCAGGTCGGCCGGGATGAGGACCGGCCGGCCCAGAACCCGGTCCCTGACCTGAACCTGGAGGCGGCCGTCCTCCCGGGAGACCCGGGGCGGTTCGTCGAGCTCGTAGCGGATGAAGATCACCCCGGCCTGGCGGGCCTCCTGGTAGAGCAGCTCCCGCCGGCCAAAAGTCCTTATGTCCCGGTAGAGGATGAACACCTTCGTCTCGGGCCGGCGCCGCTTCAGCTCCAGGGCCGACTCGATGGAGTGGGTGCAGCAGACCTTGGAGCACCAGGGTCGCTCGGGCTGGCGCGAGCCGACGCACTGGATGAAGACGGCCGAGGAAACCTCCGCGAGACCGGGGTCGTCGGCCCGGAACCTCCCGTCCAGCTCCAGGGCGGTCAGGACCCGCTCGTCCCGGCCGTAGAGGTACTCCTCGGGCTTGAGCTCCCCGGCGCCGGTGGCCAGGACGGCCACGCCGTGCTCGATGGTCTCCCGGCCGCCAGGGCCGGCCAGGGTGGTCCGGAAGTTGCCGACAAAGCCCTCGGCGGCGGCGATCTCGCTCTCCAGGTGGAGGCTGATCCTCTTCTCGGCCCGGACCTGGTCGACCAGATCGGCCAGGGCCGGGGCCAGGAGGTCGCCCTGGTGGGTCTTGTAGAGCCTGAGGGCCTGGCCGCCCAGGGCGGCCGAGCGCTCGACCAGGTGGACCGGGAAGCCTTGCCGGGCCAGGGCCAGGGCCGCGGTCAGGCCGCTGACCCCGCCGCCCACGATTAGGGCCGCGGGGTTGACGCTCAGCTTGGCTTCCCTGAGCGGGGCCAGGAGGGCCACCTTGGCCACGGCCATGCGGATCAGGTCCATGGCCTTTTCCGTGGCCCGCTCCGGCTCGGCGGCGTGGACCCAGGAGTCCTGGTTGCGGATGTTGGCCATCTCGATGAGGTACTTGTTCAGGCCGGCGTCGGTGAGTGTCTCCCGGAAGAGGGGCTCGTGGGTCCGGGGGGTGCAGGCGGCCACGACCACCCGGTTGAGGCCCTTGGCCCGGATGACCTGCTGCATGGCCGCCTGGGTGTCCTGGGAGCAGGTGAAGAGGTTGCGCTCCACGTGCTCCACGTAGGGCAGGCCGGCGGCGTAGCCGGCCACCCGCTCCACGTCGACCACCCCGGCGATGTTGGCCCCGCAGTGGCAGATGAAGACCCCGACCCGGGGCGGCTCGCCGGCCACGTCGCTCTCGACCGGAATCTCCCGGGACCTGGTCTCGGTCCCTCTGGCCGCGGCCAGGTTCTGGCCGGCGGCGCAGGCCGCGGCCGAAGCCTCCATGACCGAGACCGGGATGTCCTTGGGCCCGTTGAAGGCCCCGCAGGCGTAGATGCCCAGCCTGGAGGTGGCCACCGGGCTGAAGACCCGGCTCCGGGCGAAGCCGTGCTCGTCCAGGTCCACGCCCAGGCGCTCGGCCAGGTCCATGACCTCGGGCGGCGTCTCCAGGCCGACCGAGAGCACGACCAGGTCGAACTCCTCCTCGATTATTTGGCCGTCCTCGGCGGCGTAGCGGAGGAGCAGGCTGCCGCCCTCGAGGGGCAGGATCAGGGGCACCCTGGCCCGGATGAAGCGGACGCCCTGGCTCTCGGCCCGGGCGTAGTACTTCTCGAAGTCCTTGCCGAAGGTCCTCATGTCCATGAAGAAAATGGCGCAGTCCAGCTCGCCGTGGGCGTGCTCCCGGGCGATGACCGCCTCCTTGATGGCGTACATGCAGCAGACGCTGGAGCAGTAGGCGTGGGCGCAGGCGTGGCTGTCGCGGGAGCCGACGCACTGGAGAAAGGCGATCTTGCGCGGCGTCTTCTCGTCGCCGGGCCGGACCAGGTGGCCGCTCCAGGGGCCAGTGGCGGCCAGGATGCGCTCGAACTCCAGGGCCGTGACCACGTTGGGGTGCTCGGCGTAGAGGTACTGGGAGAAGACCGAGGGGTCAAAGGTCCTGGCCCCGGGGGCCAGGATGATCGAGCCGACCCTCAGCTCCCTCAGGGTCTCCGTCTGGGAGTGGTCCACGGCCCCGGCCTGGCAGGCCTCCAGGCACTGGAAGCACTCGCAGCACTGGCCGCAGTTGAGGCAGCGCGAGGCCTCGGCCCGGCCGGCCTCCTCGTCCAGGCCGGCCTCGACCTCCTCGAAGCAGGTGCACCGCTCCGCCGCCTCCAGGCGGGGCATCTGGGCCCGCATCTGGGGCTCGACGGCCGGGGGTATGGGCGACCAGTTGTCGGCCTCGGGCCGGCCGCTGGAAAGCGGCCGGCGGCCCTGGGCCAGATCCTGGCCCTTGAAGAGCCGGTCCATGGACTCGGCCGCGGCCTGGCCGGCGGCCACGGCCCCGATGGCGATCCAGGGGCCGGTCTGCATGTCTCCGCCGGCAAAGACCCTCTCCCGGCCGGTGGCCAGGGTGACCGGATCCACGGCGATGGTCCCGTTGGGCTTGAACTCCAGCCCGGCCAGGTCCCGGAAGGGGTCGCTCTCCGGCCGCTGGCCGATGGCCGGGACGACCATGTCCACGGGCAGGACGAACTCCGAGCCGGGGACGGGCACCGGCCGCCGCCGGCCCGAGTCGTCGGGCTGGCCCAGCTCCATGCGCTTGAGCCTGATCCCGGTCACCCGGCCGGCCTGGGCGATGATCTCCACCGGGGCGACCAGGTACTCGATGGCGATGCCCTCCTCGAGGCAGCAGTCCACCTCCTCGCCCCAGGCCGGCATCTCCTCCCGGGAGCGGCGGTAGAGGACGGTCACCTCGGCGCCCAGTCGCCGGGCCGAGCGGGCCACGTCCATGGCCACGTTGCCGCCGCCGATCACGGCCAGCCGCCGGCCCAGCTCGACCTTCCGGCCGGCGTTGAGGTCGCGCAACAGGCCGACGCCCTGGACCACGCCCGGGCTGTCCTCGCCGGGGACGCTTAAAATCAGGCCCCGGTGGGCCCCCAGGGCCAGGAACACGGCGTCGTAATCGGCCTCAAGATCGGTCAGGCTCATCTCCCGGCCGATGGGAGCGTGGCAGATGATCTCGACCCCCAGGGCCTTAATGGCCTCGATCTCCCGGTCCAGCACGGCCGGCGGCAGCCGGTAGTCGGGGATGCCGTAACGGAGCATGCCGCCCGGCTTTTCCAGGGCCTCGTAGATCACGACCTGGTGCCCGGCCCGGGCCAGGTGATAGGCGCAGCTGAGGCCGGCCGGGCCCGAGCCGACCACGGCCGCCTTCCGGCCCGAAGGCTCGGCCCGGGGGATCTCGATCCGGCGCAAGTCGAATTGGTCCGCGGCCAGGCGTTTGAGGTCCCGGATGGCCAGGGGCTCGTCCACCTCCCCCCGGCGGCAGAGGGCCTCGCAGGGGTGGGGGCAGATCCGGCCCAGGGTCCCGGGCAGGGGCAGCCGGTCCATGATGATCTTGAGGGCCTGCTCGTACTTGCCCTGGGCGACCATGTTGACGTAGCCCTGGACATTGATGTGAGCCGGGCAGCCGGCCAGGCAGGGCGGCCGGTCCAGCTTCCGGACGGCGAAGGCGCCGGGCACGGCCTGGGCGTAAAGCCGGGAGATGGCCTTGGTCTGGTTGAGGCCCTGGTTGTACTCGCTGCTGAGGCTGACCGGGCAGACCAGCTCGCATTCGCCGCAGCCGGTGCACTTGGCCGGATCGACGTAGCGCGGCCGCTGCCTGACCCTGACTTTGAAGTCACCGGCCCGGCCACTGACTTCCTCCACCTCGGCCAGCGTGACCAGTTCTATGTTGATGTGCCGGCCGACCTCGACCAGTTTGGGGGAGATTATTCACATGGCGCAGTCATTGGTCGGGAAAGTCTTGTCCAACTGGGACATGACCCCGCCAATGGCCGACGACCGCTCCACCAGATAGACGAAATAGCCGGAATCAGCCAGGTCCAGGGCGGCCTGCATCCCACCGATGCCTCCACCGACCACCATCACTGAACCGACGAGGCTAGGCTCAGCCATCAGGAGCTCCCAGATTTGATGAATAACTCCATATTTTGCAACAATACACACTCCCAGGGCCACAGGCCCAAGCCGTCGAAAGCTTATACGCGCCGGTCTCTGTTTGTCAAGCCGGGGAGGGAGGATCAGGCGGCCGAGATCAGGGTCACCTCGTCCCGGCCATCGTGCTCCTGGACGTAGACGTTGACCAGGTCGTCCCGGGCCGTCTCGGTGATCAGGCCGACGAAATCGGCCCGTATTGGCAGCTCGCGGTGGCCCCGGTCGACCAGGACCAGCAGCTCGACCCGGCGGGGCCGGCCCAGGTCGATGATGGCGTCCATGGCCGCGCGGATGGTCCGGCCGGTGTAGAGGACGTCGTCCACCAGGAGGACGTCCTTGTCGTCGATGGAGAAGGGGATCTCGGTCCGGCCGACCCGGGGCCGGTTGCCTATCCTGGTCCAGTCGTCGCGGTAGAGATTGATGTCGATCACGCCGCAGGGCACCTGGCGGCTGAACTTATTCTCCAAGAGGTTCTGGAGGCGCCGGGCCAGGTAGGCGCCCCCGGTCCTGATGCCGATGAGGACCAGGCTGTTGTTGCCGTTGTGGTTCCTGGCCAGCTGGCCGGCCAGGTCGTCTAGCGTCCGGGACATCTCGGCGCTGTCGAGCAGAACCCTGGTCGCCTTGTCAGACATTCTGTTCACCTTTCCCTGGCTCCCTGGAGCCGAAAGAAAGTCAACAGAAAACACGAAAGAGGACCTTTTGTCAAGAGCCGAGGCCAGAAAATCCGATCGGGCCGGAGAATTGAGGCCCGGGTGGGGGATCACTCGGTCCGGACGAGGCGCTCCATGAGACGGTGGGCCGGACCCAGGTCAGGCCCCTTGGCCGCCTCGTTCTCGGAGTAAGAGGCCGCCCTGGGGGAGCCCGCGCCCAGGTCCTTCGCGCTGTCGAAGAGGATGAGGGGCACCGGCTCCGGGGTGTGGGTCATGACCGCCAGGGGCGTGTAGTGGTCGGCGGTGACCAGGAGCCTGAAGCGGCCCAGTTCTTCAAGGCCCTCGATCAGGGGGCCGACTACTTGGGCGTCGAAGTCGGCGATGGCCTTGAGCTTGAGCTCGAGCCGGCCGGTGTGGCCGGCCTCGTCGGGCGCTTCGACGTGGAGGTAGAGCAGGTCGACCCGCTTCAGGGCGGCCAGGCCGGCCGCGACCTTGCCGGCGTAGTCCGTGTCCAGCCAGCCGGTCGCCCCCTCGACCGGGATCAGCTCCAGGCCGGCGAAGACGCCCAGGCCCTTGACCAGGTCCACGGCCGAGATGACCGCGCCTTTCAGGGCGAAGCGCTGGTCCAGGGTTTTTAGAAGGGGCGGCCGGCCCTGGCCCCAGAGCCAGATCGAGTTGGGCGGGCTGGCCAGTTCTTCGGCCGGCCGCACCCGGGGCAGGATCTCCCAGGAGCGCCTGGTCAGCTCGAAGAGCTCCGGCGCTTCCCGGGCCAGGTCGTCCAGCTGGCCGGCCACCACCTGGGTGGACAGGTCGTGGGGCGGGGTCAGCCTGACGTCGTCCCGGCCGCCGGACCAGACCAGGAGGTGGCGATAGGAGGTGCCGGGATGGAAGCGGAAGCGCCGGTCATTGAGCTCCCGGGCCAGGGCCTCCAGGTAGGGCCGGGCGTCCGGGGTGGTGATGTGGCCGGCGGCGTAGTCGGCCATGACCGGCCGGTCCCGGCCGTCGCGGCTGAGGGTCACCAGGTTGCAGCGAAAGGCGATGTCCTCGGGTTCTAGAGGCACGCCCAGGCTGGCCGCCTCCAGGGGCCCCCGGCCGGCGCCGTAAACAACGGGGTCGTAGCCCAGCAGGGACAGGTTGGCCACGTCGCTGCCCGGCTCCAGGCCCTCGGGGATGGTCCGGGCCCGGGCGACCAGCCCGCCCCGGGCCAGGCGGTCCAGGTTGGGCGTCTCGGCCGAGGCCAGGGGGGTCAGTCCGTCCAGCTCGGGGACGGGGTAGTCGGCCATCCCGTCGCCGATGAGGACGACGTACTTCAAACCTCTTCCTCGATCCTCAGCCGCCGGGGCGGCTGGGTAAGCACGTCCAGGTTGGCCAGCTTGTCCAGGGCCGCCCGGACGCCGGCTTCCCTGGCCTGGTGGGTCAGCATGACGATGGGCACGGCCCGCTGGCCCCGGCCGACCTGGCTGACCGACTCGATGGAGATGTCGTGCTCGGCCAGGACGCCCGAGACCCGGGAGAGGACGCCGGGCCTGTCCAGGGCGGTCAGGCGGATGTAGTGCCGGGTCGAGACCTCGTCCAGGGGGCTCAGCTCCAGGGGCCGGTCGATCCGGCCGGGTTCGCCCAGGATGGGGGTTCTCAGGCCCGAGTTGGAGATGACGTTGCGGGCCGCCTCGATGACGTCCCCGGCCACGGCCGAGGCGCTGGGGTGCCGGCCGGCCCCCAGGCCGTAAAAGAGAACCTCGCCCACCGGCGCGGCCTGGAGGTGGATGGCGTTGAAGGCTCCGCCCACCGCGGCCAGGACGTGCCCGCTGGGGATCATGGCCGGGTGGACCCGGGCCTGGACCCGGTCGCCGGAACGGCGGGCGATGGCCAGGAGCTTGATGGTGTAGCCGAAGTCCCGGGCGTAGGCGATGTCGGCCGGCTCGATCTTCTCGATGCCCTCCACCGGCAGCCGGTCGAACTGGATCGGCCCCCCGAAGGCCAGGGCGACCAGGATGGCCAGCTTGTGGGCCGTGTCCCAGCCCTCCACGTCCAGGGAGGGCTCGGCCTCGGCCAGGCCCTCGGCCTGGGCCTGTTTGAGCACGGTCTGGAAGTCCTCGCTGCCCTGGCTCATCCGGGTGAGGATGTAGTTGCAGGTGCCGTTGAGGATGCCGTAGAGCGACTCGACCCGGTTGGCGGCCAGCCCCTCGCGGATGGAGCGGATGATGGGGATGCCGCCGCCCACCGAGGCCTCGAAGAGGACGCTGACGCCCCGGCTCTCGGCGGCCCGGATGATCTCGTTGCCGTGGTGGGCCAGCAGGGCCTTGTTGGCCGTGACCACCTGCTTGCCGGCCTCGATGGCCCGAAGGATGAAGGTCCGGGCCGGCTCCAGGCCGCCGATCAGCTCGACGACGACGGTGATCTCCGGGTCGGTGAGGACCTCCTCGGCCGAGGTGGTCATCAGCCCGTCCGGGATCCTGATCCCCCGGTCAGTGGTCAGGTCCAGGTCGGCGATTTTGACCAGCCTCAGCGGCGCGCCCAGGCGCCGGTCGAGGCGGTCGCCGTGTTCCAGAAAGAGTTGGGCCAGCCCGGTTCCGACCGTACCCAGACCGATTAGTCCCACCTTGATCTCAGCCATGTCTCGTCCGCCCCAGTCTCCAGCAGCGTTGTCAGGTCGGCAAAATCAACTGAGCCCTTATAGGGGCTGGCACCCGGGTTGTCAAAGGGATTTCGCCCCGGGGCGGGCCTGATCAGGCCGGGAGCCGGCCGCCTCAGCCTTTTCTCAGGGCGCAATCCTTGGCGCAGCTCGAGCAGGGGCTGGGCTTGGCTTTAAGGGGCTGGTCAAAGAGAGGGTAGAGCCAGACCAGGGATTCGGCCGGCGCCAGGCTCTGGCCGGAGGCCCTGACGGCGAGCGGGCTGGCCGGCAGGAGCTTGAGGACCGCCTCGGCGGTCAGCTCCGGGGCGGCCGCCCCGCCCGGGACCACCGGTCCGCCCGGGAAGAGGTTGAGCGGCCTCAGGTAGCGCTGGATGCGGTAACGGACGTAGGCCTCGAGCTGGAAGAGCCCGGCCTTGATCAGGCGCTCGCCCCAGGGACCCAGGTCCAGGCGGCCCACCTCCGGACCCAGGGTGGCGGCCGCGGCGGCCGCGCCTCCGGGCGCGGCGGCCGGACCGAGGGGGCTCTGGCCGGCCTCGAGCACCTCGAAGGCCGCCTCGGCCCGCCTGGCCCGGTGAAATTCGGCCAGGGCCTCGGCCAGACCCTCCCGGCCGGCGGCCGGGGAGGCGGGGGACTGGGCCAGGACGTCCTCGGGGCTGAGGGTGATCCAGATGTCCTGGAGAACGATCATGGTCTCAACTTAAGAACGCCTTCCGCTGGAATCAAGGTCCGGCCGTCCGGTTCAGTCGGGCAGCCTGGACTTGCCCAGTTGGCGCGAGTAGACGGAGATGATGTCCCGGCGGGAGATTATCCCGACCAGGCGGCGGTCCTCGGGGCCGGCGACGACGGGCAGGGTGGCGTAGTCCTTGGTCGAGATCTTGCTCAGGGCCGTCTCCAGGCTGTCCTCGGGGGTGACCGTCTCCACCTCCCGGGTGGCCAGCTCGCCTACGACCACGATGTCGCGCAGGTTGGGATCAAAGGCGTTCTCGGCGTAGTCGGCGTAGGAGATGATCCCGCTGAGCCGGCCGTCGGGCCCGACCACCGGGAATGAGGAGTGCTTGGACCGGGCGACGTGGTCGATGAAGGTGCCCAGGTCGGTCTCGGCGGCCACGCTGTCGACCTGGGTCTGCATGGCCTGGCTGACCTTGAGGGAGCGGAGCAGGTTCATCTCCTTGCCGGCCCGGATGTTGATGCCCCGCCGCAGGAGCTTGAGGGTGTAGATGGACTCGGCCTTGAGCCGGCTGGCCAGCAGGGTGGACAGGATGCAGGCGATCATCAGGGGCAGGATGATCTTGTAGTCGCCGGTCATCTCGAAGAGGATGAGAAAGGCGCTCAGCGGCCCGTGGGTCGTGCCGGCGACCACGGCGGCCATGCCCACGATGGCGTAGGCGCCCGGTCCGGCGGTCACCTCGGGGAAGAACAGGTTGACCAGGTGGCCGAAGGCCCCGCCGAGCATGGCCCCCATGAACAGGGAAGGGGCGAAGATGCCGCCGGACATGCCGCCGCCGATGGTCAGCGAGGTGGCCAGGATCTTGATCCCGACCAGGAGGAGCATCAGCCACCAGCTCAAGCGGTCGAGCAGGGCCAGGTCGATGCCTTCGTAGCCCACGCCCATGACCCAGGGAAAGATCAGACCCAGTCCGCCCAGGGCCAGGCCGGCCGCCGGGGTCTTGAGCCACTCCGGGATCTTCCAGGCGTCGAAGAGGTCCTCGACCTTGTACAGGCTGGTGGTGAAGGCCAGGGCGACCAGGCCGGCGGCCAGGCCCAGGCCGGCGTGGAGGAGGAGCTCGAAGTGGGAGACTAGCTCGTAGTGGGGGACGATGAAGGCCGGGAAGTCTCCCAGGTAGTGCCGGGAGATGGCCGTGGCCATGACCGCGGCCACGACGATGGGCGAGAAGGTGGTGATGGCGAACTCGCCCAGGATTATCTCCAGGCTGAAGACCATGCCGGCCACCGGGGCGTTGAAGGTGGCGGCGATGCCGGCCGCGGCGCCGCAGCCGACCAGGACCCGCATCCGGTTGGGCGAGACCCTGATGAGCTGGCCCACGGACGAGCCCACGGCCGAGCCGATCTGGACGATGGGCCCCTCCCGGCCGACCGAGCCGCCGGCGCCGATGGACAGGGCCGAGACCAGGCTTTTGATGAAGACGATTCGCTTGCGGATGCGGCCGCCCTCAAGAGCCACGGCCAGCATGACCTCGGGCACGCCGTGGCCCTTGGCCTCCCGGGCCAGGAAGTAGATCGTCGGTCCGACGATGGCCCCGGCCGCGGCCGGAACCATGAGTCGGTAGAGCCAGGAGTGGTTCGCCAGACCGTGGAGGATGTCAGCCGGATCGCCGTAGGCCAGACCCTGGAAGAAGGCGATCAGCCAGCGGAAGCCCACCGCGCCGTAACCGCCCAGCAGGCCGACCCCGATGGCCAGAGCCAGGAGGTAGATTTGCTCGTGGGTCCACAGGGCGCGATTGAGTCGGCGCAGAGGCTTCATTATCAGAGGGCGAGGGGCGGACTATCTCTTTAGAAGATCTAGTTTCTTCTGAGCGATGGTCGCCTGCTGGGTCTTGGGGTAATCCTTGATCAGGCGGTTGAGCAAGAGCTTGGCCGAGGTGGTGTCCTTGAGCTCGGCAAAGGCGAAGGCCTGCTTGAGCAGGGCCGAGGGGACCTTGTCGGCCTCGGGATGGTCCTTGATCACCCGCTGGTACTCCAGGATGGCTTCCTCGAACCGCCTCTCGTAGTAATAGGTTTCACCGACCCAGAACTTGGCCGAGGGAACCAGGTTCGAGGCCGGGAAATCGGTCACGAACTTCTGGAAGGCCTCCCTGGCCGCGGCCATGCGGGTCTGCTTGAACAGCTCCTTGGCCCGCTGGAAGGCCTCGTCCTCGGTCAGGAGCTTGGGCGGCTGCTCGGCCGGCTGTTCCGGCTGACCCGGAAGGCCGGCGGTCTCGCCGGGCTGGCCCGGCTGGGTCGGCTGGCCGGGCTGCTGAGCCAGCTTGGCTTCCAGGGCGGTCAGACGGTTCTCCAGCTCGGTGAGGCCGCCCATCAGTTCCACCCGGTGGCGGAGTTCCTCCAGGGCGCCCTTGAGGGCGGCGACGTCCTCCTGGAGCCGGGTGATGGCCGCGGTCTGCTCGGCCAGATTCTCGCGAATCAGCCGCAGCTCCCCAATCTGTTGCTCCAGGGCGTTCAGTCGCTCCTTGTCCGAGGCGGCCAGGGCCGGCTGGGCGACCAGGAGCAGAACCAGAACAGACCCGACTAACCGGAGCAACATCGCGCCTCCGCAGTAAGCCCGTCAGGAGATCGGAGCCCGAGCTCCGATCTCCTGACAGGGGCTATTACTTGATGACGAACTGGGCCCGGCGGTTCTTGGCCCAGGCGGTCTCGTTGTGACCCGGATCCAGGGGCCGCTCCTCGCCGTAGGAGATGGTCTCCATCCGGCTGGAGGCAACGCCCAGGGCGCCCAGGAACTTCCTGGCCGCTTCGGCCCGGCGCTGTCCCAGGGCCAGGTTGTAAGCGTCGGTGCCGCGCTCGTCGCAGTGGCCTTCGATGATGACGCCCACGTTGGGATTCTCGTTGAGCCAGGCGGCCTTGCGCTTGAGCACTTCCGCGGCGTCGGGGCGGATGTCCGACTTGTCGAAGTCGAAGTGGACCATCTCGTTGAGGAACATCATCCGCTTGCGGGCCAGCTCTTCCTTGAGCTGCTGCTCCCTGAGCTGGGCCTCGGTCAGGCCCGCCGCGCCCTTCTCCTCGGCCTTGACCGCCGGCGCGGGCATGTCGGTGCGGACCTCCTTCTTGGCGCAGCCGGTCAGCAGGCTCAGCCCGGCCAAGGCAAAGACGACCACCAACAACCCGATGAAGAACTTTCTGCTCATGCCACCTCCTAGAAAAGTAAGCCTTACGTTACGGCTTCAATCCGACAGCCGGCCCGACCAGCTCGGGCTGGTCTGCTTGCCCTTAGATCTGGTTATCCTTTTAACATGTCCACCGTTGGCCGTCATCACATAAAGCGCGTTGGAGCCTTCCCGGCTGGAGCTGAAGACCAGCATCCGGCCGTCGGCCGACCAGGACGGATGCTCGTTGTCGGCCTGATCGAGCGTCAGTTGCTGGGGCTGTCCCCCCTCCGGGGCGATGGTGTGGATGTTGAACAGGCCGTTGACCATGCTCACGTAAGCGATCCGATCTCCCCGGGGCGACCAGCAGGGAGAGGTATTGTATTTGCCCTCGTATGTCAAGCGGCGGATGTTGCCGCTGGCCAGCTCCATGATGAAGATCTGGGGGCCGCCGTGCCGGTTGGAGACGAAGGCGATCCTGGAGCCGTCGGGCGAGAAGCTGGCCGAGACGTCGATGCCCGGCGTTTGTGTCAGGCGGCGGATAATCTGGCCGGAGCGGCTGAGCAGATACAGCTCCGGGTCGCCGTCCTTGGACAGGGCGACCACGATCTTGTCCCCGTCGGGGCTGAAGGCCGGGGTGATGTTGAGGCCCTTGAAGCTGCTCAGGCGCTGGACCCCGCCGGTGGCCAGGTCGAGCCGGTAGAGGAAGGGCTGCCCGTCCTTGTAGGAGGTGAAGGCCAGGCTCCGGCCGTCCGGGGCCCAGGTCGGGTCCAGGGAGATGGAGCGGAAGTTGGTCAGCTGCCTGAGGCCGTGGCCGTCGAAGTCGGAGACGTAGATCTCCTTGTGGCCGGTGTCGTTGGCCACGAAGGCCAGCCTGGTCTGGAAGACGCCGGCCTCGCCGGTGACCTGGCGCATGATCTCGTCGGCGAACTTGTGGGCCATCAGCCGCCAGTCGGCGACCAGGCCGGAGTAACGCTTGCCCACCAGGAGCTGGCCCAATCTTACGTCGAAGAAGCGCAGCTCGCAGCTGAAGGTCTGGCCGTCGCTGGTGAAGCCGCCCTTGACCAGGAACTCGGCCCCGATCATGGTCCAGGCCTGGAAGTTGGTCTCGGCCGCGGTCAGCCCGGACTTGGCCGGGTCCTCGAGATAGCCCTTGGAGTCGAGGATTCGGAACAGACCCGAGAAATCTAGATCCCCGGCCACCAGGCCGATGAGCTGCCGCGCCTCCTCGGCGCCGCCCTGGCCGCCCAGCCGCTTCATCTCGGGCGCGGCCACCGGAAACTGGCGGGCGTAAGGGGCGTTGATGTCAATGTAGACCCTGGCCAGGGCTGGGCTGGCCGCGGTCAGGCAGGCGGCCAGCAGGACCAGGGTCGCCCAGGCCAGTGAATGAAGTCTCATCAACCCTCCGGTCTGAACCTGATGCCGATCTCCTGCGAGCCACTGGCCAGGCCGGCCGGCAGGGGGGGCAGGGGATTGGCTCTCTCCACGGCCCAGAGCACCGACTGATCGAAGCGCTCGTGGCCGGAGCGCCGTTCGAACTTGACGTCGGCGATGGCCCCGTCCGGTCTGACCGTGACCACGACGATGGCCTCCATCTTGGACTGCTGCCACTCCTCGGGCAGGGTCCAGTTCGACCTGATCTTGGCCCAGACCTGGGAGTAGTACTGGGCGAACCGCTCGCTGCCCTGCCTGGATCCGCCGCCGCCGCCGAGGCCGTAAGCCCCGGAGGCGACCCGCTCCCGGGTCCGGGCCAGGGCCCGGGCCAGGTGGCGCTCGGCCAGCTCCTCCTGGCTGGGTTTTTTGGCGGTCTGGCGCTTGGCGGCCAGCTGGTCCTCAATCCGCTCCAGGGCCTTGTCGATCTCCTTCTCCGGCTCGATCTCCTTGACCTTGCTGCTCTGCTTGGGCTCGCCCTGCTTGGTCAGCGGCTCCAGGTCGGTCTTGACCTGCTTGCTGTCCTTGCCTATCGGGATCAGCTCGGCCGGGGGCGGCGCCTTGGCCACCGTCTTGGCCGGGCTGATCTCCTTGGCCACGGGCGCGACCGCCTCTTCCTGGGCCGGCGGGGCGGCGGCCGGCTCGGCCGCGGCCTCTTCGGCGACTTCTGGACCGCCCGGCGGCGGCGGCAGGCCCAGGTCGCCGACCAGGTCAACGGTGTAGATCGGGGCGAAGGTCTCCTGGGAGCCGAAGAGATTCGGCCGGAAGGCCAGCCAGAGGATGACCACCAGGTGCAGTGTCAGCGACAGCAGGCTGTAGACCAGCAGCCGGCGGTTGTCGATCCAGGGTTCCTGGAGGGCCCAGACGGAGGCGTTCATTCTTCCTTGGTCCCGTCCTTGGGCTCGCCCTTCTCCCCATAGGTTCCCAGCGGCTCGGTGACCACTCCGACGCGGGGCACGCCGGCCGCCTTGATGGCGGCCATGATGCCGACCACGAAGCCGTAGGGCACGTCGGCGTCGGCCCGGAGGTAGACCTGCTGGTCAACCCGCTGGGCCAGGACGGCCATGATCTTGTCCACCAGGTTGTCCCGCCCGACCTCGACCGCGTCCAAGAAGATCTTGCGGTCCTTGGTCAGGGTGACGACGAGTTTTTCGTTGCGCGTGTCCAGGGCCTTGGCCGAGGCCTCGGGCAGGTTGACGTTGATGCCCTGGACCAGCATGGGCGCCGCGACCATGAAGATGATGAGCAGGACCAGCATCACGTCCACCAGGGGGGTGACGTTGATCTCGCCCATGAGCTGGTCGTTGTTGCCGCCGACCTGCATTTAAGCCGCCCGGATTGACTGAGCCTTGCGCAGGGCGTCGCGCTCAATCAGGTTCAGGAAGTCAGAGGCGAAGCCGTTCATTTCCGCCCCCAGGACCCTGATCCGGGACAGGAAATGGTTGTAGGCGATGACGGCCGGAATGGCCGCAGCCAGGCCGGCGGCCGTGGCCACCAGGGCCTCGGAGATGCCC